>Ga0126380_10000787_pt1 | contig 11254 bp, 11 predicted proteins | sample PanSoiMetPlot_26_FD_92544 | JGI IMG/M metagenome (GOLD analysis project Ga0126380, IMG submission 92544) | Tropical forest soil microbial communities from Panama - MetaG Plot_26 | ecosystem: Environmental > Terrestrial > Soil > Tropical forest > Bulk soil | place: Panama | collected 2016-02-17
CAACAGTGACCCGGAACAAGTGAATTGGCAACGCTGTCCGGCAATGTTTGACGTGTATGTCGTTTGTAAATTAAAGGGCTGACCCAACTTCTCTAAGCAGTAATTGCGGTAGACACTCCCATCTGCCGCAAGCAACTGCGGCCTGTATGACCTCCATTGCGGGCCGTTCTTATGGGCTGGGCAAATGACCCAAGAATTGCGCGGCGTTGTAATTGCGCTGGCTATGGCGACGGTCGTTTTCGCCGTGGCCGCTGCCATTGCTCAGCCCATGACAATTTTTCACTGAGCGATTGTCCGGCTTCCCTTTTCCGGACCGCCGCGAAGAGCGCCGGGACGGGCCGATGGCAGCAGGGCTTGGTCAACCGAGCTTTTGCTGATGCGGGCGGTTTGATGTCATACGCTGCAAGCCTTGCCGACCGATATCGAAATCAGCGCCCTACGTGGATAAGATTTTAAAGGGTAAGAAGCCCGCCGACCTGCCAGTCCAGCAGCCGACCAACTTTGAACTCGTCATAAATCTTAGGAGTGCCAGGATGCTCCAGCTAACCATTCCCCCCGACAATGCTCACCCGTGCCGACGAGGTGATCGAATAACTAAGAAGGTTCAATGTCCGCTGGTGGCCTATAGCGGACATGGAACTTGAGTTACCAAAGCCTTTCCCGATGCAGGTTCGAGCCGCTACGATGCCTGTCCTGAGTAGGGGCGGCAATGCGACGGCGCGATTTCATCAGAATAATTGGAGGCACGACAGCAGCATGGCCGTTGATCGGCCACGCCCAGCAACCCATACCTGAACTTGGATTCTTAAGCGCCGTGTCGCCTGGACCGTTCGCGCAAAGGGTTGCCGCATTCCACCGCGGCTTGAATGAGATGGGCTTCGTCGAGGGACGAAACCTGACGATCGAAAACCGATGGGCTGAGGAGCGCTACGATCGATTGCCGGCATTAGCGGCGGATCTGGTTCGTCGACGGGTTACGTTGATCGTCACCTATACCGATGCCGCGGCATTAGCGGCCAAGGCGGCGACCACAACAATTCCCATTGTCTTTGTGAACGGCGGTGATCCCGTTCGGGCCGGCATCGTGCATAGCCTGAACCACCCGGGAGACAACATCACCGGGGTGAGCTTTTACGGCGTCGATCTCGCGCCGAAGCAGCTCTCGCTGTTACGCGAGCTCGTTCCAAAAGCGGCCATCATCGGACTCCTCATTGATCAAAACGTTCCAGATGCCGTGGCACAGATACCCGCGGTGCAAGACGCGGCACGGAATCTTGGATTAGAGCTAGTTGTGCTCAAGGCCCGTATCGCGAACGACATCGATACGGCGTTTGAAATCCTGGTCCGCGAACGGGCCGGTGCACTGCTCGTCGGCACTGGCGCATTACTGACCAACCGACGCAAACAAATCATTGCTCTGGCGGAACGTCACGGGGTGCCCACGATGTACCCTTATCGCGAATTTGCCTTGGACGGCGGGTTATTTAGTTACGGCAACAACGTCCCGGATTCTTTCCGCCAAGCCGGCGTCTATGCCGGACGCATTCTCAAGGGCGACAAGCCAGCCGATCTTCCGGTCATAATGGGCACCAAATTCGAATTTGTGCTCAATCTTAAGACTGCGAAGGCAATTGGTTTCACGATTTCGCCTCTGGTGTTTACCCGAGCCGACGAGGTCATCGAATAAACTGGGATGTCCGCTTTGTTGGCCCAAAGCAGACATGCGCTAGTTGCACCGCACATGTCCGCTTTCGGGGGTAAAGCGCATATGACTGTCGCATTGCAAACTGTCCGCTATTGGCCCAAAGCGGACATCGGTTAGTGCACTGCAAATGTCCGCTTTCGGGGTAAAGCGGACATGACGCCCGCAAGGCACGCCGCTTCTACCTGACTAGATTCAGGTTTTCTGCTGCCTTCTGTGATCCGCTTCACAGTTATCGGTCCGAGCTGCGTCCTAAATTCAAAGGTGTGGATTTAGGTCACGTGGGGGACCAATGCCATGAATGAAATAACTCTCGACCAAAACGACGACGAGCTTCTCACCTACAAAGTTTCCGATGAGGCGCCAGAGGTGGCGGCCTGCTGTGGCAAGTGGCGGCGGGTCGTTCATGACGCCCGCCGCTACGCTTCTGGGGTCCATTCCTTTTGCCAAAAGCAAATCCGTCTCCATGTCGCGTTCATGTCGCGTGGAGTTGCCGGGAGTGAATGGGAATCGTTGGAATCAAAGGGGAACAGACGTGACATGCCGCGACATGACGAGCGGCGCGATTTCTGGCTAAGTCTTTGATTCTGTGGTGCCGGGTGAGGGATTTGAACCCCCGACCAACGGTTTACAAAACCGCTGCTCTACCACTGAGCTAACCCGGCATATGGGAGGATTTTGAATCACTTAGCATCTGGCTACGGGAAGCAAAATACCAGTCTGCTACCGGATTACTACCGCTTCGGGAAAACATGTACCCGGATCGTGCTCGGATCGTTCTCAGGATCCGCTACGACCGACCAGGAACTCCTACAGCGCGATTTCCAGACCCCCGGGGGCGACACCGATTTGAGTCCCAGGCTGGAACGGGACTCTGTAGCGGCATGTACCCCGCCCAAATCGCAACACCGCACCGGGATCAAAAATAAATCCTGATCTTTCCGGGGCCCCAAGCCGGAATTTTTCTCAGTCGATTATCGGGAAATAGACCCGCCATTAGCAGATGCTGGAGCGACGCCGAATGTAACCCGCACTGCCATGGCCGCGTCGGCGGCGAAGGCGTTCAGCGTAGGCCCGGCCTTACAGTACAATGAGCGCCACAGCTAACAGAATACCGACTACGCAGGCCAAGACTGCGAGCTGTTTTAGCTTCTTTACTCGTGTTTCATACTCTCGCGAACTGATCGCAACCTCAACGCGGTGTGCGACATAGTTGCTGTCCTGCCCGACTTTGCTGCTCATGTGATCCTGTTGGTCCTCACCTGGTCAAGGACGAACAGGCGGATTGCTGAGGACAAATTGCCATGCTCGCGTTTATTGTCGATCTTCGCGACCAACTCCGACACTGTTGCTCGTTCAGAATGAGCGATTTCCTTCAGGCCGCTCCAGAATGGCTCTTCAAGGCTCACGCTGGTCTTATGGCGGTTGATCATGTCGGAGCGTTTGACGAACTAAAGATTTCATGCCCGCCTCCCAAAAAAGTTTTCGTGAAATTATTTTTGTGGTGATTCGATACGGCGAGTTCGGCAGAACAGTACCTTCTTAAAATCGTCAACTAATTCTTGTCGCGGTATCGAAACACTATTCGTATTCCAAAATTGGAATGGTGGTTCAAAGCTAACGAAGCGATCGCCGACATCGACCGAGTCGACGACTAGATTTGGCACAAGCCCTCCGAATTTACTCTGTTTCGTGATTTCGCTCTCGCGTCCCTGTTGCCGCATTACTATGGCGCGTGGCCAATGGAATTAGTTATGAGGCAACTTTTGCCACGATGTGCGGCGTCGGTCGCGGTGTTTGCAATTGTTTTCGCGTTGGCGGTGGTCTCATCCGCGGCCACAGCTGATGTCGTCGAATTTTCCGGTTACACAGCGGGCACAATTGTAGTGAAAACAAGCGAGCGCCAGCTTTACTTTGTTCTCGATGGACAGCGGGCTAGGCGTTTTCCAGTTGGTGTTGGCAAAACCGGCATGACTTGGACCGGGAAGGCACGGGTTGAAGGCAAATTTGTACGTCCTGCCTGGCCCCGCCGCGGGTAATTCGGCGCGACAATCCGCACCTGCCAACTGTCATTCCCGGCGGGGCTCCTAACAATCCCATGGGCCAGGCTGCATTGACGTTGCGTGGTGGCCAATACGCCATTCACGGCACCAACAAGCCGAGCTCAATTGGCGGATTCGTTTCGTATGGTTGCATCCGCATGTACAACCAAGATATCCGCGAGCTCTATCGGCTCGTGCACGTTGGCACGCCGGTCATTGTCGAAGAGTAGTATTTGAACCGAGAACGCTTCAACGAAAGCCTTCGCGCCATGCGGGCGTCAAACGTCGTCAAGAAGCTGAACTCGCCTCATCGCTCGGGTCCGTCGAAAAACCCGGATCAACGTCAAAAATTCGAAAGCACCAGCTGCAACTCAGGCTATGGATAGTACGTTCTAATGGGATGAAGGTGGTTGTTGCTATATTACTTATCGCCGTACCTCTCTGCGCTCAGGCTCAAACTCCGAGTGTGCCGAGACTGAGCAAGGATGAGGCGCAAAAAGTCGTGGCGATCATCAAGGGCGACAAGGCGAAAACCAAAACCTATTGCGACATCAAAAAACTCGGCAGGCAGATGGAACAGGCCTACGAAAAGAGAGATATCAAACTCACTAATGATCTATCTCATAAAATTGAATCGCTGGAAAAAACCCTCGGCCCGGAATACGTCGCATTAGTGGATCGCCTAGGCGCTATGGACCCCGAAAACGACAAGCTCGCTGATGAGATTACGTCGCTATTCGAAACGCTCGACAGGCGTTGTACGAGGTAGGCCCAAACCTGGAGGAAGCGCGATACTACTATCGTGACCGCTAAGTCCGGGAGGAGGAGCCTACAACCGCAGCGAGGCTCGCGGACAACCTGGATCACGAGCCTAGGTACCGAACACGTCGACCGGAAGGGTGTTTCTCTGAGCTGATCTGCGCCTGGTCGGCCAAGACGGAGCAATGGTTTTACCTAGAAATGACCGATCTCAAGGAGGATTCCATCGTGCGCCATCACGGCCGGACGACGCACATCGGGCAAAATGGATTCACTCCGGCCCCATTCAGAAATTACGTTTTACGGAGCGTCAGTAAATTCACGCCGGGCGCTGTATACTTCGGAGCGGGCGCGAGCGCGGTCCTTGAAACAATTGCTGTGCCCGTAACGTCATCTGCCTCGACAGGTTCGATGCAAAATCCGGCTGCTCTAATTCCTCAATAGTATATCCGTGCTCATCCGCTGCGATCTGTCTGGGGGCGTGCGTGGACCTTCTTGTTCTCCGCGAACGTGCACACGTATGTTGGTCGAGGCCAACCAAAAAAGGAAACCTCCGCCACACCTGTGATTATGCCTAGTGTTCCTTCATTGATCGGTCCAAAATTGCGAGCTGCCTGGACCTTGGTTCCCGCTTCCAGAGGCAAACGTTGTCGGTTCCCTGGTTCGAGCGGAAGGTCGCGAGGGGCGGCCTGACCATCGGTGGGATCCTCCGGCAGTAACTTCTGACCTGCTGTTTGTTTTGGTTCTGACCAAAAGCAAAAATTGTCCGTTCTTGATTTCGATTTCATGTAACGAAGCCGGTTCAAGCTCTAATTCGGGTGGTTGTCTTCGCTCGAGGCTCCTCATCCGCTCAATCGCGCGCCGTGTCTCGCTAGAAAACTTATGCTTTCTCCAAGAAAGGATGAGGACGTACGCAAAAACAATGAAAATGAAAACTACACCCAACGTAATGTTGCGATCGCCGTTAAAGACATTGAACAAGATTTGCATAGGCTGAAGCGGGCACACAATTACGGCAAAGGCCCGCACATCAAGAGTACGAGGCCAATGGTAAGAATGCCGACCAGACCAGAGAGATCGATTGTGTCAATCAGCGAGGTCATTGGTTGATCTCCGCATTAACATCTTTTCGTATTGTGGCTTCCCGCGATTAAAATGCGCTCACTTAGAGTGATAGAATTTAAATCGAATGTCTGCTTTTACCATTGATGGATTCAGTAACGCTGAAGATTGTCTGCCTTCGGGGGTAAAGCGGACATGGCAATTGCACTGCGAAATGTCTGCTTTTGATTCAAAAGTGACATAGGCAAACCCTTTCCAAGTGCTATGCTTCGTCCGTCCTGTGCGTATGTGCCGGGGGCGGCCATGAAGCGACGGGAATTTATCTGCCTTATTGGTGGTGTCGCGGCCACGTGGCCAGTAAGCGCAGCCAAGGCACAGCAGCGCAGGGTGCCTGTAGTCGGGTTTCTCCGCGGCGGTACGGCGGCAGGCGGTGCCAATTTGCTAACTGCCTTCCGAAAGGGCTTGAGCGAAACCGGTTTCGTCGAGGGACGCAACCTATCGATCGAATTCCGATGGGGGCTGGATAGTCGCGAACGGCAGGCTGAAGCAGCGGCGGAAATGGTTCGCCGGAACGTCGACGTCATCGTTGCACCGGGATTTTCCGTGGCTGCGCTGGCGGCCAAAGCGCTGACCTCCACGATCCCGATTGTCTTCACCACATCCGGAGATCCGGTCCAACTCGGGCTGGTGGCAAGGCTCAGCCGGCCAGGAGGCAATGTGACTGGCTTTACCGATATGAGCAGTGAAATTATCCCAAAACATTTTGGCCTCCTGCACGAACTCCTGCCCCGCGGCACGCGCTTCGGCGTACTCATCACGCGGAATTATCCCTATCGCGACCGCATGATCACAGACGCGAGGTCGGGGGCTGCGGCTTTCGGGGGACAAGGAGAAATTATTCTCACCGGCCTCGACCCCGATATCGATGCAGCTTTTGCAGAGATGAAGCAAAAGGGCATCGATGGTTTCGCGGTACCCGATGACGCGCTTCTGTTTGGCAGACAATCCCAAATCCTCACACTAGCGGCGCGCCAAGCAGTCCCCGGAATTTATTTCTCTCGCGATTGGGCCGTTGCCGGTGGACTGATGAGTTACGGCCCGCCCGCTACGGACCAAGGGCGCCAGGCCGGCATCTATGTCGGCCGCATCCTCAAGGGCGAAAAGCCCGCCGATCTCCCGGTGGCACGTTCGAGCAGGCTTGAATTCGTCATCAATTTGGCCACCGCGCGAGCGCTCGCAATCGAGGTGCCGCCTGGGCTGCTCTCCATTTCCGACGAGGTGATCGAATGAATGGGCGAATGCCCGCTTATATGAACACAAGTTTCAGCCACGCTGCAGCGTGATTGTAGCACCTCGCACCTCAGCCTGCGCGTCCTGCGACTTGATTGTGACCGACTGATTGGCACCACGGGTCACCAAATTTAGATTGGCGCTAAAGGTTTGCCCCTTTGCCACGACCTGAAAGCCCGCCCCTTCAACCTTGCCAGATAACGTGCCCGCTGCATTCCGTGAAGACTCACTCCAGTTCCCCGTAATTGCACCGGCCGAGTAAGCGGCGCTTGCCCGCAAATCGAAATTATAACTTTGGCTCGCACAGTGAAGGTTGAGTTGGAGCTTGTTTTGGTCTTCGAGGACATCATAGGAAGCACGACATTTGATCGGCTCGTGCTTCCCATTCGCCAAATCAATTGTGCCTGCGCCGGACCAACTTCCGGCTAGCTGCGCGAATGGACTATCCTTTGAAGCCGAACCGACGGTTGTTTTGCTCTGGGCAGCGGCGTGGCCAACAAACAACATGATCGCGAGAGCCGACATAACGGCGCGAAGCGTGATATCAGAAAACGCAGCCATTAAAAATTCTCCAGAGTGATGATGCCACGATGGACAACATCTATCATTGGCTCAATGTTCCGTTGGAACAGTGTTGAATTCTTACTGTGGCCCAGTTGCCGATGTCCGCTTTTGGCCTCTATCTCCCTTGCATCCCAGAATGTCCGCATTCGTGGGCAAAGAAGACCGGCGTTTATTCGCCTTCGTCTCGCGACTAGACGTCGAGCCACGCAGTCGAAGATCGAGCCAGGCTACATCTCGACTCCAAAAAAGGGGAATTCTCTAAGAATCGGCCAGAGCCTTTCTCGAATTGGAGTTTGGTTCGATTTGGAGAGACGCCCGATGCTCCGCTGTCTGCTTAGTTTCCTGAAACTTTTCCGACCTGCGATCGTCTAATAGTCATCTACCCGCGCCCGCGGAGGCAACTGTCATGACCAGAAAAGTGGACTTTCTGCTCGTAGGCGGTGGACTTGCAAGCGCGACCGCTGCTGAAACGCTGAGGTTGGAAGGCGCAGATGGCACGATTGCTATCTTATCGGCGGAAGCCTACCCACCATATCAACGTCCACCACTATCGACGCAGTTTCTACTTGGAACGCAGACCGAGGATCGATTATCGATTTTCGATGCCTCCTTTTACCGCGAGCAATCGATCGATGTGATTCTAAGCACGCGTGCAGCGCGTTTGGATGCTAATCACCAAATTGTACAAACCGATCGAGCGGGCGATGTCCAATTTCGAAAACTACTGATTGCCACCGGTGCGACACCGATACGCTTTCAAATTCCCGGATCGACGTTGCCCGGAATACATTACTTACGCACTCTGGCAGATGCTCTCAACATCAAGCGTAGCGCAGAAAGCGCCAGACGTGCTGTGGTGGTTGGAGGGAGTTTTTTGGCTATCGAGCTTGCGGCATCGCTCAGCGCGAGGGGAATTCACGTCACGCTGGTCGCGATGGAGAAGATCCTGCTTGATAAATTGGAGTCGCAATCCATCTCGGATTTCTTCAATCAGTATTACCGGGAACACGGGGTCGAGATTGTGCTTGGCGACCAGGTGGTTGGATTTCTTGGCGAAGCGAAAATCGAAGGTGTCAGGACCCGGTCCGGAAAGACCTTGCCGTGCGACCTAGCGCTGATCGCGATTGGAGTGGCGCCCGAGGTCGAATTCCTGCAGGGAAGCGGTATCGAAGTTGACGACGGTATCGTTGTTGATAGGTATCTTCAAACCAACTTGCCAAACATCTTCGCTGCCGGAGACGTGGCCAACTTCTTTGATCCTGTCTTTAATATTCGTCGTCGCATCGAGCACTGGGACAATGCAGTTAAGCAGGGGCGGCTGGCTGCCAAGAACATGCTCGGTCAGCGCGCACCATATGACGAAGTCTCATATTTCTTCTGCGATGTGTTTGATATTACCTTTGATTTCTTCGGCTTCCCAGAAATTGCCGACGAAAAGATCGCGCGTGGTTCCCTGCACGATCGAACATTTGCTCTATTGTATTTGAAGGAAGAGGTGCCTCGTGCGCTGTTTTCGCTGGGCCGCCCGGCGCAGGAAACCAAAGCGGTTGAAGCGTTGATCCGCTATCGGGTCAATTTGCACACGATAAAGAGCAAGCTAAGCGATCCGCAGTTCCGTCTCGAGCAGATCCCATCGCAGAACGTACTTGTCTTGCAGGGTGGCGGCGCACTCGGCGCGTTTGAATGCGGCGTTGTCAAAGCCCTCGAGGAGCGAGGCATTTATTCCGATATTGTGGCCGGGGTATCCATCGGTGCGTTTAATGCAGCAGTCATTGCGGGAAATCCCAAGAGTCCCAGTGCGGCGCTCGAGGACTTTTGGCATGAGCTCGAGGTTGTTACGCCCGAAATACCAGATGAGGCTTTGAGGCGCATACTTTCATCGTGGACGAGCCTGGCTTTCGGATCTCCGAAATTCTTTCACCCCAAATGGTTCACTCCGCTCTGGGGACTCAATCAACTTCCGCTCAATTGGACGAGTTTCTACGATCCCTCGCCTGTCCGCGATTTGCTCGCTAAATATACGGATTTTAGCCGATTGAGAACAAGCCCGATCCGACTGATCGTGAGTGCCGTGAACGTAGAGACAGCGCAACTAGAGATCTTTGACAGCTACGTCGATGACCTCACGCCTGATCACATTCTGGCCAGCGGCAGTCTTCCACCGGGATTCCCGTGGACAACGATTAATGGCAAACATTATTGGGACGCCGGAATCGTGAGCAACTCGCCATTGGAGCACGTGATCGAGCGATGTGGGCCAGCTGGAAAGCGCATATTCATTGTCGACCTTTTTCCAGACAAAAAGGAGCTACCGGCTAACATTATTGAAGTCATGTTTCGGCGAGACGAAATCGTCTACTCCGAACGAATTCGAAACGATGTACGCACTCGAAATCTCTTACATGACTTTCGTAGGCTGGTGGAGGAGATCCTTGTCGATGTGTCGCCAGAGAGGCTTGTGCAAATCAAACAAAGGCCTCGGTATATTCAATTGATGGGCGACATCGCGCCAACAATTATTACCCGTGTCGTCCGCGAGATGGCAGAGAATGAGCCCTTTTCGAAGGATTACGACTTTTCGGCGGTGTCGATCGAAATGCATAAGCAAAATGGATATAACGCGACTCTTAAGGAGCTCAACTCCTCGCATAAGGCTGGGTGACAGTAGCAGAAATTAGAAAATGGCTTGATTAGTTGGTGTCCGCATCTGGTCCACAGCGCAATCCGCGTCAACCAAAGTCCGCTTTCGGGGGTAAAGCGGACATCGCTTTTCGCGGCGCGAATGTCTGCTTTTGACCCACAGCGGACATGGGCGGGGTCTTTCCCAGCGCGGGCTTGTGTCGTTACGATGCCCTGATCCTGAGCTTCCGGGGAGGGCAATGAGGCGGCGCGAGTTCATCACATTGGTGGTCGGTGGGACGGCAGCCGCGTGGCCGTTCGTCGCGCGCGCGCAACACTCTGCATTGCCGGTTATTGGGCTCATTCACAGTGGATCGGCTTCGCAGAACATCCATACGATAGCGGCATTTCACGACGGTCTAGGCGAAACAGGCTATGTTGCCGGCCAGAACGTCACAATCGAATATCGTTGGGCAGATGGCCAATTCGATCGACTGCCCGCGTTGGCAGCTGATCTCGTCCACCGTGGCGCAGCAGCCCTGGCCGTTTTCGCACCGCCGACAGCGGTAGCGGCAAAATCAGCAACCGCGACCATTCCAATCGTCTTTTTCATAGGCGGCGATCCTGTGAAGCTGGGTCTCGTTGCAAGCTTTAGCAGGCCGGGCGGCAATATCACCGGCATCGGAGGGCTCACAATTGACTTGGTACCCAAAAGACTGGAGCTCCTGCGTGAATTGGTGCCCAAAGCCGATTCAATTGCATTTCTCGTGAATTCTTCGAATCCCACGTCTGAAACTCAGATTCAGAATATGCGGGAGGCAACACGTGCCCTTGGATTAAGGCTTCATATTTATCGCGCCACGAGCGAGCACGAGCTTAATGCCGCCTTCGCTAAAATATCCCAAACGCAAACCGGACCCCTTGTTGTTGGTGCAGATTCGTTTTTCATCAGCCTGCGCGATAAAATTGTAGCACTGGCGGCCACCTACCTAATTCCTACGACTTATGAAACGCGCGAATCCGTAGTGGCCGGTGGCTTGATGAGCTACGCGCCGAATTTTAGAGATGCATATCGTCAGGTTGGCATCTACGTTGGTCGCATCCTCAAGGGTGAGAGGCCCGCCGACCTACCAATATTGCAACCAACTAAGTTCGAGCTTGTGATCAACCTCAAGACTGCGAAGACACTCGGCCTCGATGTGCCATTGTCTCTCCA
>Ga0126380_10000788_pt1 | contig 11248 bp, 11 predicted proteins | sample PanSoiMetPlot_26_FD_92544 | JGI IMG/M metagenome (GOLD analysis project Ga0126380, IMG submission 92544) | Tropical forest soil microbial communities from Panama - MetaG Plot_26 | ecosystem: Environmental > Terrestrial > Soil > Tropical forest > Bulk soil | place: Panama | collected 2016-02-17
AGGCGGACCGGCGATCCGGACGCCTGGCGGGCGTTCTGGCAGTCGCCGGATGCCGAGGGCTACTACTTCATGGGCAAGGACAACATTGTCTTCCACGCCGAGATCTGGCCGGCAATGCTGTTCGGTTACTCCGGGCAGGGCGATCGGGGTGGGACGCCGGGCAAGTACGGCGTGCTGGAGCGCCCGCACGAAGTCGTGTCGAGCGAGTTCCTCACCATGGAGGGACGCAAGTTCTCCTCGTCGCGCAATGTCGTCATCTACGTGGGCGACCTGTTGTCGCGTTACGACGCCGACGCGCTGCGGTATTACCTCGCAGTCGCCGGCCCGGAGAATCAGGACACCGATTTCACCTGGGCAGAGTTCGTCCGCCGCAATAACGACGAACTCGTCGCAAGCTGGGGAAATCTCGTCAACCGCACGATCTCCATAACTGCCAAGAACCTGGGCGCCATCCCATCCCGGGGGACCCCCACCGACGCAGACTTTGCTCTGCTTACTCAGGCGCAACGGGCGTTCGACACGGTGGGCGAGTTGCTGGCCCGGTCCCGGCAGAAGGCTGCCATCACCGAGGCGATGAGCGTGGTTGGCGCCGCGAACAAGTACCTGTCCGACATGGCGCCGTGGAAGCTGCGCACCGAGGACCCTGAGCGGATGGCGTCGGTACTCCACGTCGCGCTCCAGGTGGTCGACGACTGTAAGACGCTGCTCACGCCGTTCCTGCCGTCGTCGTCGTCCAAGGTGCATGCGCTGCTCGGGGGCACCGGCGAGTGGGCGGCCATGCCGGACCTGGTCGAGGTCGACGAGCCGACCGACGCCGGATCGCCCTCGTACCACGTGCTGACGGGCGACTACGACACCGGCGCGCGATGGCGCTCGACCCCGATCGAGGCGGGGCGCCCGCTCGCTGCGCCGACGCCGGTGTTCACCAAGCTCGACCCCTCCGTGGTGGACGAGGAGCTGGCCCGGCTGGCCGACGCGGCCGGTGTCTGAGCCAAGCGGTCCGCCGGCCTTGCCGGCCCCCGCGTTGGATGCCCACTGCCACCTCGACGCGATGGCGCGCCGCGCCGGCGTCGAGCCCACCCCTGAGTTCGTGGCGGACGTCATGGCAAAGGCTCGCACCGTCAACGTCACCCGGGTGATCACGGTCGGGGACACGCTCGCCTCGTCGTCCTGGTGTGTGCAGGCGGCTCGCGAGCACCCCGACGTGTACGCGGCGGTGGCCGTGCATCCCACGGAGATCGCCGGCCTGACCGACTCGGGTTATGCCGAGCTGGAACGCCTCGCCCGTGACCCGAAGGTCGTGGCCGTCGGGGAGACCGGGCTCGACTACTACTGGGATCGCACCGCGCCGGCAGATCAGCAGGGCCATTTCCGGCGCCACATCGACCTGGCGAAGCGTGTCGGCAAGCCACTGATGATCCATGACCGGGAGGCGCATGACGACGTGCTGCGCATCCTGCGCGAGGAAGACCCCCCGGACCGGGTAGTTTTCCACGCATTCTCCGGAGATGCGGCAATGGCTCGGGCGTGCGTCGACGCCGGATATGTCCTGTCCTTCGCGGGCGTGGTCACTTTCACAAACGCGCCACGGGTGAGAGAAGCTGCAGCCTCTGTTAACGCAGATCAAATCTTGGGCGAAACGGACTCCCCCTTCCTGGCTCCCCACCCCTTTCGCGGACGCCCCAATAGCCCATATTTACTTGCCCAAACGCTGCTGACCCTGGCCTCGGTGATGGGCCTCAGCACGGCCGAACTGTGCCAAGCGATGGCGCGGACGGTGTACACGTTTTTTGGGCTCGACTTAACGTAAAACTCATGTCATCAACTGGCCGCGGACTTGGCGGCTCGTTGAAAGCGCAGTTACCGTCCCTTGACTTTGCCTGGACTGGTTCCAGGTTGGGTCAGGCAGCGTCAACGCAGACGATGCGTAATCGACGAGAGGAGTTCCAAAGTTGCGTCGCAGCGTCATGTACGCCGTCGCCGGCTTTGCCTTAGCCGGTGTCGTCGGGGGCACAGTGGCCTGGGCGGCCACCTCGGACGACACCAAGACACTGAATCTGAAAATTGACGGCGAATCACAGCAGATCCACACCACGGCGAATACCGTTGGTGCCGCCCTTGACAAGGCGGGCTATCCGGTCGGAGCACACGACGTAGTGGCACCGGCGGCGACGGAGAAGGTGCACAGCGGCGAGGAGATCGTCCTCAAGCGGGGGCGGCTGCTGCACCTGACGATCGATGGCAAGGAACGCGACGTGTGGGTGACCACTCCGACCGTCGCGGACGCCCTGGCCCAACTCGGCTACTCGACGGCGGACTTCTCCTCCGTGTCGCGCGACAAGCGTTTGCCGCTGTCGCCGACTTCGATCGAGATCCGGTCACCGAAGCAGGTCACGATCATTCATGATCACAAGAAGCAGACTGTCACCACGACCGATGCGACGGTCCGGCAGCTGTTGACAGATCTGCGCATCAAGGTCGACCAGGATGATCGGCTCCGCCCGGCATCCACAGCCGTGCTGCAGAATGGCACGCAGATCCTGGTCCAGCGGGTGGTCCACAAGTTCCTGGTCGAACGCCAGTCGATCGGCTTTTCGACGAGCTATCAGCAGGACTCGTCCATGTACAAGGACCAGAGCGGCGTCGCACGCGATGGCAAGGCGGGCGTCGCCGCTGTCAAGTACGCGGCCGTCTACGTCGACGGAAAGCTCGTCGGCAAGGCACAGGTGTCGCGTAGCGTCGTTGTCGCTCCGGTGTCGAAAATCGTGAACGTCGGCACCCAGGAACGTCCCGCTCCGCCTCCGCCATCGAATTCGAGTTCAGGCTCGAGCTCGTCGTCAGCGCCGGCGGATACCAGTGGGCTGAACTGGGACGCAGTCGCTAACTGCGAGTCCGGTGGGAACTGGCACATCAATAGCGGAAACGGTTTCTACGGCGGACTCCAGTTCGACTACAGCACCTGGCTCGCCAACGGCGGCGGCCAGTACGCATCGCGCGCCGACCTCGCAAGCCGCGAACAGCAAATCGCGATTGCGAACAAGCTCTACGCGGCGCGTGGCTCGAGCCCTTGGCCAGTCTGCGGTCAGTACTTGTAAGCCGTTCGTAGACTGCCTTCTCACAAAGGCAAAACCTCAATCCCGGCACTGCGCGTCGCCACGCCGCGACACGCAGTCGCCGGGATTGAGCTTTGCTGGGAAAGCACGCTAGGGTCTGGCTCCATGCTGCGGGGGGAACGCATCGCGCGTGACTTGCGGACGGGAGTGTGTTTGTGCGTCGCAGCATGAAGTACGGCTTGTACAGTGCCGTACTCGCCGGCGTGGTCGGCGCAACTGTCGCCTGGGCTAACGTCGACAAGACGGTCACGCTGCGCGTCGACGGCCAGGTGCAGAAGGTCCACACGGTGGCAGGCAGCGTCCTCGGTGTGCTCGAGGTTGCGCACTATCCCGTCGGACCGCACGACGTCGTCGCTCCGGCTCTGGACGCCCGCGTCCACAACGGCAGCCAGATCGTCTTGCGGCGCGGCCGGTTGTTGCGGCTTATGGTCGACGGCGTACCGCGCAAGGTGTGGGTTACCGCTCCGACCGTCGCGGAAGCGCTCAGCCAACTCGGCTACTCGGACAGTGACTACTCGTCGGTCTCGCGCGACCAACGCCTGCCGCTCTCGCCGACCCTGATCACGCTGCGCCGTCCCAAGCAGGTGAGCATCACCGCCGACGGGCGTACCCGCATTGTCACCACAACGGCACCGACCGTGGCGGCGCTCCTCGCCGAACTGCGCATCGCCGTCGGCCCCCAGGACATGCTTTCGGCCGTGGCGAATTCACCCCTGCGCGACGGCGAGATCATCAACGTCACGCGGGTGCGCGCCAACAGCGTGGTCAAGAACCACCCGGTGCCGTTCCCGACGCAGCGCGTGGGCGATTCGTCGATGTACGTCGGGCAGAGCAAGCTCGTGCGCAACGGCAAGAACGGCGTCGAGGCGGTCACGACAGACGTCGTGTATGTCGACGGAAAGGTCGTCGGCAAGACGATCGTCAAACGGGTGGTAACGGTGCCGCCGATTGCGGCGATCGTGAAGGTCGGCACCAAGCCCCAGCCCGCACCGCCCGCGCCGCCCGCGCCGGTGATCAATGTCGATCCCGGCTCCGCGCAGGCGACCGGCAAGCAACTTGCCGCACAGCGCGGTTGGGGCGCCGACCAGTTCAGCTGCCTGTACCAGCTGTGGAACAACGAGAGCGGCTGGCGGGTGGACGCCCAGAACCCGAGCGGCGCGTACGGCATTCCGCAGGCACTGCCCGGCGACAAGATGGCCGCCTACGGATCCGACTGGCAGACGAACGCGGCGACCCAAATCAAGTGGGGGCTGGCATATATCGCCGGTAGGTACGGAACGCCCTGCGACGCGTGGAGCTTCTGGCAATCCAACGGCTGGTACTAGCCCCGCGGCTGGTACTCGTCCGCCCATGGCCGATGATCTTGGACTTGTGGCTGCTATTCGACCGGAAGTCCAAGATCATGGCGTGAGACGAGACGGCCTCTGGTGAGCGGCGACAGCGCCCTGCTCGGCCCCGCCGAGATCCGCAGCTTGGCTGTGCAGCTCGGGGTGCGGCCGACAAAGGCGCTCGGGCAGAACTTCGTGCACGACGCGAACACGGTGCGCCGCATCGTTCGTACGGCAGCATTGTCCGCGGACGACGTGGTGCTCGAGGTCGGCCCGGGGTTGGGCTCGCTGACGCTCGGCCTGCTCGAGTCCGGCGCCCGCGTCGCCGCTGTCGAGATCGACCCCGTGCTGGGCGCGGCGCTGCCGGCTACCGTGGCCGCCCGCGCGCCGGACTCGGCCGGGCGCCTCACCGTCCTCGTCGCGGACGCGCTGCGGCTGGAGAGCATGCCGGACCCGCAACCCACGGCGCTGGTGGCCAACCTGCCGTACAACGTCGCGGTGCCGGTCGTGCTGCACCTGCTCGAACTGCTCCCGACGCTGCGTACCGGGTTGGTGATGGTGCAGGCGGAGGTCGCCGAGCGGCTGGCCGCGTCGCCGGGTACGAAGGCGTATGGCGCGCCCAGCGTCAAGGTGGCCTGGTACGCCGCCGCGAACCGGGCGGGCGCCGTGCCGCGGGCGGTGTTCTGGCCGGTGCCGAACGTCGACTCGGGACTGGTCCGGTTCACGCGGCACTCCCCGCCTAGGGGAGCGGCGCGGCAGGACGTGTTCCAGGTGGTCGACCACGCATTCGGGCAGCGCCGCAAGATGCTGCGCTCGGCGCTGGCGTCCTGGGCCGGCTCGGCAGCCGCCGCGTCGAACGTGCTGCGCGAAGCGGGCGTCGATCCGACCACTCGCGGGGAGATGCTCGACGTCGCCGCCTTCGCTCGAATCGCCGCAGCCCGGCCTCGCTCGCCGGAGCCGCCCGCCTGCGCGGTGAGCTGAGGACGTCAGCGAATCTGGCGGACCGGCTTGGCCGTGCCCCACGCGATGTCGGCGGTCCAGACGGTTGCGGACAGCCGTCTGGCCGTCGCCAGGCACAACCGGTCGGCAAGTGAGAGGCCATTGCCGGAGCGCCACAGCCGCGCTGCGAGCTCGGCGTCCTCGGCGTGCACCGGCTCGACGGTGAGTCCATAGCTGAGCAGGAGGCCGCGGGCGAAGTCCCAGTCGCGCTGGTGCGCGATGATCTTCTGCGCGATCTCGGACCAGTTTGCCGCGCTGCACGCGCCGCCCTGGCTCATGTGCCGCTCGACGACATCGGCACCCCGCTCACCCTGCAAGAAGCACAGCAGGGCTGAGGAATCGAACAGGTTCACGCAGCGTCTTCCGCTGCGGCCGCCTTGCGCCGGTCGGCGAGCAGTTCGCCGACGAGGTCGAGTCCCTTCAGCTCGTCGCGCACGAGCTGCTTGACCTGCTCTCTGGTTGCGAGGACGAGCCCACGACGCGTCTCCACGAGCACGAGTTGAGTACCCGGTTCCAGGTGCATGCGCTCACGCAGGTCCGAGGGGATGACCAGCCGTCCCCGGTCTCCCATCACGACGGGATACGTCCCACTCACGAGGCGAGCGTACCACCGCGCTTAGTCAGGAGCGGCCGTCGAACAGGCTGGTCACCGAGCCGTCCTCGAAGACCTCGACGATCGCCTGAGCGATCATCGGGGCGATCGAGAGCACGGTGAGTTTGTCGAACGCCTGCTCCGCTCGGATCGGCAGCGTGTTGGTGACGATCACCTCGGTGATCTTGCTGTTCTTCAGCCGGTCGGTCGCCGGCGGCGAGAAGATGCCGTGGGTGGCAGCGATGATGACGTCGGTGGCGCCGCTCTCGAAGAGCAGGTCAGCGGCCTGGCTGATCGAGCCCCCGGTGTCGATCATGTCGTCGACGAGCAAGCAGGTGTGCCCGGCAACCTCACCGACGACGCGGTGCGCCACGACCTTGTTCGCGACGTCCGGGTCGCGCGTCTTGTGGACGAAGGCGATGGGCCGTCCGCCCAGCCGGTCCGCCCACTGCTCGGCGGCCCGCACGCGCCCCGTGTCGGGCGAGACCACGATCAAGTCGTCGACCGGGTACTTCTTCCTGACGTAGTCGGAGAGCAGCGGCAGCGCGAACAAGTGGTCGACGGGCCCGTCGAAGAAGCCCTGGATCTGTGCCGTGTGCAGGTCGACCGCCATGAGCCGGTCCGCGCCGGCCGTCTTGAACAGGTCGGCCATCAGGCGCGCGGATATCGGCTCGCGGCCCCGATGCTTCTTGTCTTGACGCGCATACGGGTAGAACGGCATGACGACGGTGATCCGCTTGGCCGACGCGCGTTTGAGCGCGTCGCAGAGGATCAGGCTCTCCATCACCCACTGGTTGATGGGAGTCGTGTAGGACTGGATGACGAACGCGTCGCTGCCGCGCACCGACTCGTTCGGCTTGATGAACGTCTCGCTGGCCGGGAAGTCGATCGCCGTCGTCGGGGTCACCGTGATGCCGACATCCTCGGCGATCTCGTCTGCCAGCTCCGGGTACCCGCGCCCGGCCAACAGCACCAGCGTCTTGCGTGCGGACAGGTGTCTCGTCGACAGGTGTCTCCTGCTCATGCCTGGTCCCCTTCGGCGCGCTCAGCGGCCTTGGCGGCTGCGGTGCCCGGCCGCTTCCGTCTTACCCAGCCTGGCACGTTTTCCTGGCGCGCGCTCGACCGGGTTAAAGCTCCCGGCGGGACGTCCTTCACGACAACGGAGCCTGCTGCGGTGTACGCGCCGTCGCCGATTTCCACCGGAGCGACGATCATGCTGTCCGACCCGATGCGGACGTGGTCGCCCACCGTACTGCGGTGCTTGGCCATCCCGTCGTAGTTGACGAACACCGTGGCCGCGCCGACGTTGCTCTGCTCGCCGATCGTCGCGTCGCCGACATACGACAGGTGCGGCACCTTGCTCCCGGCACCCACCTCGCTGCCCTTGAGCTCGACGTAGGTGCCGACGTGGACGCCGTCGTGCAGCACCGTGCCCGGGCGCAGGTACGCGAACGGGCCGATCGTCACGTCCGCGCCGATATTCGCCTGCCGGCACACGGCGCGCTCGACGGTGGCCCCCGGGCCGATGGCGGTGTCGAGAAGCGTCGTCTGCGGGCCGATCACGGCACCGGCGGCAACCGCCGTCGTGCCGTGCAGATCGACGGACGGCAGCAACGTCACGTCGCGCTCGAGCGTGACGCCGGCGTCGACCCAGGTGGTGGCCGGATCCACGACGGTCACCCCGGCGCGCATGTGCGCGTCGAGCAGCCGCGCGTTGTAGCTGCGGTGCGCGGCGGCGAGTTGCACTCGGTCGTTCACCCCGGCGGTCTCGTCGTGTGCGGCGATCACGGCGCGCACCGGCTGCCCCTGGCTCACCAGGATGGACACGACGTCCGGCAGGTACTGCTCGCCCTGGGCATTGTCCGTGGTGAGCTTGCCGAGTGCGTCGCGTAGCAGTGTGTGGTCGAACGCGTACACGCTGGCAGCGACCTCGTTGATTGCGCGCTCCTCGGTGGTCGCGTCGCGATGCTCGACGATCTTGGTGACGGTGTCGCCCTCGCGTACCACCCGGCCGTAACCGGTGGGGTCGTCAGCCATGCTGGACAAGATCGTGGCCGCCGCGCCGTCGTGCGCCGCGACGAGCGCCTGGAGCGTTGCCGCCGTCAGCAGCGGTGCGTCGGCGGGCAGGACGACGACGGTGCCGGTCGCGTCCGGTGGCACCGCGTCCAGGGCGACACGCACCGCGTGGCCGGTGCCGTGCTGCTCTTCTTGCACGACCGGCGTGGCGTCCGGCGCGATGGCGGCGAGGTGCTCGCGCACGGCGTCTCGGCCGTGCCCGATCACCACAACGGTGCGCTCGGCGTCTAGTGGCTCCGCCGCGGCGAGCACGTGGCCGAGCAGCGTTCGCCCGGCGAAGCCGTGCAGCACCTTCGGCGATACGGATTTCATGCGGGTGCCCTCACCCGCGGCAAGGACGATGACGGCGACCGGGCGAGCGGAATAGGCCACGGCAGTGAGCCTAGATGCCCCCTGTTGCGATAGCGCCAAGGCGGTCGCCGGAGTGATCGACATCGAGGAGTTCCGGCGCTTCCACAGTTCGACGTACGTCGACGATCCGCTGCTGCACGGGCTGAAGAGTGACGAACTGGCTGATCTGCTGGATCACATCGTCGCTGATCGAACGAACGACCTGCCGCGCGATATCGACCTCGATGCACAGTGACGTACCCGCTCGACACGAATGTCGTGTCCGAGATTCATAAGCGCCGCCCGGATCGATCGGTGCTGGACTGGCTGGTCGATACGTTGCCGTACGAACGGCATCTCAGCGTCCTCACGCTCGGCAAGCTGCGACGCTGGGTTGAAGCCCGTCGCCGTAGGGATGAGGTCGCGGCCGCGGCGCTGGAGCAGTGGCTAGGCGAGCTGGTCGTCAGTTACGGCCGCCGGATCGTGCCGATCACTCCCAGATCGCTGATCGTTGGGGGCACCTCGCCGTTCCCAGTCGGGTAGCGGTCATTGACGGGCTGCTGGCCGCCACGGCACTCGTCCATGACTGGACACTGGTCACGCGCAATACCGCGGACGTCGCGGGGACCGGAGTGCGCACGCTCAATCCGTTCACGCCGGAACGCTGACCGTACGGGTCCGTATGGCCCAGCGCGATGCGGGTAGGAGCGCCGCGCCGGCGCCGACGAACACTACGGCCAGGATCAGCCAACCCGGCCGACCCAGATGGAGCGCCGTGGTCGTTACGACCAGTGGTGCCAGCATCTGCCCGGCGGCGAAGCCACCGTTGAACACTCCCTGGTAGGCACCCGGCGCATCGGGCGCCGCCAGGTCGTAGCTGAGCGTCCAGCCCACGGCCGCGGAGATCATCTCGCCGAATGTCTGCACGACGCCACCCACGATCAATATGACGGCGGCGATCCATGCGGCCGTGCCGCCTGCAGCCGCGTACACAAGGCAGGCAAGGCCGAGCAGCAGCCCGCTGCGCCGGGCCGCCCGCCCGGCGGCGCCGACCGAGTCGATCCGTCGCGTCGCGTGCACCTGCAGCAGCACGATCATCGCGGTGTTGAGCAGGAACACCACTGAGACCATTACCCGCGGGGCGCTCGTGTGCCCGGCGATCCACAGCGGCAGGCCCACCTCGAGGATCCCGAACTGCACGGTGAGAACTGCACAGAGAACGGTGATGGTCAAGTACGGCAAGTCGGTGAGCGCACGCCGGGGCGGGCCGCCGTTGCCCTTTTCGGGGCTCGCCACGAGAGGCAGGCGGACCAGCAGCGCGGCGGCGAAGACGAACGTGAGCGCGTCCACGATGATCACGCTGAGGTAGGCCGTGCGGGTGTCGGCCTGCAAGGCCAGTGCCGCTACCGCTGCCCCCGCGCCGATGGCGAGGTTGGTGACGACGCGCAGGTACGCGCGGGTCGGCGTGCGGCGTTCCAGCGGCAGGCCGACCGCGATCAGCGTGTTGCGGATTGCGTTGCCGGACTGATCGACGATCGCGACGAGGCAGATCGCCGGGAGGAACGTCGCCATCGAGTGCACCCGTACATAGCTCAGCATCCCGGCGGCTTCTATCAGGGCGAGTACCACGACCAGCTTGCGCGGGTCCCAACGGTCGGCGGCATGTCCGGCCGGGATGCTCGCGGCGACGCCGCACGCGCCGGCGATGGTGAGCCCGATGCCGACCTGCCCCACGGACAGGCCCGCCGAGCGGGTGAAGAACAGCGCGCTCGTCGTCATGAACAGGCCGCTGCCGAAGCGGTTCACGAGCGTGGACAGCGCCAGGCGCCGGACCAACGGGTCGGTGGGGACGAGCCGCATGCCATTGATCCGAACCGGCATGTGGAGCGTCGGCGATTGATTTAGGCTTCTCCTTAATGATCGAGATGCGCCTGCGGGTTGCCGACCTGGCTGAGACGAGCTTCGCGGTCTCCCCGCTGCAGGAGACGGTGTTCAGTCTCTGGGTGTGGCGCGCGCCTGGGCGGCAGGCGTTTCATCTGCCGTGGCGGCGCGCATCGGCCGCGGCCTGGGGCCGCTGCGACGTAGAGATGCTCGACGCGCTGGTCGCACCGCGCCGGTGGGTGCCGGACTTCCTCACTCCACGACCTGCGACGCCATTGACGGAGTTCGCCGCGGAACTCGCAATCGTGGGAGCGACGCCGGCACAGCGTGTCGCCGACGGGCTGCTGACCGCGTACGACGGCGCGCCGCTGCCTGCCGTCCTCGGCGGGCGTCCGGACGTGGCGCTGGCCCGCATGGTGGCGGCGCTTTCCGAGTACTGGCAGGCGTGCCTCGAGCCGTGGTGGCCACGCATCCGGGCGGTGCTGGAGGCTGACATCGTCTACCGGTCGCGGCAACTCGCCCTGGGCGGGGCGCGGGCGCTGTTCGCCGACCTCGACTCGCGCGTGCGCTGGGCCAACGGGGTGCTTTACGTCGATCGGCTGCCGGGCGTCGACTACGTCATCGACATCGACGGGCGCGGGCTACCGCTCGTCCCGTCGCTGTTCTGCCGGGGTGCCATCACCTACATCAGCGCCGAGGAGCCACCGCTGATCACCTACCCGGCTCGCGGGCGGGCGACGGTGTGGCAGACCGCCGATGTCGCCACCGACGCGGCTCTCGCCGAGTTGCTCGGCGTACCGCGAGCGCGGCTGCTCACCCTGCTCGACCGGCCTGCCTCCACCACCGAATTGGCGCATCGGCTGGCCGTCTCGCCGAGCGCGGTGAGCCAGCATCTACGTGTGCTGCGTGCCGCCGGGCTGCTGGCCAGG
>Ga0126380_10000789_pt1 | contig 11247 bp, 10 predicted proteins | sample PanSoiMetPlot_26_FD_92544 | JGI IMG/M metagenome (GOLD analysis project Ga0126380, IMG submission 92544) | Tropical forest soil microbial communities from Panama - MetaG Plot_26 | ecosystem: Environmental > Terrestrial > Soil > Tropical forest > Bulk soil | place: Panama | collected 2016-02-17
CGATGCTCGAGACGCGACCGATCACGTCGACGCGGTTGCTCCCGTAGGTCTGTCCATTGGGCACCAGAGAGGGACCGATCGATTGCCAGATCGCGGCAGTCGGCACGGGAGGCGCCGCTCGTGCTCTCGCCCTCACCCGCCGGGCACGGGTCTTTCGCCGCCGGCGGCCGAGCGCCGTCGCAGCCTTGACGATGGTGGCGGCAAAGGATCTTGCCCGGGCCGGGGTTCGGCTCACGCGCCTGGCCCTGCGTGCACCGACGACGGGAGCCTTCAAAGCAGCCCGAGTCAACCCGAACTTCGGTCTGGCTGCGCGGGGTACGGCAACGGTCGCCACCACCTCGTTGTTGAGGACAGGGTCGCGGCTACCGAGGTACGCGAACAGCCGTTGCAGCGCCTTGCCTCCGGGTGGGGAGGTGCTTTTCTTCCTGCCGCGGCGACCGGTCGTGATGTCGATCTTGCTCCTCATCGCGCCTTCCCTCCCTTCTTCCCCGCGTCCTTGGACGGCGTGCCCTTCTTCCGCTTGGGAGCCACTGTCTTGGGTCGGCGCGCTTCCTCGAACATGCGAAGTCGCTCGGCGGCCCGGCCGCCAGGAGGTTCCGGAGTCTTGTCGCCCGGACATCTCGTCATGTCTCTCTCCGTCACACCGTTCGCTCGGTGCTCAGCTCGGGTGGTGGCGTTGGACGGGAATTCGTTGGGGGAGACTTGGGCCGTGCGCTCGAGATATCACATGGAAGACCTCCCGTGTCATGGCGAACGAGGAGGCGACGATGGGCGTTACGTGCACGACGCTAGGCGTCTCCGGCATCCCTGTCAAGGCCCCTGTCGCACGCGAGGCCGAGGCGATGCGGGATGTCGAGGGTCTCCGCGGGCATGGGCGCTTCAGCGGCGCGAACCGACAGCGGCCTCTTCCCTCCGGACCTAGAGTCGGACTGGTCTCAGGCCCGTCCCCAGAGCTGGCGGGTGGCGAGCCGAGAGCCTTCCGCCATGGCCGCGAACTTCAGCCACACCACGCTCGGGTGAACGTCGTTGAATCGGATGCCCGAGGCAGCAAATCCACAATCAGCACCGGCGATGACGTTTTCGCGACCGACGATCTTCGCGTAGCGCACGATCCGCTCGGCGATCAGCTCGGGATGCTCCACGAGATTCGTGGTGTGGCTGATAACCCCCGGGATGAGGATCGTGCCGTCCGGTGGGGGAGTCTGCTCGAACACGTGGTACTCGTGCTCGTGCCGCGGATTCGCCGCCTCGAAAGAGTAGGCGCCGGCGTTGATCTTGAGCAGGATATCCACGATGTCCTTCAGCTCCATGTCGTAGACGCGAGGCCCGACGTCGATGCTGTAGCAGGTGTGGAAGCGCACCTGCTCGCGCGGGATGCCGCGCAGCGAGTAGTTGATCGCCTCCACGCGCTTCTCGGCCCACCTCCGGCAGTCAGCCACGCTCAGGTCGGGGGTCATCATGTACTGGGTAATCAAACGCGGATCGTCGATCTGGAGCACGAAGCCCGCATCGACGATCGTCCGGTACTCCTCGCGGAGCGCATCAGCGAGCGCCTGCTCGTATTCCTCGTCGGTACGGTAGAACTCGTTGGGGAGGGTCGCGAAGATGTACGAGGGCGCGATGGCCGGCACGAACACCTCTTCGTGACGCTGACCCGTGAGCGCTCGCTGGAGATTTTCGATGTCTGTCCGGACGGCGGCGTGCCCCTTGTAGCTGACCGGCCCCGTGCAGACGTCGATGCCGTATCGGTGACGATCACCGCCGCGCCCGCCCGCCCACTCGGCAATGCGCTCGGACCAGGCGTAGTAGTCGGGAAACGCCCGATACTCTCGGCTGCCACCTCTGGGGTTGCCCTCCCGTTCCGGCGGCGCGGGCTTGCGCGTGAAGCCATTGAAACGCTCGACGATGTAACCGAAGAAGCTGGCCTTGCCCTGCTCCCCGTCGGTGACGATGTCGACGCCCGCCTCCGTCTGCCGGCGGACGACGTCGGCGACGGCGTCGCGAACCAGCTTCGCGCAGGTCTCGGCATCGTAGGGTTGGCCCCGGTCCTTCGCGCGAAGGATCGGCACGAGGTCGTCAGGCCGCGCCAGACTGCCGACGTGCGTGGTCAGGATGCGATCCGTGCTTCGCTTCATCGGCCTTCTCCTTCATGAGTGGGTACCGGATGGTATCCGGGGATTCTAGACCGGAACCTCGACACGATGTTTCACTGATCTATCCGCCCGCCCCCGTGAGTGTGCGAGCCCTGGATGGGCATCCTCGGCTCGGGAGTATTCCCTTCGGGCACTCCTGAAGCGCTCCGGGGCGCGCGGCTCTGTTGCCGTCTGCTCGCGCCGGAAGGCGCTTGACGGCTCTCCGGTTGTGGCCCGAGAATCCTTTTGCCGCCGAACGGGCTTGACCCGGAGCGCCCAAGGCTGCGAGGGGCGTTTCGGGGGATGAGGAGCATCGAGCCCCCAGGCGGAGAGCCGCGCGCGACGGAGAAAGATTTCTACGTTGCTCATGCGCCCGGCGCCCGACGGAGGGACGACGAGTCTCCATCGCAATCTGACGGCGTGGTCTCCCATCGAGAAGAGCGCGCCGCGGAGGAGGGCCGGGGACCAATGGCAACGCCTTCGCTGAGCGAGATGTTCCGCCGCCTGTGGGCAGTCGACAACCAGAGCCGCGTGGCTCGGACAGTCGAAATCTTCGGATGGCTCGATCTGGTCCTGGGGCTCATCATCCTCGTCGCCCCTGCCCTGGTCGAGTCGCTCCTGAGCCTGCCCTCGCTCACCCCCCAGGGCACGAACTACCTCCGGCTGGCCGGTCTCTTGGTCACCGGCCTGGGGGTGCTCTACATCGTGAGCGGGCGCCTGAACTCCCAGGAGTTTGCCTTCGCCTCGCTGCTCGACCGTCCATTCGTACCAGTGATCATGGCGATTCTCTGGTATCGGGAGATCCTGCCGGGTCCGCTGGCGCTGGCCTTTTCGGTAATCGATTTCGGCGGCTTCCTGTGGACGCTGTCGGCATGGCGCGCGGCTGCTCCGAGTGCCGAGGGCGCCGGGCCGCCGCCCCTGGGAGCGAAGACGGCAGCCTGCTTCTTCGGCTTCATCAGCGGCGTGGTGCGCAACGCGCGCACGTTCCATCCGGACGGGAGGACGTTCCGCGCCACCGTCCGTTCGCTACCGTCTTCGGATCCGAGCCTCGCACGGGCCGCCGAGCGACTGGCGGGCAGCACGGTGCTTCTGCGCATCGGCATGGGCCTCATGAAGCGGGGTTGGCCGAGCTGGCTGGCGGACCTGGTTCCCGATGCGCCCAGCATCGCGGCGCGCTTCTTCTCGGCCATCGCGCCGAGCGAGGTGCGGATCGAGCGACGCCCGGGAAAGGACTTGGACCTGCTCTGCACGGCCGGCGGCGATCGCCTGTGGAAGCTCCTCGTCAACCTTGCGACGGGAGGCAAGATGTTCGGCCTCCGCAAGTTCGACTACTTCCAGAACCTCTACTTCGCCCAGGTGCCGTATCGGATCGACGATGGCCAGCTCGATGTCTGGATCCGGTTCGTCCCGGAGCTCGCTTCCGCCTCTTCGACTTCAGGCACGCCGAACGATGGTGTGACCCGCGAGGAGCGCCTCACTCGAGCGGTGGCCGATCATGCGGTCATCCGGATCGAAGCCCAGCGTGTCGCCGACGGCCGGGCCGCCTTCCTCCCCGTCGCGGAGATGCGCTTCGAGGAGGAGATCCACATCGACCAGGAGGCGCTGCATTTCGATCCGATCGCCGGGCGCGGGTTCGTGCCCCGTGGCTTCCTCACCGATCTGAGGCGGTACGTGTATCCCGCGAGCGTCCAGAGCCGGGCGTCGACGGCGGACGAGCGCAGCCGCCGTGAGAAGGAAGCCTTCTTCAGGCGGCTGGTGCGGTACGTTCGTCAACCTCCGAGTCCCGTCCTGGGAGAGGTGAGCCCCGTTACCAGCGCCACCGCAGGGGTGGTCCGTCGGTGGCTCCGGCCCGCCGTCCTGTTGGTCCTCGCCTGTGTTTTGGTATCCATACTCTATCTGGCGGTCCGCTTCACCAGCGACCAACCCGTCGATTACCCCGACGAGGTGACCCATTTCAAGCGCGGGTCGACCGGTGGCGAGCGCGTGTCGGGGTTTCCCTACTGGATCTGGGTCGCTCTTCCTGAGCTCTTCCCCGAATATCTGCCTGATAAGAAACCCGGCCGCGGCTACACCTCGTTCGGGATGATCTACGAGCCGGGCGCGGACCCCCGCTACGACCTGCCGATCGGTGTGTCGCGGCGGAAGGTCCAGGGCATCGACCGTGTCTTTCTGAATTGCGCCGTGTGCCACACGGGCACGGTACGGGACGCACCGGGCGCCCCTGCGCGCATCATCGTCGGAATGCCCGCCAACACCTTTGATCTCGGCGCCTTCTCGCAGTTCCTGATCGACATTCCGTTGAGCGAGAAATTCGCTCCGGCGACCATGCTGGCCCAGATCAAGAAGATGGCGAGGGCGCCCCACCGGGAGGTCGTCAAGCCTGACGACCTGCTCAATCGCCTGGTCCTTCGCTATCTCGGCGTCACGCTTATGCGCGATCGCCTGCTCATGATCCGAGATCGCCTCCTGTTCATCGATCCCATGTCGGCGGGCCCCGGCCGGGTCGATACCTTCAACAACCCCAAGGGGCTTCTCAACTTCCCCATGCAACACGCCGATCCGAAGGAATTGCACGGCAATGTCGACTTCCCGTCGATCTGGAACCAGGGGCCGCGCAAGGGGATGCAGCTCCACTGGGACGGCAACAACACCTCCGTGGACGAGCGGAACCTCTCCGCCGCCTTCGGCACCGGAGCCTTCCCGCCGACCTTGGACGCCCAGAGCGTCCTCCGCACGGCCAAGTTCCTCGAGACCGCTCAGCCGCCACCCTATCCGTACCCGATCGACCAGGCGCTGGCCGCGCAGGGCGCGCCGGTCTACGGTCAGTACTGTGCCGGCTGTCACGGCACGCGAGAGGCGCCCTTCCGTCACAGCCCGCCGCGAGCAGACGAGCTCGTCGGCACCGTGGTGCCGATCGAGCACATCGGCACCGACCCTCACCGCCTCAACTCCTACACGTGGACCCTGGCCGTCAACCAGGGCACCCTCTACGCTGGCTACGAGAAGGATTGGGGATTCAAGGAGCCCTATCCCCAGCGGTTCACGCACTTCCGCAAGACCTTCGGCTACGCCAACTCGCCGCTCGACGGGATCTGGCTGCGCGCACCGTACCTGCACAATGGCTCAGTCCCCAATCTGCGCGAACTGCTCGAGCCGGTCCAGGCTCGGACCAGGGTCTTTTACCGCGGCGGCGATGTCTACGATCCGATCAACGTAGGCTTCGTCTATGAACTCCCCACGCAGGGGGATCGCGCTCTCTTCCGCTTCGACATCCACCAGCCCGGCAACGACAACGCCGGCCACGAGGGCCCGGCGTTCGGCACGGCCCTCCCTGCCGAGGAGAAGCGGGCCTTGCTCGAGTATCTCAAGACTTTCTGATCTCTCAGACGAGAAGGGACACGTGCATGAAGACACTGCTCGCCGTCGCTGTTCTCGTCGTGCTCGTGGTCGGCTTCGCGATCTGGTACCAGATCTACCGCGAGGAGCCGCAGCCCGCATGGATCACGGCCGACCAGCGTGACAACTTCCTCTACGGCTCCATCGGCGCCGAGCGCACCGCGGGCATCCCGTACTGGATCTGGCTAGTGCTTCCGCGCATCTGTCCGGACCATTTACCCGGCCAGGGAGGCTACGCCGCGCTCGGCCGTCCGTGGGAGGAAGGCAAGGAAATGCCGGCAGGCTTCGCCAAGAAGACGGTTGGCTACATCCAGGTGGGCGCCAACTGCGCCCTCTGCCACGCGGTACCATCCCGCCCGGGGCCGAACGAGGTGCCGGGAATCGTCATCGCCGCTCGCGGCCAGACCGCGGATCCCGAACCCCTGCAGACGTTCCTCGCCCAGTGCGCTCAGGATCCGAACTTCAATGCGGACGACATCCTGAGCGAGATCGACATGGCGACGAAGCTCTCTATCCCCCAGCGCCTCTTCTATCAATACGTCCTGATCCCTCGCACTCGGCGGGCGCTCCTCGAACGGTCGGCGCTGATCACGCCAGAGCTTTGGCGTCACCGCCAGCGTCCCGACATGCCCTTCTCCGAGGCACGGATGAAGTCCCTTGCCGCTTGGCTCGAGGGGCAGCGCGGGTCGCGTCAGAAGCCATAAGCGCCGGCGCCATCCAGGAAACTTGCTTTCCCTGAAGCAAGTACATACCTTGGATGTATCTCCAGTATGAGTCACCCGTTCTCTATCGTGTCAGTCGCCGAGTAGGGCAGGAGCGATTCGACGCCGCGTATTGCGCCAGCCAAAGGACGCGCTGACCCCGGCGGCATTCTCGGTCGAAGCAGCGGAGCAGTGGGCTCTTCACCGTGCCGCCCGTCTCGGTGCCGATCCCTTCCGGCTTCTGGCGCTCTGGTCCGTGAGCTTCCTGGTTCAGGCCGATCCGAGCGAGCGGAAGACCCGTTACACGATGAGGATCGCCCAGGCGGAGGGCTACGGCCGGTCTGGTGGGCTCGGTCCTGGTCTGCCGGATCCGGACCCGGATCTGGTAGGTCAGGACACGAGTCGGATCCTGAAGGATCGACGGTGGCGAGACGAAGCTGATCGCGCGGCCATCGCGGATCTGGTCATGGGCCAGGTCTCACGGCCGGCCGACGAACAGATCGTGCTCGACGACACGCTGCGCGGCAAATACACGGCGAGAGCAAAGGTCTTTGCCGACGAAGCCACCCGGGTTTTGCAGGGCCGGAGCGCGGAGCCTCGGAAGGGGAATCACCGCCGCGTCCTCGTCGTGGGCGCCACCGCAGGCATCCTCCATGCGCTGCTCAGACGCGGGCTGGACGTCTGCGCCACCGATCTGTCGCCGGACGTGGTGGGCCAGACGCTCGGCGGAGTGCAAGTCCTGGACGGAAGGGCCGCCAATGCCCGGCTGATGAAGGAGGCCGACCTAGCCATCGTCACCGGCATTTCCCTGACGAACGGGACGATGCCGGAGCTCATGGGCCTCGCGAAGACCCACAACACGCCGACGATGATCTGGGCCATCACGGGCAAGAACTTCGGCCACTACTACACCGATCACGGCGTGGACATCGTGATCTCCGACCCCTCCCCCTTTCTGCTGCTGCCCGGTCCGGCGACCATAGCCATCTGGCGACGGCAGATCTGACGCGTGATCTTCTTCGTCGCTCCCGCGGACGATCTGGAGGGGATCGCCGAGTATCTGCAACAGGCCGGGCCAGCGCTGGGTCGGAGGCTGACCACGGTGACGTATGACGAGATCGTCGCCCGCCGTCGGCTGTCTCTCGGCACCTACATCTTCGCCGCGATCGATGAGCTCACTCCGACCGAGCGAAAGATCGCCACGCACTGCTGCGAGACGCTGCGCCAGGCGAGCCCGGACCTTCGGCTGATCAATCATCCCGCCGAAGTCCTGCCGAGGTACGACCTTCTCCGGACGTGTTTCGATCGCCAGCGCAACGTCTATTGCGTTCACCGCGCCGCTGAATTCTATCGCTGCCGGCGATTCCCGGTCTTCGTGCGGCCTGCGTACGAGCACCTCGGCAGCCTGACCCCGCTTCTCCACAGCCGCGGCGAGCTGGTGCGGGCACTCGTGGCCACCGTCGTACGGGGCTATCGGCTTCGGGACCTGCTCATCATCGAGTTCTGCGACACCGCGGATTCGTCGGGTATCTACCGGATGTACTCGGCGGCCATAGTGGGCGACCGGATTATTCCGAAGACGCTGATTCACAATCGCAACTGGGTCACCAAGTGGAAGGGCCGTCTCCTGGACGCTGACAAGGCCCGGGAACAAACGGAGTACATCGAGGGCGATCCTCACGCCGCCTGGCTGAAGGAGACAGTCACTCTGGCGGGGATCGCGTATGGCCGGATCGACTATGGCGTGAAGGACGGCGTGCCGCAGGCGTGGGAGATCAACACCAATCCCACGCTCGTTCGCCGCAGGGGAGCCCCGAGCACGATGTCCGCCGAGCAGTGGAAGGTGCTGGCGCCGGCCCAGGAAGCCTTCCTCCGAAGGTTCGAGGCGGCCTTCGAGGCGATCGACAGCGATCTAGACCCGGGCCGCACGGTCACGATCGAGATCGCGCCGAGAGACATCCGCCGCCGGGACGCCGAGCGGCGACTCAAGTCGCGCTTCCTGGCTCGACGGACCGCCATTTCCCTGATCACCAGAACCCCGGGGCGATGGCTCCGTCGCCTCGCCCCCGATTCGAGATGACGCTCGGCCAACCCTGAGAACCGCGGCGCTGCCCCTGTCCGCCACTTCGACCTCATCGCTTCCAGAACCCCTGCGACGGGATGCGGAAGGCGCGGTTGAAGCGCGAGGACGCGTTCTCCCACGCGATGATCATCGTCAGCTCCGCGATGGTGTCGTCGTCGTAGTGCTGTTGCACCCGCGCGAAGAGCTCGTCGTCGACGTCGCGGCGCGTGTCCGTGATCGTGTCGGCGTATTCCAGCGCGACCTTCTCCGCGTCGCTGAAGAGTGCGCTCGTCGCGTAGTCGTTGAGCGCCTCGATCTTCTCCGTCGAGAGGCCGAGCCGGCTGCCCCCGGCAGCGTTGGCGTCCTGTCAGAACTCGCAACCGTTCCACCAGGCCACGCGACGATTGAGGAGCGTCCTGAGCGTGCCGGGCACGCGCTTCGTGTGCTGTTGGAGGGCGGTCCACATCCCCTGGGCGGCGCGGAAGAACGCCGGGTTGCGCGCGTAGAAGAGGTAGGGATAGAGCGCGGCGCCCCGGAGCTTGCGCTGTTCGTCCAGCGTGTCGCGCAAGTCGTCCGGGAGGGTCTCGACGTCGACCGGTGGGATACGCGTTTTCCCTTCTAGCATGGCTATCTCCTCCAGGTCCGGCTCGGTGGCGCCCACGCCGAGCGGCGTCGGAATCTCGACGACGGGGCGGTGGGTCATGGCCGTGATCGTACATCGGAAACGGCCAGACCCACGGCGAGCCACTTCGACGACGATCGAAGCGTCTCCCGGCATCTAAGCGGCAGTTCCTCAGCGGCGCGGCTCGCGTGGTCTGCCGTCGCCTGGCTCGGAGGCATCGATGCCGAGGGTCTTCCGAAAGCTGCGTCGGCCGAGCGGGGTGACGAGTACGGCGTGGCTGCGCTTCATCCTCTCCAACCAGCCGAGATCGAAGAGGCGCCGGGTGATCGCCGCCCCTAGCGCACCCGCGATGTGAGGGCGCCGCTCGGTCCAGTCGAGACAGAGTCGGCACAGGCGACGGGTCGAACGCAGTGAGGGAAGCCGGAGGCCGAACTCGGTGAAGAAGCGCGTACCGGCTTTCGTGACGTTGGCGACGTCGTCGTCGAGCACGATGTACTCGCGGGCGACGAAGGCGTCGGTGAGATCGACGCTGAGGCGGCCCGCCAGGTGGTCGTAGCAAATGCGAGCCGCCGCCAGCGCGCGTGCCTCGCCAGTGAGCGGCCGATAGCGCGGTCTCTTCTCGAGAGCGACGGCGACGATCCCCTCGATCATGCTGACCACGGTGGGCGAGGCGAGCCGGAAAAATCGATGCCGCCCCCTCCGAGCCACCGAGAGCACGCCCGCCTTGGTCAGCTTCGCGAGGTGGGTGCTGGCGGTTTGTGGCGTGATTCGTGCCGCACCGGCGAGCTCGCTCGCGGTCAGGGCACGCCCAGCGATGAGGGCCGACAGCATGGTGGCTCTCGCAGGGTCTCCGACGAGCGCCGCGATCTCGGCGATGATAGGGCCGGTGATCATGTTCGCTATCTGACCACGCCTAGCGTCTCACAGGCTCCCGTCCGGACGGCTGGACGTAACGCTTTGTGCGCAACACCTTGCCTTCTCCGCTTCAGTTTGACAGAGCCGCGGAGCGCGCTCATCATACAAGCGGCCCAGCAAGGGAGGATTAGCCATGCCCCGATATGAATACCGCTGCGAGGCCTGCGGACGTACCGTCACTCTTCACCTATCGGTCAGCCAGCATGACAGCGCTCCGGCGTGCCCGGAGTGTAACAGCAAGAAGCTGACCCAGCTGATCAGCTCGTTCCTGACCCAGACCTCACGCAAGGGCTGACGCGGCCGTACTCGCCCGCCGTCGGATAGCCGCGATGTCGACGCACCGCTCCGCGCCGGGCGCCCGCGGGGCGAGAAGGGAGGGGGGTGTCTCATGACCGTTGCCGCAATCCTCAAGGTAAAGGGTAACCACGTGGAAACCACGCGCCCGGACACGACGCTCTACACGGTGGCCTGGGAGCTCAAGAGCCGGAACATCGGCGCCCTCGTGGTGGTAGGCGAGGACAGCAGCCGCATCGTTGGCATCATCTCGGAACGCGACGTCGTGCGCGCTCTGATCGAGCACGACACGCACGTGCTCGCGCTTCCCGTCTCCCGGGTGATGACGACGCGGGTGCATACGTGCACGCCGCGCGATCGGATCACCGCCGTCATGGCGCTCATGACCCGCCACCGCGTCCGCCACCTCCCGGTGGTCGACGAGGGCCGGCTCGCGGGCATCGTGAGTATCGGGGACGTGGTCAAGTATCGGATCGACGAGCTCGAGCTGGAGGCGAACACCTTGCGCGAGACCCTGATGGTTGGTCACTGACGGCGCGCCCGCCGTCTCGTCGTTGATGCGCGCGGCTTCCGCTCGATATGTACCGCGGTGAGGCCGCGTCGGTCCTCGCGTCAGCCCGCGAACCAGAGGCGAGCATCGCTCGCGCGCACGCGGGCCTCGGGCAGGCCCAGCTCGCGACGAACGAGATTGGTGCCTTCGACGAGGGCGACGCACTTGTAGTAGGCGATCCGTCGGCTCAGCCCCTCGCGGCCGAAGCCGCAGTCGGTGGTAATCACGAGGCGCTCGGGCGGGATGTACTCGAGCGCTTTCCGGATGAGGCCGGCCACGTGCTCGGGCGGTTCCACTACGGTGTTGCAGTGGCTGATCACGCCGATGCCGATCTTCTTGTCGGTCCGGTACTTCGCGAAGAGGGGCAAGTCCATGCCGCCCGTGCTCGCGCACTCGAACGTGATGACGTCGGCGTCGAGCTGGAGGAGATGGGGCAGGGCGCGCTCATAGCTCGGCGTCTGCCAGTACACGCGCTGCTGGTTGGGGTTCCCCCAGCACGTGTGCACCCAGATCTCGGCGTCGACGCCTGCGAGCTGCCGGTTGAATGCCTGGGTGAAGAACTCGAGGTCGGCGTC
>Ga0126380_10000790_pt1 | contig 11234 bp, 11 predicted proteins | sample PanSoiMetPlot_26_FD_92544 | JGI IMG/M metagenome (GOLD analysis project Ga0126380, IMG submission 92544) | Tropical forest soil microbial communities from Panama - MetaG Plot_26 | ecosystem: Environmental > Terrestrial > Soil > Tropical forest > Bulk soil | place: Panama | collected 2016-02-17
CTTGCAACAGAAGGCGCAGAAGCGTTGCCGGGGACGCCCGAGGCCTATGCCGCCGACATCAACGCTGATGAAAAGAAATGGGGTGGGCTGGTGAAAAAGCTCGGTTTGAAGGTAGAATAGCGCTTCGCCGCCAAGCAGCCATATTGTGCTGTTCGGATTCCGATCTTGGACAAATTCCGGGACACATAATGACCATCGAGGCCGCCATGAAATTCCGTACGACATCTCGGGCGCTCATCGCTGCCGCGTTTCTTGCGGGTGCTGTGCCCGCCGCGCAGGCCTTCACCTTCCAGGATTCGCATGGTTCGAGTGGTGGTGGCCAGGGCTTCATGGATCTGGACAAGCCGGCGGCACCACCCGACCGCCTTGGAACAGGGTCGCAGTTCGGCAGCGAAAACGGCCAGACAACGATGAAGCAGGGCAACACGACGTTCCAGTTCGGACAGCAGCGCTCGTTCGATCAGCGCTACAATACCAACAACCTGTTCGACCCCTACGCCCGCGAAGGGCGCTGACGCCTACCGCTTTCGGGTCAGGAAGGCCGCGAGCGCTTTTTGCGCTTCGGGCGAGGCAAGCCGCGTCTTGAACGCTTCGACCTCCTCGTCGATACGCGCGACGATTTCCTCTACCGAGCCACGCATCAACCGGCGCGCCTCAACGACGCTCTCCGACGGCAGCGCGGCGATTTCGTTTGCAGTCGTGAGCGCACGTACCTCCAGTTCGGCGGCCGGCACGACAGTGTTGACGATACCTGCATTCCTGGCCTGGTCGGCGCTCAAAGGCTTGCCCATCACCAGCAGCGAGAAGGCGCGAGCGTGACCCATCAACCGCGGCGCAATCAGGCTGGAGCCTCCTTCCGGCACCAGGCCGAGTGAAACGAAAGGCGTCAGCAGCACGGCGGTGTCGCTCGCAATCACCTGATCGCAGTGCAGGAGCATGGTGGTACCAACGCCGACGGCGGCACCGCTCACGGCGGCGACCAGCGGTTTTTCGCAGCGCGCGAGTGCATGTAGGAACCTGATGATCGGCGTGGCAAGCCCGCCTGCTCGCGCCATCGTCACGAAATCATTGAGGTCGTTGCCGGCACAGAAAACATCGGGCGCGCCGGCGATGATAAGACATTTCACGCTGTCGGACTTGCCCGCATCCTCGATGGTCGAGGCCATCGTTTCGTACATTGCGAGCGTGAGGGCGTTCTTCTTGTCCGCCCGGTTCATGCGGATCTTGCGGACCGGACCTTCATTGCTGATCAGAATGTCGGGCATTGATTCTTCCAAATGTAGAACAAATGAGTCAGAAATCGGGTGGCTCCCGACAGGCTCAGCTACCAAGTCATGTACCGGAAAAGCGGAAGCTTCGGCATGGCAAAAAGCTATTATAGTACGATCTCCGAACACTCCGCCGATGAGGTCTGGAACGTCATTCGCGACTTCAACAACTATCCGGTCTGGGTCGATGGCGCCGGCGAGAGCGAGATCGAGTCGGGCAAATCGGGCAATTCGGTCGGAGCGGTACGCAACGTTCTCTACGAGGGCAGACGGATTCGGCAAAGACTCCTGGCCATGTCCGATGTCGAAAGTTCACAGACCTACGAGTCTGCAGGCGCGGCGTCGGTTCCGGTGCAAGATTACCGGGCCACATTGCGGGTCACGCAGGTCGTTGATGGGAACCGTGCCTTCGTCGAGTGGTGGGCGACTTTTGATTGCGAACTCGAACGCCGCAAGGAGCAAGTCGTTTTTTTCCGCAATGCGTTCGGGCGATGGCTCCAGCCGCTGCGGCGTCAATTGGCCGGCTAGGCACGGTTTGAGACTCAAACCGCCTTCGCCATCTCTCGCAGCTTGAATTTCTGAATCTTGCCGGTGCTCGTCTTCGGGATCTCCGCAAACACGACGTAGCGGGGGCACTTGTAGGATGCCAAATGCTTGCGGCACCACTGCATCAATTCGTCGGTGCTCGCCTTCGTACCCGGTTTTAGTTCCACAAAGGCGCAGGGCGTTTCACCCCATTTGTCGTCGGGCTTCGCCACGACGGCGGCCGCGGCAACAGCCGGATGCTTGTAAAGCGCGTCTTCCACTTCAATCGACGAAATATTCTCGCCGCCTGAAATGATGATGTCCTTGGAGCGGTCCTTCAGCTGGATGTAGCCATCGGCATGGATGACGCCGAGATCGCCGGTATGAAACCAGCCGCCGGCAAACGCCTTGTCCGACGACGGCTTGTTCTTGAGATAGCCTTTCATGACGACGTTGCCGCGCATCATCACTTCGCCCAGCGTCTCGCCGTCGCGCGCGACGGGTGTCATTGCTTCCGGATCGAGCACATCGAGAGCCTCAAGCGCGCCGTAGCGAACGCCCTGGCGCGCCTTCTTCACCGCCTGTTCGGTCGGGGTGAGCGCATCCCATTCCGCGTGCCAGTCGTTGACCACCGCCGGTCCGTAGCTCTCGGTCAGTCCGTAAAGATGCGTGACGCTGAAGCCTGCTTCTTTCATGGCGGCGAGCACAGCTTCAGGCGGTGGCGCGGCGGCCGTAAAAAACTCGACCACGTGCGGCAGCGGCTTCTTTTCATCGGGCGGCGCATTGAGTAGCGTCGCCATCACGATCGGCGCTCCGCACAGATGTGTGACCTTGTGATCGGCGATCGCGTTGTACATTGCGGACGCGCGGACCGCACGCAGGCAGACATGCGTGCCCGCAACGACAGAGATCGACCAGGGGAAGCACCAGCCGTTGCAATGAAACATCGGCAGGGTCCAGAGATAGACCGGGTGTTTACCCATGGAGCAGGTCACGACATTGCCGACCGCGAGAAGATGCGCGCCGCGATGATGATAGACGACGCCTTTGGGATCGCCGGTGGTGCCCGAGGTATAGTTGAGCGTGATTGCGTCCCACTCATCATCGGGCATTTTCCAGGCGTAGGCGGGATCGCCCTGCGCGATGAATTCCTCGTACTCGATTGAACCGAGCCGTTCGCCTGCGCCTTCGTATTCCGGATCGTCGTAGTCGATCACCAGCGGCTTTGCCGTGCAGCGCGAAAGCGCGTCCTTCATCACCTTCGAGTATTCGCGGTCGGTGATCACGACCTTTGCGTCGGCATGGTCGAGCGAGAAGCCAATGATCGCGGCGTCGAGCCGCGTGTTGAGCGTGTTGAGCACGCCCTGGCACATCGGTACGCCGTAGTGGCATTCGAGCATGGCCGGCGTATTGGCAAGAAATACGGAAACCGTGTCGCCACGCTTTATGCCGTGCTTCGCCAGCGCCGAGGCGAGCCGGCGCGCGCGTGCGTAGAATTCGGCATAGGTTCGGCGCATGGGGCCATGAATGATGGCGGTCTGGTCAGGGAATACCGCTGCCGCGCGTTCGAGAAAACCCAGCGGCGTCAGCGGCTGGTAGTTTGCCGGGTTGCGATCGAGATCGATGTCGTAGGGCGTTTTCGCCATTGGGCCGCTTCCCCCGATTGTGACGCTATTGAACAGCGTTGCGTCCCGATAGACAATCTGGGCGAGCAGATTCCGGCCGGCGACATTGATCCCTGGAGGATGGGCGCAGCCGATGTCCGTGGATTATATTGCCGGCAACACGACCGACGGCCTCACGCTGAAGCTGTATCGCGGCGAGGACATGGTGCTGCTCGCCTTCGATATCGACGATTCGCTGAAAAAACCCGACTTCGTCGGCTTCGGTATCCAGTATTTCCTGGGCGATTCGACGCAGCCGCGCGATGTTTTCAACTTCCTGATGTTCAAGCGTGTGCGCCTGAAGGCAAAGAACGCCGCGAAACATATCCAGCTCGCCGCCCGCGCCAGCATGCGTTCACCAATCCAGCAATTCCGCTGGGCACATGTTCCAAGCGTTCCGCTCGATGGCCCGGTGACCTATCAGGTGTCGGCGATGTTCTGGAACGGCGACAATCCGATCGTCGCCAAGGCCACCACGCGGGCGACGATCGACGTGCACCGCGCCACGCGCGGTCCGTTCCTCAATGTCGGGTTCACGCGCGGCTTCGCCAGTTCGCAGGCCTATGAGCGCAACTTCCCCAACGAGCGAAAGATCATTCCACCGGTCGGCAAGCCACAGCTCAATTTCAACACGGTGCCTTTCGAAGGCGAGGGGAGGCCGTATCCGTGGCTCGGTTTTGAGGCGCGCCGCATTCTTTTCGACTTCCTCGACGAATGCCAGGCCGACGCCGAAGTGCTGGCCGATGTCTTTGCCTATGACCTGTCCGATCCGGAAATCGTGCGTCGGCTCGAGGCTTTCGGTCCGCGGCTGCGCATCGTGATCGACAACTCGGACAAGCACGGCAAACCCAACAGTGACGAGGGCAACGCGGCCGCGCGGCTCGTTGCCTCGGCCGGCGCGGCCAACGTCGCGCGCCATCACTTTTCAGGGCTACAGCACAACAAGGTGGTCATTGCCCGCCGCAAAAGCGGCGACGCTGCCGTGCCATTCGCGGTCGCGACAGGCTCGACCAATTTCTCGCTCGGCGGCCTCTACATTCAGAACAACAATATTCTTCTGTTCCGCGATGCGGATATCGCGAAGCTCTACGCCAACGTCTTCGATGTTGCATTTCCGAAGCCGACCAGTTTTTCCGGCAAGCCGGTCGCCATGAAGTGGTTTGAGAAGGACCTGGCGAATGCCGGCACCTACCGCTTCTGTTTCTCGCCACACAAGAAGGCGTCGCTGTCGATGAATCCGCTGGCCGGTGCGATCACCGGCGCGGAGAAATCGGTGTTCTACGCGATTGCCTTCCGCAGCGCGCAGACAGGTCCGGCCGACAAGGCGCTCGATGCGCTCGATCCGAAGAGGCTGCTGGTGATGGGCGTCGCCAATATGGCGGGCAAGCCCAAGTCGAACACCCTGATGGTTCAGCTGCCCGGACGCGGCCCCGTTCCGTTCGGGCCGGCAGCGCTCACCAAGGATCTGCCGGAGCCCTTCAAGGCGGAATGGACCGGCGGTGGCGGCATCCATATGCACCACAAGTTCGTCGTCTGCGATTTCAACGGCAGCAAACCGGTGGTTTTCACCGGCTCATCCAATATGGCGGCCGGCGGCGAGCAGGGAAACGGCGACAATCTCATCGAAATCCGCGACCCGAAGGTGGTGATCGCCTATGCCGTGCAGGCGGTAAGCATTTTCGACCATTACGGCTTTCGCAATCGCATGAAAACCGCCAAAACCAAGCCGGCGGCGCGAGACCTGAGCGAGCCGCCGAAGCCGGGTCGCCCGGCCTGGTGGGAATCGAGCTTCGACCCGAACAGCTACAAATTCCGCGACCGCGTCCTCTTCGCCGGCTAGCCGGCGCGCGCGACGGCTTGTTTGCGCGCACGGGTGGCGACACAATAACCGCCGGAGGAAACGCCGATGGACGCCCGCAGCAGCCGCTATCATGAGGTCTATGCGCACTGGCAGCGCAGCCCCGAGATTTTCTGGGCAGAGGCTGCGGCCGACATCGACTGGTACGAGAAGCCGAAGAAGATTTTCGATGCTTCGGCCGGCATCTACGGCCGCTGGTTTGTCGGCGGCATCTGCAATACCTGCTACAACGCGCTCGATCGTCACATTCTCGCCGGCCGCAACGACCAGCCGGCGCTGATCTACGATTCCCCCGTCACCAACACGGTGAAGACCTTCACCTACGGCCGCATGCTGTCCGAGGTGCAGTTGCTCGGCGCAATCCTGCGCGAATTCGGCGTGGAAAAAGGCGATCGTGTCATCATCTACATGCCGATGATTCCGGAGGCTGTCTTCGCCATGCTCGCCTGCGCGCGCATCGGTGCCGTCCACTCGGTCGTGTTCGGTGGCTTTGCGGCAAAGGAGCTCGCAACCCGCATCGATGACTGCCGGCCGAAGGTGATCCTCTCCGCGAGCTGCGGCATCGAGGGCGCGCGGGTCGTGCCGTACAAGCCGCTGCTCGATGAAGCGATCAATCTCGCGCGGCACAAGCCGCAGGCCTGCATGATCTTCCAGCGCCCGCAATGCGAAGCCGCGCTGACGCCGAGCCGCGATCATGACTGGCGGAAGGTGTGGGAAAATGCGGTCAACTACGCCAAGATCAGCGAATGCGTGCCGGTCGCCGCCACCGATCCGCTCTACATTCTCTACACGTCTGGCACGACGGGCATTCCAAAGGGCGTGGTGCGCGACAATGGCGGCCACATGGTCGCGCTCAAATGGTCGATGCAGAATCTCTACGGCGTCTCGCCCGGCGAAGTCTGGTGGTCCGGTTCGGACATCGGCTGGGTGGTCGGCCATTCCTACATCGTTTATGCGCCGCTGTTCCACGGCTGCACGTCCATTCTCTACGAAGGCAAACCGGTCGGCACGCCGGACGCTGGCGCGTTCTGGCGTCTGATCGCACAGCATAGCGTGGTCGCGCTGTTCACCGCGCCGACCGCGTTCCGCGCCATCAAGAAAGAAGACCCGAAAGGCGCGCTGATCGCGAAACACGATCTCTCCAAATTCCGCACGCTGTTTCTCGCCGGCGAGCGCGCCGATCCGCCGACCATCCAGTGGGCGGAAGAAGTGCTCAATGTGCCGGTGATCGACCACTGGTGGCAGACGGAAACAGGCTGGTGCATCGCCGGCAATCCGGTCGGGCTCGGAGCATTGCCGGTGCGCTACGGTTCGGCCTGCGTGCCGATGCCGGGCTACGCGATCGATATCGTCGACGAGGCCTGCAAGGTCCAGCCGGCGAACAAGATCGGCTCCATCGTGGTGAAGCTGCCGCTGCCGCCGGCCTGCTTTCCGACGCTGTGGCAACAGGACGAGCGCTTCAAGGAAAGCTATCTCGCGGAGTTCCCCGGCTACTACAAGACGGCGGACGCGGGTTATAAGGACGACGATGGCTACGTCTATGTGATGAGCCGCACCGATGACATCATCAATGTCGCCGGCCACAGGCTCTCGACCGGCGGCATGGAGGAAGTTCTCGCCGGCCATCCCGACGTTGCCGAATGCGCCGTGCTCGGGATCAGGGACGATCTCAAGGGCGAGGTGCCGTGCGGCTTCATCGTGCTCAAGGCCGGCGTGAACCGCCCGCCGTCGGAGATCGAAACGGAAATCGTCGCACTGGTGCGCGAGAAGATCGGACCGGTCGCGGCATTCAAGCTTGCCATCACCGTCGCGCGTCTGCCCAAGACACGCTCGGGAAAAATCCTGCGCGGCACGATCAAGAAAATCGCCGACGGTGAATCCTGGACAATGCCTGCGACGATCGACGATCCGGTGGTTCTCGACGAGATCGGCAGCGCACTCAAGGGCCACGGCCTCGGCAGCAAGCGGACGGGTTAGTAGCGCACCCGATGCGGTTGCTAATTACCGAAACCGCTCCAGCGCGTGACAAATCGATCACACAAAAAGCCAAAAGCAGGTCTCGTCGTACCTTCGCGGCAATGCAGCCACGGTCTCGCCCCGATTAGCTGTCGATTTTGACACACGGGGACGCGCAAAATGTGTGGTCGTGCAGTAAGTTCGTGCCTTGCGACAGCGACGAATGATCACGTCGCGAAATTCCGTTTCCGGAAAATCTCAGGTCTCGCTCCTATCGCGCTTGCTGCGATGACACTCGCGGCCTGCAATCAGTACACGGTCGCCACCAACAAATCCGGCGTGCCTGGCCACCGCCAGGCGGCGCTGCTGGAGCAAAACGGCGAGCCGACAATACGCCATGTGGCGGTCAGGCGGGTGAGACACACGCCGATCAAACGTCCGGTCGAGACGCAGTTCGCCTCGCACGGAGTCGCCAGCTTCTACTCGGACGATCAGCAGACTGCCAACGGCGAGAAATTCGACCCGAACGCGATGACCGCCGCGCACCGCAGCTTGCCGTTCGGCACAAAGTTGCGCGTGACGAACCTTGCTACCGGTCGCTCCGTGACCGTTCGCGTCAATGATCGCGGCCCGTACATCGCGGGCCGCGTCGTCGATGTGTCTTATTCTGCAGCTGAATCTTTGGGAATCGTTGGGAGAGGCATTGCGAAGGTCAAACTTGACGTCGTGCACTAAATGGGGCGCCGCCCGGCAAGGGGAGGCGAGCCGACCGCCCGAGCGCGATCAGGGGACGTCTGCGCTCGGGCGGGGCTGCCATTCCGCCGGGTCCCGGTTCGGGAAATCCCTGCGAGCATATTTATTGATGTGATCGGGAACTACTGCGCGCAAACGACATTGGCTCAGTTATATCGCCCCAACGAGAGGAGATTTTCGTGCCCTCGCGTCTCATCCATCTCATTAATCCCAAAACAGATTCCCTCACCACCCGCCCGCTCTACCTGAACCGAGCCCTCTATTCGCCCCTTGCGGGACTTCTCGCCGTCGCGGCCTGCATTCCGCGCGACAAATACGAAGTCGTGCTGACGGACGAAAACATCGAAACGATCGATTTCGATCTGAAGGCCGATCTGGTCGGCATCTCCGCGATGACGAGTTACGTCAACCGCGGCTATGAGATCGCCGACGAATTCCGCGCCAAAGGTATTCCTGTCGTCATGGGCGGCGTGCATCCGAGCTTTATGCCGCAGGAAGCGCTCAAGCATGCCGATGCGGTCGTCATAGGCGAGGTCGAGCTCGTCATCGACAAGCTGCTCGACGATCTCAAACAGGGGCAGATGAAAGGAACGTACAAATCCACCAAGTTGCACCCGATGGTCGGGCTGTCGATGCCGCGCTACGACCTGTTGAAGAAGCATCGCTACGTGAACAAAACTTTCGTACAGACCTCGCGCGGCTGCCATCAGGGCTGCACGTTTTGCGCCGAGCCGCTGATGAACGGCCTCAAATTCCGCTATCGGCCGGTTGATGAAGTCATTCATGAGATGGAGAATTGCGGTTCGCGCATCATTTCGATCAACGACGCGGATTTTTTCGGAACGCCTGAGCGTCCGAAGGAAGTCATGCGCGCGCTAAAAGGACGCAACATTCAGTGGCAGGCCGGTGTGACCTCGAAGCTTGCGCAGGACGACCGCATGCTCGAACTCGCCGCGCAAAGCGGATGCACGCTGCTCAGCATCGGCTTTGAATCGATATCCCGTTCGACGCTCACCAGCGTGCATAAGCACGTCAATCGGCCGGACACATTCGCAGCGTTGGTCGAAAAAGTGCACTCCTACGGCATCATGGTGTTCGGCCTTTTCATGTACGGCTTCGACGGTGACGATCTCTCCGTGTTCGACCAGACCGTCGACTTCAATATTGATTTGAAGTACGACGCGTGCGCCTATTCGACCTTGACGCCATATCCGGGCACCCTGACCTGGTACGAAATGAAAAAGGCGAACCGCATCGTTTCCTTTGACTGGACGATGTATGACCAAGGCCATGTCGTCTACCGTCCAGCGCAGATGTCGGGCGACGAACTGCGTCTCGGCGTCAGCAGAGCCTACCGAAATTTCTACGCGACATCTTCAATCGCTAAGCGATTTCCCATGAGCGGCAAACGCCATCGCGCGCAGTGGGTGGTCTACAATCTGATGATGCGGCGAGGTTCGAAGACGGAAAATATCGAGTCGATCGCGGCGCCAACAGCGGAGCCGGACATGGCTCCGATGCCCCCGATTCTGCCGATCAAGCGCGAGTGGCGCGAAGCCGTGCTCGAAGCGGTTGGCGGGCCGGGGCCGCATTTGAGCTAGCTCAGATCGACGTGTCGTCAATGCCGCGCTTGAGCTTTATGGCCGCGAGAAACTCCTGGCGGGTTTTGAAATTCGTGCGAAAAACGCCGAGCATGCGGCTCGTCACCATGCTCACATCCGACCGGTGAACGCCGCGCGTCGTCATGCACTCGTGCGCGCCTTCGACGACGACCGCGACGCCTGACGGCTTCAGCACGCTGTTAAGGCATGAGGCGATCTCGGCCGTCATTTTCTCCTGCACCTGCATTCTTTTGGCGAAGACATCGACGAGGCGCACGAGCTTGGAAATCCCAACGACACGCCGACGTGGAAGGTAGCCGATGTGAACGCGGCCGATGATTGGCGCGATGTGATGCTCGCAATGCGATTCGAACCTGATATCGCGCAACAACACCATTTCGTCGTAGCCGGCGACTTCCTCGAAGGTGCGCTGAAGATATTCGCGCGGATCCTCGAAATAGCCGGCAAACCACTCTTCGTAGGCGCGGACCACACGGGCCGGCGTGCCGCGAAGTCCTTCCCTGTCCGGGTCGTCTCCCGCCCATTGGATCAGCGTCCGGACGGCGGTCTCGGCCGCTGCCCGCGACGGCCTTTCGTCCTTGCTGCGCGCACCTTTTGTCAGGCGACCACCGGATTTCATGCTGAGCTCCCAGCCTCTGACATTGCGATTGTGAAAAGAATACCGCGACTGCCTCGGGTATGTCCCGGGGCGCCTTTCAATCAATGCGGTGGTCGGAAGGGCCTTCCTCGCGGCGTACGCCTCGGCAATGTTTCAGCGTTTCATGCAGGTCTTCACGTAGCTGCGGCGCTGCATGAAGCTCAATTTCTTTTCGCGCGCTTCACGCTGGCAGGCGGCACGTTTTTCCATGGCAATTCTGTCGGCCGCTGCGATCTCGCCGGGACTCCTCGGCTTTTTCGGGGGCGATTGCGTTTGCGAAAGCGCCAACGTGGTGCCCGACAGAAACAAAGTGATGGTGGTGAAGATGAGCAGGGATCGTGGCACGGAGAGCTCGATATTGCTGGACTGACGTCACAAGCAATATCGTCTGCTCTCTACATCGGCAACAACATTTCGAGCTTTTCACAGTCTGAATCGTTCGCCATGCCGCACACGATGACTCCATGCCGATGAGGAGAGGCGGACTGGTTGGTGGGTGTGCCGGTGACTTTGCCACTCGTTGCATGTGAAGCGGTCGTCGGTGCATGCGTGTGCACGGTACGGGCGACTGCTACTGATGCGAGCAGAGCCAAAACGGCAGCAGCGGTGATAAATCTAATTTTGCGCGATATCATTTTTGGGTACCTCGCGAATCCGTCGCGTTTGAAATGGAAATAACAAAAATTTTGCTCTGCACAAGACAAAGTCCTCTCACATTAAATTGTTCTGTGGCATTAACCGCTTGTTTGAATGTTGCAACGCCACCGGCCCGCCTCAGTCGCATGGCTTGCATAGCGGCTTTGCAGAATGAGAATGCGTCGAACGTCAGCCGTCGCATGACCATAACGATAGCCAAAGGACATTCATGCCCCTCTACATCTGCACCGCATGCGGTACCCAATATCCGGACAGTGCGAAGGCGCCCGGCGAATGCCCCATTTGCGAGGAGGA
>Ga0126380_10000791_pt1 | contig 11229 bp, 11 predicted proteins | sample PanSoiMetPlot_26_FD_92544 | JGI IMG/M metagenome (GOLD analysis project Ga0126380, IMG submission 92544) | Tropical forest soil microbial communities from Panama - MetaG Plot_26 | ecosystem: Environmental > Terrestrial > Soil > Tropical forest > Bulk soil | place: Panama | collected 2016-02-17
CGGCAGCGCGAGGTTCCCGGTGTGGCATGGTCCTTGGCGGCAGCGCGAGGTTCCCGGTGTGGCATGGTCCTTGCCGGCAGCGCGAGGTTCCCGGCTTGGGCACGGCCTTGCCGGCAGCGCGAGGTTCCCTGGGCTCACCGGACGATGGCCACCAGGTGCAGCATCGCCGACCCGAGTACGCGGTCACCGGAGAGCACGGCCTGCTCCCGCGCCGCTTCGACCGGGATTCCCCTGGTCGCCACCCGCCACAGGGCGTCGGAGGAGAGCCGGACCAGCGCGTCGGCGGGCCGCGCCGGCCAGCCGCGGTCGACCACCCAGACGGCGTCCCGCCGTTGGACCGTCCAGCTGCCACCGCCGGGCCCGGTCACCTGGATGTGCATGCAGGTGCCCGGGCCGGGTGCCAGGTGCCGGAGGGCATACGGCACGGCGCGCAGGAAGGTGTCGATCACCGGCCAGGTCAGCCGGTCGCTGTTCGCGCCGGGGCGGCCCACCGCGTCGCGGACCTGCTGCTGGTGCACCCAGAATTCGCTGTACTCGCGGGCGATATCGAGCCATACCGGGGCCGGCTGGCCCGGCGCCGCCCACGACACCGCCTCCCCGGTCGCGCCGAGATCCGCTGACTGCCACAGCTGGTCCAGCTGCGGGCCCAGGTGATCGAGCAGATCGACCAGTGCGCGCGGGCTCACATACCGCGCGGCGTCTACGAACCCCTGGTTCATCCGGGCCAGGAACTGGGGCAGGCTTTCACCCGGCAGCGGGTCCGGGCCCGCGTGCCGGTCCCGGGTGCGGGACAGCTTCCTGAGGTAGTCGTGCACGACGTGCGCCACCACTTCGTGCACTCGCCAGCCGGGGCAGACCGTGGGCCGCTGCCAGCCGCCGGGGTCCAGGTTCCAGAGCAGGGCCGTGAACTCGGCCCGTTCCGCCAGGAACAGCGGACGGGCATCCAGCGGCGGCCCTGCCCAGCTCCAGTCCATGTCAGGCAGTCGACCACACACCGCCCTTGGCCGCGGGCAGGGACGGCGGTTGGCAGCGCGGGCAGAACCGCGCGTCCGGAGTCCCCGCCAGCAGCCAGGCCGGGATGGCGGCCGTGCAGCCTTCGCAGAGGCCATACCGGCCGCTGGCCAGCCGGCCGAGCGCCTCGTCGGTGTCGGCCAGTGCCCGCCGGGCCGCGATCGCGCGGCGCAGCAACTGCCGGAGCTTGCGCTCACTCTGCGGGCTGGCCGGCCCCGCGGTGACCGCGGCCGCCTCGTGGTAGGCCAGGGACAACTCCGTGACTTCCTGCAGGCGGGCGCGCCACTGCGCCTCCAGCAGCGCTCGCCACACCGGCCCGCGGGCAGGGCTGGAGGCCGCCTGGACGCTCCGGGCGGCATGTCGTTCTCGCGCGGCCATCGGTCAGGTGGCGGGCAGCGTGCCCAGCGTGACGGGGACGGTGCGCGTCTCGCCCTCCCGCATGATCGTAAGCTCAACCCGCTGCCCGGGGTCGGCGGCGGCCAGCGCCGACAGCAGCGCGTCCGCGTCCGGTGTCGGGGCCGGGCCCAGCTTGCGGATGACGTCGCCGGCCCTGAGCCCGGCACGATCGGCCGGGCCGCCGGGGGTCACCGCGACCAGGGCGGCCCCTTGCGCGGTCCCGTCAACGCTGGTGACCGTGGTGATCCGGGCGCCGACCGCGGCCCGGTGCGTGTTCGTCACGTGCCCGGACTTGATGATCTGCCCGGCGATGTCACGGGCCAGGTTGGACGGTATGGCAAAGCCGATGCCCTGCGCCTGGCCGCCGCCTTGCGGGCTGACCGCCGCCAGCGTCGGGATGCCGATCACGTGGCCGCTGGCGGTCACCAGCGCCCCGCCGCTGTTGCCGGGGTTGATCGGCGCGCTGGTCTGGATCGCGTCCGGCAGCGCCGCGGCGGTCGTGCTGGCCGTGGTCGGCTCGATGACCGCCCGGCCGGTCGCGGAGATGATGCCCTCGGTGACGCTGCCGGCCAGGCCCAGCGGGTTGCCGACCGCGAGCACCACGTCGCCGGCCTGGGCCTTGGCCGAGTCCCCGAACTTGGCCGGGGCCAGGCCATCCGGGTTCTCGGCCCGGATCACCGCCAGGTCGCCCTGCGGATAGGTGCCCACCAGGTTCGCCGGGCGGGGCGCGGGGTCACCGGCGCGCTGGATCTGAAGCGAGGTGGCCTGCCCGGCGACGTGTGCGTTCGTGACGATATTGCCGGCCCGGTCGAGCACCACACCGGAGCCAAGCCCGTCGGCGGTGCGGATCAGCACGACCGATGGCAGCACCGCACGGACCGCGGTGGCGTAGCTCGTCACAGCGTTACCGCTGGCGGGCGGCGCAGCGGCGCCGGTCACAGCCGTTGCGGGCTCGGCGCCGACGGCAGGCGGCACGGCCGCGGTGGAGCAGGCGGCAACCGTGCCGCCCGCCACTACGGCGATCGCCGCAGTGACCCCCATCCGCCGCAGCCGGGCTGTCACTCTCATTTATCGGGCTCCTCATTTGGCTAGGCCAGATTGCGCCAGCGGCTGGCTGGCTGCGCTTCAGGGAAGCCGGCGATTGTGCACGGGCGGTGCTGCGGCTGTGGTAACGGTGTGAAGGAAACCCGGCCCAGGCCGCTGCGGCACAGGTCAGGCCCGGGGCATGATGAGGGTGAGCTGTGCGCCGTGACCTGGTTCGCTGTGCGCCTCCAGCGCGCCCCCGTGGGCGCTGGCCAGTTCGGCGGCCACGGCCAGGCCGATCCCGCTACCCGAGATGTGTGCCGCGCCGCGCCCCCGCCAGAACCGGTCGAAGATCCTGGGCAGCTCATCGGCGGGGATACCGGGCCCGGTGTCGGTGACCTCCAAGACGGCTTCCGCTCCCGCCGGGGCGGCCTGCATGGTGACCCGGCCTCCGGAGGGGGTGAACTTCAGCGCGTTGGTGAGCAGGTTGGTGATGACTTGATGCAGCCTGCCCGCGTCGGCGAACACGTCGACCGGGGCAAGCCGCCGCTCCAGGGCTATGCCGGCCGCCTCGAACCGCCCGGCCAGGCTGTCCGCGGCGCTGGCGGCGATGCCGGACAGGTCTTGCCGGCTCAGCGTCAGTTGCAGCGCGGCGGCATCCGCCGCGGCCAGGGTCTGCAGGTCGCCGACCATCCGGGCCAGCCGCAGCACCTCATCGCGCAAGGAAGCGAGCTGCGCGGGGGTCGGCTCGGTCACCCCGTCCAGCAGCGCCTCGTGACCGGCTTGCAGGACCGCGATCGGGGTCCGCAACTCGTGGGCGACGTCGGCGACCAGGTCGCGGCGGAGCTGCTCCTGCCGGTCCAGGGTGTCGGCCATCAGGTCGAAAGCGGTCGCCAGCTCACCGATCTCCCCGGGGGCGGCAATCGGCCCGACCCGGGCCGCGCGATCGCCGTGGCCCATCGCCCGTGTCACGGCGATCAGCCGTTCCACCGGCCGGGTGATCCGCCGAGCCACGGCCAGCCCGGTGAACAACGCGACCAGCGCCGCGAGCCCGGAGGCCCCCGCGATGGCGCGCCAGAGCGCGGTCCGCAGGGCCGCGTCCGCGGCACCCAGGCCGGTGCCGGGGAACCGGACGATGGCCTGGCCGACGCGCTGGCCCCGGACCACGACCGGCTGGCTGAGCTGCGGGCTCGATGCGTACCGGGGGAATTTCTGGGACACGGCGGCGATCTGCCCGTCCTGGTCGCGCACCTGCACGTCGGCGCCGGTGCGGGCGGCTAGGTCAAGCACCGGGTTCAGGTCCGCGCCCGCCCAGGAATTGGTGCGGTCCCACGCCGCCCCGGCGGCCACCGTGATCGCACTGGTCAGGTTGGAGCGCTGCCGGTCGGTCAGGTCCGCGACATCCGCAGCGGTGAACGCCGCCGCGAGCCCAGCGAGCAGCGCCACCGCCGCCAGCGCCACACCGAGGAACGCCAGGGCCAGCCGCAGGCCGAGCGCGTCGCTGCGGGTGCCCGGGCGCCTCGGCCCGGCGTCAGCCATCGCGGGCCAGCCCCAGGCGGTAGCCACCGCCCAGGACCGTCTGCACGATCCGCGGATTGCCGGGATCGTCCTCGATCTTGCGGCGCAGGTTCTTCACGTGCGAGTCCACGGTGCGCTCATACCCTTCGAACTCGTAGCCGCGGACCCGGTTGATCAGCTCGAACCGGGAGTACACCCGCCCGGGCACCGTCGCCAGCGCGAGCAGCAGGCCCCACTCGGTCGGGGTGAGGTCGACAGGCGTGCCGCGCACCACGATCGTCCGCCGTGGCTCGTCGATGACCAGCTCGTCATCGCCGTAGCTGGCTACCCCAGGCTCCGCGGCTCCGCCGCCGCTACCGCGCCGCAGGATCGCCTGAACGCGGAGCACCAGCTCCCGCGGGCTGAACGGCTTGGTGACGTAGTCGTCCGCGCCCAGCTCCAGGCCGCGTATCCGGTCCTCCTCGCCGCTCTTGGCGGTGAGCATCAGCACCGGGATGCCGCCCGTGGCCCGCAGCTCCCTGGCCACCGTCTCCCCGGGGATGTCGGGCAGGCCGAGGTCCAGGACGACCAGGTCGGGGGACGCGGAGGCGGTCAGGCTGAGCGCTTCCGCCCCGGAACCGGTGGACAGCACGGTGAACCCGGCCCGCTCCAGGTAGGAGCGCACCAGATCCCGCAGCTTGCGCTCGTCCTCGACCAGCAGCACCGTCGCGGCCATCATGCTCACGCTTCCCTTCCGGGCCGGGGCGGCCGGGCCCTGGCCCCGCATCTCCACACCGTCACCACGACAGTTTCACCCGCCTGGCACGGGTGTGCCATTAGGTAGGGCCGGTAGCACGGAGAAAAGGACGGCGGCAGTGACCGGAAGTGACCTGATCGTGCTGGCCCCATGGATCATCTTCGGGGCGGTGCTGGGCGTCATCTGCGCCCGGTTGTATGTGAGCAGGTCCCGCGCCCGGCGCCGCCGGAGCCTGCGGCGCCCAGAACGGGGCCGCCCCGGGGCCGCATCATGAGTGATCCCGCCGACACCGCGATCGCGGTGCTCGCGGCGCTGGGCGCCGCAGGCTCGTTCGGCGTCGCCGCCGCGCTGCAGCACCGGCAGGCCCAGCTCGCGCCGCGGTCGGGGGACCTGTCGATCCGGCTGCTCGCCCGGCTGGCCGGCCGCCCGCTCTGGCTGGCCGGCATCGTGCTCGGCGCCGTCGCCTACGGCATGCAGGCCCTGGCGCTGGCGTTCGGCCCGCTCTCGCTGGTCGCCCCGATCGTCGCGACGGACTTGCTGTTCGCGCTCCCGGTCGCGGCGAGATATTCACGGCCACTGCGGGCGGTGGACTGGCTCGGCTGTGTGCTCGCGGCCGGCGGGATAGCCGCGTTCCTGGCGGCCGCCCCACCGTCGTCCGGCCGGTCCGATGCCCCGCCGCGGGACTGGCTGCTGGCCTTCGCCAGCGCGGCGCTGATCTGCGTGCTGGCGCTGAGCGCGGGCAGGCTAGCCAACGGACCCGCCCGCGCGGGCCTGACGGCCACCGCCGCTGGTGTGGTGTTCGGCCTGTCCGCCGCGGTGACGCTAAGCCTTACCCGGCTGGTGCGCGCCGTCGGCCCTGGCGGTGCGCTGGCGCACTGGCAGCCCTGGACGCTGCTGGCACTCGGCCTGATAGGGCTGCTGTTGTCCGCAAACGCCTTTCAGGGCGGGGAGCTGGCCGCCAGCCTGCCGGTCATGGACACGGTCGAGCCCGCTTCCGGGGTACTGCTCGGCACCCTGCTCTTCGGGGAGCACCTCGCCGCCTCCCCGGCGGGAATCGTGGCGCAGCTGGCCGGCGCCGCGGCGGCTATCGCCGGAATTACGTTGCTCGGCAGGTACGCGGGCAGCACGGCGGTCCGTAGCGGACAGCCGGCGTCCCTCGCTGACAGCCAGCGTCCAGCCCTGGAAGGCGGTGCACATGGCCGGCCGTGACAGCCCGGGGCCGGCGGCCACACCGCGCCGGGCGGCCGCGGCCCGGCTGGTCAGGGCGCCGCGGTGACCGGGCTTTCGCACCTGGGCGTTTCGTCCCTGATCTCCTACTTCATCGCGGTCCTGCTGCCAGCGTTCGACGCGCTGATCCCGCTGCTGCCCAGCGAGACCGCGGTGATCGCGCTCGGTGTCGCCACCGCGGGCAGCCTGGATCCCAGGGCCGCCCTGCTCGTCGGGCTGGCCGCGCTCGGCGCGTTCCTCGGGGACAACGCCGCCTACCTGCTCGGTCGGCGCTTCGGCCCGGCCGCCGCAAAGCGGGTCTTCGCCGGGGAGCGCGGTATGCGCAGGCGCGCGTGGGCCGAGCGCTCGCTGCACCGGTTCGGCGCGCGCATCATCATCGCCTGCCGCTTCATTCCCGGCGGGCGCACCGCCATCACGCTGACCTGCGGCCTGGTCGGCTATCCACGGCGCCGCTTCATCGGGGCGACCGCCACTGCGGCGGTGATCTGGGCCAGCTATGCCTTCTTCATCGGCCGGCTGGGCGGCAAGGCCTTCGAGGACCGGCCGTGGGTGGGATTGCTGCTCGCGCTGGGGCTCACCATCGTGATCAGCGTGCTGATCGAGGCTGCCCGGCGGGCCTGGGTCTGGCGCCGCAGCAGGCAAGAGCGCGCCCGCACCTCAGAGCACACCGGCACGCCAGGGCAAACCCCCACCCCAGAGCACACCGGCACCCTGGCGCACGCCCGCACGGCGGTGCGCACTCGCACGCCGGAACGCACCCGGCCGCCGGGTGCCCGCGGCCACGTGATGAGCCCGGCCGCGCTGGGCGTGACCGAGCAAAGTGACTGCCGATGACGGGCACACCGGGCTGGGCATGGGCGGCGGCCGTGGGCGTGATCCTCGGCCTGCTGGCCGTTGACCTGTCGATGAGCCGGGGCGAGCCGACGATGCGGCGCGCGGTGCTGGTCAGCGCCGGGTGGGTGGCCGCGGCGGTGGCGTTCGGCGGCATCCTCCTCGCCTGGCGCGGCGGCGCGGCCGGGCAGGAGTACTTCACCGCCTACCTGGTCGAGAAGGCGCTCAGCATCGACAACGTCTTTGTGTTCGCGCTGCTGTTCCAGGCGTTCGCCGTGCCAGCGGCCTACCAGCACCGGGTGCTGTTCGCCGGCGTCCTCGGCGCCCTCGTACTGCGGGCCGGCTTCATCGCGGCCGGCGCCACGCTGCTGGAGCACCTGAGCTGGACCGGCTACGCGTTCGGGGGGCTGCTGCTCGTCGCGGCGCTGCGGATGGCGCGGGGCGGCGTGCACGTGGATACCAGGCACGGCGTTATCCTGCGTGCCCTGCGCCGGGTCATGCCGGTCAGCGAGGACTACGACGGCGGCCGGTTCCTGACCCGGCTGGACGGCAGGCTCGCCGCGACCCCGCTGCTCGCCGTGCTGGTGGTCATCGAGACGACCGACGTGATCTTCGCGGCCGATTCGATCCCAGCGGCACTCGGGGTGACGACCGACATGTTCCTCGTCTTCACCTCTAACGCATTCGCGGTTCTCGGGCTGCGCGCCCTGTACTTCGTGCTGGCCGGCGCGATGGCGCGGTTCCGCTACCTCACCCAGGGCCTGACCGCCCTGCTCGCCTTCATCGGGGTCAAGATGCTCCTCGCGGGGGTGGTGCACATCCCGGCGGCGGTGAGCCTCGGGGTGATCGTCGCGATCATCGCCACGGCGGTGCTGCTGAGCATCTGGCCGCGGCGCCGCCAGGCGGGGCCGGCCGCGCGTCCACACGATCTGCACACCGGCTGCGCCGGGCCTGCACCTCGCCCGGATGTGCTGGAAGCCGGTATCAGGCAGGTGGCCACGGAGGACGAACACCACCAGGACGCCGTACTCGCGGCGGACGCGACTGCACGCCCGGCCGTTAACGCAGTCGCGAAGTAGCGGCTCCTGTGGGCTGACCAGCCTGGGCCAGCCACCCGCGCGCGCAGGGGGCCGCGCGGGTGGCACCAGCCCTCTTTCTTTGCTCCGGCTTTGCCATGCCAATAGGTACTCTCTGGTCATTTCAGGGCAGTCAGGGCAGACTTGACTTACGGCGACCGTAACGGCTGAACGAGCGGGGCGGGGCGGACCGGGGATCCGTCGCTGCTGGGCCAGGAAGGTCGGGTCGAGGTTGGACGGGGTGGCCCCCGAGCGGGGCCAGTTGCAGGGTGGGAGGCTGCCGCGCGCACGGGGCCGCGCGGGCGGCGGAACTCAACTGCGCGTGGCACGGCCGGGTCTGGTCGAGCCCGCGGCGGCCCCGATTTCCGGTTCGCTCGCGGGCACGGCACACCGGCATATCAGGTCGTGGCTGGTCCCGGTGGGCGCGCTGACGATCCTGGTGGTCGGCACGGGGACAATGCTGGACGACCGGCCGAGCGGCGCAGCGCTCCTGGTGTCGGCCGCGGTGCTGGTCCTCGCGTCCGTGTGCTGGGCGGTCGGGCTGAGCGAGCGGGTTCGCGACCCGCGGCTGGTCGTGACCGCGTTGATCGGGCTCGGGCTCTGCGGCGCGGGACTGGACTGGCCACAGTCCGACGGCCCCGGGCTGGTGACCGGGTTCATGGCACTGGCCGGCCTGGCCCTGCGCGTCCCGCGCATGATCGCGCTGCTCGCCGCGATGCCCGTGGTGGTCGCCATCTCCGTCTCCGACGCGCACGAGGCGGTGAACCCGACGAGCACCGTGCTGACCGTCGCCCTGGGGGCGGCGTTCTTGTTTGTGACGTCGGCACTGGCCGCGCTGAGCCGGGATGGGCAGCACCGGGCGGAGGCGCTGCTCGCCCAGGAGGCGACCATCCGCGAGGTCCGGGAGCAGATGGCGACGATGGCCGAGAGGTCCCGGCTCGCCCGGGAACTGCACGACATCCTGGCGCACTGCCTGTCCGGCCTGTCGGTGCAACTGGAGGGGGCGCAGCTACGAGCCGCCGAAACGGCGGCAGACGCCATGCTGTCCAATCAGATCGCCTGCGCCCGGGAACTGGCCCGCGACGGGACGCTCAACGCGCGGCGCGCCGTCCGCGCGCTGCGGGGGGACGAGCTTCCCGGGCCGGGCCAGCTGCCGCAACTTGTGTCCAGCACCGCCTCGGTGCTGGGCGTGCCGGTCACGGTGCGCGTCGACGGCGTCCCGCGCCCGCTGCCCCCGGAAGCGGCGCTGACCGCGTACCGCACCGTGCAGGAAGCGCTCACCAACGTGGCCAAGCACGCGGGGCCGGGGGCCACGGCGTCGATCGTGCTGACCTGGGCGGCGGAAAGCCTCGACATCTCGGTGGCCGACACCGGCGGCGACCGCGGGGCTGCTGCCGGCCAGGCGGGCGGCTTTGGCCTGGCCGGCATGGCCGAACGGGCCGCGCTGCACGGCGGGCACTTGCAGGCCGGCCACTCCGGCGATGGCTTCACCGTCCGGCTGAGCCTGCCGCTGCACGCCGCGCTGTCGGGGGAGCAGGCATGACGGCTCCCGGGCCGCCGCTGCGGGTGCTGGTGGCCGAGGACCAGAAGGTGGTCCGCGACGGGCTCGTGCTGCTGCTGGGGATGCTGCCGGAGATAGAGGTGGCAGGCGCGGCCGTGGACGGCGATGACGCGGTCCGGCAGGCGCTGGAGCTGGAGCCCGATGTGGTTCTCATGGACCTCCATATGCCCGGGTGCGATGGGGTCGAGGCCACGCGCCGGCTTGTCCGGGCGCAGCCTGGTGTGCACATCGTGGTGCTCACCAGCTATTCCGACGATGAGTCCGTGCTCGCCGCGCTGCGCGCCGGGGCCCGCGGCTTCCTCACCAAGGACGCCGGGGCCACGGACATCCTCCAGGCGGTGTTGGCGGTGACCGGAGGCAAGGCCCTGCTGGATCCCGGGATCCAGCGGCGCCTGGTGGAAGCCATCCTCGGCGGCGAGCTGCCAGAGCGGCCGGGCCCCGGCACCGGACGGGCCGGCGCCTGGCCGAACGGTGCCGGGCCGGATGGCTTCCGGCCGGCCGGTGCCGCGCCGGGCGCCGCACCGCCGGACAGCGCCGGGCCGGGCGGCGGGCTGACCCGGCGCGAGGCCGAGGTGCTGGCCGAGATCGCGGCAGGGCTGTCCAACGGGGAGATCGCGGCCAAGCTGTTCATCTCCGACACGACGGTGAAGACTCACGTCAATCACCTGCTGGTGAAGACAGGGATGCGGGACCGGGCGCAGCTCGTCGGTTACGCCTACCGGCTCGGCCTGGCCCGCTGAGCCGGGCACCTCACCCGCCCTGGACGGCGGGCTCGGTGACCCGGTACACCTTGGCGACGCGGTAGGCCCGGTGATCCATGGCGAGTATTTCCTTCGATACGGAGGCCATCGCTGACTGGCCCAGATGGCGCACGCGGGTCAGGGTGAGGAACTCCTGGGAGTCCCCGCCGCGGGCGCCGACCCGGACCAGCCCGACTCCCGGGGAGTAGTACTTGATCTGGTGCCCGCTGACCGGGTCGTTGGGGCTCGTCTCGTCGACCACCAGGACATTACCGAAGCACCCCGAGCGCATGCAGGTCCGCTGGCCGGTGAGCGAGACCTTGGAGACGTCATCGAAGTCGATCGGCGGCACCAGCCCCTCGCGGTACTGGGCACCGGCCACGGGCCGGGCCAGCATGTGGATGCCGCCGTAGGCGTCGGCGGTGCCCCGGATCCAGCTGCTGGGCGCCCCGGCGAACTTGCCGTGCTCGTACTCCTCGGGGTACTCGCCGAAGTTCCACACGTTCCCCTGGTCGTCCTGGGCAAAAAAGGCGAGTTCCTGCTCCTGCAGCTTGCCCTTGAGGAAGTCACGGTCCCAGGTGACGACCGTGTTCACGCCGTGGATCATCTTGGTGAGGCTGCTGATGGTGAACACCACCGTGTGCGGCGTGCTGTGGCCGCCCTCGGAAATTCTCCCGGCGTAGCTGAACTGGGTCCCCGGCACCAGCGGGAACATCCGGTTGTCCACCCGGGCCGGCGCGGAGAACCGGTTCCGCCCGCCCTGGGCCGCGGCCGGGCTGGACTTCGCCGCGGCGGCGGCCGTGCTGGGCTGCGGCGACGGGGCCTGCTGGCCCGTGCCCGAGGAGCCGCACGCGGCCAGGGACAGCGCGCTGAGCACGCCGATCGCCGCGAGCGCCCGGGCGCGCGGTACTGAGAACATCACTGGCTCCCTTCGGGCTGAACCAGGCCAGCGTGGCGCTCGCCGGCTTCCCGCTCCCGGCGGCTCTTGCCGAACCGCAGGTACAGGGAGGGGAGCACGAGCAGGTTGAGCAGGGTGGAGGTGGCGAGCCCGCCGAGCACGACCACCGCCAGCGGGTGCTCGATCTCGTGCCCCGGCCGCTCGCCCAGCAA
>Ga0126380_10000792_pt1 | contig 11223 bp, 14 predicted proteins | sample PanSoiMetPlot_26_FD_92544 | JGI IMG/M metagenome (GOLD analysis project Ga0126380, IMG submission 92544) | Tropical forest soil microbial communities from Panama - MetaG Plot_26 | ecosystem: Environmental > Terrestrial > Soil > Tropical forest > Bulk soil | place: Panama | collected 2016-02-17
CACATCGCTCGCGTGGAGGTCAAGCAGGATCACCTCGCCATCCAGCTAGGTACAGCTGCGGAACAGCAGAGCGGGCTACAAACGAAGGCGGGGTTACCTGAGCGACCGAGCAATAAGGACGAAGGTAAATTAGTCGTTCGCCGCAATGACCCGAAAGCAAAGCTGTTGATCGTTCCCTGGAAAAAGCCGTCATCGAAACAACCGCGACAAATCATCTTGCCCGCCGGGCCCTTGTCGCGTCAAGACCGGCGCCCGATTCGCGCCGAGACCCGCGCAACGCTCGTCGCCGCGATTGCAACGGCGCGGCACTGGCTCGATGAACTGGTAGCCGGGACCATGCAAAGCGTTGAGCAGATTGCCGAACGCGAGAAATGCAGTATTCGGCAGGTCAATCGAACAATCACACTCGCTTTTCTGGCGCCGAGCCTCGTTCAAGCGGCCGTCGAGGGACGGTTACCCCGCGGTATCGGGGTCGCAAGATTGCGCGACTTACCGACAGAGTGGGCCGCACAATACAAGCTGCTCGGCTTGTCGCTACCACAACCCCATTTTTAAAGCAGTCCGTGCCGGGACCAGAATATTTGCGGCCAGAGACCGGCCCTCGGTTTGCGCCTAGTCCCGTTAGCCGAAGATCCGACCTAGAAATTAGGTACGCAATTCAGCGGCGCGTATGCGGACTTTTGCCGCAAAGTCTCCGGCACCGGAGATTTATACGACTGCGTGGTGGGCCCGGGAGGACTCGAACCTCCAACCAGACCGTTATGAGCGGTCGGCTCTAACCATTGAGCTACGGGCCCTTGCAAACGTCCTTTTATCAATGCGCACGGATGACGCGCAACGGCCCCTCTCCTGCCCGGCCAACCCTTGCGCTAGGTTAAAGCCGATTTCCTCCGGAGCGCCACGGCCATGCACGTCTTCAGCCTTGAACGCGAGCAACAATGGGATCCAAAACATCACGTCGAGAAAATCCTTGGCAAAATCGCCGATGGTGACGTTACCTTCGCCTGCTGGGAGCCGGGACAGACCAGTCCCAATCATTGTCACCCGGAGGCCACCGAAATCTATTTCTGCTTTTCCGGTGGCGGCACAATGCGGACACCAACCGAAACCATTGCGGTCACGCCCGGTGCCTTTGTCGTTCACCCACCCGGCGAAGTGCATGAATATGAGAACGGCTCCAGCCGCACGGTGCTTTTCCGCGTGCGCTACGGAAACGACATGCGCGCCCACCACTGCGACTGGCGCGGCAACAAGGACTGGACGCAATCGGCGGAAGACGCCGAATACTATCGGCGTCATCCGGTGAAATCACACCTTTAGAAGCCGCTTCGCATTGCCGCTCAATATCTTGATTTTGTCCGAGTCGGATATCGACACGCTTTCCATCCACTTGACCGCCGGCGGATTCATCACGAACGGCCAGTCGACCGCGAACAGGATGTGGTCGACGCCCATTTCGAGCATGCAGCAGATCAATGCCGGGTCGGAGAAGAACCCGCTGGTGGTGACATAAAAGTTCTTGCAGAAAATATCGCGGAAACTCATCGCCTTCTGGCCGGGCCGCTTGAGCGATGTATCGATGCGCCAGACGAGGAACGGCAAGGTCTCGCCGAAATGGCCGAGAATGACTTTCAGGTTCGGGTGCGCGTCGAAGACCCCGGACAGCACCAGCCGGATCGCCTGCGTGGCCGTCTCGACGGTGTAACCCCAGGCCGGGCGGACCACCAACGGGAAGTCTTTTGCGTAATCCTGGTAGTAGATCTCCGTCACCTTCGGATGCGGCAGCGACGGGTGGAAATAGATCGGCACGTCGAGTTTCTCGGCGCGCTCGTAGATCGGCCAGAATTTCTTAAGATCGAGGAATTCGCCGTTCGACATGCCGTGCAGCATTGCGCCCTTGAAGCCGAGTTTGGTGACTGCGCGCTCGAGCTCGTCCGCCGCGGCTTTGGGGTCGGCGGTTGGCAGCGAGGCGAAGGCGGCAAAGCGCTTGGGGTTGGCCGCGCAGACCTTGGCGAGACGATCGTTAACCTGGCGGGTCAGCTCGGCTGCGATATCGGCACCGAGCTTCTGGGTGGATGGCGCGCCATGCGAGAGGACCTGGATGTCGATGCCGGCCTCGTCCATCTCTTTGAGACGCAGACTCCCAAGGTCATAGAGCCGCTCGTCCGTCTCATTGCCTCGCCCGGCTTCGGGACCGGTGAAATGCTTGGCCAATTCCGGGTCCCAGTAGTGCTCCTCGATAGCAATGATCGGACAATTCGGCTTCTTCATCATGGCGCTTCCCCGCGTACGTTATTGGAGCCGCTTCCTAGCAACCGGCCGGTAAGCTGTCACCGGCCTCAAAGCTGGTGATATAAAAGCCGCACACCTTCGTTTGCCGATCAAAGACTTTGCAAGTGGTGCTTTGGTATTGACCTCGACTTCACAGTCAATGCTGCCGTTGCCGGCCATCGCGCCGCAGGCACTGCCGCAATCGCCGCCGCAAGAGGATGCACAGTTTGTCAAGAAAGCAGAGCAGGCCAACCGCGACCGGATGCACGTCGCCGTCTACCGCGCACGCCAGCACACACGGGTCGCGGCCCAAGCCGCCCCAGAGTCGCCAGTACAACTTCTTCGAGATGTTTTTCTGGGGATTGCCGGGTCAACAGTCGACTTACGGTGCCCAGATGCTGAGCAGCAGCCAAACGAACCAGCAGCCGGCTTACACCCAGCAATATCAGCAACCCGCGTAAGGCAGCCAGCAGCAGGATTATCAGTGGCCGGTGACTAACGGTAGGCAAACGACCCAGCACACTAATTCCGCGACCCCGCGCTCAATTCCCTACTAAGACGTCGCCCGATCAGTAAGAGTCGGGCCTGTTGTAGAAATTCCAAGAGGAGCCGAAACCATCGGTTTGCTTGCCGGCTTCACGCAGACTTTGCCGCGAACTGAATTTGACGTTGCGGCTGGTCGCGGGAGCATATGTATCGTTGGCCTGCGCGAGTGAATTGACGGACACGCCTTTGGCCTTGGCTGCATAATAGTAACCGGCGGCATAGTAGTGCACTGCGCGACCGTGATTGCCTTTTCGCAAGACGATAAGCGCCGGCCAGGTATTTCACCGCATAAGTCATGTTGGTGTTGGCGTCGAGCAGACCGGCGGCGTTGCCGGTGTATCCCATCGAGCGGGCCGTCTGGAGCTTGATTTGCATCAGCCCGTAATTGCTGGCACTCACCACGCGCGGATTGCCGCCGCTCTCGCGCTTGATCACCCGACGCACGAGATCCTCCGGCAGATTATTTGCCGCCGCATGTTGCCGGATCAGCGCATCGAGATTGCCGTTGGCATCGACAACTGCGAGCCGCTGTTTTTGAGCAAGCGCCGGTGTTGCCGCCAACGCAATGAGGGTGGTTGTCAGCGCAAGTTTGCGAGTCATAATTGCTCCAATGCATCTGCAAATTGTGGGTGGGGAAACGCGGCTTTTCGTGTGAAACTCCGGCAACTTTGTGACGCAACCGGGGTCACCAATCTTTAATTCAATCACGATTTGAATCCGTCTCTGCCGGAATACCGCCCCGACGCGAGAGTATTTGAATGACTCGCGCTGAATTCGTCTCATAGGCCGCTTCAATATCAACATCGGGAGGCCTGCATGACTAAGCCTGTTACGACTGAGGATCGTCTCCGCGCGGTGGAGGACACGCTCGCGATCTATCACCTGATCGCAAGCCATCCGCCCGCCGCCGATACAGGGACCGCCAGTTACTATCGCAACGCATTCACGACGGATGGCTCGATCGACCTTGGTGGCGGCAAAGGCGCGAATGGCAACGAAGCGATTGCGGCAATCGTGAAGACCGCTGAACACCAGGCCGCCATTGCCGGAGGCCTCTGTCATTTCGCCGGACTGCCGCGCGTCGAACTCGACGGAGATAGCGCGGTGGCGATTTCTTATTTGCAGATCATCACGCCCGACCGGCAGGCGGCCCCGCGCGAACTGTCTGGCCACGGCAGCACGACCGGATTTCGCATTCACCGCGTGGGCGCCAATCGGTGGGAGCTCAAGCGCGGTAAAGAGGGTTGGAAAGTGACGCGGCGAACCTTGCGTCCGCTTGACGGCAGCGATGACGCGCGGGCCTTGCTGCGGAAGGCGATCGCGCCATAAGGTCCTTGCGGCAACAAGACCAGCAAAGGAGGAACGTCATGCCGAAGGCCTATTGGGTCGTGACCTATCGTTCGGTGAAAAATCCGGAGGCCTGGAAGGCCTACGCCAAGGTCGCCGTGCCGGCGATCGAAGGAGCCGGCGGACGTTTTCTCGCGCGCAGTAACCCGACGAAAGTCTACGAGTCGGGTATGAACGAACGTGTGGTGCTGGTCGAGTTCGACAGCATCGACAAGGCTGTCGCCTGTCACGATACGCCCGCCTACAAGGAGGCGCTCAAGGCGCTCGGCACGGGCAACGTTGAACGCGACATGCGCGTTGTTGAAGGCGCCGCCTGATCGCGTCTCACCAATCGGCGAACGGATAGCGCTTGTGGGCGGCCGCGGCCTCGCGCTGTGCGTCGAGGAAAACCTCGGTGAAGGTCATGAAGAATGAAATAACGCGAGCTAAGCCGCCGAGCGGCGACATCACGGGCGCGCGAACCTGAAAGGTCGACATTGTGCACTCAAAGGTGCGGCGGCGTTAATAGAAAACGCCGTTCGATCTCGCGCTCCGCCTCATCGCTGAATTTGCTGTTGCGCAAATAACGCTCGATCTCGCGATCCACCTGAAGCTGACGCGAAACCACCATCGCGGTGAAGAGGCGACGGAAGAAACCTGGGCGTTCGCGTGCCGGAGTCTCGGTGGTGAAGCCGCCTTTTGCGACGGCGTAAGGGGCGTAAGCCATGGATCATCTCCCTTCGTTGGGTCCGACGACTCCAGGGCGTTTCCAGTTTCTTATTGTTGTTGAAAGGAACATAAGTGCGTCCCGCCCTATTCGCCATGCTCTGCGCAACATACGTTCCATGCGCGCGACTCATGCTCGATGTCGTGCACGTGTCGCAATGATGTGTATTTGATTCAGAAAGCGGCGCGCATTACCTTTTGCGACAGCAACTCAATTGTGACGCCGCATCTCCGCCGCAAAACAGTAACCATTCGTTAAAATTTGAGCCGGCCACCGCTCCCCCTATAGGAATATTGTCACGCCCGTGAAGGCGACCTCTTCAGACCCAGCCGAGTCACCCGTGCGCTGCTTGTTGCGCTTACAATCGGCCTTCCGGCGGGCTAACGTTGTCGCCGAATGAGCCAATGTCAGAGAGCGCCCGTGAGACTTTCAATCTGGACAGGCTGCCTGCTGGCGGCCGCATCAATGTATGTCGGCAGCGCCGCCGGCCAATCCGCCAAATGGTGCGCCATTTACAGTGTCGGGGGTGGCACGAACTGCGGCTTCGTCAGTATGGACCAATGCCGCGCGAGCATCAGCGGGGTGGGTGGGGTCTGCGAACCCCGTCAGGTCGTTCCGGCCAACCTGTCTCCGGCGGCAAAGGCCGCAGCGCCCAAAACAGATTCAAGCGGGGGCAAGGATAAATTGATGGAGTGCGTGACCGACTCCTGCAAGATCAATTGCTCGCCCAATGTGAAGAAACGCTACCGGCCAAAATGGTGCGCGTACTTCAAGGAGCCCGCGTAAACCGCGGTCACCACATCAGCAATCATCGCAACTTACTGTGCGCTTTGTGCCGGCGGGAATTCGGCGGAGAGTAAGCGTAAGCCGAAATGCCGCTTGCTGCGCGGGCGGTCGAAGCAGCGCCAGTGGTCTGCGGCGCCAGAACCGTTCCGAAATATCCGTATGTGCCGTTCGTTTTCTCGAGAAGCGCATGTCGATCAGATTTCCAGTTCCGTAACTTGCGCACTATAGGTCTTCGCAAAACCTGGCGTCGCGAATGCGAACACGACAGCAGCGCTAAGCAATATTTTTTTTCATCCATCGCTCCTCATCTGCATGTAGGAGCAACGCGATCTATCCGGTTTTGTTTCGAAAATTCGGTTTCGCCCACATTTTGCGGAACTTTTGATTTCGAAAAATAGCCCCATTTCCGCCGCCAAAACGCACGGCGTCCCACCTACAGCCACGCCCGACTGCGGGGCCAATCCAGGAGCAAAGTTGATGATCGAGCGTTTCGTCGCCGCGATTTGCGGCGCACTGGTTTTCGTTGGGTGTTCGTCCGCCGTCATGGCGCAGTCCGGAATCGCTTCGGTATATGGCTATGCCGGCGAACGCACCGCAAGCGGAGAGCGCGCAAAGCCGAGCGGCTTCACGGCTGCGCACCGCACGCTGCCATTCGGCACACGCGTGCGCGTGACGAACAACAGCAACGGCCGCAGCGTCATGGTGCGGATCAATGATCGGGGACCGTTCGTACGCGGCCGCGTCATCGACCTCACCCCGGCAGCAGCCAGTGCTCTCGGTTTCAACGGACTCGCACGCGTGACATTGCAGGCGAGCTGATAAAAAAATTCTCGGGAAACGCACCTGGAAAGCAAAAGGGTCGCGCCGATCGCGCGGCCCTCATTCTTTTTCGTCCTGGCCACCTGTCAATTGCTGATGGCGCGGCAGAAGGTAACCGGTGGGTATGATTCGCTAGGAACTGATCGCATTGAGCATCAGCATCATCAGAAACAAACCGGATAGAGACAGCCCGATCAGCCTTGTGGTCGCCCGCTCGCTCATAGTATCCAAACGAACTGGGCTGCCGAACGTTCCGTCGACGCTTGCATTCCAGGCCTGCGACAAATGCAAATTAAAGAACCGGGCGCGGGGCCGCACCCGGTTCTTTGACTGAAGTGACCGCGCGTTCGGGGGATGGGGGTACACGCGCGGCGCAACTAGAAAACGCGACGCGGACCTCCGTGTTCCCCGACCTCTCCTGATTTTCGGATGCAGCTTTGAACTTCGAAAATTCTTGCGCGTTGACTGCCGGGACCGGTCGTCACAGCTTGTCACCACGGCTGCAGCGGCCTCTCCTGGAAAGGCCGCCTCACGGCGGCTTTTCCTTGTGCGCGGCTAGAAGCAGAGATTGGTCACGAACTTTCCGTTCTTGTCCTTGATTACATACGGACATTCGACTCGTTTCAGCGCAGCCTTGGCGCTCTCATTACCGAGCGCTGCGGCTTTTTCGTAGTAGACCTTGGCGGCCGCGGAATCCTGCGGCCCCCCTCGTCCGCTCTCGGTGAAAGTGCCCATGCGCTCCAACGCACCAGCGTGATTTTGCGCCGCAGCCTTCTCGAACCAGGCTCGCGCCGCGGCGTCATCCTGTGGACCGCCCACTCCGTCTGCATTCATTACTCCAAGCTGGTATTGCGCTTCCGCCGAATTCGCTTCTGCTGCTTTTGTCAGCAGCGCCCTCGCCTTGCTGGGGTCTGATGGAGCATCACCACTTAAGGCCGCAAGATTGGAGACACCGCGCGGATTGCCGGCTTCCGCAGCGCGCTCGAAAAGTCGGCGCGCCTCGGCCTGTTCCTTGGTTCCACCGGAACCGGTTCCCAACAGCACCCCCAGTTCGACCATAGCGGACGTGCTGCCTTTGTCCGCGGCCTTTCGCCAGGCAGCGACGGCCTCAGGCATCTGCCGATTGGCCGCGTAAGCACGTCCAAGCTCGTACATGGCGCGGCGCGATGAGCCGGAGGCGACTTTACAGAACTTGATCGCGGTCGCGATGTCGGATTGAGCGATTTCGGGAGTTCCCTTGACGTCGGCCGGCTTGTCCGGGTCGCTGGGATCGGCTGCGATCCGGTCGCAAAGCACGAGGTCGGCGGATTGCGCGCACCCCGGCGTGCTGAGCAATGAAACGGCGATCAGCACTGCAAGGCCGATACCGAGATTGCGAGCCACGAACCCCGCATCCGGGCGTTTCGCCATGTACGCGCCCCTACTCACGCCACATCATGCAACTTTAGGGCCGCGGGGATGGACCAGCAAGCGCTGGACTAGCGCGTGAGCGATCCGGGCAAACGCGATCAGATTCCGGAACCTGTGCATCGCATTTTTTGTCCACTGTGGCCCGTCGGTCATAGGGCAATCGACGGGAATGCCTATGATGCTTGTCAGGGGAAACGCAAAAACGGACGGACCGGTGCACATGCCAGACAAATGGCTGACGGCTCAACTTCACCTGACTGCACTGACGCCATTCAAAGCATTTGCACCAATAACAGCCGCCGTCGCGATGGCCTTCCTGAGTTCCACCGCGATCGCCGAGACCACGCAGGAGCGGCAGGCCTGCTTCAGCGATGCGTTCCGAGTCTGCTGGTCGGCCATTCCCGATCGCAACGCCGTATTTCATTGCCTGATGGACAACCGGCTACGCCTCAATCCGGCTTGCCGCCTGGTCATGGATCAGTATCGGCGTGAGCACAGAATCAGGCGCGCGTCGCGCAACGCTCGGGCCGACTGAACCGCTTCCACATTCGTCTTCCGCGACCACTGACAGCCGGCGCGCAAGCCGGGCCAAAATTGGCTGTGCATTTTTCGTTCGCCACGGCTGAAGCGCGAGATTGCCTGTCTCGAGCGCGTTCAGCGAGAAGGCCCTGATGACAGACCGAAAGAAATTCTGCCCAGATTGCAATAGATTACGGCGCGTCGCGACAGGTGGCCTAATAGCTTTCCCTTTAGATGATCGCGTGGCGAACCTTGGCCGAGACCCACTCGCTCAGGATCACGGTGCCGATAATGACCAGCAAAATCAGCGAGACCTGGGTCCAGTAGAGTTGCGTGATCGCGGCATTGAGTTCCAGTCCGATGCCGCCGGCTCCAACCAGGCCGAGCACCGTCGATTCGCGAATGTTGATGTCCCAACGAAACACGGAGATCCCGGCAAAGGCCGGCAAGACCTGTGGCACGATGCCGTATGATGTTACCTGCGCGCCGGATGCACCGGTCGCGCGCACGGCTTCGACCTGTCCTTCGTCGATCTCCTCGATCGCCTCGTAGAGCAGCTTGGAGCAGAAGCCGATCGAGCGCAGTGCGATCGCAATGATACCGGCAAATACCCCGGGGCCTATAATCGTGACCAACATCAGCGCCCAGATCAGCGCGTTGATCGAACGCGACGACACGATCACGAATAGCGCAATCGGTCGGATGACGCTGACGCTCGGGGTCGTATTGCGCGCGGCACAATAGGCGACGGGAACTGCGAGAAGCACGGCAACCAGCGTGCCGATCGTCGCGATATTGATGGTGTCCCAGATCGGCCGGCCGAGTACCCGGATATACGACCAGTTCGGAGGCACCATGCGCACGGCAAGATCGCCGGCCTGTTGTGGCGCATCCGAGACGAAAGCCCAGATGGTTTTTTCGGAGATGAGCTGAAAACAGCAGATGAAAAGAGCGGCGGCGACCAGCCAGGCGAGCCAGATCATGAGTTGAACGCGCGGTTCGCGCCGCCGCCACGTCCGTGTATGGGCCGGAATCGTCGCCATCACTGCACCCAGCGCCGCAAATAGCCGGAGCCGTATTCGCATAGCATCACGATAACAATGATCACGATGATGATGGCTGCGGCGGAACTGAATTCGTAGCGGTCGAAGGCGGTGTTGAGCGTGGCGCCGATTCCGCCCCCACCGACGATGCCGATCACGGCGGACTCGCGGAAATTGATGTCGAACCGATAGAGACCGAGCCCGATCATGCGCGGCATCACCTGCGGCTGCACCCCGTAATTGATCCATTGCAGCCAGCTTGCGCCCGAGGCCCGCACGGCCTCCGCCTGCGCCGGGTCCATATCCTCGATGTCCTCGGCAAGCAGCTTGCCGTAGAAGCCGATGGTGGCGAACGAAAGCGTCACGAAGCCGGCGAAAGGCCCGAAGCCGAACAGCTTGACGAAGAAGATGGCGAGGATGACTTCCTGGAAGCTGCGCGAGATCGCGAGCGCCGCGCGGCAGAAATAGTAGACGGGCGCCGGCGCGATGTTTTTCGCGGCACCGATGCCGACGGGAATCGAGAGCGCGATGCCGACGATGGTAGAGACGACTGTCATCCAGAGACTTTCGGCAATGCCTTCGGCGATTTCGTCCCACCGGCTGACAAAATCCGGCGGGAAGAACGCGGAGATGAATGCCGCACCGCGCGGCAAGCCGTCCCATACCCGTGCCCAGTTCACCGGCGTCGTCTGGAACACCAACGCGAGATAGGCCACAGCCCCGATTGCGAGCGTCCGGCGCAGCCAGGCCGACTCGATCAGCGGCGGCTTTTTCCAGCGGCGGGGTGCGGTGACAACTAGGGACACACGGCCTCTCCGCCGTCATGGCCAATGGTCAGGCAGTTGCCGAGCATCACGTCTGTCCCGCGAGGCGGTTGCGATCGGGACGCGGCGGGTCGAACGGCAGGACATTGTCTTCCTCCGCTTCGCCCGCCTCCTCATCCACCTTGCGGATCGTTGCTGACCAGTCCTCTTCGCCGTAGATCGACGTCAGCACGGCAGGCGTGAGCTCGTCGGGCGGCCCGTCATAGACGATCTCGCCGAGGCGCAGGCCGACGATGCGCTCGGCGAACATCTGCGCGAGCATCACGTCGTGAATATTGATGATCGCCGACAGCTTGCGTTCGGTGCACAGTTCCTTGATCAGCCGCATGATCTGGCGCGAGGTCTTCGGGTCGAGAGAAGCGGTGGGTTCGTCGACCAGCAGCAGCTCAGGATTCTGGATGAGCGCACGGCAGATGCCGACGCGCTGACGCTGTCCGCCGGACAGCTCGTCGGCCCGCTTGTCGGCCATGTGATCGAGGCCGACGCGCTCCAGCAGTCGGAAGGCTTCTTCGATGTCGGATTGCGGAAAGCGGCGCAGCCAGCTTTGCCAGAAGCCGACATAGCCGAGCCGGCCGGTGAGGACGTTTTCCATCACCGACAGCCGCTCGACCAGCGCATATTCCTGGAAGATCATGCCCATGCGGCGGCGCGCACGACGCAATTCGCCAGCACCGAGCGTCACGATATCGACGCCGTTGAGCTCGATCGATCCCGAGGTCGGCCCGACCAGCCGGTTGACGCAGCGGATCACCGTTGACTTGCCCGCGCCGGACGGGCCGATCAATGCCATTACCTGCCCGTCGGGCACCTCGATGTCGATGCCCTTGAGCGCGAGATCGCCAGTGCGATAGCGCTTGGTCAGACCTTTAATGCGCAGCATCGGTGCCCCCGGCGAGCGCGCAGTTATTTGCAGCTGTATTTCACGCCGCTTGCCGCGTCGATTTTGCGAATG
>Ga0126380_10000793_pt1 | contig 11218 bp, 11 predicted proteins | sample PanSoiMetPlot_26_FD_92544 | JGI IMG/M metagenome (GOLD analysis project Ga0126380, IMG submission 92544) | Tropical forest soil microbial communities from Panama - MetaG Plot_26 | ecosystem: Environmental > Terrestrial > Soil > Tropical forest > Bulk soil | place: Panama | collected 2016-02-17
CTCGCGCGGCGGGCACACGACCTGGATCAATGTCGTCGCGGCCTGCTCGCCCTGTAATCTGCGCAAGGGAAATCTGACGCCAGTTGAGGCGAGGATGTTTCCGTCCCAGCGACCGTTCCAGCCGACGGTACAGCATCTGCACCGGAACGGGCGACTTTTCCCCCCCAACTATTTGCACGACAGCTGGCTCGACTATCTCTATTGGGATACCGAACTCGAGCCGTGAGCCACCCGGCTTCTTCCGCATTGGAGTTTATCATGATCAGTAAGCTGCAAGCTCGCCGCAGCGGACGGGCAATTTTGTTTGCGCTGGCCGCCGCATGCGTCGCCAGCGTGGCCGCCGCACAACAGGCACCGAATTCGGCCGGACCGCCCGATCCACAACTGATCGAGGATCTTGTCGCCGCCAACCGAATTCTCGCTGACCACGGTCTGCTCGACGGCTGGGGACATGTCTCAGTCCGGCACAATCGCGACCCGAATCGGTATCTTATGTCGCGAGGTCTCTCAGCCGAACTCGTCACCGCAAAGGACATTCTGGAATTCGATCTCGACAGCCGGCCCGTCGATACGCGCGGTCTGCCGATGTCGGCCCTGTTCACCGAGCGTTACATCCATGGCGAAATATACAAATTGCGACCGGATGTAATTGCCATCGTACACACCCATGCCCCGTCGCTGATACCTTTCGGCGTCACCAAGGTGCCGCTGCGGCCGATGTATCACCGCTCGGCCTTCATCAGTTTCGGCATTCCGGTTTTTGAAATCCGAGAGCGCGCCGGTATGACCGACATGTTGATTCGCAACGCGACGCTCGGCCGCAACCTCGCCGAGGCCCTTGGCGACCATCCCGCCGCGCTCATGCGCGGTCATGGCGCGGTCATCACCGGGCCGTCGCTACCGCGGGTCGTGGGCCGCACCATTTTTCTGGCGCTTAATGCGACCCTCCAGGCTGAGGCCATGAGCATGGGCGCACCAATCACCTACATGGAGCCGGAAGAAGCGCGCAAAATCGAGGAGCGCGAAGGGCACGGGCTCGCCCGCACCTGGGAAGGCTGGAAGCAAAAGGCAATGCCCAAGCCCTAAGCCACATCCCTATTCCTTGGAGACGCGAAATGGCGCTGGAGCTCCGACCCAATTGCGAATTCTGCGATATCGACCTGCCGCCCAATTCCCTGGCAGCTCGGATCTGTACGTATGAATGCACATTCTGCGCCGATTGCGTCGAGAACAAATTGCAAAATGTCTGCCCGAATTGCGGAGGCGGTTTTGCACCCCGCCCGATCCGTCCGGCGAGCGAATGGCGAGCAGGCCTGTCGGTTGCCAAGCGACCGCCTTCAGCGAAGCGAATACACCTTTCCTACAGCCTTGATGACATCGCCAGGCACTCGGCTCGAATCAGGGACATCCCACCCGAAAGACGGTAGGCTTCTTAGCCGCGGCCGGGCAGCATTCGCTGCAAAACGCGATCTCGCCTGATAAAATAGTGGTAAAGCCCGGAAGCGATGTGCAGGCCGATCAGAGTCAGCATCACGTAGTAGGCGAGCAGGGTGTGTACGTCGCCAGTCCAGCCCCATCCCGGCGCCCGCGTGCCAACTAGCTTCGGCAATTCGAGCCCAAACAGCACAATCGGCATGCCGCGCCATGACGCGTTGATCCATCCCAGAATCGGCAAGACAAGAAGCAGGGCATAGAGCAGCCAGTGAATGATTCGCGCGCTCTGCACCTGCCATGGCGGCACACCATCGAGAGGTGCGGGCTCAGCATGGGTTGCCCGCCAGGCCAGCCGAATGATTGCGACGACGAGAATTATGACGCCGAACGAGAAATGCAGGCTGATCAGCGTGGTCACCGGTGTGTTGCGGCCGATATGCGGCATTGTCCACGCGACAATGAACTGGGCGACCAAAAGGGCCACAATGAGCCAGTGAAGGAATTTTGCGGTGGCTGTGTAACTGGTCGTAGCCATGGCTTCTCACGCCTTGTATTGGAACGAAAACTGCCTATATGCGTTTCTGCGGTGATGTCGAGCCTCTGAGCTCCGTCATCGAGCGGCCACGAATATGCAGTGGGCGACGCCGGATGTACGCGCGCCTGGCATTTCGTGGTCGTCAGTTTTTTTATGGACGTCACGCCTGCGTCTTCAGCCGTTCTTTGTCGTACCCGGCGACGCGCTTATAACCTTCCGACAGGGCTATGAGTTCTTCGCGGCTGATGACGTCATCGATGTTCTTGAACGGCCGGTCGCCGGTGCGTCGGTAGACTTCGTGCAGGATGGCGTCGGGCGGTGCCTTGCGGTTCGCCAACACCACTTCGCTCGTCGCCGGTAGCCGCTTTGCCTCATAGACTTTGAGTGCCTCAACCGGGTTGGCAGTGTCAGACAGCGCATCGGCAAGGGCCCGGCAATCGAGGATCGCTTGAGCCGCGCCGTTGGCGCCGCGCGGATACATTGGGTGCGCAGCATCGCCCAAGAGCGTCAGGCGCCCGAAGCTCCAGCGTGGCAAAGGATCTTGGTCGACCATCGGATATTCGAGGATGGCGTCCGAGCTCGTTATGAATTGTGGAACGTCGAGCCAGTCAAAATGCCAGTTTGCCATTGCGGGCAGAAAGTCTTCCAGCTTTCCACGTCTGTTCCAATCGCGCGCCTGATATTGCGGCGTTTCGATATCGCACACCCAATTCACGAGCTGCCGGCCCTCAGCGTCGACGTTGTTGCGGATCGGATAGATCAAAAGTTTCGCAGGGTGATGCCAGCCGACACGGATCATGCTGGCACCGGACAGGAAGGGTTTCCACCGTGTCACTCCGCGCCACATGTTGACGCCTGAGTATTTTGGCGGACCTTCGTTCGGGTAAAGCTGCTTGCGCAGCACCGAGTGGATACCTTCGGCACTGATGACGACGCTGGCACGCTGCGATGGCAGTGCCTTTCCGTCAATGTCCTCGAAATGCGCAATAGCTTCCGGCCCATCATGCTCGACACGTGTGCAGCGCCAGCCGGTGATCACCTTATCTTTGCCGGCCCGCTCTACAAATGCATCGAGCAACACCATCTGCAAGTCGCCGCGGTGAATCGAGAATTGCGGGACATCGTATCCGGCAAACCGCCCGGCAGGTTCACTGTAGATGAATTGGCCAAAGCGATTGTAGAAACAATATTCGCGGGTCGTGATTGCCACGTTGGCAAGCGCATCTTCCAGCCCAAGTGCACATAGCTCCCGCGATGCATGCGGCAGGATATTGATGCCGACACCAACCGCCTTGAGTTCGGGAGCTGCCTCGAAAATACGACAGGCAATGCCGGCGCGATGGAGCATGAGGCCGAGAGTTAATCCGCCGATGCCGGCGCCGATAATAAGGACTTCCATGGTCACCAACCTTTTCGCAGTGGTTCTAGCCGGACCGGCTTTGCCGTGCCAGCAAAGCCTTGACGCCCCAGGCCGCTACTGCCGCGAGAAACAATGACACCAGCACGTCATAGCCTGCGAGTGAAATTCCGAGAAAACGCCAGGCTGCCTCATCACAGCGAACAATTCTGATGTCCTGAAGCTGCTTCAGCATATCGGTGGCCGAACCGAGGCTATTGATGGGCCCCGAGCAATCCGCCGGCCCGGGCCAGAATTTCCATTCGACTCCGGCGTGATAGGCCGAAAGCCCGGCGTTCCATAGCATCAGCGCCACAATGACGGCAAAGCCCGCAATCATGACTTTGCTCGAGGCACCGCGACTGGCGCCAAAGCACAATAGTGCCGCGAGAGGAATCGAGACGTAAAAGGCGTTACGCTGTTCAAGGCAAAGTGGGCAAGGAGGATAGCCAAGGACGTATTGGAAAAAGAAAACTCCGCCGATCGTCAATATGCCGACGACAGCCACGATCGCCGCTGCTGCGAACGGTGGGTCGCGGTTTAGCAGGGCCACATAGCTGGTCATCGTGTACGGGGGTCCTGTCGATGGATCAGGTGGTGCCGGTGGTCGGGGTCGAACCGACACTCCTTTTGGGAACACGATTTTGAGTCGTGCGCGTCTGCCAATTCCGCCACACCGGCCGGGGGGCTAGCTATAGCGTCAAGTCGCTGCACAGCCAAACAAAAAGGCGTGTGCTGATGTTGCAGTAAATAAGCCGTTTTGTCCGCGCTTGAGTGCGCCGTACCATCATGGAGCTTGCCTTTTTAAGGAGTTTCCAGATGAACGAAGAAGCCCTCAACATGTCCTTGCGTAAATTCCTCAAGGTGGTCGGCGTCACTTCCCAGCAGGAGATAGAAAAGGCCATCCGCGCGGCGGTGGCCGATGGCCGACTCAAGGGTAACGAAACCGTCCAGGCGCAGATGGTGCTGACCATCGGCAAGGTTGGTCTCAATCACAAGGTCGATGGCGAGATTGAACTCGGCTAAAGGTCGGCACGCGCTTTTTGATAATAAGACAGATCGAGATATTTCTCAGGCTGCGCAGGCGTGCCGCCCTCGTATTGCGCGCGCAGCTTGAGCACGTTCTTCACCCCTGCCATGTCGATGGCGCCGTCAGGACTAAAGTCGTCCTTGGTGCCGTCATAGGCAAGGCCAGCGATATCGATCGGCAATTTTAGCCGCTCCGCCAACAAGGCAACTGCTTCATCCCGGTTCTTCGGATCGAAACTCCAACGCCTTCCTTCGATGTAGGCTTCTATATATTTGACCAACGTGTCGGTGTTTGCCTTGCCCCACTCGCGCAACACGAAGGCGGACGTGCCCTGGTAGGCCCCGAGCGCTGCTGCTGCCGTGCCCATCTCCTTTAGACCCGCTTTTTCAGCGCGAACCGAAAACGGCGGATTCATCATTGCGGCAACCATCGCCTTATCCTTGGTCATTGCCTCTAGCCGAGCATTGGTGCCGCCGACCGATTTCACCTCGTAGTCGCCCTTGTTGAGACCTTTCTGCCGCAGCATTTCGTAGAGCTGGAACGCGTAAGCCGTGTTGATCGCATCCACCACCACCGTTTTGCCCTTGATTTCGGCGAGGGACTTGATGTCGGGCTGCACGATCAGATGATTTAAACTGTTGTCGCCCCCGAGCACGACCGCGATATCCGCATTGGCCTTGTCCTTAAGAGCGAATGCGTTATCGATCGCCGAGTGCGCGATCTGATAACGCCCTTCGGCCAGACCATTGCGTAGTTCATCGGAATTGGGTGTGAACTTAATATCAACATCGAGATTGCGCTTGGCATAGAAACCTTTTGCCTGCGCGGCGAACATCGGCAGGTTTTGCACGCCGGGAAACACGATGACCGTCAGCTTGGTACCGTCCGCGCGTCCAGGCTCCGCCGAAGCGGCGAGCGCAAGTGCCGCGATGGCGAGAAGCAATTTTTTCATCATGTTTCTCCCTGACGTCTGTTTTATCTGTTTCTGAACTCATAACACCGGCTCAGCGGCCGCATTCCGCCGGCCGAAGGCCGCTTCCATCTCTCGCCGCACCTTCACGGCGGTGTCAGTGGGGTCATAAACAACGTCTGACCACCGGAGCGGCTGTCCTTCGGCTATATCGCGCTTGAGCTTGACGTTATGAGCCAAGCCCAACGGCAGCAATTCGCGTTCGAGCGACGTATCCGCCGGTGTTTGCTTGCCCCAGACGCAGAACCCGCCCTCGCCGTCGAGCATCTCACCGGCTTTTAAATCGCGCTTGGCCGTCGCAACCACGTCGGAACGAAAGCCGGTCGGCGCACCCGTCGGCTCGTTGCGGAGTGCCGCGCTTGCAACCGAAATGCCAAGCTCAAGTCCGATCATGTGAATCGGCCGATAAAGCGCCGCGTATTTGCCGGTGTTGTCCGGCAACATGGCATATTCCTTGAAGCATCTGCGTGCGTAGTCGGTATCGCCTTCAAACACGACATAAGTGCCCAATGCCAGGTGATGAGGAACGTCGCGACCGTCACGGTAAACGGACGAAGTCACTTCGGTTACTCCGGCTCTCTCCAGCGTGCCGCCGTCGCCTTTTGGTTTGCAGACGTCGGCGAGCTCGAAACGTGTCGCTGGCGGGAAGGCGAGACCATTGGTCTGCGGAACCAGACCGGTCGCGTTGCAGACGGCAGTCATCTCGATACCAGACTTGGTGCCATCCACGAATGAATTGAACATCTTCGGATTGATCGACTTGCGATCGGAGATGTTCAAATACTTGTCGAGAATCTCCCAAACATTGTCGGGGTTGGATTTGTGATAGTGCGGCTCGTAGCGCGTGCCCTTGCCGGCGCAAATGACTTTGAAGCCCGCGGCGCGCGCCCAATCGACGTGTTCGCAAATCAGTGCCGGCTGGTCACCCCAGGCAAGCGAGTAAACAACTCCCGCAGCCTTGGCGCGGCGGGCCAGCAACGGACCTGCAACCGCATCCGCTTCGACGTTCACCATTACGATATGCTTGACGTTAGCGATGGCGCCAAGCGCGTGAGCGATGCCTGCGCCGGGAACCCCGGTCGCTTCGACGATGACTTCGATTTGTGGATCGGCAATCAACGCGCCCGCATCGTCGGTAACGAATGTCCCGCGTTTGTGGTGCGCGTCCGCAAGCGATGCAGCGGCATAGGCTTCCTCCGGCCAACCCGCATTCTTGAGTTGGCTGCGCGCGCGCGCCACATCGAGATCGGCCACCCCGACGAGGTGAATGCCACGCGTCAGTCGGGCCTGCGCCATAAACATGGTGCCGAATTTGCCGGCGCCGATGAGCCCGACGGTCACCGGACGTCCTGCGGCCTCGCGTTCGACCAGCTTGTTATGAAGGTTCATGCGCCAAACGGAAACACAAGCCCGACGGCGAGACAAGCGGTGCCGCCAATCCAAAAAACACTATTGGCAAATAGCGCGGGATACGAACGTGTCGGTAGTGCATTCGGGGCCGGTCGAGCGCCCCGACAAATAGACTTTCGCCGGGCAGACGTCAGCGGTCGTCATGTCGACGCTCTTTCCGGAATCAAAACCTTTTGTCTTGCACATTGCGTTGGCAGCAGCCACGCAGTCGGGCACCCCATTGGCCGCCAGTTGACATTTCTCGTGGCCGCTAACCGTACGGGTCGTCGGGATGCGCGCGATAGCATCGGCGGCATCTTTGGCGCCTTCGACCGTCGTTTTGGCGGCATCGCCTGCCGCATTGTTAAATCCCTCGACCTTTTTACGGGCGTCCTCAAACGACGAATTGACGGTCGCGGTCTGCTGTTTGAACCAGCGGGTCACTGTCGCGAGAAATCCATCGCTCTCGCGGGGGGTCTGCGCCGGCGTTGCCTGACCCTGAGCGGCGGCCGATGCAGTGAGGAGCGCAAAGCCGCCCGCAAAAAAGAAGGCGAGCGTGCAAGATCTCGCAGATTGAATTCGGTGGAAGTTCAAAGCTTGTTTGAAGCTCATGGCCGGTCAGGAACCCGATCGGGAGCCAATGATGCCTTGCCTTCGTACTTCGGGTCAGGAGTTAAGGCCGACCAGTGGCGAAATTGAGGAACGTCTTAAATCAAGTATAGGGCAGCCACGATGCCAATGACGATAACCGCCGCGCCGATCGTCACCCACAGGCCCAACCGCTTTTCGATAATATGACGCGCGCGGTCGCCATAGGCGTGCAGCAGAAAAGCCAACAGAAAAAATCGGGCGCCCCGCGTAATTATCGAAAAAAGCACAAAGAGCCCAAGGTTGTAGCCAGCAAATCCGGACGTGATGGTCACGACCTTATAGGGAATTGGGGTGAGGCCCTTCAAAAGGATAATCCAGGCGCCCCATTGCGCATATGCCGCACGAAAGGCCTCAACTTTATCGCCATAGCCGTAAAGCCCGATCAGCCAGGCGCCCACAGAATCATAAAGCAGCGCTCCGATGCTGTAGCCGAGCAGACCTCCGACGACCGAGGTGACCGTGCACAACGCCGCCATCGTATAGGCTCGCTCCGGCCGCGCCAGGGCCATCGGGATCAGCATGATGTCGGGCGGAACGGGAAAGAATGAGCTTTCAGCAAATGATACGGCGCCCATGGTCCACAACGCGTGCGGTTTATGGGCGGCAGCAAGGCACCAGTCATAAAGACGGCGCAGCAAAGATCGCGGCTCAGCGGCCTCAACGGTCATGGAAGTACTCGTTAGGGAAATTGTGACGGATTAGCGGCGCTTGCGAAGATGCCGTGTTTCCAGGGCCACTACTTTACGCCGTGCCTCGGCGCGCACCAAATCTTTTGGCACTTTTTCGGCGATACCGAACATCAGCTCGCGCCGGCGCATTTCCGCCCATACGTCTTCGGGGCGCACACCCGCATGGACCCAAAGCACCACGAGATTGTAAAGAAGGTCGGCGCTTTCCCTCGCCACGGCCTCGGGCTGACCGTGCATCGCGTCAATAACGACCTCGACTGCCTCTTCGCCGAGCTTCTTGGCCATCTTCGCGCGACCGGAACGCAAAAGCCGCGCGGTTCGCGACTTCGCGGGATCGGACCCGCGAACCGCAACCACTGCGTCGTAAAGCCGGGCAACCGAATCAGTCATAAACGGCAGAATACCCGATCCCCAAGCAAAACCGGTTAACGTCTGTGGCGGCCACGGCGTCAGTGCGGTCTTTGGCTGCTATGAGGGTTATCGCGCAATTAATGGAGCGTCGCAGATAGGCGCAAAACTGTCACAATTCGCCTCGGACGGCACCTCTTCAACATTCTTCGCAGCGCTAAGCGCTGCTTCGCCAACGCGACGCCGGTCGCGGGAGAGATCAGCTGCCTACTCATCCTCTTCGGAGAGGAGCGCGGCGTTTCCGCCGGACGCGGCGGTGTTCACGGTCACGACCTGTTCGATCGCGAAGCGGTCCAGGTAGTGGGGCCCGCCGGCTTTCGGGCCTGTGCCTGAAAGACCGCTGCCGCCGAAGGGCTGGGAGCTGACAACCGCGCCGATCATGTTGCGATTCACATAGACGTTGCCATGCGGCAATCGCTTCGTGATGCGCGCAATCGTAGACTCGATGCGCGAATGGACGCCAAATGTCAGCGCCGTGCCATTCACCGCGATGTCGTCGAGAAGTTGATCGAGTTCGTTCGGGCGCCAGCGAACAACATGCAGCACGGGACCGAACACTTCTTCCTTAAGCTCGCGCGCACTATCAAGCTCGACGATGGCGGGCGCAACATAGGTGCCGCCCTTCGGATAATCAGCTTTGAGTCGGAACCGGACAGCGCCGCGCGATTCCATGGCGGCAACCCAATGATCGAGTTTACCCTTCGCGTCCGGGTCGATGACCGGTCCGATATGAGTCGAAGGATCGCGCGGGTCACCAAGTTTGAGCTCACGCGCAGCACCCGCGATCATATCGAATATTCGGTCGGCCACATCATCCTGCAAGCACAGCAATCGCAAAGCCGAGCAACGCTGGCCGGCGGAACGAAATGCCGACGCAATGACATCGTCAGTCACCTGCTCAGGCAGAGCTGTCGCGTCGACGATCATGGCGTTGATGCCGCCGGTTTCAGCGATCAACAGGGGAATGGGCCCATCTTTTGCCGCGAGTGAGCGGTTGATCGTCCGCGCAACTTCTGTCGATCCGGTGAAAACAACACCGGAGACTCGTCGATCCGCGATAAGCATGGCGCCGATTTTGCCGTCTCCCGTCACGAGATGCAGCGCGTGCCCGGGGACACCAGCCTCATGAAGAAGTTTGATTGCTTCGAATGCAATAAGCGGCGTCTGCTCCGCGGGCTTTGCAACAACGCAATTTCCCGCGGCAAGTGCCCCGGCGATCTGGCCGGTGAATATGGCGAGCGGAAAATTCCACGGGCTAATACAAACGAACACGCCGCGACCGCGCATGCGCAGTTCATTAGTCTCACCGGCAGGGCCGGGCAGCAGCCTGGGAGAAAATATGCGCCGCGCCTCACCGGCATAGTAACGACAATAGTCCGCAGCTTCGCGCACTTCCGAAAGGCAATCGTCGATTGTCTTGCCACCCTCATCCTGCAGGAGCGCAATCAGGCGGCCGCGATTTTCCTCGATCAAATCGCCTGCGCGTTCGAGTGCCGCCGCCCGGTCCGCGACGGGCGTTGCTTGCCACGCCGGAAAAGCGGTGCGAGCCGCGGCTAGCGCCGAAGACACGATGGTCTCGTCCCCCTCCTGCACGGTGCCAACAGGTTTGCCGTCAATTGGCGATTTGACGGGTCGTTCGCGTCCGCCGACGGCGACACCATCGATCAGCGGTTTTGCGCTCGTCTTTTTCGGCGCCGCGTGAATCTCGCCCAATAACGCTTCAAGCGAAGCGCTGTCGCCGAATTCGACCCCTGCCGAATTGCGCCGGACACCGCCAAACAGGTCTCGCGGCAGCGGAATATGCGCATGTCGCGCATGTGACTCGTCGGCGATCCAACTTTGCGGCCGCCGCAGGATGGCCTCAATCGGCACATTGGGATCGGCGGCGGTCGATACAAAAGACGAGTTGGCACCGTTTTCGAGGAGCCTTCGCACCAGATAAGCCAGCAAGTCTGAATACCCGCCGACCGGCGCGTAAACCCGGCAGGTCAGATCAGGGAGTTCGTCGAGCAGCGCCTCATAGAGCGTTTCTCCCATGCCGTGCAGGCGTTGAAACTCGTAGCCGCCGATCCCCTTTGCGTCTTCGATCACGCAAGCCACGGTGAGGGCATTATGGGTCGCGAACTGCGGATAGAGCCGCGGCCTTGCTGCCAGCAATTTCCGCATGCAATAGAGATAGCAGAGGTCCGTCATTGGCTTGCGCGTGAACACAGGATAGTCGGCAAGTCCCCGCTCCTGCGCCCGCTTGATCTCGGTGTCCCAATAGGCGCCCTTGACAAGCCGGACCATCAGACGACGGTCAAGCGCGTCTGCCGCCGCCAACGTCCAATCAATGACGGCGCCGGCGCGCTTTTGATAGGACTGTATTGCAAGTCCGAATCCGTCCCAGCCTGCAAGCGAGGAATCACGCAACACCGCGGCTATCACATCGAGCGATAATTCCAGCCGGTCAGCTTCCTCAGCGTCGATGGTGAAATTCAATTCATGGCGTTTCGCGAGTTGCGCAAGCTCCAGCAGCTTCGCCCCCAGTTCCCTGACCACGCGATCGTGCGACAGCGGTTCATAGCGCGGATCCAACGCCGACAGCTTGACGGAAATACCGGGCCGTCGAGGAAGAGCTTCGTTACCCGCGGTCGTCCCGATCGCATCGATCGCATTGGCGTAAGCCTCGAAATAACGCGCGGCGTCGTCGCGGGTGCGAGCAGCCTCGCCCAGC
>Ga0126380_10000794_pt1 | contig 11217 bp, 11 predicted proteins | sample PanSoiMetPlot_26_FD_92544 | JGI IMG/M metagenome (GOLD analysis project Ga0126380, IMG submission 92544) | Tropical forest soil microbial communities from Panama - MetaG Plot_26 | ecosystem: Environmental > Terrestrial > Soil > Tropical forest > Bulk soil | place: Panama | collected 2016-02-17
CAGCAAGAATAACGCCGCCGTCCTCGATGCCGCGCAGACCTTCGAGGAGCGGCAGCTACAGGTCTACTCCAACGCCGTCGCGCAGCTCCGCCGCGAATTGGGACTGACGGCGCCGCCCGGCGATACCGGAAACAGTCATGCCGACGATTCCGCCGGGCCGATACACGCGCCAGAGAATCCGTGATCTGGCATTGAACCGCGCGGGGAACCGCGCGCTCGACGCCGACGCCACGGATTTCTTGAGTCAGCACCTCTTCGAGCTCTACACGCTCGCCGACTGGCCGTTTCTCTACGTCTCGGCGCCGCTGACGATCACCGGGGCGACTGTCGCCCTCCCCGTGGACTTCGTCACCGCGGTCGACGACCACGGGCTGCAGATCTTATCTAACGACGGCAACCCGACCCCGAACACGTTTGCACTCGAGCTCTCGCCCGAGGAGCTCGCCGCCCGCTCCGGCCCGGGCATGCAGGCCGGCTCGCCGCCGATCTTCTTCGCCGTGTCGCGCTCCGATACGACCGCGTCGTTCTATCCCGACCCGACCGGCCACGTCGTGCATGCGCTTCTCCGGTATCGGCGCCTGCCGCCCGAGCCGCTCCCGGCCGACGAGCCGAGCGATATTCCGGTCTTTCCGTACCATAATTACCTCGTGCAGGCGGTGTACGTGTTCGCGCTCGAGCATGAGCGAGATGCGCGCGCCATCCAAGAGGCGCAGGTCCGTGACAAGCTCCTCGCCAGCATCCGGCTCGGGGCCGCGCCGCTCCGCTCGCAGCGCGCCGACATCCCGCTCGACCCGGCCGTCTTCCGGTCGCCGTGGCGTGGGTGGTCCGGTGGCTGGCCGCAAGGGTGGTAGATGCCCGGCGCCGACGACAGAGAGCATAAAATACCCGTACGCCACTTCACCGGCACGATGCTGGCGCTCGATCCGGCGTTCGTACCGGCCGGCTTTCTCGTCGGGTGCAACAACTGGATACCCGATCCGACATTCGTCCTGACGAAGCGTCGCGGGTCGCAGGTGTGGCAGCAGATCCCGGGGCCGGTCGACGATATCGACCGCCTCGGAATGAACGGGGGCTCCGACGGCCACCGCTACCTCTTTGCCATCGTGTGCATGTCGACGGGGGGCGACCAGATTTTCGTCTCGATCGACGATGCTGCATTCACGGCGGTTACGAACGGCACATTCACGACGCCGAGTGAGCGTTACGGGTTCGCCTCACTCGGTGATACGGTCTACATCGGCAACGATACCGACCCGGTGAAGTACATCCACTTGGGCGACGCGGCGGTGGACGTGCTGCAGCTCGCGCTTGCGGACGACAGCGGGCAAGTAGCGACCTTCCTCGCCGATCCGAACTCCAACCTGATCGCCGGCGCGTACTCCTACCGCTGGGTGATCTACGACAACACCAACTCCCGGTGGGTGAAGATTGCCAATGTGCACACCGTGACCAGTGACGGCTCGAGCCGGGTACGGCTCCAGTTCACGTCGCCCGCCGGCGGGCTCGCGGCGGGGCAGCAATGGCACCTCTTCGTCGCCGGCGCCGACCAGATGATCGAAGGGGCGCACGATCAGACGCCGAACGGCGTTGCCGTCAACACCCCCGCCGTGTTTGCGCTCTACGACGACCCCACGGTGGATACCACCGTGGTTCCCATACCCTCGACGGTGCAGCGCCGCGGCTCGCATCTGATCGCGCATCGCGGCTGCCTCTACGGGGCCGGTGGCCCGGGTGCGGAAGGTAACCGGGTCTGGGCGAGTGCGGTGCTCGTGCCGGGGCTCGAGCAGCAAGCCCGCGACCAAGCGCTCTTTTACCCGGCGACCGCGCTCACTCGCGATGTCGGCGATACGATCACGGGGCTCGCCGTCGTGCCGCAATCGTCGGCGGTGGCGGTGCCGACGGCGCCGCTGGCGATCTTCACCGCGGTCACGACCTGGATGTGGATGGGTGATCTGGCGTATGACGATCCGACCGCGAGCATGGCGCAGCTCTCGGGGGAGATCGGGTGCCCGAGCGACCGGACGATCGTGGCGACGCCGATCGGGGTCGTCTTCTGCGGCAAGCGGAGTGTCTACCTGCTCACGCCGTCCACCACCGAGCCAAAGGACATCGGCTGGCCGATCGAGAACGCCATCCGCGACATTCCAGCCGACGCCCGCGATCTCTCATGGGCGGTCTTCCACCGCGGCTTCTACAAGCTCGCCATCACGCCGCCGGGCTCGGCGTTCCCCTCGCAACAATGGTGGCTCGATCTGCGCCGCGGGCTCGGCGATCCGCCGGGGTGGTGGGGGCCGCATACGACGCCGGCGTATACCGCCAGCACGCGCTGGCAGAATCACCCGGCCGAGGACGATCGGCAATGGGCGGCACTCGGGGCCGGGAAGATCCTCCTGCTCGACCAGGCGGGCTCGTACGTCGAGGACGGTACGCCACCGGTGCCCATCGTCTCGCAAGCGGTCACGTCCTATCTCGACGATAACACGCCGCTGACGCCGAAGATTGCCAAGCGCGCCCGCATGATCGCGCGGATTGACGCCAACACGTCGGTGGCCGTGACCATCACCGGCGACGGCGCAATCTCGACGAGTGGCGTCTTGCCATTTAGGACGCCGCCCACCGCGCACTGGAACACGGCAATATGGAATGTCGATAACTGGGCAGTGTCGGGAATCGACCTTGAGGAGCTCGAGCTGCCGGTGCCCGAGATACGCGCCCGCGCGTTTCAAGTGACCATGACGCATACCGACCCGATCCGCATCGACCTCCGCGATTTCGAGCTCCGCGTGCAGCCGTCGGCGAGAGAGACGCGTTAGATGGCAACGATTCAGCGCCCGACCAAGCAGGGCAATGCGACCACGTATCAGGGGAAGGTGGCCGCGGGTTACACGACGATTCTCGCCTCGGAGATGGACGCTGATCTCGACCTCATCTACTCGGCATGGAATCAGGGTGTCGACGGGTCGAACATTCAACCCGGGGTCATCACCGGCAACATGCTCGCTCCCGGTGCGGTCGGTACCCGCGAGCTGCAAGACGGTGGCATACAGACCGTCGATATCGGCGACGGCCAAGTCAATAACGCCAAAATCAGCGACGTCCAGTGGAATAAACTTATCGGGGGCACCGTCGCCGCCGGCGGGGACCTAGCCGGGGTCTATCCGTATCCGGCGCTTGGCACGGTGCATGGTGGCATTGTCGATGTGAATCCTCGCGCGAGATTCATTGCGACCACGGGCGAGGCAGAGATCACCGCTAATGACGGCTCCTCGTCGGGCTACGACGCGACCAAGCCGTCGTGGTTGCTCCGGCTGAACTACGCAAGTGATGACGTCACGCTCTTTCGCGCCCCGGCAGGCTCCCCGAATGGATGGCAGACGCTCCTCTCGGTGACGGGGTCTGATAGCAAGACACACTTGACACTTTCCGATGACACCGTCTCGCGCAAGCAGATACAGGTGAATGCCGTCAATGGCGCCGGGACATTCGTCGCGAATCCCACAGGCTTCGTCGTCAGCACCACCGGGTGGCAGACGGTGGCGAGTCTCTCGGTCACCACGCGCGGAGGCTTGGTGCATTTGTGGGCGTGCGCATGCATGAGTGCTTTCGGCCCGGGTGCCACTGGGGGGTACGCGTGGCTCCGGTGGCTCTGCGATGGCGCATCGGTCGTCCAATCGACGCACTTGGTGTCGACGGCAAACCCGACATATGTCCCGGTGCCAGATCTTTGTTGGCTGCACAACCCGGCCGCTGGGACGCATACGTATACCTATCAAGTGGCGGTCGACGCCAACATGACGCTGGTCACCGCGAGCCAGGCTGGTGGCGGCTATATGGCGCTAGAGGTTGGATGATTGTCCGCCGCGCCATCTTTGCCGACTTGCCGGCCATTCGCGTCGGCTTCGCGCACCTCGTCGCCGAGCTCGAATCGCATCGGCTCGTGCCCTACCCGGCGCATGACATGGGCACGCTCGACGATTTCACGGTGCACCTCGCGGGCCGCGTCGGCGTCGACCCGCGCCTCTTGCTGTATGTCGCGCTCGAGGACACGACGCACGCGCTTTTAGGGTTCCTGGGTGGCGAGGTGTCGGAGCGTGTGCTGGGGTATCCGACGCGCTACGGAGCCGCGCACTGGCTCTATGTGGCGGCGGGGCATCGCGGGCAGGGTGTCGCCCGTGCGCTTGTGCGGTTGGCGTGTCAGGACCTCGAGCAGCTCGGCATCACGCACGTCGAGCTGGCGTCGCTCACGGGCGACGAGCAATGGCTCCGGCGCGGCTGGGCACCCTACTTGGTGCACTTCGTGTTGCCGCTCGAGGCGGTAGTGGCCGGTGCCGCGGAGCGGCTCCCGGCGCCTGCGCTCGAGCCGGCACCGGCGCTCGAGGTGCCGCCGCCCGAGGAGCCCGCGCCCGTCGCCGTCAACGGGAATGGCACCGCGGCGCAGGCGGCAGCTCCGGTGCGGCGGCGGCGACGCAGACGGAAACCGGGAAAGCGCCGCGGGCGGCCGCCCAGGGTGGCCGTCGTCGAGCCCGATGCGAAGCCATGTTGACGGTACGGCACGCAGGGCGGGGCGACGTGCGGGCGCTCCACGACATGCTCCGGGCACTCATCACGGAGCACGAGCAGCGCTATCCGGACGCCTACCCGCGGCTCGAGCCGTATCGGGCCGCAGAGCATTACGCGCTCGAGTGGGAGCGGCGTTTGGAGACTGATCCCACATGCGGCGTGTGGCTCGCCACCGACCGAGACACGAGGGGGTTTCTGGCGGGCGAGGTGTGGTCCCGATCGGTTGGCGAGCCACCGGCAGCATTCTTCGTCGAGTGGGTATATGTCGTCCCCGAGCACCGCAAGACCGGGATATCACGTGCTCTGTTCCGGTCGGGATTGATTCCTTACTGCCGGCGTCGTGGCATCGATGTGGTCGAGGGCCGCACCGTCCCGGGCGATACGCAATGGAATGAGCGCGGCTGGGAAACGACGGCGCTCTCAGTGAAGCGTGATCTCGACGCGCTCGAGCGCGATGTGGCGGTACCATGATGAATGCAGACGATTCCCGCCGGTATCATCGGCCCCCTGACACCGAGCGCCTCCGCTACTACGGTAAGAACCAGTCGAGCACGTCGATCAGCTCGCCCTACGGCGGGCTCCCGATGGCGATGGCAGGGCGTATCTCCCGCCAACAGATCTCACCGCTCCTGATGGGGCTCGGGCTCGGCGCCGGGCCGCGGGCACAACGCCTACAGGCCGATATTGCGAGCGGCAAGGATACCGGGCCACTCGCCTCGGCAATCCGGCAGATCCAGGGCTATGCCCCCGGCGTGATCGGTGGCGCGCAGCAAGTCGGACAACAGGTGTCGCAGCAGGGGCAGCAGGCGAACCAGGCGTTGCAGCAGGCGATTGCGGCGGCCCAGGCGCAGATGCCGCAATGGACGCAGGCCGCACAGCAAGGGTTGCAGGCGTCGGAGCAGGGATTAGGCGGCGCACAGAACGCCTATAACTACATGCAGGGGCTCATGCCGTCGCTCAACCAGGCTGGCCAGCAGGGCATGACCGCGGCGCAGTCGGCGCTAGCTGCGGCGCAGGGCGCCCTCGGCGGCCCGGCGCAGCAGGCGGCGCAGGGTGGCGTGACGCAAGCGCAGCGGTTCCTCAACCAAATGGCATCACCGATCCAGGGCGAGGACATCTACCAGCAGGCCGCCCGACGTGTGATGCAGCAGGTCGGGGCCGGAGCCGCGGCCCGTGGGCTCGAGGGTGGTGGCGCCGGGCAGCAGGCGCAATACGAGGCGATGACGAATCTCGCCGGCCAGATGGCGCAGAATCAGGCGCAGAACCGCCAGGCGGCGCTCCAGGGACTGACGGGTGCGACCTCGAGCCTCGGCAACATCACGCAGCAGGGCATCACGGGGCTCGAGGGTGCCTCGCAGGGCGTGCAGCAGGCGGCGCAGGGACAGGCCGGCATCGCGGGCAGCATCCTGCCGTTTGTGCAAGCACTCCAGCAGGGCGGCCAGGGGGTGCAGCAGGCGGCGCAGGGCGGCGCGCAGATCGGTATGCTCGGGCCGCAGATGGCCGGCATGCAAGCCGACGCTATCAACCAGCTCGGGCAAACTTTGATGCAACAATTCAACCTCCCCATGCAGGCGACGGGGCAGCTCTTGAACATCCTGACGGGGGGCGTGTCGCCCGGCTTGCAGATGCTCGAGGCAACGCGACCGATTGCAACCCCCTCGTCAAAAGGCAGTCAAATTTTGTAACTAGTATGTTTGCTTATCACACCCTGCAATACGATCGATGGGCGCGAAGGCGTTTCTGGACGCAGGTTGACCAATCCGCAGGGCCGGAGGCGTGTTGGCCTTGGCAGGGATATTTGAGCCCGAAAGGCTACGGAGTAGTTAAGTTCAACGGGAAAAATCCCCGTGCCCATCGGCTCGCCTATCACTTTCTCGTGGGCCCTCTTCCGCATGTTCGTATGCTCCAGCTCGACCACCTTTGTCGGAACCGCACATGCTGCAATCCCGCGCACCTTGAGCTTGTTACCGGCCGAGAGAATCTACTGCGCGGTGACACGCTGGCCGCGGCGAATGCTGCAAAGACGCATTGCATACAGGGACACCCACTCGCCGACGACAATCTCTACGTCGCCAATAATGGCGCCCGTACATGTCGCACGTGCCAGCGCGCGACTGGCCTCCGATCCGACCACAAACGCCACGGCTACCTCGGCAACCCGCCGAACCTCCAGAAGACACATTGCCCGCAAGGCCATCCCTACGAGGGCGAGAACCTCTACGTCGCATCAAACGGCAAGCGTTACTGTCGGACTTGCATGCGGGCGGCCGGTCGGCGCCACGACGCAAAGCGCCGCGCCGCGGGGGGCCATCGCTAATGGGCGGGGTCGCATCCGGGCTCGGCGATATCGGCAGCGGCGTTGCCAACATGTTCTCGGGCGACTCCGGGGCACCGGGGCCGCAAGCCGCTGGGCTCCCGTCGGATACGCTTTTCGGCATGCCGGTACCGTCGACAACGGCGGGCACGTCGCCGAGCTTCATGCAAGGGTTTGCACAAGGGTTTACAGGGGTGCCGCTTGGAAAAGGCTTTGATACGGTCGGAGCCGGCGGCAAGGTCGGCGGCGGTATCGGCGAGCTGGTGCGTGCCATCCAGGCGATGAAGGATCCCATGAGCAGCGCCAATCCGCTGACCGGGCCGATTGTCAACCTCCTCCCGCAACAGCTCCGCGGCCCGGAGATGGCCCCTGGCTACAAACCGGCGGGGCAGCCAACGAACATCATTCAAAGCCTGCTCGCGAGCTACACGGGCGGCCTCCTCGGCTCGAATAAGATGGGCATGTAATGGATTCCCCGGCCGGCGACGTAGTTAAGCAGGGCGCTGGAATGGCCCTCGGGGGCCTTTCCGCGCTCGCGTCCATCCGCGGCGGTGGGCTCCTCAACTACATGATGAACCGCGAGCGCATGATGAACGACCCGAGCTTCCGGGCCGGGCTCGTGGGCTCGCCATTCGCTGCGGGTCTTTTCGGGATTAGCGGGAGTCGGCAACCGGTGGCGGGGCCGCAAGGCAACATGCCCGCCGCCGGGGGCATCGTCGCACCCGAGGATATGCAACCGGGCTTTGTGGGGCCACCTGCACCGTCGGGCGCTGCGCAAACGCCGGCCCCCGTGCTCGGAACTGGCGCCGGCTACGTGCCCGGGTACATTCCCGGGCAAGCGCGGCAGTGGCAGCCGAATTTTCCACCGTACTCGCCCGACGTGGGGCTCAAGCAGCAAGCCGAGGCAACGCTCGTGCAGGGCATACAGACTGCCGGGAGCGATCTCGCCCGCGGACAAGCGAAAATCGCCGCAGGCATCATGCCGACCGAGCCGGAGCGCACCGCGCTTATCGGCACGGCAAAAAAGCTTATCGAGGATGCTGGCCCCGGTTCTACTGTCAAGGTCGATATCCCGGGCATGCCGATGGAAGTCGGGAGCCCGTACAACCTGGCACCCGTGCGCACCGACGAATACAAGACGTTTGGCGAGGCGCAGGCGGCGGCCAACCTCCAGGGCGGTGCTGCGGCCGGATGGGGCGTCGAGCAGACCAACCGCGGCACCTTCGTTCCGGTGCAGCGCACCCGCCCCATGGCACCGCCGACGCCGGTCGCCCCGGGTACACCGCCGGGCGCTCCCGCCGGGGCACCTGCGCAAACGCCCGCCCCTACGGCGACGACGCCCGCACCCGCGGGCGGCCAGAAAGGCGGAGGTGGTGCGATTCCGGCCCCGACATCGACCGCGCAACCGCCGTCCCCGGCACGCCCCGCGGCGCCCGCCCGGCCCGCAGTAGCGCCGACACGCCCCGCGGCGCCCGCGGTGCAAACGGGCACGCCTGCGCTCACGGCGGGGCAAATCGTCATTCCGACGACGCCCCCGGCGGCCCCGTACCCGGGCGCTCCAATGGATCAGAACGCCCCGGCGCCTAGCTCGGTGCCCTATCAGGGTGGGCAAGCGCCGCAGGGGCCAGCGTATCCGTCGCCGGCATTCGACGATACAGCGACCGCGCAGGTGGCGCCGCCAACGGGTGGCTTATTCTCGTGGCTCGGGCCGGCGAGCGCCGAGGCGGCCGAGGTACCGGCCCCGGCGCGGGCCGCCCCCTCGGGCGTGCCGAGGTTCCCGGCATTCACGCCGCCACCGACGGGTACGGGGATCGTCGCCCCCGCGCTGCCGGTGACGCCAACGCCGCCCGGCGCCGCAAAGCCGGCGGTTGCACCAGAGATGCCGGCGGGTACCGCGCCGCTTCCGCTACAAGAGCGCACGTACACTGGGCAACAGGGGCAGACCGACGTGTACCGCCGCGGCGCGCAAGACGAGCTGGCTGCGGATATGAATGAGGCCGGGATTACGGATCTTCTGACCGAGACGGATCGTGGAAAGCTCTCGAAGTTTAACCAGCTCCGGCTAGCACGCCAGCAACGCGAAGATATTTCGCGCGAAGATATCCGCCGCATGGTCCGCGGCCCGAGCGAGGGCGAACAGAGCGGCGATGAGGTGCTATACGGCTACCGTACCGCGCTCAAGAAATTCTTCGAGGACTTCCCCGACCCGGCGGAGCGTGACCAATTCGTCGGATGGATACGGCGGCCCGCGCTCGATAAGCTGATGATTCTGCGCGATGACCCGCGATTTAAATTGTTCGTGCAGGATTTGTCGCCATTCCAGGGATTCGACGAGCATAAAAAGGTGTTCGGGAGCAACGAGATACAGGACATCGGCGGCTCGATGCCGACGGGGCACGAGGATTACCCCTCGGATTTCGAGCAACGTCTGGCGGATTTCCCGCAGACGTTAAACGAGACGATCATGCGGCGGTATTTCTTGCGTACGCTCCCGGTTGGTGCGCAAACGCCAGCCATGGTCGAAGCATTGGACCAAACCTTCGCGGCGCAACGTGCGGCGCAGCGTGCGGCCGCCGAGCAAGCGCAGCAGACTCCGACCGAAACGCCGCCGACGATTACGCTCGCCCCGACCACAAGCACCACGGGGCCGCCGACGACAACCACGAGCCTCCCGCCGCTCGTCGTTTTCGGGCACGAGCCGGCCTTCTAGATGGCCGACGACGCCGCACCGCCGCCCGACGTCGCTCCGACGCCGAGCGTTTCGACGCCGTACTTCGTGACGCAACCCGACGGCTCGACGGCGACGATGGTCATGCACACCGACCGACAACCGACGGTGGGTGAGGTGGGATCCTACGCCGCCTCGCAGGGGCACAGCTTCGCCGGCTTCCCAACGCCGACGACGAGCACCACGACGACAACGCAACCACCCTGGCAACCGCCGCCGCCACTCCCGCCGGATGCTACCGACGCTGACCGTGCACGCCGTGCGTGGGATCTGGGCATGGGGCCCCCCGAGGCGCCGAAACCCGTCGTGGCCGCTCCGCCGGTAATGCCGGCGCCGCGGGCGCAGGTAGCACCGCCGAATCTCTTTCAGGCATTCGGCGGCTACGACATGGGCGGCGGGGCCGCGCTCTCGCAAGCGTTGGCACCGCCCGTACCGGCCGAGCCCGTGGCGCCGGGTACCGGCACTGTCGACCGGGTTACGGGCGTGCTCATCCCGCAACGGAGCCTCACGAGCCAAGCGCCGTCGATAATCGGGTCGACCGTACTCGGTCGGGTCGGTACGTCGCTCGGTACTGAGGCGCTCGGCCCCGAGGGCGGCATCCTCGTAGGCATTCCGGCGGCGGGAATTGGCGGCGCGCTCGGCGAGGGTGGTCAAATTCTCTACGAGAAAGCGACCGGCGCGGAGCCCGCGGAGCCGGGCGGGGCGCTCAAACGCATAGGGAACGCGGCGATTCGGAGCGCGACGTTTGAGGGTGCCACCGCGCCCGCACGCTATCCCGCCGCAATCGCCTCAAGCGCGAGCGCCCCGGCTATCGCTGCCGCCAACGATCTCCGCCCGATCCTTACCGACTCCGCCCACCCGCTCGGGAATTGGTTTCAGACGTACGTGGTGGGGCAGGCGCCGAAAACCGCCGCCGCGGCATGGGCGGATTTAGGCCCCGTGAAGCAAGCGGAGCTTGCCGGTGATAGCCTCGGCTCCATGCGGACGCTCATGGGGCAGGTAGCGAAAGCAGGCGCCCCGATTTCAAGGGGCGATTGGGGGCTCTACGCCGCGAGTACTACCGGCATGCCGACCATGTGGCAGCTCGGGCATGGTGTGCCGGGCATTACCGCCGCGGCGGCTCCCGCGGTGCGCGCGCTTGTCAGCGAGGTGGCACCGAAAACCGTGGGCGACCTAATCGCCTCGCCCGGCGGCCTTGATAAGCTGATACAGCTTCGTCGCGCCGGGCTCGTCGTCGGGCCGCTTTTCGGGCTATCGAGTCGGGCCGCTGCCCAAAGCGTTGGCGTCGGCGCCAGCGGTACCGCCGGAGCGTGGCCGCCCGCCGAGGTGGCGTTTCCGGGGCCGGCGCCAAAGCGACCCTAAAAACGGGTGCCCGACCGTCGTCGAGCGCCGGGCGTTGGTAAAGCCCTGGTACGCGGCAATACTCCAACCGACGGCGACGCTCCCCCAAGCGATTGCAGCAAGTATACTCATGGGTGTTGCTCCAATCGGCTCATGAGCGCTGCACCTTTTCCTCGAGCTGCTCGAGGCGGGCAAGGATCTCCTGCATCTGCTCGTCACGCCAGGTAAAGCCGCGGGTGAGCATTTCCGAGAGGCGGGACACGCGGCCGTTGAG
>Ga0126380_10000796_pt1 | contig 11208 bp, 12 predicted proteins | sample PanSoiMetPlot_26_FD_92544 | JGI IMG/M metagenome (GOLD analysis project Ga0126380, IMG submission 92544) | Tropical forest soil microbial communities from Panama - MetaG Plot_26 | ecosystem: Environmental > Terrestrial > Soil > Tropical forest > Bulk soil | place: Panama | collected 2016-02-17
CGTTTCACAATGGCAAATGCCACGACTCTGCAAATTGTGCTTGGCGACTACCCGCACACGTTGCCGCTCAAACGCGGAGAGATCACGTCGCCGTGGCTGAAGCTCGAATTTGTAGAGGTCAAGCCGCTGTACCAGGCCTTCAAGCCGATGGTCCGCGGGCACGCCTATGACGCCAGCGAAATGGCGTTGGTCACGTATTTCCAGGCGAGGGACCATAATAAAGGTTTGAATTTACTCCCCGCGGCGATGCTGGCGCGGTTTCAGCATGGCACCATGCTTTTCAACGCCGAACGTCGCAAACTTGCGCCAAATGATCTTCCTGGCCAACGGATCGGTGTGCGTTCCTATAGCCAGACCACGGGCGTGTGGCTCCGAGGCATCCTGCAGAACGATTACGGCGTGGATCTCGGCGGCGTGCAGTGGGTGACATTCGAGGACGGACACGTCGCGGAAGCCGGCGACCCGCCCGGCGTTGTCCGGGCACGCGCCGATCAGGACATCACGGCTATGCTCATAGCAGGAGAACTCGACGCGGCAATCTATGGCGCGGCCTTGCCCAAGGATCCCAGGCTGCAAAGTGTAATTCCGGATCCGGACGGGGCAGCACGAACCTGGTACGGCAAGCACGCGTTGGTCCCTGTCAATCATATGGTTGTGGTCACCGATGAGTTTGCCCGATCCAATCAGCCGGCTGTCGCCGAGCTTTATCGTCTGCTCGAGGAGGCCAGAAAGGCTGCGCCGCCGCCCGGCGCTATCGACACCGCGCCCTTCGGCAAAGAGAACAATCGGCACTGCCTCGACCTGCTTTTGTCATATTGCAAACAGCAAAAACTGATTTCAGAGCGGCTCAAATTCGAAGACCTCTGGTGAACAACGAACAAACGGAGTGATTGATGAAGAAAACTTACACCGGCGGCTGTCAGTGCGGGAAAGTCCGGTACGAGGCGCAGGCCGATATCGGCGAAGTCATTACTTGTAATTGTTCGCGCTGCCGCAAGCTGGGCTCGTTGCTTGCTGCCGTCGCAATGTCGGACTTCAAGCTTCTGTCAGGCGAGGGCGAAACGACCGAGTATCAGTTTAACAACCGCAGGATTCATCACCCGTTCTGCAAGACCTGCGGGATTCAGTCGTATGCCTATGGCAAGGGCCCAGGCGGCAGGGAAATGGTGATGCTCAACGTTCGTTGTCTCGACGGGGTCGACGTGGAACAGTTCGCGGTGAAGAAATTTGATGGTGCCAGCCTGTAGCGCGGCGGCTGCCGATAAAATCGCGCCGGATAAGAGGGTCCCTCAAAAGCCATAACGGGCAGACCGTCGTCCACCCGTCACAAGCTCTCGGATCCATTCCTGGCGCGAACAGGCCGAAACCTGCACCGCAGGTACCAGTTACTGAGAGCCAGGGCCGGTCGTCACGAGCCACGAATACTGCAAGCAGCACCCACGTCCCATGCCCAGTCCGGTCATGGCGGCCATCCGTGTTCGACAGAGCCGAAGATGGGTGACCTGTCGGAAAGCGTACAACTGCCGCTCGCCAAGGCAAGTCCTTAGAATCGCTGTTGATAAGAACGAGGATAAGAATTTTCTAAGTGGATGACGTTGCTACGGAAAAAGTCGAACGGTGAAGACCGAAAGAGGCGTAGTGAGTCCGTAGTAATCAGAGCTTCGCCTCAGACCCCCCGTTGCCGGAAGTTGGTGATCATTTTGGTGATCATTTTAAAGGCCGTCACTGCTCTACCCTCCTCCCGGTGGCAGGTAACAAAAAACGTCACCACCAAGGCCGATGAAGATAATGCCGTGCCCGGTCGGATTGCCGCTGCCCCATTTGATTTTGCTGTTGGGCACTGCGATCCGCGTACCAGCCTCAATATGCTGTGCCCGGCCGAGCTTTTTATCGTCACGTGTATCGGTGATGATGGCGACGTACTGATCGCCCTTCACCTCATAGCTGTCAGCCCAATAAGCGTCAGTCTCGCCGCAACAAGAGAGGAATGGGTTGTCAGGCTGCCTCAGTTCGCGGAACCACTTTCGGACTAGCGGATCAACGTCTTCCCATTGACCAAGGTCACGTGCCGGTGCCTTGGAAACGAAAAAGACAAACACTGCCGCCCCCAAAGCCCACAGTAAGGACCTCTGCATTGGGCTTAAATGCTCGGAGAACTCTGTCAGGCGATATGTGGTAGCGCCGGAACAAAAACCAATCTTAAAGATTTCAGTCGCACTAGCAGGGAGGGGTGCGATGGCTACCGCTATTTCCAATTGGCGCTTACTCGAAGCCGATATTGTCGATTGCCTTCAGCAACATGGCGTGAAGATTACTCGCGATAACTTCGGCAATCCCCATTGTGCTACCATTAACATCCATGAGCTTGCACTGGAGTTGAGTGAGCGTGGGGTGATGGTGATGGCAACGCCAGTGGCGGTTACGGCGCAGGGAAATCCAAGCTTCTGAAAAGTTAGTTCGGGGCCCCCACGATACAGTCATAGAAATCGAGTGCGGTCCAAGCTGTACCGCCCATCCTTTATAAATCCGCCAGAGGTTATCTCAATGGCTGGGTACAAGGGGCGCATAAGCACAAAAGAAATCGAACGCCACTATCCGCATATCGTTGAGCTAATGGTGCCACTGGAAGGCTTCGGTCCCACGCTCAACATTATGCACGATTGGCACACTGCTCGGGGCATTCAAAGTCGACGAGGCAGCGGTCACTATCACAAAGGCCGTCATTATGTTCGATGGTGCTTTGCCAATCCGGAAGATGCAAAGGCATTTCAAGCCGAGTTCGGTGGTAAGCTAATTAGGCCATCAATGTAGTCGGCCCAAGAATGTAGGTGCAGAGCGTCGGACCCAGAGTTAGTCGATCAACAACACATCACGAATGTGCAGTGCAAACAGGTATGTCCGCTTTGCGCCAGAAGCGGACATTTCACGAATTGTCGGGAACGGCGCCGCTTGCGGTGAAACCGGGCCGTTTTTCGATAGCCCGTATCGAGCCGATATCGTTGACCCAATGCTGTGCTGAACGAGACCAATATTGCAATTTGGGGGTAAATTGCTTGCGTTGACGAACCGTGCCCAGACGAAGGAAGTAAACTTTCGGGTCTCCTCCAACTGTCGTGGAATAGATTGGTGTTCCGCAATTCGGACAAAATGATTGTGGCCGGGCGGTGCCGCTTTCGGCCGTCTTTACATATATTTTCAATTCGCCAGAACGAAGCTTGAAAGAACCTTCTTGCGTTGGAAGAACGGTACGAAACGCCGAACCCGATAAGGTCTGACAGTCGGTACAGTGGCAGATCGTAGCTTTTGCAGGATCGGCTTCTGCTTCATACACGATATAGCCGCAGTGACACCCTCCGTCGATTTTCATCACTGACCTCCTGCACTTTTTGAAAGCATAGCATCAGGAGCGTAGGGACCAACGCAGTGGTGACCATTTCTTTTCACACTTTGACCACCCGCTGGCAGCACTGCTGACATCATCTCCTGGCACTGTCTGACCAAGGATAAGGGGGTCCAGTCCCAACGCCCCCAAATCATGGCAGGCAAGGGCATTCTGTGCTCCCATCCCTACGCCCAGCGCCCTTGCCAAACTTTAAAGGCTGCCCTCTGAGGCAACGAGGGGCAGCCTTTTCATTTGTTGTTCGCACAGATTACAGATGATGGATTGCAGTTAGCGATGATCACCGCAATAGCGTCGGTCCGTAGTGCACCGTCAGTAATACGGTAGCCAAGCAGACAATTAATGTGACCACAAACGCAGCAGCCGCCGTGTACGCATCGTGGTCATTATTCCATGCAGACATTCGCATGAATTAGCCTAGCCCGCGCCTCAGCGTTTGTTGACGGCTGCCAGAAGCTTGTTGGAGGCGGCCAACAACTCAAGGTTAGAAGGTATGGGCTTTGGAATTTCCACATAGATTGATTGCTTGCGCTATCGCCATCGATGCCTTTGCTACTTCGCTACGACATTGCTAGGCCGATGACCGTTCTAGCGCTGTCATGATCTATGACGCTGGATTGCGCTATGACTGTTCCGTTACCCCGAAGCCGGACATGTGCAGTGCAACAGCCAATGTCTGCTTTGGGCCAATGGCGGACATCGCGGTCTCGAAAGCTTCGGCTAAAGCGGAGTTATTCACCCGTAAGTTCGTGCTCCTCGACCGTGCGCTCAAATTTTTCCGCCACACTTTTGATCCGATAATTGAGGCGGTTATCTCTCTCAATTGGCAGTACTCGAACGATCTCGCATTGCCCCGAACCGGCACCCCCGAACGTCCCATGAAAATAGACAGTCTGACCGACGGCGTATTTATGCGTCATTTGCAGGTAGGCTGTCAGCGATCCGATACCATGTCTCGGCGATATGCTCTAACATGATGCGATGCGATTGCTCTTTCGCTTGTTGAGCCAAGCTCAGGCATTCTTTTCCTCGGTCTCGGCAAAATTCGGCGCTTAGAGAATTGTTGGAAGAAGTCATCAGGCATCCTACCCCAGTGTGAATTAATTGTCGCGCGCCTGTTGCTCAACCAGCTTTGCGATGCGTTCGTAGTCTTCGGCGATCCGCAGCATGATCGCCTTAGGTTCACCGTGCTTCATGTCGTCAGCAATCGTGCGTACTTCCTCAGCGCGGAAACGCCAATATTCTGGATTGTCCAATTTGTTCTCGGGCATAGGTCAACCGTAATTTGCTTGGGCGCCGCCCATACCGTTCCTGTGCTCTGATCAGAGCGATGCGTCTATTAAATTTGACATTGTGCGGTGCGATGTTCTGCCTGCCTCACCGTTGGCTGGCTTCCGCCAATGCCGCCATCGGATCGGGATTACTCATCGAACCCATTTGTGATTTAAAGGGTCAGCCCTCGATGATCATTGCTTGGGGGATGACCGTTCTAACGGCGGCCAGCGTTTCCACTACATTCACAGAAGGTATGGGTCTTCAAAAACTTCAATCACATATGCGCAGGTGGTCTGCCCCGATCCGGCGAAGCAAATTTTGGCCCCGGCCCCCTCATCTTTCGACGCCAAAGATAATTTCATGCGCAAGGATGATTCAAACGTCAGCACAACAACGCAACTAAGATGCTCGAATAATTATTGACCGCTTTCGAATGTAAGCGCCGAAGTAAGCGACCCCTTTCGCATGGGAGGCATCCCGTGAACGGAAAATGACGCTGGCTCGCTATTACGCCAAGCAAGCGGTCAAGGCTCAGTACCAAAGGCAAGGGATACGTTGGCAGCACACTCCCGGTTCTGTGCTTCACGACGCCACTATGGCTTATCTCGACCGACACTGCGAAGAGTTGGTTGCCCTTGCCACTACACGTTATCGAAGTTTCGTTGAGAGTGGTCTATTGCGACCCGAGAGAAAGCGAAGGAAACCAAACCAATGAGTGACCTTGCCGTTACGGGTAATGTGAAAAGTCACGTTACTGATCCTCACCGACGGAAGGACTTCCTTGATCCAACGGAGATGAAGGCTTTCCTTGAAGCTGCCAAAGCCGGTCGCCAAGGGGTCCGAGATCATCTCCTCTTTCTAATGATGTACCGCCACGGTCTGCGCTGTAGTGAAGCGGTTGACCTCCGAGTTGAGGACATAAGCTTTGATAGAGCTACGCTATGGGTCAAACGATTGAAGGGCTCGAACTCGGGACACATCCGTTTGAAGGTGATGAGCTACGAGCAATCCGGCGCTATCTCAACTCTCGCCAAGACAACTTGCCTTGGCTCTTTCTCTCAGAACGCCAAGGACGGCTAACTCGGTTCGCAGTTAATTACATTGTCAATCGAACCGCCGAAGCAACGGGGTTCACTAATTTTCATCCGCACTGTCTTCGGCACTCATGTGGTTATGCGTTGGCTGATCGAGGCGTTGATCTACGAACAATTCAAGAATGGCTTGGGCACAGATCGATTGAAATGACTGTGAGATAAACGAGGATTTGCCAGCGAAGGTTCAATGTACTTTGGCGAGGCTAGTCTTTCGAGCCTTTGATGCCGAAGCGGTTAGGAATTGGCGTTTGTTAGAAAGCGAACGCAGCATCATTCATGCCGCTACACTAAGAGGCTGCATGTGCAAGTCCCCCTATCCCTAGGTCAAGAAAGAATTTATTAGCCCCAACCGCTTTATGTTCGTTGAGCAGCCACAATCTATCGTAGAAATAGTGGCCCCGACCTCAGGGGGTCGATTGGGGACGGGGTGTGAGATCGGGGCCTGCTCCCTCTTGGGGATCGAGGAGCGGCCCCGATCTTACTCCTCTCCCTAGTCTTAACGACATTAATAGTTAGCAATGCTGCGCCGCAGAGAGATGCCGCACGGCATGTCAGAGTGATGTCAGTTTTATTTAAAGCCGGGGAATTGGAACGCCCAATATACGCCTACGCTTCCTACGCTTCGTTTTCCGCTTCTTGGTTTTCCTCGCCTTGCGTCGCTTGGCCATCTGGTTGCCTCGCTCGTTTCAGCCGAGGCAAGAGTACAGCCGATTAAGAAGCTGAGCTAGAGCTAGACCCTTCGAACAATCCGATCAGGCATTGAGGATTGCTCGATGATCTCCGTTGGTTCGAAAGCCAAGAAGTTGTGTCAGTCCGAGCCATCATCCGGTGAAAATCCTCAATCATGGCTCGGCTATTTGGGGAAAATCAGTCCCTGGATGCTTTGGTCAAACCCGTCTTGAACTGCTCAAAAGTCGAAAGGGTTGCTTGCTGAGCAAGCTCCCCAAGTTCCTTAGTCTGTTCGGTCAGTGTCGTTAGCTGCCGTTGGGCATTTGAGGTTGAAAGTTCGACGAACTCCGAAGGCGACTTCGCCCCAGATAACTTCTGATAAAACTCCATGGCGGCTCGTGTATTAGCCTGAGCAAACTCCATCCACTTGCTGTTGTAATCTTGTATCCCTTTTAGGCCCACCGCATAGCTATGCTGCATACCATTGGCCGCTTCAGTGGCGGACGTGCTCATTCTTTCAAAAGCGTCCTTCGCTTGGGTAGAGACCTTCTCAGCCATTAGACACTCCTCTTTCTTAAAGGGCGTTCCTCTCCGACCCAAATTAATCGACTACATATAAATTGCGGAATGATGCGGGGCAATGACAGCATGATCAGAAAGGTAGCGATGTAATCCGCTTTGGCATGGATGGGCTTGGGTACAGCGAATATCAATTACACCGCCATTTTGAAAGCTGAGAGCCAGGCTGCTCGCTAAGCTCACTACTACAAACCGCTTTCTGCGTTTCGCTGTTCTTCTCTGTTTGGGCTTAGCTCTCTTCGCCAGGCCATTGATTGCCTCCACTCCCCTCAATAGCGACAATTCAGCGCATCAGCACAGGAGGATTAAATGAGACGTGCGTCTGCAATCGGTTAGCCCAGGATCGTTCCTTTGCCGCGACCGTCTTTGCTCTGCTCGATCATCACCGTGTCGTGCTTGAGCGCGAGTTGTTTTGTCAGCTCTGCATTCATCAATTGCTCCTGCGATAGCGCGTGCATGGCGGCAAACATTCCTTCAGTACCTGCCGGGCTGTAGATCATGAGCATGCGCACGCCGTCTTTGGACGTCACCTGATGCGGCACGCCGGGTGGAATGTGAACGCAAGATCCTTTCTGCGCGTGAAACAGTTCATCGCCGACCTGGAAATCCGCGCTGCCGTCGAAAACGTAAAACGTTTCGTATGCCTTGATGTGGTAATGCGCGCGAGACTGAAAGCCCGGTTTGCAATTCTCTTCCACCACCTCGAACGTCTGCGCGGTGTCGTCGCCGGTAATCTTCACGATGACTTCGTTGGCCTTGGCGTAGACGTTTCCCGCACCCGGCGGTGAATGCTTGCCCTTGTCGCCTGTTTTTTTGCTCATGAATTCCTCCACCTCGTCGGGCTGGACGCGCGACAAAAATAGCACGACATTCATCGCATCAGCTACCCGATCGAGGAAACTCTCATGAAGCCAACATCTGCTAGTGATCGGCTCGAGGCCGCGCTCGGTCGCATCGATGATCCGAAAGGCGAGGGCGCGCGGGCTTGCCTCACGGTCTATCGTGACCAGGCGAAAGCCGCAGCCCACGCCGCAGATGCTCGCGCAAAGGCCGGAGTTTCGCTGGGGCCGGTCGATGGAACGATCGTTAGCATCAAGGATCTTTTCGATGTTGCCGGTGAAGTCACGCGCGTCGGCTCCAAGGTGTTTGCCGAGGAAGGAAAGCCGGCAGCCGCCGATGCGCCGGTGGTCAGGCGTCTTCGCGCGGGCGGCGCAATAATCGTCGCCAAGACCAACATGAGCGAATTTGCATACACGGGTATCGGCGCAAATCCGCATTTCGGAACGCCAGGCAATCCGGCCGATCGAAAGCGCGTGCCGGGCGGGTCGTCGTCTGGCGCGGCCGTTGCCGCCGCTGACGGCATGTGCGAGATCGCGATCGGGACCGACACTGGCGGCTCGTGTCGTATTCCCGGTGCACTGTGTGGGGTCGTCGGTTACAAGCCGAGCCGGCAACGCATTCCGACGAATGGTGCATTTCCGCTGTCGTACATCATTGACTCGATCGGATCGATTGCTCGTTCGGTCGAGGCGTGCGCGCGCGCCGATGCAGTCATGGCCAACGAAACGTACGTGCCGCTCGAGCCGGTACCGCTCGCCGGACTGCGAATTGGTGTCGCGGAAGGCTACCCGCTGGAGAATCTGGATGAGACGGTGGACCTGAAATTCTCTGACGCGGTTGCGAGACTGAAAAAGGCCGGCGCGCACCTATCCAAAGAGAAGCTGTCGCTTTTGGATGAGATGGCACAGGTCAACAGCAAAGGCGGCGTTCAGCCGGCCGAGGCTTTTGCCATTCATCGTGATCTTCTGTCTCGACGCGCGGACGCGATCGATCCGAATGTGCGTGTCCGACTTGAGCGCGCGCGCGATATCAGTGCCGCCGACTACATTGATATGGTGCGGGAACGGGCACGCCTCATCCGTATGATGGATATCCGAATTGCCGATGTCGATGCCCTCGCCTGGCCAACGACTCCAATGGTCGCGCCGACCATGCAAGAGGTTGCGGCGCCAGCCGAATTTGCGCGCAAGAACGCAATGCTTTTGCGGAATACCGTGATCGTGAACTTCTTTGACCTTTGCGCCATTTCAGTGCCAATTCCGCGCGGGAGCGGCCTGCCGGCGGGTTTCATGCTGGTCGCGCGCAACGGGCAGGACCAGCGTCTGTTCCGTATTGCAGCTGCCGTCGAGCGGCTATTTGCGGCATAGCCTGAATCGCTGTTCTGGCTTGTTGACCGGACAAGATATCCGGCATCATGCAGCCAACAGGCCCGAGCCAACAGGCCCAAGCCGCAGGGAGGAACAAGAGAAATGAACCGCAAATTGGATTCGGGCGACAATCGTACAACGCGCCGCACGGTGACGGCCGGGCTAGGCGCCAGCGTCGTCGCCGGTATTGCTCCATTCAATATTCTGCGCGCGCAGGACGCGACGTTGAAGGTGGGCGTGCTGCTGCCGCGCTCGGGCGCGCAGGCGGGAATAGGGCAGGACTGCCAACGGGGTGTCGACATCGCGGCGGGCCTTTTGAAAGAGCTCGGCATGCCGCCGCTCCAGATCATGAATGGCGATACCGAAACGAGCGTCGAGGTGGCGCGCTCCCGCGCCGAGAAGATGATCAGCGACGGGGCGCAGGTCCTCGTCGGCGCATTCGATTCCGGCCAGAGCACCGCGATCGCGCAGGTCGCCGAGCAAAAAGGCATTCCCTACGTCATCAACATCGCGGCCGCCCCACAGATCACCGAGCAGGGCTACAAGTTCGTGTTCCGAAACTTTCCGACCGCCGGCATGATTCTGGCTGACGCCTTCGCCAATCAGAAGGAGATTTTCGAAGCTGCGGGCGCGGCGCCGAAAACGGCAGTCTTCATGCACGTAAACGACACTTTCGGCACGGCCATGAAGGGAGGTATCGGGGCGGTGATGCCGAAATTCAACATGCCCTACAATCTCGTCGAGACGATCGCCTATGACCCGACGTCACGCGATCTCTCGGTCGAGGTCGCAAAGGCCAAGGCAACCGGCGCCGATGCGCTGCTGATGGTCAGCCGGCTCAACGATGCGATCCTGATCACGCGAGAACTGGTCAAACAGCGCTGGTCGCCGATGGCAATCCTGAGCATGGGCCCCGGCTGGTACGAGGATCAGTATCTGAAAACGCTTGGCAAACTTTCGGACGGTCCGCTGAGTTTCGTACCCTGGTATGACCCGAACAAACCGATGAGCAAGAAGCTGGATGAGGCGCTCGCCAAAGCTCATCCGGGGTTCAATCTCAATACCAACCATGTCTATACGTTCGAGGCGCTGCTTGTTGCGGCCGATGCATTCAAACGTGCTCGCTCGACCGATGCCAAGGCATTGGCCGACGCAATTCGCCAGACCAACATCACCGATAACGTCAGCCCCGGTCCCGGCATTCAATTCAATGAAAAAGGCCAGAACGACAAGCTAAAAGACTCGGCAATTCAGAATCGCGGCGGCAAACTCGTCACGGTGGCGCCGAAAGTTGCGGCCAATGCCAAGGTAGAGTGGCCGATGACGCCATACGACAAGCGCGGCTGATAAACTTTACTTGACTCCGGCCGCGGCTTCCGCGGTCGGAGTGTTGCGCCGCTGGGGGCGTTGTGTCGACCGACATCTATCTCAACGTTGCCGTGAGCGGCGTACTAACCGGCCTCGTCTATGGCTTGATGGCGCTTGGGCTCTCCGTGATTTTCGGCGTGATCCGCGTGGTCAATTTTGCCCATGGCGAGATGACGACCGTCGCGATGTATCTCGCTGTCGTCCTGTTCGCCACGCTCGGCCTTGATCCTCTGCTGATGATGGTGCCGATCGCTGGCGTTCTGTTTGTATTCGGCTATGCGCTCCAACGGTGGCTGATTAATCCGTTCATCAGCCGGCCGGAACACAGTCAGTTCATATTGCTCGTTGCCGTCGCGATTATTCTCGCCAACGGCTTGTTGATCGTGTTCGGCCCGGACGCGCGCAGCGTCCAGACATCCTACGCTTTCGACAGCTTCATGATCGGCCCGCTTATCGTCGACGCAACAAAGGCCTTCGCCGGGCTTGCTGCGATCGCTGTCGCGGCAGCGCTGTTTGCGTTCTTCCGGTTCACCCGACTCGGCACCGCGATCCGCGCCTGTGCCGACAACTACACCGGCGCGCAGGTCATTGGTCTCAATGTGCCGCGTCTTTATGC
>Ga0126380_10000798_pt1 | contig 11198 bp, 8 predicted proteins | sample PanSoiMetPlot_26_FD_92544 | JGI IMG/M metagenome (GOLD analysis project Ga0126380, IMG submission 92544) | Tropical forest soil microbial communities from Panama - MetaG Plot_26 | ecosystem: Environmental > Terrestrial > Soil > Tropical forest > Bulk soil | place: Panama | collected 2016-02-17
GCCGGCCGGGCTTCGTCAGGTAATGTCCGTCGCAGCGAAGGGCAGGCCAGGACGACGGAGGGCTGACAGATGGCCGGCGCGATCCACAAGATGGCGGTCTATCTCGGCCTCGTCGAGGACGAGATGGCCTACGAGAACGGCTACGACCCCCTCGAGGAGGAATACGCCGCCTACGAGGACGAGGACGGCGGGGGACCGCAAGCTGCCCGGTCGCCGGCGTCCCCGGCACGCGCCGGCTATGACGCCGACGCCGATCTGGCCGACAACGCCCGCCCCGCCCCGCTGCGCCAGACCGCCGATCTCACGCGGATCACGACGCTGCATCCGCGCACATACAATGAGGCGCGGACGATCGGCGAGCACTTCCGCGAAGGCACCCCGGTCATCATGAATCTGTCGGAAATGGTTGACAGTGACGCTAAGCGACTTGTCGACTTCGCTGCCGGACTCATCTTCGGCCTTCGCGGAAGCATCGACCGGGTGACCAACAGGGTCTTCCTGCTGTCACCGGCGTCCGTAGAGGTGACCGCCGAAGACAAGGCCCGGATGGCCGAGAGGGGCTTCTTCAACCAGAGTTAGGCGGCCCAGGGTAGCTGGCTGATCACCGTCCGGGTGGCACGGCTCCCCAGGTGGCCGCCGTGTCGTCGTGAAAGCTGGACAACGTTGTGGGGCTAGTAAAGATCATTTTGACGTACGTCCTGTGGATCTACCTGTTGCTGCTCATCGGAAGGCTGATCTTCAGCTGGATCCAGGCGTTCTCCCGGTCGTGGTCGCCGCGCGGGCCGGTGCTCGCTGTGGCGGAAGCGGTTTACACCGCAACCGACCCACCGCTGAAATTCCTAAGCCGGTTCATCCCCGTGCTGAGGCTCGGTAGTGTGGCCTTGGACCTCAGCTTCATGGTTCTGTTCTTCGTGATACTTATCCTGATCAACGTCGTGGGACTGTTGTGATCAGGTACGGTCCCATAGAACAGACTTGCAGCGCACCAAGGAGACGAGATGCCGCTGACGCCCGCAGACGTGCGGAACAAGCAGTTCAGTACCACCAGGCTCCGCCCCGGCTACGACGAGGAAGAGGTCGATGCCTTCCTCGATGAGGTCGAGGTGGAGCTGGACCGGCTGATCCAGGAGAACGAGGAACTCCGGTCGAAGCTGGCTGAGTGCTTGCGCGGAGGCAAGTCGGCCGTGTCCGCGCTCAGTTCCCCGCTGGCAGACCCCGAGCCGGAGATGCTGGCTCCCGAGCCGATGATGCCCGAGCCGGAGCACCGGCCCGAGCCGGTCAGGGCGAGCATGCCGGCCGAGGACAACATGGACACGGCAGCCCGGGTCCTTGCCCTCGCCCAGCAGACCGCCGACCAGGCCATCGCCGACGCACGGCGCGAGGCTGATGAGACCCTGGGCCGGGCACGCCGGGAGGCTGACGAGATCCTCGGCAAGGCCCGGCGCCAGGCGGAGCAGATCACCAGCGACGCACGGGCCCGGGCGGAGAGCCTGGAGCGCGACGCGCAGGAGCGGCACCGCCAGGCCATGGGTTCGCTGGTCCAGCAGCGGGAGGAACTCGAGCGGCGGGTCGACGACCTGCGCGCGTTCGAGCGCGAGTACCGCAGCAGGCTCAAGGCGTACCTGGAAGGCCAGCTCCGCGACCTGGAGGCGGGCGCTGCGGACAGCGGCACCTTCCCGGCGGTCGCCGGGCCGCAGCCGGCGGTCGGCGGCGGCATGTCGTCCCGCAATGGCCAGCCAGCGGTTACCGGCGCTTACGTCGGCTCGCCGGAGCCCGGAGGGCACAACGGGGGCTTCCACCCCTCTGACGGCCCTTCGCACGACCGCCGCTAGCGGATCGCCCGGCGCTCCGCGCCGGGCCGTGGGAGGGCGCAGTTGATCCGGTCCAGCGCCCTCCTCACCGCAGTGGCGATGGTGATGCTCGTAGCTGGAGTGTTCGCTGCCAACCTGAGCGTGATCTACCTTTCGATCGCCGTGAGCATTATCGCGGCGGTCACCCTCGCCGCCGGAGTCCTGCTCCGGCGGCGAGAGCTTTTCGGGGAGGCTGGAGCCGCACCGCGCAGGGCTCAGCCGGGCTGGTCCGGTGCTGAGCCGGCCAAGGCCAGGCCGGTTCTGGCCCGGCCGGCGGCGGATGACCGGGTCAGGGCCGGCCGCGGCGCCCCGCGCGAGGACGATCGGCGTGGCCACGAACATCAGGATGATCCCGCCGCACGGCTGCGGAAAGCCGGGTCCGGCACTGCCGCCGGCACCGGCTCGGCCCGGTGGCCCGCCTCGATAGCGGCCAAGGGCGCCCCGGCGGCGGCCCGCCGTGGCGGGCGCCCGGCCGGCCGCGGCCGTGCCGCGCGATCTCCGTCCGGCCGCGAGCCCGCGGCGCGCGAACCGGGAGCACGCGAGCCCGCCCGCGGCGACAGGGCCGGGCGGGACCGGACCGGGCACGAGCGGGGCGATCGTGAGCCTGCCGGGCGGGAACCGGTGGCACGGGAAGCCATTGGCCAGGAACCGGTGCCCGCCGGGAGCACCGGGTGGCCGCCCCCGCCGGGCCGTGAGGCCGGGCCGGGCAGGCCCGCGGAACCCGGCCGGGACCAGGACCCGGCAGCGGCACCGCCGGACCGCGAGCATGCGGGGCGCGGCCCGGGCCGCGCCGGCGAGCGCGATCGGGCCGCGGCGGCCCGGGCGGGCCGCGCGCGGCCCGCACCCGGCCAGGACCGCGACCAGGAGGCGCCGGCCCGCGGCGGCCGCGAGCAGGCGGGACGGGAGCGGGACGAGGCCGCGGCTGGGCAGCCAGCCGAAGCGTTCCGGCTGCCCCCGCCGAGCGAACGGACCCGCGCCCGGGCGGAGGAACTGGGCCGTGCCCTGTCCGGTAACCATGCCGGGGACGATTTCTGGGACCGCGTCAGCGAAGAACTCGTGGAAGGCGGGACGCAGGACCCGGTCCGGCCCGCCTGGCCGGCCACCGCGGGCCCGCGGGCCATGGGGACCGGTTCCCCGGCCCGCCGCGCTGCCGGCCAGGCGGGGAACGAACTGGAGGACGCCGGGCCGGCCGGGTTCCGGCAGCCCGAGCCCGCTCCGTGGGACCGCGGCGCGATCCCGCGCCCGCCGGACGAGGAGCGTGACCGGGACGAGCAGCCGGCCGGCCCGGGCGCCGAGCCGCGCTGGGACCGGGTGGTCCCCCGGTACGTCGATGACCAGCCCGGGCGCGCCGGGCAGCAGCGCGAGCCCGAGCAAGAGCCGGCCGCCGCGGGCGAGCCGGACGACGACGCGGCACCGGCCGGGGCAACGGCGGGGCCGGCCGCCAGCAGCGCCTGGAGCGCGTGGTCCAGCGGGGACCGGGGCACCGCGGACCCCGCCCGGGCCGGCCAGGCGGAGGCGGAGGGAACCGGCACGGGCAAGACCCCGGCGGAGGTCAGCGCCGCGGCCGGGACGGGAGGCGGCGCGGCCGCAGAGCCGGACGCGGCCGGCCGGACCGGTGATCACCAGACCGAGGCGGGCGCCCGCGGCGATGACGCCGCGGCTGAGGCGGCGGATCGCGCCGGGCCGGGCGCGGCGGCGGAAAGCGCCGGCGAGGGCGACCGCGCGGCGAGCGCCGCCGCTGCGGACGGTTCCACGCCACTGGACGACGAGGTGACGGTGGTACCCGGGGTTCCCAGGTATCACCGGCGGGGGTGCATCCTGATCCGCTTCCTCAGCGACGGCGACCTGGAGACGACGACCCGCCGCGAGGGCGAAGCCGCAGGGTTGGTGCCCTGCAAGGCGTGCCAGCCGGACAAGCCAGCCTCAGCCGTCAGCTAGGCCCGCCTGGCGGGCCCGTCCGGCTCAGGCGCGGCGGATCCAGAAGGTCAGGCCCAGGTCTCCGTCGCTGTGCTCGGTGCCCTGTTCCGCCGCGTTCGCGCCGGGCGCCCGGGGGCCGAACTCCGTCGCGAGGACCTCGCCCGCGATGAGCTGCCCGTGCTCGGTCAGCGCCGCCGTGAGTTCCGCCCCCGCGGCCCGCCAGTGCAGGATGATCCGGTCGCTGACCTCCAGGCCGTCCGCCTTGCGGGCGTCCTGCACCAGCCGGATGATCTCCCGCGCCAGCCCTTCCCGGCGCAGCTCGGGCGTGATGTCGAGGTCCAGCGCCACGGTCTCGCCGGCGTCGGCGGCCACCGACCAGCCCGCCCGGGGAGTCTGGGTCACGACCACCTCATCGGGGCCGATCACCAGCGGCTCACCGGCCACCACAACGGACGCCTCGCCGGCTTCCCGCAACTGAGCCGCCAGCGCGCCCGGGTCCGCCGAGGTGATGGCGGCCGCGACCACCTGGGTGCGGTTGCCGAACCGGCGGCCGAGCGCACGGAAATTCGGCTTCACGACATGGTCGACCAGGTCATCGGCGACCGTGCTGAGCGCGTCCAGGTCGCGGACGTTGAGTTCGCTCGCCACCTGGGCCCGAAGCCCAGCGGGCAGCTCAGCGAACTCGCCCGCGCCCACGAGCGCACGGGGGAGCGGCTGGCGGATGCCCAGGGACGCCGCCGCGCGGGCCGACCTGCCCAGCTCCACGAGCCGCCGGGCCAGGGCCATCTGCGCGGAAAGCTGCCGGTCCACCAGTCCCTGGGCGGGCTCTGGCCAGCTGGTGAGGTGCACCGAGTCGGCGTCCTCTTCGCCGCGCAGGATCCCCCACACGTACTCGGTGAGGAACGGCACGAACGGCGCCATCAGCCTGGTGAGCGTCTCCAGGCACTGGTACAGCGTGGCGAAGGCCGCTGCCCCTTCGGGTGTGCCCGGCCCCTCCCAGAACCGGCGCCGGGACCGGCGCACGTACCAGTTGGACAGGTCGTCCACGAACGCCGCGAGCCGGCGCCCGGCGGTGGCGGTGTCGAACTCCTCCAGTGCCGCGGTGACCTCGGACGTCACGATCGTCAGCTCGCTCAGCACCCACCTGTCCAGCAGCGGCCTGGCCGCAGGCGGCGGGGCACCGGCCAGCATCGCCGGGCGCCACGCCCTGCCTTGCGCGGCCGCGGCGTTGGCGTACAGGACCAGGAAGGAGACCGTGTTCCAGTACGTCAACAGCACCTTGCGGACGATCTCCTCCAGCGTGGCCGACCCGACCCGCCGGGTGGACCAGGGGGAGCCGGAGGCGGCGAAGAACCACCGCACCGCGTCGGCGCTGTGCGCCTCCATCAGCGGGATCGGCTCGACCACGTTGCCGAGGTGCTTGCTCATCTTGCGGCCGTCCTTGTCCACCACCAGGCCGAGGCAGACCACGTTCTCGTACGAGGACCGGCCGAACACCAGCGTCCCGACCGCCATCAGCGAGTAGAACCAGCCCCGGGTCTGGTCGATCGCCTCGCAGATGAACTGCGCCGGGTAGCTGCGCCGGAACTCCTCCTCGTTGCGCCACGGGGCGGCGAGCCGCGCGAACGGCATGGAGCCGGAGTCGTACCAGGCGTCGATGACCTCCGGGACCCGCTGCGCCGGGCCGCCGCACTCCGGGCAGTTGATCACCACCCCGTCCACGTACGGGCGGTGCGGGTCTAGGTCTGCCAGGTCGCGCCCGGCCAGCTCGCTCAGCTCGGCCAGTGACCCGACGCAGGTCAGGTGGTCCTCTCCGCACTCCCACAGCGGCAGCGGGGTGCCCCAGTACCTGGTCCGCGACAGCGCCCAGTCCACGTTGTTGCGCAGCCACTCTCCGTAACGGCCGTGCTTGATCGTCGGAGGCTGCCAGTTGGTCCGCTCGTTCTCGGCCAGCAGCTGGTCCTTGATCTGGGTGGTGCGGATGAACCAGGACGGCAGCGCGTAGTAGAGCAGCGGCGTGTGGCAGCGCCAGCAATGCGGGTAGCTGTGCGGGTACGGTTCGGTGTGGAACAACAGGCCGCGCTCGGTCAGGTCGCGGACCAGAGGCTCGTCGGCATCCTTGAAGAACAGCCCGCCGACCAGCGGCACCGAGTCCTCGAACCGCCCGTCCGGGCGGACCGGGTTGACTACCGGCAGCCCGTGGGCCCGGCTGGCCTCCATGTCGTCGGCGCCGAACGCGGGCGCCACGTGCACCAGCCCGGTGCCGTCCTCCGTGGTTACGAACGCCCCCGGGACAACCCGGTGCGCGCCGGGGATGTCCACCAGGGAGAACGGCGGCCGGTAGGTCGCCCCGACCAGGTCGGCGCCGCGCACCCGGGCCGCGATGTGCCAGTCATCGCCCAGCACCCGGGGCAAGAGCTGCTCGGCCACCACGACGGTGTCCTGGCCGCCGGCCCGCCGCGCCACCACGTAGGGCTCGTCTGGGTGCACGGCCACGGCGGTGTTGGAAACCAGGGTCCACGGGGTGGTTGTCCACACCAGCAGGTCCGCGCTCGCCAGCAGCGGACTGGTCCCGGCGGGCACGCTCAGCAGCGGGAACCGGACCGTCACTGCCGGGTCGGTCACCGTCCGGTAGACGTCCGGCTGGCCCATCTCGTGGTCCGACAGGGCCGTCTCGCAGCGCGGGCAGTACGGGCTGATCCGGAAGTCCCTGACCAGCAGGCCCTTGCGAAAGATCTCCCTGAGCGACCACCACACGGACTCGATGTAGTTCGGGTCCATGGTGCGGTAGGCGCTGGACAGGTCGATCCAGTAGCCGAGCCGGTTGGTCATGTCCTCGAACGCGTCCACGTGCAGCAGCACCGACTCCCGGCAGCGCTGGTTGAACGCGGCTATCCCGTAAGCCTCGATGTCCTTCTTCCCCGACAGCCCCAGTTCCTTCTCGACCGCCACCTCCACCGGCAGGCCATGGCAGTCCCAGCCGGCCTGGCGGGGCACATAGAACCCCTGCATGGTCTTGAACCGCGGGAACAGGTCCTTAAAGACCCGGGCCTCGATGTGATGGAGGCCGGGCATGCCGTTGGCGGTCGGCGGTCCCTCGTAGAACGTCCAGATCGCGCCGGTGGCCGTCCGCTCCAGGGACCGGTCGAAGACCTTGCCGTCCCGCCAGCGCTGGAGGATCTCCCGTTCCATCGCGGGCAGGTCGATCGCCGCGGGCACGGCCGGGAAGTAGGCAGTGCCGTGGGCGTCTGACGGGGGCATCTGGGCTCCTCCAACGGTCGTCGCACCCGCCGTGGTGGTCGGCTCGTGCGCGGAATCGCTGGAGGGACGGGACGTGGCCGGCGGCTGTCCCGCGGTACCACCCTCCTTGACCGCGGCTCGCCCCGGAGGGTGGAGCGCGGCCCGCTCAATTTGCCCGCGGCCGGTTCTACTGAGCCGCTCCGCCCGGCATGGCCGGTGCGTCAGGGCCGTTCTTCCGGCGGCTCCGGGGTGATCTGGTCCGCTGGGCTAGCCCCCGGGCTCACACCATCCCCGGGTCGCTCCTGGCCGCGGTCAGCGGCAGTTGTCCCCATCAACGCCTTCGCAGACTGTCACGATATCCGATGCGCCGCACCTGGGAACTTGGGCGGGGTGGTGGGGTCGGAGTTACGCAGTGCGGGGTGGCGGGGCCGCGGCATGGAGCGTTTGCGCGCCCCGCCATGGCGAAATATCCTCCGGTGACTGCCCGTATTCAAGATCCATTGAGCGGGCCCGGGCACAATTGCATCGAGGGAGGCAGACCATGGCCACGGCAGCCGGTGCCAGCGCCGCCCTTCCGGTGCGCCCCGGGGAAAAGCCCTGGACCGAGGCGGAGCTGAAGAAGGTGCGCCAGCAGCTCCAGTCGGAGATCGCCGGGCTCACCGCCGACATCAGCCAGGCAGAGTCGGCGATCGCCGAACGGCTCAGCGATGCGGTGGGGGATGCCGGGGACGACCCGGCCGACGCGGGCGCCAAGACTTTCCAGCGGGAGCACGAACTCGCGCTGACCCAGAACGCGCGCGAACTGCTGGCAGCCAGCGAGCGCGCGCTGGCCCGGATCGATGACGGTACCTTTGGTGTGTGTGAATCGTGCGGCCAGCCGATCGGGAAAGCGCGCCTGCAGGCATTCCCACGCGCCACCCTGTGCGTGACGTGCAAGCAGCGCGAGGAAAGGCGCTGAACGTGCAGGAACCGGGGCCCCAGGAGCCGCGTCGTCCGCGCCGGGTGGGCCTGTTGTTCGGTGTCGCCGCGGCCGTCTTCGTCGTGGACGTGATCACGAAGATCATCGTGGTTGCCACGCTAACCCCTGAGCACCAGGTCAAGGTGATAGGCACGCTGCTCACCCTGGACCTGGTGCGCAACAGCGGGGCCGCGTTCAGCTTCGGCCCGGGGATGACCATCCTGTTCACCCTCATCGCGGTGGGCGTGATCATCTTCATCGTGCGCACCTCGCGGCGGCTGCACAGCATGGCCTGGGCGGTGACGCTCGGGCTGCTGCTCGGGGGCGCGGCGGGGAACCTCACCGACCGGCTGCTGCGCTCCCCCGGGCTGTTCCGCGGCGAGGTGGTGGACTGGGTGCAGCTGCCGCACTGGCCGGTCTTCAACGTGGCCGATGCGTGCATCGTGTGCGGCGGGATCCTCGCCGTTGTGGTCGCCGCCCGGGGCATCCGGCTGGACGGCACCAGGGAAGTCCGGGTCACCCGCGGTGAGGACACCGCTCACGGCACGACCGGCGGGGCCCAGGCGGGGGACAGCCAGACGTGACGACCGGCCCCCGCCGGGTGGCCGTCCCGGAAGGCCTCGATGGTGAGCGGCTCGACGCCGCGCTGGCGCGCATGTTCGGCCTGTCCCGCACGACCGCGGCGGAGCTGGTGACCAGCGGAAACGTCTTGGTCGCCGGGCGCCCCGCGGCGAAGTCGGAACGCGTGCCGGCCGGCGAGTGGCTGGACGTGACGCTGCCCCCACCGCCCGCGGCGGCGCTACCGGAGCCGGTGCCGGGCCTGGCCATCGTCGCAGAGGACGACGACATCATCGTCGTGGACAAGCCCGCCGGGGTCGCCGCGCACCCCACGCCAGGCTGGTCCGGGCCCACCGTGCTGGATGGCCTGCTGGCCACCGGGCATGTCATCGCCAGCTCCGGTGCGGCCGAGCGCCAGGGCATCGTGCACCGGCTGGACGCGGGCACGTCCGGGCTCATGGTCGTGGCCAAGAGCGAGCCCGCCTACTCCGCGCTGAAGCGCGCGTTCCGCGAGCACGAGGTGGACAAGCGCTATCACGCCCTGGTCCAGGGGCACCCCGACCCGCTGCGGGGCACCGTGGACGCGCCGATCGGCCGGCATCCCGCCGGGGACGGGCGTTTCGCGGTGATCTCCGGGGGCCGCCCCAGCGTGACCCACTACGACACGATCGAGGCGTTCCGCGCCGCCAGCCTGATCGAGGTCAGGCTGGAAACCGGGCGGACGCACCAGATCCGGGTGCACATGGCGGCGCTGCGCCACCCGTGCGTGGGGGACCGGCTCTACGGCGCCGACCCGGTGCTCGCCGAGCGGCTCGGCCTGACCCGGCAGTGGCTGCACGCCGTGCGGCTGGGCTTCGCGCACCCCGCGGACGGCCGCTGGGCCGAGTTCTCCAGCGCCTACCCGCCGGACCTGGCGCACGCGCTCGAGGTGCTCCGCTCGGACAGCTGACGCGATCCTGGCATCCCTCGGAGCGTCGGGCATGAAACGTCAGCCGGCTCCGTTAGAGTCGTCATGCCGGGCCAGTGCGGCCTGCTAGCGGGAGCACTGGCCGCTTCCCCCGGCCCAGTTCACGCGCCCGCAAGGGCGTCTTGGCGCATGCCTGAAGGAGGCGGTTCTCGTGACGGCGGGCGTGAGCGGGGCAGGCTACTCGCCGCCAGAAGACGGCTTCGCCCAGGGCCGTAGTGCTAGCCCGGTGGGAGGACCCCCCGGAACCCCCCGAGACAGCAGCGGGGCCGGGTTCGTGCACCTTCACGTGCACACCGAGTACTCCATGCTGGACGGGGCCGCGCGGCTCAAGGACTTGTTCGCCGCCTGCCAGGCCGCGGGCATGCCCGCGGTCGCCATCACCGACCACGGCAACGTCTACGGCGCCTACGACTTCTGGGCCAAGGCGACCGCCGCCGGCATCAAGCCGATCATCGGGACCGAGGCCTACGTGGCGCCCGAGCACCGGCGGTTCCGGCAGCCGGTGCGGTGGGGAACCCCCGCGCAAAAGGACGACGACGTGTCCGGCGCCGGGGCATACACCCACATGACGCTGCTCGCCGAGACCACCGAGGGCATGCACAACCTGTTCCGGCTCTCCTCGCTGGCCTCGCTGGAAGGTTATTTCCGCAAGCCGCGGATGGACCGGGAACTGCTCGCGGCGCACGCCAAGGGGATCATCGCCACCACCGGCTGCCCGTCCGGTGAGGTGCAGACCAGGCTGCGGCTGGGCCAGTACGACCAGGCGGTGGCGGCCGCCGCCGCATACCGCGACATCTTCGGCCCCGGCAACTACTTCGTCGAGATCATGGACCACGGCCTGGCGATCGAGCAGCGGGTCCGGGACGGCCTGTGCCGCGTCGCCCGGGAGCTGTCGCTGCCGTTCCTGGTCACCAACGACTCGCACTACACCACGCCGGAGGGCGCCACCCCGCACGAGGTGCTGCTCGCCGTGCAGACCGGCACCACCCTCGCCGACCCGGCCAGGTTCCGGTTCGAGGGCACCGGCTACTACCTCAAGAGCCCGCAGGAGATGCGCGCGATCAGCTCCGAGGAACCGTGGCAGGCAGGCTGCGACGCCACCCTGGAGATCGCCGAGCGGGCCGGTGTCTCGTTCGCCAAGTCCAACCTGATGCCCAAGTTCCCCATCCCGGACGGCGAGACCGAGGAGAGCTGGTTCCGCAAAGAGGTCTGGCGCGGGATGGACCGCCGCTACCCCGAAGGTTTCGATGACCGCGGCCGCGACCGGGCCAACTTCGAGATGGACATCATCACCTCGATGGGGTTCTGCTCGTACTTCCTGGTGGTCGCCGACTTCATCATGTGGGCCAAGCGGAACGGGATCCGGGTCGGCCCGGGCCGCGGCTCGGCGGCCGGCAGCCTGGTGTCCTACGCCCTCGGCATCACCGACCTCGATCCCCTCGTGCACGGGCTGGTGTTCGAGCGGTTCCTCAACCCCGAGCGCATGTCCATGCCCGACATCGACATCGACTTCGACGAGCGCCGGCGCGGTGACGTCATCCGGTACGTGACCGAGAAGTACGGCGACGACCGGGTCGCCCAGATCATCACCTACGGCACGATCAAGGCCAAGGCCGCGGTGAAGGACTCCACCAGGGTGCTCGGGTTCCCGTACGCGCTCGGGGACCGGATCACCAAGGCCTTCCCGCCCCCGGTGATGGGCAAGGAC
>Ga0126380_10000799_pt1 | contig 11198 bp, 13 predicted proteins | sample PanSoiMetPlot_26_FD_92544 | JGI IMG/M metagenome (GOLD analysis project Ga0126380, IMG submission 92544) | Tropical forest soil microbial communities from Panama - MetaG Plot_26 | ecosystem: Environmental > Terrestrial > Soil > Tropical forest > Bulk soil | place: Panama | collected 2016-02-17
ACCTTGGCCATGGGCGTGGCGATGAGCCGTGCCACTGTATCCGACGGCCCGCCGGCCTGGAACGGCGCGACGATGGTGACGTGGCGGTTGGGAAAATCCTGTGCCGCGGCGCCGGTCGTCCAGACGAGAAGGCTCGCGAGCACCAGTCGCGCCACCATGTTGTCCTCCCTGTGGCGCGTCTCATGAGGCTCGGCGCGCTGTCCTGGAGGATCATAGGCGACGCGCATGCGGCAGGAAACGCCCGCACCAAGCAAGCGCCCCGCTTCCGAGTTCGTCCCTATTGCAGGACACTCGACACGGACTTCGGAGACGGCCTAAGCTGTGTCAGAGCGCAAGAGGTGGCGTTCGCGTCGTGTTGATCGCCGGCGCTCGATTTGCGGAAATCTGGGGACTTGAAGCTTGGTCGTGGCACACCCCGTTTAGTCATTCACGTTTCATGAAAATCGATCATTGATGAGGCGTGGCAGGCGGCCCGCCACAGGGGTCGCCGACACGGTTCCAAGCCTAAGCCGGCCTGCTGCTGCGGCGTTGATCTGGATCAGGACTGCACACGTGCGCCGGGGAGACGCCCTTGATCCAGATCAAGGCCGGCACGGCGGGAAGCGGTGTTCACGAGCGAGTTTTCTGGAGCATGCGGTTTCACAACGACGGCACAGTCAGAGCCGCGTCTCGTCCGCGGCGGATTGCGGGTCCTCCGCCAGCTCCGAGAGTCGGCCGATCGATGCGCGGTGTGATCTACCATGACCTCATTGTCGAGAAGCTCGAGATCGCGCGCAGCCTCGGCATTCTCGCAAGATACCTCGTCAATCCGACCGGGACGGGTCACCGGAGCGATGACATGGTTAACGTCTGGTCAACGGCGACGACCAGCCATGCGGTCCTGAAGGATTACCTCATGGGCCTGCTGGAGGGTCTTGTCGCCGACCACGAAATCACCATTTCGGGAAATGCCCCGCTTGCCGAGGGGACTGCGCCGGGCACACCCGCCGGCGAGGCGGGCTGGAAGCCCGTGCCGGCCCTGGCATAGCTTTGTCCGTCGTGGCAGACCTGCCGCACTGGCAGATGGTGCGGATTGCTCGGCAAACCCGCTTGGCTTTCCTTGTGGGCATTTGTCTGAATTCGTGACTTCCGAGGTCCGGCGACGAGCATCAATTCTCCGCCGAAGCTATTATCACCAATTCCACCATCCGCGTCGTGAAGCAAAGCGTACGTCGCGCCATGTTCCGGCGTCATGGTTTCAATGTGAAAACATCGGGTCGTCGGCAGACCCGGTGATGGAGGGCGAAATGAGCTTCACGGATCGCCGCGATGCCGGGCGCAGGCTGGCCGCCGCTCTCGCCGCATACAAGGAGCACGCGCCGGTGGTGCTGGCGCTGCCGCGCGGCGGCGTGGCCGTGGCGGCGGAAGTCGCCGCCGTCCTCGACGCACCGCTCGATCTCATCCTCGTGCGCAAGATCGGCGTGCCGTTCCAGCCCGAACTCGCCATGGGGGCCGTGGTGGACGGCGCCGATCCCGTCATCGTGCGTAACGAGGACGTCATCAGATTCGCGCGCATCGATGACCGTCAATTTCAGGCGGTCTGCGATAGCGAGCGTGCCGAGATCGAACGGCGCCGCCGGCGCTATATGGGCAATCGCGAGCGCGTGGACGTTGCCGGCCGGACCGCCATCGTGATCGATGACGGAATCGCTACAGGTGCCACCACGCGCGCAGCATTGCGCGCCACCCGCATGCATCACCCACAGCGGCTGGTCCTTGCCGTGCCGGTGGCGCCCACCGAGAGCCTCGCCGAGATGCGCCAGGAAGCCGACGACGTGGTCTGTCTCGAGGCTCATGATCTGTTCGAGGCGATCGGCTTCTTCTATGGCGATTTCCGACAGATGTCGGATCAGGATGTGATCGAGACTCTTGCGCGCTTCCCGGTCGAGCGGCGTTGCTAGTGCGGACGCCCCATGACCGAGCCAGGCCAAATCGTCGGTCGCGAGGAGCTGGAGCGCGAGCTCGACATGGTGCGCGCGCAAGCGGCGGGCGAGCAGGCGGGCGTGTTCGGCCCCGCGTCCGTGACCTGGCTGGTCGATTGCGAGGTTGCCGTGTTTCTCGGCGCCGGCCGCGCCTTGCTGCTTCAATTGGCCCATCCATGGGTGGCAGCGGCGATCGCCGAGCACTCGCAGGTGCTCGGCGATCCGCTTGGCCGGTTTCATCGGACCTTCGGCATGGTGTTCACGATGGTGTTCGGCACGCTGGGCCAGGCGCTGGCCGCGAGCCGGCGGCTGCACGAACGGCATGCGCGGATCCACGGAACCTTGCCCAGTGCTGCCGGGCCGTTTCCGGCTGGCTCGTTTTACCAGGCGAACGATGTAGCGGCCTTGCGCTGGGTCCATGCCACCTTGGTCGACACGGCGCTGACCGCCTATCAGCTGCTCCTTCCGCCGCTCACGGCAGAGCAGCGCGAGGCCTACTACGCCGAGAGCCGGCTATTTGCCGCTCTGTTCGGCATCCCGCAGGCCTGCTTGCCAATCGACTGGAACGCCTTCGCGGCGGACAATGAAGCCATGTGGAGTTCCGACGTCCTTGATGTCACGCCGACCGCGCGCGACCTTGGCCGGGATTTGCTCGCGGGCGCCGGCCCGTTGCTGCGCGTTCCTGCATGGTATCGCGCGGTCACCGTACGGATGCTGCCGGCCCGCCTGCGAGAGGGTTTCGGGCTGCGTTACCGCATCGCCGAGCACAAGCGTGCTGAACGGGCGCTGTCGCGCCTCCAGCGGATCTATCGCGTGTTGCCGCCGCGGCTGCGCCACGTCGGGCCCTCCTGGCAGGCGCAAGGACGGTTGGCAGGGCGGCGGCGCCCGGATTTCGCTACCAGGATGCTCAACACCCTGTGGATCGGCCGCGGCGAGCTGTGAGAATCTCGATCGATCAGCCGTCGTGCAATCCAAACGGGCTGAACAAGCCATCGACCTCTGGCTCCGCCGCCTTGGCCTGCGCCATGTCGCGTCGTCCGCTCTCCCCATCACCCAGTCTCGTCTTGACCAGGCCGCGTCCATACAACGCCCGCATCAGCCTCGCATCGAGCCTGGTCGCTGCCTCGTGATCGGCAAGCGCGCCTGCCAAGTCGCCCTTGAGGATGTTGGCAAGGCCACGGTCTGCGTAGGCGGGCGCATAGTCCGGGAAGCGCGCGATGAGACGATCCAGGTGGTCGATGGCGAGTGTCAGATCCGACTCGGCGCGCCCGTGTTCGCCCTTTGCCCGAGACGCGGCGCCGCGGCCGATCAAGGCGCGGGCCGACGCGGGGTCGATGGCGATCAATCGATCGAAGTCGGCGATGGCCGCATCATGGTTTCCCATGCGCAGATGGATCGTGGCGCGGTGCGGCAACACTCTCCATGACGACGGGTCGAGCGCGATGGCGCAATCGAAGTCGGCAATGGCGCGGTCGTGATCCTGCTTGCAAAGGAATGCATAGCCACGCATCCCGTGGATGGGAGCGAGACCGGGGGCACGTGCGAGAGCGTCGTTCAGCCTCTCGATGGCGCAATCGAGATCGGCATGCGCCGCCGTGTATTTGCCGATCGCACGGCGCGCCACGCCGCGGCAGAGGAACGCCTCCGGCAGATCCGCGACCAGCACGATCGCCCGGTCGCAGTCGGCAATCGCCCGGTCGTGATGACCGAGGCCGAGATAAGCAAAAGCCCGATGCACGAATGTCCGGGCCTCCCACGGTGCCATCCTGATCGCTTCGCCAAAATCCGCGATTGCTCGATGGAACTCCCGCCTGCCAGCGAACGCCGTGCCGCGGGTGATGAAAATGGCGGCCGACCTGGCACTCCGGATGGCCTCGTCACAGTCGGCGATCGCCGCATCGAAACGGCCGTCCTCAATATGGGCGCAGCTGCGATGACCCAGGACCAAGGCGAGTTCGTGCCGGGCAAGCCGTTTCGATGCGATAATCTCACTGCATGCTGCGATCTGGAGCTGCCGGGATGCGCCGTCCAGCCCCGCGCAACGGCGGATTAGTGGTTCCACGTGGGCGTACAACCGTCGTCGCAGGCCGTGGTACAAGGCGGCTCCGGCCGCAGCCATCACAAGGCTGAAACTGAAACGATATTGCTGGAAAGGCAGCAGGAGCGACGCCGCGAGGGCAGCCGCGACGATGGCGCCATATGGCATGAGCCACCCAACCCAACCTGTCATTCGCAACTCCCGCAACGGCCTGAACGCAACCGTGCGTCAGCCGCCGATCCGCCTGCGCAATCAGTCGCCTCGGCCTGGCCGAGGACAACGTCCCTAGGGTCCACAAGCTACAGCGGGTGTAGTGGCGTGCAGCCGTCGGGAGGCGGATGACGCTTGGCGTTGAGGATCGCCGATACGAAACTGAAATATCCGACCGTGCAGATCAGGTCGAGTACGCCGCGTTCGCCGAAGCGCGCAACGGCGGCATCATAGGTGTGGTCGCCCACATCCTTGCCGACGAGCAGTTCGTGGCAGAAGTCATGCACGAGCGCTTCGTCGTCCGAGAGCCGGGCAGGGCGCCGCCCCTCCGCGATCGCGTCGGGAATGGCGGGATCCAATCCCGCCTTGATGCCCATCCTTCGATGCTGATGCCATTCATAGTGTGAGCTCCAGAACCGCGCCACGACGAGGATTGCGAGCTCGCGCAAGGCGGCGGGAAACGAGCTCTCGAACCGGATGTAATCTCCCACTTGGCGCACGCGGTCGGCGAGAACGGGGCTGCGCAGGAGTGCCTGGAATGGGCCCGGCACGCTGCGCCGCGGGCCGTTGCGGAGGATCCCAGCGACTTGCTGTTGCTCGGGGGTCATCTCGTCATCGGCCAGGGCCTTGAAGCGTTCTGCAATCATGGGAGATGGTCCGTGGGACAAGAGGGACGGCCGGGTATTTGGCTCGTTCGCAGCATAGGGAGAGAGGAAAGCCATGGCAAAACCAGTGCGGCGCGTGGTGACCGGGCACGATGCGAACGGCAGGGCGGTGGTCGCATCCGACGGACCGGCGCCGTTCGTGCACGTCAATCCGCTCGATCCGGAATGGTACTCGACCGACATCTGGCGTACCGCCGGCACCCCGGCGCCCATTGCGGCGCGCGCCGACGAGCCGACGCTCGGCCCCCGCCGCCAGATGCCGCACAAGAACGGGACGGTTCTCCGCATCAACCATTTTCCACCGGAATCTGTGGCGGTCGGCCGCATGACGCCGGAGGATTCGCGGCGCGCCTTCGCGGCGCTCGGCAACGAGCGGGCGGCAACCTTCGGCAAGGGCGGGCGCCATCCGCTCATGCACCGGACCGAGACCGTCGACTACGCGATCGTGCTGGCGGGCGAGATCACCATGGTTCTCGACGACGAGGACGTCCTGCTGCGCGCGGGCGATGTCGTGGTGCAATGCGGCACCAATCATGCGTGGAGCAATCGCTCCAATGCGCCGTGCGTGGTGGCGTTCGTGCTGATGGACGGCGCGTTCGATCCCGAACTCGCCGCGAAGTTTCCTTGAGGCGTCGATCTTACTGCACGCCAGCGGCTTGCAGGAACTGCAGGTCGACGAACCGTTCGGGGGCCGGCAGAGGGGCGGTCAGCGTTCCGCCTTCGTGCATCAGGGCGATGACCTGTTCGAGGCCCTTGATGCTGATTTCTCCGGCCTTCGGCAGCACGCCGCGATCCGGCTCGAAATAGAGCGCAAGGGTCAGCTGGGCATTGCCTTCGGCGAAGCCGGTGGTCTCGACGATGGTGCGCACGACGGCGGCACGGTTGGCGGGATCGCGGATGTAGCGGAAGGCGGCCGCGAGCGCGCGGACGTAGCGCGTGAGCGCCTCGCGATTGGCGGCCGCCCACGGCCGCCGCGCCGCCGTGACGGTGTAGAGATATTCAGGCACGGCATCGGTGGAGAAGCCGAGCAGCCGGAAACCGCGTCGCATGGCGACGAAGTCCTGCGGCTGGCCGAGCGGCACGGCGGCGCAGTCGCCATCGGTCAGGCAATCGAGGCGTGCCGGCGTTCCGTCGACGAAACGGGTGCGAAAATCCTCGCGGCCAAGGCCGTTGCGGGCGAGCAGTTTGCGGATGGACAGTGTGATCGAGCCGTTTTCCGCCGCGACCCCAAGGAGCTTGCCCTTGAGATCGGCGTAGGTGTGATTCTCCGGCTTGGCGATCAGGCTGTAGACCGGGTTGTTGAACTCGGCCGCGATCGCCACCGCGTCGGAGCCTTTCAGCGCCGCCTGGATCAGGAACGGGGTCGCCACGTGGCAGATGTCGGCCGACCCGTCGTGCAGCGCCGCAACGAGCTTCTCGCCGCCGCCCGGCACCGGGAGCATGCTGAAGTCCAGCCCTTCGCGGACGAAATAGCCTTCGCGCTCGGCGACGAGGAGCGGCAGGGCAAAGATGCTGCGCAGCGCCGAATAGGCCTGCGCGTAGCGCAACGGGATGCCCTGGCCGAGCGCGGCGTGGCAGGCACAGAGATAAAGGAGGACGGCGACCAGGCTGCGCGTCATGTCGTGCTGCAACCTCGCTTATTTCTTCGGTGCGAAGTCCTGGTTGGGGAACACCGAGGCATCCGGCGCCTTGATCACGATGAATCCGTTGTCGGTCGTGCCGTGGCAGGCATTGCACCCCGCCGTCAGTTTCTCAAACCCTTCATCGAACTGGCGCTTGAACTTGAGCTTGATGGCGGCGTCGAGCGTGGTGATGGGCTGGCTGACCGCGGCCTCGAACAGGTCCGGCACCGGCAGCCCTTTCCAGCGCGGCACGGCCCTAGCGGCGACCGCGAAGCCCTGCCTGAGCTCCTTCAGCGCATAGGAGGCAAGCGGCCAGTTCTCTGCGTTTCCCGCGAGCCCGAGCTTGGCGTGGCGGGGCTGGATCAGCATGTTCATCAGCGCGCTCATCTGCGGATTGAACGGCGCCGGCTGCGCGTCGGGATCACCGAATTGGCTTTGGGCCGCCGCCAGCGCGCACCAGGCCGACGTCGCCGCGAGCGCGAGCACAAGACACAAGACTTTTCGCATCGATCTCCCCCCGCATTGATCCGGCTGCACGCTAGTGGCGCCGATTTGAAGCTCGGACCCCATTTGCCACCAGCTCGTTTCGGAGCTTTAAATCGAAAAGCGGCACTAGAATGATTGATCGGATCGCTGCTCTCACATGCGCTGGAGCGTGCATTCGGTCTCGATCGGAATCTTCGGATCGGTGCTCGTCGAGGAGCGGCGGACCACGCGGAGCTGCTTGTAGCCGTCCTTGGCGCAGGACACTTCGACCTCGTTGGCGTCGGTCTCCCGACCGAATCCCGGCACCTTGTAGGTGCCGAGCGCATCCGTGCGGGTGACGAAGTTCACGCGGTTCTTCAGCGACACGGTGACCTTGGCGTCCGGAACGGTGGCTCCGCTCGCGTCCCGGACGAACCCGAAATATGAGGGGCCTTCCTCCTGGCTGTTGTCGTCGTCGTCGCCAAACCCTGAGCCCCCGGCCCAGGCGGACACCGAGAGGATGAAGATGGCTGCTCCAAGCGCGACCATGCTGCCGAGCAGGTATCGAAGCAGGAACTCCATTCCGTCCTCCTCCCGGCGGTCACTGCCTGCACCGCCGAGGTGCGATCTATCGCGTGAAATAAGGAGTCAAATAGTAGCCGAGAACGACGAGCGCTCCGAGCGGAATGCTCCAGGTCCAGCCGGGCCACAGCCGTTCGCTCCACTGCGCCGGCGCAAACGCCGTGCCGATCGCGGCGGCGATCACTGCCGCGACGACCGACGGCCATCGCCAAGTCAGGAATTCCAGTTCTACGGATGCCTTGTCGTAGACCAGCAGGGCAAGGCTGTAGAGAACGAGATAGGAGAGCGCCGCCAGCGCGCCGAACAGGATCGTGCGCTGCAGCCATGGCTCCGGCATCAGGGTTGCGCCGAAGGCAAGCGCGGCTGCCCCGATGAACGCCGTCAACATCCAGCCATACCAGTACATGGCCGGACCTTGGCGCGAGGGCTTCCACAGGAAGTCGATCTCGCCGATCACCGGATGGTAGGTGAGGAGAGGAACATTCAGTTCCGTGCAGGCCACATAGATTGCCGCATAGCATAGCGTGAAGGCGATCGCGAACGTCGCGACGCGGTCGGTCGCCATCATGACCCGAATCCCCTCGCATTGTTGACGACATGGCCGATGAGGAAATTGGCCCAGACGATGAGGGCCAGGAATAGCGTCACCTGCTTGCGTGCGCCGGCATGATCGGCGGCAAGCGGCAGCCGCCAGAACGCCCAGTAGGCGGGCAGCACGATCAGCCCGATGGTCGCGACATGCTCCTTCAGCTCGAATACGCCCACTGTCTTGAAGAAGCGGAGCTGCTCCAGGGCGAGACGCGACGTGAAGCGGTATTGCGTGTAGATCCACGCCCCCATCACGAAGGTGGCGAGATAGAGGACGATGATTGCCCACACATAGGACGTGCTCGGCACCGCACGGAAGCGCACCACGAACGAACTCGACGCGGCGCGCACCGGCCACCACAGCGCCACCGCCTGATGCGTGATGGCGCCCAGCAGCGCGACAGCGAGAAGCCCGTGAATGATGAGGAGTGTGGTCCAGAACGCCATGCGGTTCCCCCTTCCATCATTGGGACGCGACGCTGTCGAGCGCCGGGCAGGCGCGCCGCTCCATCGGTGTCTCGTAGTCCTGGTAGTTGGTCTTATCCATCACCACCGCCTTCAGGCTGATTTCCTTGGGGGCCGGCTGCTTGCGCAAGTTTCGGATCGCGATCTCGGTGGCAAGGCAGCCCTGGACGAAGCCGTTATAGTCGCCGCTGCCGAGGAGATCTCCCGACTTGATGGCATCGATCACCTCGCGGCTGGCATTGATGCCGACCACCAGCGCTTTCTTGTTGGCGGCCTTGAGCGCTTCGATCGCCCCGAGCGCCATGGGGTCGTTGGCGGCGAGCACGCCGTCGACCTGCGGATAGAGGCGCAGAAAGCTCCGCATCACGTCGCTCGCCGGCGTGCGGGCATAATTGGCCGACTTCGAGGCGACGAGCTTCACGTCGGGGTAATCCTTGACGGCGTCCTTGAACGCCTTCACGCGGGCGATGCTGGTCGGAAGATTGTCGGGCCCTTCGAGGATCACGACATTGCCCTTGTTGTGCATCGCGCCGATGAGGAAGCGTGCCGTCGTCAGCGCGAGCTGATAATCGTCGGTGCCCACGTAGGCGACGACATTGCCGCCTTCCAGACGCTCGTTGACGTTGGTAACCGGGATGCCGGCAGCGTTGAGCTTGTCGACCGCCGGCACCATCGCCTTGGGGTCGAACGGGGCGAGCACAATCGCGTCGGGCTTGCTGCGCACCACCTCGTCGACGAGGCCGAGCTGCTCCGATGCCTGCTCGGATCGCGGGATGAAGTGGATCGTCTGGGCGCCGAGCGATTTCGCCGCTCCCTCGCTGCCGAGGCGCACGCCGCGCAGAATGGGATTGGCGGGGTTGCGAGTGAAGGCGGCGATGGTCTCGGCGCCCGCCGTGGTGGCGATGGAGAGGACGAGCATCAAGCCGCTTGCCGCTGCAGTGCAGCACGTGATCGGTCGCCACGTCATTCACGCCTCCATCGGCAGTCCAAGCGCGTTCGTCGGGATGACGGATGCGCCATTGTCCACGCACGGGCCGTGGCGTCCAGTGGGGGTTTTTGTCTCGTCAGCTCCGCCGCTGTGGCATGCCGGCGCGCTCTCGCGGTCAAAGGGGCGGGCGCGCCTTGATGAGGAGGAGAACCGCGAGACTCACCAACGAGGTCGCGATGAGATCACCCGTGGTCAGTCGGGGAAGCCGACGGGCTCATGCGCCGCAAGCCGGCTTCCGCCACGCACTTGGCGACATGAATGTCGCGGTTGATGACCTGGAGGTTCGGCATGCCCCAGAACTCGAGCAGCGCAGGCCAGGGCGCGTGACGGTGCTCCCGCCACACCTGGAACAGCGGGACACGGTGATCGATCTCGGCGGTCTTCCACAGACGCCCGCCGCCCGTCGCACAGCGCCGGCGCTGGACGCGCTTGAGCACCTTGGCGTAGTCGCTCGGCCCGTTCCAGAAGTCCCACGCCACCACGCAGGCGGCGTGCCAGGCGGCATTGGCGTTCTTTCCCCGGTTCCAGAGATCGACATGCCAGCCGAGCCGATAGACCGGTTGGCCGCAGATGCAGCAGAAACCGGGGCCGCGCGCATGGGCGCGCTCGCGGTAGGGCGTGGGCGGGACACGGAAGTTTCGCTCGCAGTCGAGGTGCCACGACCATCCGGCGGGCGCGCCGGTTCGTGCGGCAAGCGCGCGCGCGAGCCGGTCGGCCCGCACCGGGTGAGCACGCCAATAGAGGTCGACGGCACGCCGCGGCAGGGCCGGGGTCCAGCGGCGCGCCAGCGCGTGGGTGAGCACGGGCGCCGGAAAGATCGTCGGCAGCGCCCGTTGCAGGCGCGCCAATGCCCGACGGTTCTTGATCGTCCGGATGTCGGGCATCACATCTCCGCGCGAATCGCCGCGCCGGATCTTGCCCGTCAGGGGTAAACACTTTCTCACGGCGACGCCAACATGGGCTGAACCGGGGCGCAACGCAGCTTGCTGGAACAGGATCGAGCCGGCATCGTTCCTTCGGCTCGACGGAACGAAGAGGAGACGGCGTTGGCGGATCCTTATGAGACGCTGGGCGTGAAGCGGGACGCGTCGCAAGACGAGATTCAAAAGGCCTACCGGGCGCTTGCCAAGAAGCTGCATCCGGACCTCAACCCGGGCAACCGAGAGGCCGAGGAGAACTTCAAGACGGTGTCGGCCGCCTATGATCTGCTCGGCGATCCGGAGAAGCGCGCACGTTTCGATCGCGGCGAGATCGACGAATCGGGCGCCGAGCGGCCACGCTATCGCTCCTATCGCGATTTCGCCGACGCCGAGCAGGGGTCGCCCTATACGAGCAATGCCGGCTTCGCCGACTTTGCCGATGCCGGCGACATCTTTGCCGAGATGTTCACGGGCGCTCGCGGCGGTGCCGAAAGCCGCCCTGGCAGCGGCCGGACATTCCGCATGCGCGGTCCTGACGCGCTCTACCGTCTGGAACTCGACTTCCTCGATGCCGTCAACGGGGGCAAGCGGCAGATCACGCTTCCCGATGGCACCACCCTGGAGGTCAGTATTCCCCCGGGCACGCGTGACGGCCAGGTTCTCCGCCTGCGCGGGAAGGGCCGTCCCGGCATCG
>Ga0126380_10000801_pt1 | contig 11188 bp, 11 predicted proteins | sample PanSoiMetPlot_26_FD_92544 | JGI IMG/M metagenome (GOLD analysis project Ga0126380, IMG submission 92544) | Tropical forest soil microbial communities from Panama - MetaG Plot_26 | ecosystem: Environmental > Terrestrial > Soil > Tropical forest > Bulk soil | place: Panama | collected 2016-02-17
GCGCTCGCATTTCCGGAGTGGCGGCAATCGATGCGATCACAGCGTCGCCGTTGTTGCTGTTGAGCGCACTGATCAGTGTTTCGAACCGGCGCATCTGCACCGTACAGGCCACCTTGAGCTCCTCGCAAATCATCCGCGCGAGATCCACGTTGAACCCGATCGGTGCTCCGTCAGGTCCGGCATAGTTGAACGGGGGATAATCAGTCTCCGTTAGGAACCGGATTATGTTGATGCGCGAAAGATCCGGCCTTTCCGGCCGACGGCGGGGATCCCAAAAGCCCGGCACGGCCATCGGGTCCGCTGTCACAGCGGCGGAACCTGGCGGCGCAGATCCGGCGGACGGAGGTGAACTGGGCGCGCCTTTTGTCGCCTGCGCGTATGCCACAACCGGGGCTAAAGCGGTCAATATCATGACAAGAGCGCACGCGGCACGGCGCCAGTATTTACGTGAATGCAACCTCATCCGACGGCCCTTAACCTAGAATCGTGGCGACCATAGCATCGTCGTAGCAGCGGGCCAGTCATAATCACGGATCACGCCTTGGGCCGGCGGCCATCAAGCGCCCGTCAAACGTTTTGCAATTTCGTGGACCGGCATCTTGACGAGATCCTTGTCTACCTCGGCACGGACCGCTCCTTTTACGGCATGCGAATAAGCTGGACGGATCATTCCCAGCGCACGCGGTGGGGCCACAATGATCAGCGATTTCGCCCTCCCGGACGAAAGTGCTTCCTCGAGATGCTGCTCCAACTGCGTGAGAAATGCCCGTTCGGCCTGATCGTGCCAATCGGTCTGTTCAACCGCGCTTCGCGCGCTGCCGACAGAATTGAATGTGCGGCCCGGTGTATCTGTTCCAATCAGATGTGTCGCGAGATCCTCCTGCTCGAAAACCTGCACCGTCTTAAGGTTTGGGGTCCTGATATCTCCCGCATTTTCCAGCACCAGTGCCTTTGCCCCATCGCAGACCACAACCCACTCTCCGTGCCGGATTAAAAGCGCCGTCATGAACCAACCTCCTTAAATAGACGCAACTGAAAAGAGATAGTTACGGCCTCGGCATCTTGCCCGGACGAAATTGGTTTAGCGGTAATGCGGCCGCCGGCCCGCTGGCCGTCAGTTCGTACCGTCAAGTAACCGTCGCGCGATGACCTGCGCCTGAATCTCGGCAGCGCCTTCAAAGATATTGAGAATTCGGGCATCGCATAGGATGCGGGAAACCGGGAACTCCAACGCGAACCCGTTGCCTCCGTGCACCTGTACGGCGTTGTCCGCCGCCGCCCACGCTACTCTTGCCGCCAGCAGCTTGGCCATGCCGGCTTCAAGATCGCATCGGCGGCCTGAGTCCTTCCCTCGCGCGGCATGATAGGTCAATTGACGCGCAATCATGATTTCCGCCGCCATCATGACGATTTTGTCGGCGACGCGCGGGAAACCGACGATCGGACCGCCGAACTGGACACGGCTCTGCGCATAATCGAGCGCCTGCTCCATGGCAGCCTGCGCCACACCAATCGCTCGCGCGGCAGTCTGGATGCGCGCCGATTCGAAAGTCTGCATGAGCTGTTTGAAGCCGAGGCCCTCGACTCCGCCCAGCAAATTCTCGGCCTTCACCTCGAAGCCGTCGAAGGCAATTTCGTACTCCTTCATGCCGCGATAGCCGAGCACTTCAATCTCGGTTCCGCTCATTCCCTTTGCTGGAAACGGGCTCTTGTCATCGCCACGCGGCTTTTCGGCAAGAAGCATCGAGAGACCGCGATGCCCGGCTTCTTTCGGATTGGTGCGCACAAGAAGCGTCATCAGATCGGCGCGCACCGGATGCGTGATCCACGTTTTGTTGCCATAGACTTTATAGATGCTGCCCTCGCGAACCGCGCGTGTCTTGATCGATGCGAGATCCGACCCGGTATTCGGTTCGGTAAACACCGCGGTCGGAAGCACTTCTCCGGACGCGATCTTGGGCAGCCATTTTTCCTTCTGCTCAGCCGTTCCGCTGCCGAGAATCAATTCGGCGGCAATCTCGGAACGCGTGCCAAGCGACCCGACACCGATGTATCCTCGCGAGAGCTCTTCCGAGACGACGCACATTGATTCCTTGCCGAGTCCCATTCCGCCGAATTCTTCAGGAATGGTGAGCCCGAACACGCCCAGTTCCGACATCTGTTTGACGATATCAAGCGGGATGTAGCTGTTCGTCCGGTGCCAGCCCTGCGCGTGTCCGATCACTTCGGCATCGGTGAACCGGCGCATTTCCACACGAATCGATTCCAGTGTTTCTTCGAGGCCGCACACGCCAACGGTGATCCCGTGGCTTGCACGTATCAAATCGATTAAACGCGCACGCCGTTCCGCAGTATTGCCGCCGGCGATGAGGGTTTCGGCTATCGGACCAAGGCGCGCAGCGACCTGGGCTTGAGATAGACCGAGGTCGGACAACCTCACCACTTCGTTTTGACTCATCGGAATTCCGCCCGTGACTTGGGCCAGATATTCGCCGAGTCCGATACGGATCAGCAGCTGCTCCAGCTCGCCGAGCGTTCCTTCGCCGGTCAGTCGCACCGCATAGGACGCGAGTTGGCGAACCGCCTCGACATAGGTGGCGAGCCAGGCCAGCCCGTGGGTGGCACGTTGCTCGCGGTCGAACAGGCGGCCAACGACGCGGCCCTCGACCGTGACCTGCGTGCGTACCTTTGCTGTCGCCTCCGCCAAGAGTGCATCCAGGGATGCACTGGCCTCCTGGGCAAGCTCGATCAGATCGGATTTTCCAGCAGAACGGGGTGCAGTAGCGGGCATCGAAAGCTCGCGGATAGAAATGGCCGGCCAAGTCACACTACGCGTGCACTGCACAAAAGCAAAGTCGCAAGAGAATTCAGGCTCTTGGCTCGGCCACGCAAATCGCTATAAAAATTAACCATTTCCGGACTACATCATTACCTCTGCTTTTGCGTGGGTTTCTCCCGCGGATGCGAACCGAACCGCATGCGTCCAATCGAACTATCGCTTCCGTTCAACCGGCTAGCTCGCATGCTCGCCTCTTTCTCCGTCCGCACCCGCATCGTTCTTTTGGCGCTCATTCCGGTCGTGGGTTTTGTCGCCAATGGGCTCACCTTTACGGCCGGTGAAGGCGACGTCGGACGTGCTTTCGCCACTGTCACACACTCGACGGCGCTCGCTGACGTCAGCCGCGATTTCAAGAGCGAGGTTGCGTCCATGCGGATCATCGTCAAAGACTTCAGTGTCGTGTGTTTCGAGCAGGCGCATGCGACTGCGCTCAAGGCACTTGAAACGCTCGCTGCGTCCATCGATCAAAGTCACACCGAAAACATTGCGGGGCTACGCAAGGACCTGATGTCCCGGCGCGGCAATTTCAATGAATTGATGCAGGAGCAGAAAACACTGGGCTTCGACGACTCATCCGGGCTGCGAAAGAACCTGCAGGTGGCCGGCAAAGTCGAGCGCATATCAATGAGAACATGATGGGCCTCGCCGAAGCCGATGCCACCAGGTTGCTGGTGGCCTTGTTGTCGACGCGACACTTCGAGACCGACTACCGGGTAAACTAGAGTGAAGTATCGCGCCAGCAATTCTTCATGGCGTACAAAAAGTTCACCGATCTCTTCAGCGGCATCGCAGGCACCCCCGCCCTGAAGCAATCACTCGAGCAGCGGGTCAAGACCTATGCGGACACTTTCGAGAAATGGGTCGACGCTTTTGACCGCGCTCGTCCGATGCGTTCGATCATCGATATCGATAACCAGAACATGCTGCCTCGAGCCGACGAAATCATTCGAATCGCCGAACAGATCGGCTCGATCCAGTCGGCCGCCGACGATGCCCCACAGGCAATTGAACAGGTGGACGCCATTATCCGCGAAATATCGGCAATTGCCACAACGGTCCATGCGGCCGTCGATCAGCAGAACTCGGCGGTGGTCTCCATCGCGGAAGGCGTCAGTCGCGCTTTGGGCGAGGCCCGCATTGGTGCTGAGGCAATGAGCCGCGTCGCCGATGTCACGGCCGATGTCCGCTCCACGGCATCAGGCATCAAAGACCTTGCAGACTCGTTGACTCTTGAGGCCGAAGGCCCTGGGAGCCCAGGTCCGCCAATTCCGCAGCGGCGTCCAGGCAGCCTAGTTTTGCTGCAGGGCTTGCAAAGCGGCCCTCGATAAACGATTTGAAATGGATGCCGCCTGCGGGAGCATCTCTTGCGAGTTCTTAAGCGGTCACTGCAAATCGCAGACGACGCTTTTCGGCGTTTCATCGCGGACGACGGCTGGGCGATCGCGAGTCACATCGCGTTGTCCACGCTCATGGCCCTGTTTCCGTTCTTGATCGTGGTTGCTGCGTTGGCCGGTTTTTTCTTCGGATCGCAGGAACTGGCGGACGAGGCGGCGCGCCTGTTGCTTGAAGCCTGGCCAAAGCAGGTTGCGGCGCCCATCGCTCTTGACATCACCGGCGTAATGACCTCGACACGCGGAGACGTGCTGACGCTCGGCGTCTTGTTCGCGCTTTATTTCGCCTCGAGCGGCGTCGAAAGCCTGCGCATAGGGCTTAACCGCGCGTACAACATCAAAGAAATGCGTTCATGGTGGTTGCTTCGACTTGAGTCGATCGTCTACGTGCTGGTGGGAGCGGTTGCGATCCTGGCTTTTTCATTTCTGGTTGTCTTTGCCCCGCTGATCATCTCAAAGCTCATCCACTACGTGCCGGCACTCGAACAATTCGGAAATACCATTACGCTTGCGCGTTACGCTGTCGCAGCGTCGGTTCTCGTGATGGCACTGACGATCGTGCACCTCTGGCTGCCCGCCGGACGGCGTTCTTTCGGACAGATCGCGCCGGGAATCATTGCCACTCTTTTGCTGTGGCTGATCAGTGGCGCCGTATTCGGCCGTTATCTGTCGGACTATGCCTTCGCTTACGTATCGATGTACGCCGGCCTGGCATCAGCCATGGTCGCACTCGTCTTCCTTTATATCTGCGCGTCGATTTTCATTTACGGCGGCGAATTAAATTCAGCAATCGCCCAGATGCGACTGAAAGAGCGTTAGCCGCCCGACGCTTCAATTGCGTCGTCAAAGGTTCTCAGCCCGGTGCGCGGCGCGTTCACCATCACCGCCATATTTCCCGGGGGGTGTTGGTTTTTCCACATCTTCATATGAGCCAACGGTATCTTGTCCCAGGCGAAGACCTCGCTCATGCACGGATCGATGCGCTGCTCGAGCACGAAACGATTTGCCTGAGACGCCTGTTTGAGATGTGCGAAATGGGAGCCTTGTATGCGCTTCTGGCGCATCCATACGTACCGCGCGTCGAATGTGAGGTTGTAGCCAGTCGTTCCCGCGCAAAACACAACCATTCCACCGCGTTTTACGACAAGACATGAAACCGGAAACGTCTGCTCACCTGGGTGCTCGAACACGATATCGACATCGCGTTTGCCCGTGATGTCCCAGATCGCCTTGCCGAAACGTCTGGCCTCCTTCGTCCAGGTCGCAAACTCCGGTGAGTTCACGGCCGGCATCTGGCCCCAGCAGGTGAACTCCTTGCGGTTGATCACGCCTTTGGCACCAAGATTAAGGACATACTCGGTCCTCGACTCGTCGGAAATCACCGCAATAGCGTTTGCACCGGACGCCGCCACGAGCTGCACGCCGAATACGCCGAGGCCGCCCGAGCCACCCCACACCAACACATTGTCACCGGGCTTGAGAGTGTGCGGCGAGTGACCGAAGAGCATGCGGTACGCCGTCGCAAGCGTGAGCGTGTAGCAGGCTGACTCTTCCCAGGAGAGATGGTTCGGCTTGGGCATCAGTTGCCGCGATTGAACGCGGCAGAACTGCGCGAACGATCCGTCGGGCGTCTCGTATCCCCAGATCCGCTGCGAAGGAGACAGCAAAGGATCGCCACCGTTGCAGTCTTCATCGTCGCCGTCGTCTTGATTGCAGTGGACGATGACTTCGTCGCCGACCTTCCAGCGCTTGACCTTGGCGCCTACCGCCCAAACGACTCCCGATGCGTCGGAGCCGGCGATATGGAATGGATGCTTGTGGCCATCGAGCGGCGAGATTGGAACGCCGAGTCCGGCCCAAATACCGTTGTAGTTCACGCCACCCGCCATGACGTAGACGAGCACTTCGTCATCGCTGATCGGCCAGGTGGGTACGACTTCTAGCTGGAAAGATTGATCGGGCGGACCGTGCCGCTCCTTGCGGATGACCCAGGCATGCATTTTCTCGGGCACATGTCCGAGCGGCGGAACCTCACCGATTCCGTAAAGGTCCTTCAGTGGTGCGACAGCCCTTGCCTTTGCAACCGCCGGCATCGACGTTCTCCATTATCCCTACAACACTCTGACGCAAATTATGTTGCATCGCAATATTTCCGTTGTCGTCATGGAAAGCTGTTCCTGGACAACGCGTTACAAAGTTTTTGCCCCCTTTTTGCGAATCGCGTGACGTGCCTGGCTCATGGCCGCGGGCACTTACGCGCTACTGCTCGCGGTTAGGACCGCGGCTGCTTTTGGATCCGGACACTTATTCACACATTGCGCTTGGTCGCTGGATTCTCGATCACCACTCCGGTCCGACCACCGATCCGTGCTCGGCAAACCTTCGCGGGACACACTGGGTTGCGTTCGAGTGGCTCTCCCAAATCGCATTCGCAGGAGCGCATGCGGTTGGAGGCTGGCTCGGCGTCGTCGCGCTGACCGCAGCCGCAGTTGCGACGGCCCTCGGTCTGATGACCCGATTTCTACTGCGCGAGTGGCAGCCGAAACGCAGCCGTGCTCTGCGTTCTTACTTACGGCGCCACACATACTCGCGCGGCCTCACATTCTCGCGCTACCGGTGATGGTCGCCTGGATCGCGACATTGATCCGCGCCGTCGACACTCGTGCCGCACCGCCCTGGCGCGCTTTGCCACTGATGCTGTGGGCCAATCTGCACGGCAGTTTCACGTTCGGCCTGGCGATCGGTATGTGCCCCGTCACGACCGCGCTCTAAGTCTGCAAAACCTTCCAGACTTCCCGCAGCTACTCGACGAATACCGCATACAGGTGACATTGCTCGCACCTTCGACGCCGGCCGTTGGCCTGCTCGATCGGCTTCCAGACCGGAAGCGTGCGTATGCCGACGATGTCGCCGCCGTGCACATGCGTCGCTGAGCTGCTCACCGACACCGGTAAATTGCCATCCACAGGCGTCGACGCGGCGCCTGCTTTGGTATTCAATTGTATTGTTTGGTGGCCGTCATCGGGGACGCGCCGCCTTCGGGGGAAAAGCCATGTCATTGCAAGCTTTGATCATCCTCATCATAGTTGGGGCGATCGCCGGCTGGCTCGCTGGCATCATCGTCAAAGGGGTCGGTTTTGGCCTCGTTGGCAATATCATCGTAGGCATAGTGGGTGCACTCATCGGCACCTGGGTACTCGGTGCGTTGGGGGTCGCGATCGGCGGAAGTTTTGTTCGTGACATCATCAACGCGACGATCGGCGCCGTAATCTTGTTGTTCATAATAAGCCTTGTCAAACGGGCCTAGTCAGCCCTTTTCCACCTCTGACCATTCACAGCCGGGCACACCGGTCCGGCTGAGCGATGTTGCGTTGCAGCAAACGCTGGGCCAAAATGGCTTGGTCAGGCGAGCGATGCACGACAAAACTCACCGCGATAAACCTTGGATTTTCCGCACCTATGCCGGCCACTCAACGGCTGCGGATTCAAATGCGCTTTATCGCAAGAACCTGGCCAAGGGGCAGACCGGCCTGTCGGTCGCTTTCGATCTGCCAACCCAAACCGGATACGACTCCGACCACGTACTCGCGAGAGGTGAAGTCGGCAAAGTCGGGGTGCCGATTTGTCATCTTGGTGACATGCGGGCGTTGTTCGACGGCATTCCGCTCGCAACGATGAACACATCGATGACCATCAACGCCACCGCGGCGTGGTTGATGGCACTTTACATTGCGGTCGCTGACGAGCAGGGCGCGCCTCGGAGTGTCCTGCAGGGCACCATTCAGAACGACATCATCAAAGAATACCTTTCGCGCGGCACTTACGTCTTTCCGCCGGCACCATCGATGCGGCTGACCAAGGACATTATCCTGTTCACGACCAAAGAAATTCCGAAATGGAATCCGATCAACGTTTGCTCCTATCATCTGCAGGAAGCGGGCGCGACGCCGGTGCAGGAGCTTGCCTTTGCCCTCGCGACCGCAATCGCAGTACTCGACACCGTGAAAACGTCAGGCGAAGTATCGCCGGAAAAGTTCGGTGACGTCGTCGGGCGTATCTCGTTCTTCGTGAATGCCGGGCTGCGTTTCATCACCGAACTGTGCAAGATGCGGGCCTTCACCGAGTTGTGGGACGAAATCACCCGCGAGCGCTACGGAATCACCGATGCAAAGCAGCGACTGTTTCGCTATGGGGTGCAGGTAAACTCGCTCGGTCTGACTGAGCCGCAACCTGAGAATAATGTCGCACGCATTCTCATCGAGATGCTGGCAGTCACCTTGTCCAAGAATGCGCGGGCACGTGCCGTACAATTGCCGGCCTGGAACGAGGCCCTTGGACTTCCGCGACCATGGGATCAGCAATGGTCACTGCGCATGCAGCAGATCCTTGCTTACGAAACCGATCTCCTCGACTACGGCGACATTTTCGACGGATCGGGAGAGATTGCGCGAAAGGTTGACGATCTAAAACGTCAGGCCCGCGAAGAACTGGCGCGCATCGAAGCGATGGGTGGCGCAGTCGCTGCAGTCGATACCGGCTACCTGAAACAACAATTGGTCGAATCGAACACAGCACGCCTCGAAGCGATCGAGCGTGGCGAACAAATCGTTGTGGGTGTCAACAAGTATCTCGAGAGCGAAACCTCGCCGCTGGCAGGTACCGCCGATTCTATTCTCACCGTGTCGGACGACGCGGAGCGCAGCCAGATCGATCGGCTTAAGGCATGGCGCGCATCACGCGACAACGCTGCGGTCGCTGAGGCCTTGAACGAGTTAAAGCGAGCCGCGCGCGGTAACGGCAATATCATGCCGGCTTCGATCACCTGTGCGAAAGCGGGTGTCACCACCGGTGAATGGGGCTGGGCCCTTCGCGAGGCCTTTGGCGAATATCGTGCACCGACCGGCGTCGGCCGCGCGATGCGCAACGACGTCATCGGCCTCGATGACGTTCGGGCGGATGTGGATCGCGTCTCCCGCAAGCTGGGCCGTCGCCTCACTTTCCTCGTCGGAAAACCGGGCCTCGATGGCCACTCCAATGGCGCCGAGCAGATCGCTGTGCGTGCTCGCGATGCCGGAATGCAGGTGGTGTACGAGGGCATCCGATTGACGCCCGAGGAGATCGTTGACGCGGCGCGCAAGGAAAAGGCCCATGTCATCGGCCTGTCGGTCCTTTCGGGTAGCCACTTGCCGCTCGTCGAAGATGTTGTTGACCGCATGAAGCGCGCCGGCCTCGACGTGCCGGTGATTGTCGGCGGCATTATCCCGCCTGAAGACGCCGCCGAACTGGAAAAGGCTGGTGTAGCGGCGGTTTACACGCCGAAGGATTTCGAACTGAACCGAATCATGTCCGACGTTGTGCGGATCGTTGAACGGGCCAAGGGCGTCACGAACGCCTGATTTTCAGCCGAGCCTTGCGAGCACCTGCGCCAACCTGGCTGGACTGACCGGTTTCACGAAATAATGGTTCACGCCGGCGGTGCGGGCGGCCCGCGCATCCCCAACCCCGTCATGACCCGAAATCGCGACCACCGGGGTCTGCCCGACTTTGCCTGGCAGCGCACGGATTCGGCGCGTGGCTTCGAGCCCGCCCAGTCCCGAAAGCGTTACGTCCATCAGTACGGCGTCATAAGCACCGCGAGTCACTGCATCAATGGCCGCTTCGCCCGTCTCTACAAAATCGACTCGATGACCGAGCTCGCGAAGGATCGTGTTCATCACGACGCGCCCATAGGGATTATCCTCGGCACAAAGAATAGACAACGGCCGCGCGGTGACCGCCGGCACCTGCGTCCGTTCTGAGAAGGGATTCAATTCAGCATGACCTACGAGCACAGTCAGTCGAAACGTCGACCCGTGTCCTTTTCTGCTCGTGACTTCGAGATCGCCTCCCATCGCCTTCGCAAGGCGCTTGACGAAGGAAATACCAAGTCCGGCTCCGCCGTAACGTTTGGCAATTTCCGCGCTCCCTTGCGCGAATGGACGAAATAGCTTTTTCAACTCGCCCGCGCTCATTCCAATTCCACTGTCGGTGAACGTGAACACGAGCCGCATGCGGCGCGCTGCCGTTTCGGCATTGGCCGTGAACAGAACAGTTCCGGCATCGGTGAATTTCACCGCATTGTCGGCGAGATTCTCCAGCGCCGCGCGCAGACGCAAGACATCTCCAGTAACCATGGCGGGAAGATCGGCTGCGATCCTTACATCGGCGGCAAGCGTCTTGTTGCTGGCGCGCGCCGCAAGTGTAGCACCGACGACTTCCGCCAGCGCGCGCGGCGAGAACGGCCCGTTGCGAACCACTAGTCCGCGGACGTTTGCTTTGGCCGCATCAACGATCAAGGTCGAGAGGGCAGCGAGATGATCGGCACCACTCTTGATCGCGTCAGCCCATTCGCGTTCACGTGCACCCAAATCAGACGAGGCCAGCAACTCGGCCAAAGCCACGATGCCGGTCAGGGGTGTGCGAATGTCGTGCGCGATCCCGGCGAGTGCAGCTTCGACCGCACTCGCCCGCACGCCCTTGCCCGCACGAGATGATGACGCACGCGTTCGCTTGGCAGATCTGGCCTTCGCCTTCCGTTTGGACATTGTCTCCCCCACCCGGTCCGACAATGCCACGGATGCGAGACTCAATCGAGGCCGGCCAGTCGACGGATGTCAGCCGGCTTCGCGCCTCTCGCGCGAAGCTCACGCAGGCCGGTAGCCTGCGTTGATTTCGACAGCTTGCTGCCATCAGCATCGAGGACAAGCCGGTGATGGTGGTAACCGGGTTGGGGCAACCCAAGGAGCGCTTGCAGAAGCCGATGGACGGCCGTGGAGTGAAACAGATCGCGGCCGCGCACCACGTCGGTCACGCCTTGCGCTGCATCGTCGACAACGACCGCCAGGTGATAGCTCGTCGGGGTCTCCTTGCGCGCCAGAATGACGTCACCCCAGATAGCCGGATTGGTGACGATCGTCCC
>Ga0126380_10000802_pt1 | contig 11179 bp, 18 predicted proteins | sample PanSoiMetPlot_26_FD_92544 | JGI IMG/M metagenome (GOLD analysis project Ga0126380, IMG submission 92544) | Tropical forest soil microbial communities from Panama - MetaG Plot_26 | ecosystem: Environmental > Terrestrial > Soil > Tropical forest > Bulk soil | place: Panama | collected 2016-02-17
AACGCCTCGTCGCCACCTTCAAAGGGGCGGGCGACGGCGGGCCCCTTGGCGGCGGCGAGAAATACGCCGGGGCCCCCTCCGCCGCCACCGGGGTCGACGACGAGGCCATCGCCGGCGCCCAGGCCCTGCTGGCCACCTTCCACAGCGTGAGCTCGGCGAGCGCCGTGCAGGCCGGGGTGTTCGACCGGGCCACCGCGGCGGCCGCCGATCTCGCCGCGGCCGGCTACGGCGACCTGAACTCCAACGCCGTCCAGCTCGGCAAGGCCCTCGAGGATCCGGTGAAGGGCATGGCCGCGCTGGCCAAATCGGGGGTCACGTTCACCGCCGCCCAGAAGGCCGCCATCCAGCAAATGGAAAAGACCGGCAACCATCTGGGCGCCCAAAAGATCGTGCTCGAAAACGTCGAATCGCAGGTGAAGGGCACGGCGGCGGCGACGGCCACCGGGTCGGCGAAAATGGCGGTCGCCTGGGGGAACTTTCAGGAGTCGGTAGGCGCCGCCATCCTGCCGTTCGTCACCCTCGTACAGACCAAACTGGCCGGGCTGTTCGCGTTCGTGTCGGAGAACTCCTCATGGCTAGTACCGCTGGTCACCTCGGCGGCGGCACTCATCGGCGTCATCGTCGGCGTCGCTAAGGCGTTCGAAATCTTCTCTACGGCGATGAAGGGGTTTAAGGTCGTGGTGGGTATCCTGCGCTCGGAATGGATAGCCACCAATGCGGCGTTTCTCGCCTCGCCGCTCGGGCTAATCATTATCGCCGTCGTGGCCCTGGTCGCCGCCATCGTCATTCTGGCCACCAAAACGCAGTTCTTTCAGACCATCTGGCGGGCCGTCACCTCCTTTATGGTGGCCGCCTGGAACGCCACCATGGGCGCCATAACCGGGGCGTGGGACGCCGCCTACCGGTTCATTGCCGGCATTTTCAACGCCATAAAAGGCGTGGCCATGTCGGTTTGGGGCTGGATCCGCGCTAACTGGCCGCTGCTGCTGGGCATCCTGACCGGCCCGTTCGGCCTGGCCGTGGTGATGATCGTGCGCTACTGGTCGACCATCGTCGGGTTCTTCGCGGGCATCGTCCACCAGATCGCGGCGGTGTTCGCCACCGTCGGCAACGCCATCGTGGCCCCGTTCGTGTGGGCGTTCGGGGTGATCCGCAACGCCGTGGACGCCGCCCTCGGCTGGGTCGAGGCCCGCATCCGCTCGGTGCTGTCCCTGGTGAGCTGGGGTGTCGGCGCCGCCAAATCGGTGTACAACGCCTTCGCCCGCACCTGGAACGCCGTCCAGGTGGCCGTGCCCGGCGTGAAGATCCTGGGCAAAACGGTGGTGCCGGGGTTCACGCTCGGCCTGCCCGACCTGCCGCTGCTCCAACGCGGCGGCCTGGTCCTCTCCGAGGGGCTCGCCTACCTGCACCCCGCCGAGGTGGTCACCCCCGCCCCCGCCGCCGCCCGTCTCGGCGGCCCGGCCGTGGTCGTCGAGAACGTGCAGCTGTCCGAACGCGTCGACGTCGAGCTGCTGCTGCGCCGACTGGCGTTCGCCGTGCAAGCCGGGCGCATATAGCCATGGTGTGCGTCCGCCGGGCGTGGCTGGACCTCTACGGCGACGGCACCGTCACCCTGCCGCTCGAGTCGGAGGCGGGCGGCTGGTATTGCACCGAGCTGGATCTCGGCTACCCCGAGGTGCGCGACGTCGTGAACAACCGGCCCGACCAGGACGGCACCGACGACCGCACCCGCTACGCGGCGGCGCGGGCCGTCTCGGCGAACATCACGGCGCGTGGCAACCAGCCCGACGCTCTCGCCGCCCAGTTCGGCCCGTACATGATCGCCTCGGTGCGCCCCGTGCTCCACTACGTGCTGGACCGGCCCGGCACCCCCGAGCGGCTCCTGACGTTGCGCCCGTCGGGTTATGACTGGCCGATCAACGGCACCCGCAGCCGCGACGTGCAGCTCACGTGGGTGACGGCCGGCGACCCCTACGCCCGCGACCCGGTGGCGCGGACCTCGACGGCCTGGGCGGGCTCGAGCACCACGCCGGGGCGCACCTACAACCTGACGTTCAACCGCATCTACCCGCCCGGGTCGGGCTCCCCGGTGCCGGGCATTTTCACCCCCTACGGTGACGTGCCGGCCCGGCCGCTGCTGCGCGTCTACGGGCCGATAACGGCGCCGTGGGTGACCATCGTCCCCGCCACCGGCCCCTACCCCTACGCCTACACCGTCTATTTCCGCTCCGGCTATGTGATCAACGCCGGGGCGTGGGTGGACGTGGACACGGCCACCAAAACGGTGTTCAAGAACTCCGATCCCACCCAGCCCGACCCGGGCGCCCTGGACTGGGGGGCGTCGCTCATGTTCCCGGTGCTCACCCCGAACAAAACGTGGCGGATGACGCTGAACGGCTCCTCGACGTCGTCGGTGACCCAGGTGCAGGCCATCTGGTCGGATCGGTGGCTGACATGAGCGTTGTGGCCCCCGCCGCCGCCCCCGTCGACGTCCCGCCCGCCCGGGGGCGGTGGCGGTTCACGCTGCACAACCGGGCGTTCTCCGCCAACGTCACCCCCGCCAACTCGAACATCGGCGAGCTCGTCGACGCCCGCTCGAGGCGGCTCGAGCAGAAATGGAACGAGCCGGCCACGCTCACCTGGACCCTCGACGGCCGCTCCCAGGCCGCCGCCCAGGTGGCCGAGCTGGCCATGGATGTCATGGCGTGGCGTTGGGATGACACCACCGGCCGGGACCGGGCCATGTTCCGCGGGGTGATCGCCCAATCCGAGGACCAGATCTCCGAGCAGGCGCACACCGTCACCTACACCGCCCACGACTACCTGGCCATGCTCAAACGGCGGTTTATCACCTACAAGATCCCCGTCGTCTACACCCAGATGGACCAGGACACCATCGTTGCCAACCTGCTGGTCTCGGCGTCGGCCTCGAACAGCTCGGGCGGCACCGGGTTCTCGCCCGGCTCGTTCATCCCGCTGCAGGTCATCCGCTGCAACCCTGACGGCACCATCCGGCCCACCTCGGGGGTGCTGCGCGACCGCACCTATTTCGGGGGGCAGGAGATCGGCGAGGCCGTCGACAACCTGGCCAACGTGCTCGGCGGGTTCGACTACGACGCCTACCCCTCCGCGGACGGCAACGCCAGCCCGCTGCCCTACCCGGCGGGCATCGACGCCCTGCGCGTCTTCTACCCGGTGCAGGGCACCACCCGCGCCGACATGGCCCTCGTGTACGGCTCGACGGTGTCGACGGTGACCCGCTCGGTCAACTCCGCCGATTTCGCCAACTACGTGCGGCTGCTCGGCAACAACGGCGAGAGTGACCCGGCCATGGCCCAGCTGGTGGCCGAGGCGTGGACGTCTGATGCCGCCACCGGCACGCCCGGCGCCACCGGGCTGTGGATGACCGCCGAGAACGCCTCGGACGTCACCCTGCAAAACACCCTCAACGAGCAGGCGCAGGGCACCCTGGCGCTCATGTCGACGCTCATCCCGTCGTATTCGCTGGGGATGCGCCCCGGCGCCTACCGCTGGGGGTTCCCGCGCATGGGCGACACCGTGCCCCTCGTCATCCAGTCGGGCCGGCTGAACGTGAACACCACCGTGCGGGTGCTCGGCCTTACTTACGACATCGGCGACGACGGCCAGGAGGACGTCGAGCTGACCGTCGGCCGCCCCGCCGTCACTCTCGCCGCCCTGCTGGCCGCCAACCGCCGCGACGTCAACGCCCTCGCCAGGAGATAACGATGACCCGCTTTACCCCCCAATGGCTGCAGTCGGGCTCCTACGCCGCCTCGGTCGACCGCCGCCTGATCGGCGCCCTGTGGCCCGCCCCGGCCTCGGCCGGCTGCCTGGTGCAGGCCTCGACGGGGATGGTGGTCAACGTCAACCCCGGCCAGGTGGCCGTGCCCACCCAGAACAGCACCGGGGCGACGCTGTGCTCGAGCGACGCCTCCGAGGCGGTCACCGTCACCGCCGCCCCACCGTCGGGCCAGAACCGTATCGACCTGATCATCTGCCGGCCCCGCGGTAACGATCTCGACGGCGGCGCCAACACCGATTTCATTTTCGACGTCGTCACCGGCACCCCCGCCGCGTCGCCCGCCGTGCCCGCCACCCCGGCCGGCACGGTGGCCCTGGCCCAGATATCGGTGGCCGGCGGGGCGGCGTCGATAGTGGCCGGCAACATCACCGACGTCCGCCCCGGCAATCTGGCCATTGCCGCCATACCGCTATGGATTCCGCGCGGAATGCTGCTGAACGTCCAAGGTCCGTCGTCGACCCTCAACAACCCGACAACCGTTCTATCTGGCTCGGTCAACATGATCGCGGGGCGAAGCTATCGGGTGTCGGGTTCGCTGATGGTGGCAACTACAGCCGTATCCACCTTGCGTTTCTCCGTGAACGTCGGTGCGGGTGGTACGCAGTTTCCGAGTACGGCGTTGATCCTCTGGAATGCCAACGTCACCGGTAATGGTGGGCAGACCGTGGCGAACGGGTCGCAGGTGGGGTTCGGGTCGCTGCTCTGGACGGCGAGCGCAACCGGGGCGCAACCCGTGTCACTTGTGTCGAACGGCTCTACCGGCACCTTTTCGGTATCCGCCGGGCTGGCGCAGCTGACGGTCGAGGACATCGGCGGCCCCGGCGCCCCCACCACGTAAAGGAGGAACGGTGAGCTATCAAGCGCAGTCGCAACTAACCGACGACCCGACGTTTCAGGGCCGGTCGCGCGCCGTCGCGGTGCAGCAGGCCGAGACGTTCATCAATGACGGGCGGGCCTCGTTCGTGGCCCTGTCCCAGTCGCTTTTGCGCGGCGAGGGCGACACGACCACGGCGTTTATTCGTATCGGGGCGGGCGGGCCCGGTATCGCGGATAAGGCCGACAACGGCGACGGCACCATGGACCAGGCGAAAGTGACCGACGCCGACCTGCTCTCGCTCACCCAGGCCAACTATCCGACCGTCGCGGCGCTGTTCTTCAACGACGACGGCACCCCCAAAACAGGAGGCTGACAGATGTCCGACACCCCCGCCGACCCGGGCGACGTCCAGGCTACCGAGGCGGCCGACCCGGGCCCGCCCACCGAGGAAACCCCCGTCGCGGAGCGTCCACCCGACCAGGGAGGAGGTGACGCCGACGCCCGGGGCGGCGAGAACTGGGCGGGCGAGCATCCCGACGCCGCCGAGGTGGCCACCGTCGACAACCCCGAAAGCCCCCACGAGGCGTCCTAGTGACGGTGTGCCCGTTCGCGGCGTGGAAACCGGTTCAGAACCACGGGGGGCGCATGTCCGCCCATCTGGGGCTGATCCTGCACGTCCAGGAGGGCAACGGCGGCCTGTCCGGCTGGTTCAACAACCCCGCCTCGGGGGCCAGCTCGACGTGGTGGGTGGGCAAGGGCGGCGCCCTCGAGCAGTACGTCGACGCCGACGTAACCGCCTGGGCGCAGGGCAACGGCAACGGCACCTACAACAGCGTGGAAACCGAGGGCTACCACGACGAGGCCCTCACCGCCGCCCAGGAGGACACCCTCGCCCAGCTGTACGCCTGGGGGGCGCAGGTCTACAAGTGGGGGAATGTGCTGGCCGAGGCGCCCGGCGATGAGGGGTTCGGCTGGCATGGCATGGGCGGCTCGGCGTGGGGCGGCCATACCGGCTGCCCCGGCGATGTGCGCAAACCGCGGCGGGCGCCGATCCTGGCCGCCGCGTTCGGGCCGACCCCGGCCCCCGAACCCGAGGAGGAGCTCGAGGTGATAATCATTCGTTCCCCCGATGGGGCCATGTCGATGTTCGACGGCACCAAAAAGGTGGGCCTGGTGGACACCCAGTCGGCCGGCGCGTTCCAGGCCGCCGGCATCAAGGTGGCCAATATCTCCAAGAACCAGTACGACCGTATCCCCAACGCCTGACCGGCCCCGGTGGGCCGGTTCGACCTGCACGGGCTGGTGGCCGTCATCCTGGCCGCCTCGATCGGCGCCACGCTGGTCATTGTGGCCCTCGAGACGGTGCTGCACTCGGGGGCGATCTCCGACGCCGAGGCGAACGTCCTCTCGACGGTGATCGGCGCCGCGATCGGCTCGATCGCCACCTACCTGGGGGTGTCCAAGTCGAACGGGCGCCGTGAATGACGCGGTTATTGCCGCCATTCTGACCGGCGCGGCGGGGATCATCACCGCCTGGGCGGCGGTGCTGCGGGCCAAGGACAAGGGCAACAAGGATTGCGAGGCCCGCCTGGCCGACGCCCGCGCCGAGGCCGAACGTTACGCCGCCGACCTCCACGAGCTGCGGATGCGCCATCCCGAGGCCGGGGTGGCCTCCTACCATCTGCTGCTCGGCCTGTCGCTGCTGTTCTTCGTGGCCGCCGTCATATTCGGCGTGCTGGCCGGGCGTCAGAGCTCGAGCGGCCATCCGGGCATACCGGGGCCGCCGGGCCCGCCCGGTCATGTGGGCCCGCCGGGCCCGGCCGGCGCCACGGGGGGTAAGGGCGCCAAGGGGGATAAGGGGGCGAAGGGCGACACCGGGGAGGCCGGCGCCGCCGGGACGGCCGGGCGAGCCGGGGCGGCGGCACCGGCGGGCACCACACTAGGTGGCACATCGCCGACCGGCGCCACCGGCGCGACGGGGGCGAGCGGGGCTACCGGGCCGCCCGGCCCGGCGGGACCTCGAGGCGCGACCGGGCCGGCGGGCCCTCGAGGGGCGACAGGGGCGGCCGGTAAGCCGGGGGCGGCGGGTCCGTCCTGCCCGGCGGGGCTGGTGGCCGAGAACGTGACGGTGAAGGTGGCCAACGGCGGCGACACGGTCACCATCCGGGTGTGCGCCGTCCCCTAGTAGCGTCGCCTGCCGGGGTTCAGGTCACAGAAACCCGCCCCCGAGGGGGGCGCCCGTCGAGGGGCGGGCGCCCGCCCTCACCGAGAGCGGCGCGGATGGCGTCCAGGTCGGGGCGGCGCAAATAGCGTTGCGTGGTGTTGAGGCTGGTGTGGCCGAGGAATATCTGCACGGTGCGCACGTCGTGGCAGCGGTCGAGCATGTCCGACGCCGCGGTGTGGCGCAGGGCGTGGGCCGATATGCCGTCGTGCGGGCCGGTTTTGATGCCGGCGCGGGTCATCCAGTCGGCCACCTGGCGGCCGATGCGGTGGGCGGTGGAGCCGATGACCGGCCCGGCGGTGCGGTCGCGGACGTGGCGGGTGAGGACGGCGTCGACGTCGGGGGGGACCGGCAGGTAGCGCTCGTTGTCGCCTTTGCCGCGCACGTGCAGGACGCCGTTGTCGCGGTCCCAGTCGGCCAGGTCGAGGCGGGCCACCTCGACGCAGCGCAACCCCAGGCGGGCCATGAGGGCCACAATGCAGTCGGCGCGCACGGTGGGCAGGACCAGGGCGAGACGGCCGAGCTGGGCGGCGGTGAGGGCCCGGGGCGGGCGGCGGGGTTCGCGCACCCGGGCCAGGCGGCGGGTGGGGTCGCCCTCGAGGAGGCCCTCGGCGGCCGCCCAGGCGCAAAAGCCGCGCACGGTGGACAGGTAGGCGCGCCGCGACGCGGGGCGTTGGGCGCCGACGATGGCCTGCCAGTCGAGGAGGTGGCCGGCGGTGAGCTCGCCGACGTGCAGGCCGGGGGGGCAGGCGCCGGCCATGATGCCGAGCCGCCAGGCGAGCTGTCGGGCCGAGGCCGCGCCGATCTCACCCCTTCGCGCCCGCCCCGTCACATACAAGGCGACGGCGTCCGCCAACAACAACGGCGCTGGACTCCTGCTGGTGCCGAATGGTTCCTCGGGTGGCGGCGAGGACATTAGATCGGCTAACCGTCAGGCCGCCCGAGAGGGGGGTATATACCATTTGGTAGAGGACTGGCCCAAACACAGCCAGTCGAAGGGCACCTCGGTGGCCTCCGCCCAGGCGGCCAGGACGGCCAGGGCGGGGGCGTGGCTGTCCTGCTCGTAGCCGTTCACGGCCTGGCGGCTCTTGCCGACCCGGGCGGCCATGTCCTCGGTGGTCATACCGGCCACCCGCCGCGCTTTGCGCAACCGGTCGCCGAGCGTCCACTCCATCACCGCCGAGTCACGGAAGTCTGCCATGTACGGAATGTAACACGATTTCCCCACCTGTGGAAAGGCTGTGGATTTCCGTAATCCGCCAATAATGTTGGCATATGCTAACGTTGTCGGCGATGAGCACGGTTGACGACAGCGAAGAACTGATAACCGGCGACGAGATCGCCGCCGAGTACAAGGTCACCGCCGCCAGCGTGCGCCGCTGGGCCCGGGCCGGCATCCTGCCCGTGGCCGCCATCACCCCCGGCGGCCTGCGCCGCTACCGGCGCGGCGACGTCAACCGGGTCCTGCGCCCCGACGACGCCGCATCGTGACAGCATCGGGTCGCGGGGCGGGCCCGGCTCGGGGAAGGGCTGGGCCCACCCCGGCCGAACGATCCCGCACCATCGTCTTAGAGCAGATCCCCGAAAAACGCTTCCAGGCCGACGTGGTCGACCGGGCCCGCCAGCTCGGCTGGTTCGACTATCACCCCTACGACAGCCGCCGCTCCACGCCCGGCTGGGTCGACCTCACCCTGATCCGCCCGCCCCGCCTCGTCTTCGCGGAACTCAAAACGCAGCGCGGCGCCGTCTCCAAAGCCCAAAAGGCGGTGCGGGCCCTGCTCGAAGGCTGCGCCGTCGAGGTGTACCTGTGGCGGCCCGCCGACTGGGACCAGATCGAGACGGTGCTGGCCTGGTGAGCCTCGCCTACGTGCGCGCCGTGGAGGCCTCCAGGGCTCTCAAGCCGGGCCCGTGGGCGGTGCTGCGCGCCATCGCCTGGTGGGCCTACGACAACGGCCGCTACCAGTGCTCGCTCACCGACCTGGCCGCCGAGGTGGGCCTACGCCCCGAGACCGTGTCTCGCATCACCACCCGCCTGGCCGCCGCCGGCTGGCTTGAGGTGACCCGCACCGGCGGCCACAACATCTACGACTTATCCACAGGCCGCCTGTCCGATTTGGCAAAACGTCAAATCGAGAAACAGCAAAACGTCAAATCGCGCCGCGAAAACGTCAAATCTCACTATCTATCTACAACAACAACACAACGCGCCGAGCCCTCGGTCGCGGCCTGCCCTGCTGTGGACAACCGGGGCGTCTACCGCGACGAGCGCGGCTACGTGTTCGTGACCGACGAGCAGCTAACCATGGAGGTGTGACCGTATGGGCTACGAATGGGACGCCGACGACCGGCGGCTGATCTGGCGGGCGCCGCCGTGGTGGCGGCGCTGGTGGCGCCGTCTCATCCTGGGACGCGACCCGTGGTAGCCATCCCGCCCCCCGAGTTCACCATCACCGACGCCGACCGTTTCGGCGTGCCCACCATCGCCGTGTGCTCGCTCTGCGGCGACACCTGGTACCGCCCCGAGCACGACCGCAACGCCGACACCCTGCCCGTCTACGCCCTCGACCACCGCGACGCCCACCGGCGCGACAACGGCGAACAGCTGCGTTTCACGTGATCGCCGACTACACCGAACAGCTCGGCCAGCTCCGCGCCGCCCTCGTCGCCGCCTACGCCGTCGCCCAGCACATCCCCCACGCCCAGCCCATGATCGTCAACCTGGCCGAGGCCGTCGCCGACTGCGAGTTCCTCGAGGCCGCCCACCGCGCCGAGCTGCGAGCCGAGAATGGCCGCTAGCCCGACCGACACGGCACGCGCCGAACGGCTCCGCCACCTCAAAGCCCAGGCCCGCAAATGGGCCCGCGAACGCAACAACGCCATCTGCGACTGGGCCGCCGTCGGCGCCACCGTCGACGAGATCGCCGCCGCCCTCGACATGGCCCCCGGCACCATCGCCCGCATCGTCAAGGACGGCCGCCGTGACCGATAAACCCGTTTATCGGTGGAAATCGTGCCGGGATTCACAATGACCGCCGTCTACATGGTCGGCGATGTGCGCAGGGTGCTTGCCACCCTCGAGCCCGGCAGCGTGGACCTCGTACTGACGTCGCCGCCGTTCCTGGCGTTACGGTCCTACCTACCCGCCGAACATCCCGACAAGCCGGCCGAGATCGGCTCCGAAGCCACGCCTGGCGCCTACATCGACACCCTGCTGGACGTGGTCGAGGCCTGCGCCCGGGTGCTTGCGCCGCATGGCACGATCTGCCTTGAGCTCGGCGACACCTATAGCGGGTCGGGCGGCGCCGGCGGCGATTACAACGTCGGAGGCCTCCGAGAGGGCCAGGAGAGGTTCGACGGATCGAACCGGCGGCTACGAGCACACAACCTCGCCCATGGCTATAGCGGGTACGCCCACGACTGCATCACCAAGGAGCCAGGATTCGGCTACACCACCGGCGGCCGAGGCTGGCCGCTCGACAAGTCGCTCTGTCTCATCCCCGAAATCTTCCGGTTCGCTCTCGTCTACGGGTTCAATCCGCTCACAGGCCGCCATACGCCCCGCTGGCGGGCCCGGAATGTGGTCCGGTGGTGCCGGCCCAACCCGCCGGTCGGGGCGCTCGGCGACAAGTTCCGGCCCGCCACAAGCGAAATGGTGGTGCTGTGCAAAGCCCGCGACCGATACTTCGACCTCGACGCCGTCCGCACGCCCGTCAAAGAACACTCGCCGTTCACGCGTGACGGGCAGAAAGGCGACAGGGTGCGGCAATCGACTCTCGGCGCTTACGACCCCGCACAATCGGCGGGCGCGCCGCCGCTCGACTGGTGGCACATCCCCACCCAGCCCTACGACGGCGCCCACTATGCCACCTGGCCCGAACAGCTGTGCGTCGTCCCCATCAGAGCCATGTGCCCCCGCCAGGTGTGCCGCACCTGCGGGCAACCATCGAGGCGGATCGTCGAGGCGATCCGCCTCTGCGCCGACGGCAGCGTCGTGACCGGCGACTGGAATAGCGACACCTACGAGCCGGGCGTCGGCTATGAGGGCAAGGTCAACCATCGGACCCAGCCCGCGAACTTCGCCGGCACCGAATACACCACGGTCGGATGGTCGGACTGCGGCCACAACAACTGGCGGCCCGGCCTAGTGCTCGACCCGTTCGCCGGCAGCGGCACCACCCTCGAGGTCGCCACCGGCCACGGCCGCCACGCCATCGGCATCGACCTCGACGCTCGCAACGTCGCCCTGGCCCGCGATCGGGTCGGGCCGCTCCTGTTCGAGGAGGTGCTGGTCGCATGACCGCCGATAACCCCGGTTATC
>Ga0126380_10000804_pt1 | contig 11169 bp, 10 predicted proteins | sample PanSoiMetPlot_26_FD_92544 | JGI IMG/M metagenome (GOLD analysis project Ga0126380, IMG submission 92544) | Tropical forest soil microbial communities from Panama - MetaG Plot_26 | ecosystem: Environmental > Terrestrial > Soil > Tropical forest > Bulk soil | place: Panama | collected 2016-02-17
ATCTCGTGTGCGCCGAGCCGTTTGGCGTCGTCCGCCTTGTTCGCGGAGGTGGTGAACAGAATCACGTGCGCGCCGAACGCATTCGCGAATTTCACCGCCATGTGACCGAGTCCACCGAGGCCGACCACGCCGACCGTTTGTCCCTTGCTCACCTTCCAATGGCGCAGCGGCGAATAAGTCGTGATTCCCGCGCACAAGAGTGGCGCGGTCGCCGCAAGATCGACACCGTCACGAACCTTCAGCACGAAATCCTGATTCACGACGATGTTGGTCGAATAACCGCCGTAAGTAACGCCCCCGGTGTGTTCGTCGGGACTGTTGTAGGTAAAAACAACGTCCTCGCAGAATTGTTCGAGATTTTCGTGGCAGCTGTGGCAATCGCGGCACGAATCGACCATGCAACCGACCGCGGCGAGGTCGCCCTCGTTGAATTTTTTCACATTGCGACCGACGGCGACGACGCGTCCGAGAATTTCGTGACCAGGGACGCAGGGATAAGTCGTTCCACCCCATTCGTCGCGCGCGGTGTGAATGTCGGAGTGACAAACACCGCAGAATAAGATGTCGATCTTGACGTCGTCCGGCAACGGGTCGCGCCGGACAAAGGAAAACGGCGCGAGTGGCGATTTCGCGGATGGAGCAGCGTAGGCTTTGGTTTGCGGAGTCATATGGCGGATTGACACCTTACGCCCGTTGGCTGACTGGCAAAATTTGTTAATCCAACTTTTGCACTAACAACCAAACCAAACCGGAAAGAATTCCGGCAAAAGAGGACAGCACGAGCGCGGCGCGGCGGGATTGGCGGACTTTGAATTCCGGCCGCGGAATGTCGTCGTGAATGTGGCTGCCCTCGTAGAGTCTCATCAACACAAACGCGACGACGAAACCTACTGCGGCCCACTTGAGACATCCCAGAGCAAGATCAAGCATCCCGAAATCATTCTAACCGCAGAATCTGAGCCCTCAACGGATCATTTTTGCGCGTTGAAGGTTGAGTGTTCGAAAAGAACCCTGCAATCTTCGGTTTCTCGAAAATGAGCACATCGATGATCGACCGCAGTCTGCCGCTGATCGATTTGCCAGCTCCGATCCAAAACCGCGGCGCGCTCGAATCGCTAAACTCTTCGTCCGTTTTGGACGCTAAGTTGACTCGTTGGCTCCCGCCAACTCACCCGCTACCCTCGCGGGTCTGACCATCTACTTCAGCGGCCTCCCTGCACGCTGAGTTCCCAACGGTATCCGTCGGGATCGTGAAACCAGAGTCCCATGTGCGGTGAACCCGGCCCTTCCGGACCGATCTCGTCGCCCGGATCTTCGATTTCGACCTTATATTTTCTTAAATGCGCGAGCGCCTTGCGCAAGATCGACATGTTCGGAAGATGAAACGACATATGATCGAGCGTTTTCGGTGATGGCTTCCCTTTGAAGAGCGCAATCGTCACGTTGTCGTTACCGATCGCGACGCCGTTTTCGAATTCGAATTGTTTGCGCAAGCCGAGCGCGCTTTGAAACCAGCGCGCGCTTTTCTTCGGATCGCGCACCGCGAGACCAAAATGTCCGACAACACCGAGCTTAAACGATACTTTCATTTTCGGATTCCAAATACGCGGCCATCATGCGAAAAGAGAACGCATCCGAACATGGTTGCGTTGGCATTAATTTTATGTGCCGCGATGGCCGCGATGGGCGTCATCGTCATCGTGAAACCGGCCCTGGCGCACGAATGGACGCACATGTTCGCGGACAAACGTGGAATGTGGATCGCGACCGCGATTCGCGCGATCCTCGGATTGGGTTTGTTGGCTGCCGCGTCCGAATCGAAAGCGCCGTTGCTCCTGCGGCTTCTGGGTTTGGTTATTCTGATTGTGGCGGTCGTGGTGCCGATTCTCGGCGTGGATCGACATCGCCGAATGATCGATTGGTGGCTGGCGCGCAGGCGGACGGTTGAAATGATATGCGGCGCGGCCGCATTCGTTTTCGGGATCGGATTGATCTACCTAATTCTCTAGACGCCCGGGAAATCGCGCGGCAAATGCGAGCACAGAACTTGCTCCTGGAGGTGCCATGCCTCTCGCAATCGACTCCACCCTGCCAGCGGCGAAACGTGACGCGCGTCCGGCACCTACCCTTAGTTCAGCGTTCGGTTCCGCCTATTCCATCGCCGAGATCAACGCTTACATCGCCATTCGCGACCAACTGCTCGCCGAAGCCGAAAAACTTCACACGAGCGCAAAGATCGCGAGCACTGCGCTGGCCAACGATTTCGTCGAAGGTTGTCTCAAGCCCGCGCGTCCTCCTTACGAAGCGCAATGCTTGCCGGAATCAGACGCGGTCCGCGAGCGCAAACGCTGTGAGGCTGTTCGCCACCGAATCGCGCTACTTCGCAAAAGCGTTTGCTAATCGCGGCCCCACAACATCGCGACGCTGGTCGTAAGACTGCCGCCCATGTTGAAGGTCAAATAACGCTTCGCGTTTGGAATTTGCCTCTGACCGGCTTGCTCGGTCAAATGTTGATAGGCTTCGACAACTTGCCGAACGCCTGTCGCCCCGACCGGATGGCCATCGCCGATTAGACCGCCGCCAGGATTCACCGGAATCTCAAAGTCGAACTTACCTTTCATCTTTTCGTTGCGGACCTGCGGCAAAGCCGTCGCCCCGCTCTTGGCCAACTCCGCGCCTTTCCCGGGCTCGGCCAGTCCGAGAATTTCGTAAACAACAACCTCGGTCACCGAGAAACAATCGTGCACATCGGCGCCGTTGATGTCGCGCGGTTTCAAGTTCGCCATTCCGAATGCGCGCTCGGCCGCTTTGCGCGCGATCGAGAACGTCGGCGCGTCTTTTTTATCAAGCGGCAGATAATCGGTCGCGTGACCGAAGCCGAGCAGACGCGGCGTTTTATTTTTGTCGCGCCCGATCTTGTCCAAGTATTTCCCGGAGACGAGCACGAGCCCCGCCGAGCCATCGGTGATTTGCGAGCAATCCGAAACCTTTAACGGCGGCGCGACGCTTGGGTTCTTGTCGGAGACCTGCGAAGCGCAATCGAGCGTGAGATCGGCGTCACGCATTTGCGCCAACGGATTCAACTTCGCGTGTGCGTAGTTTTTCCAGGCCACAGTCGCGAGGTCCGATTCCTTCGCGCCGTACTTGTCGATATAGATCTGCGCGATCCGGCCGAACAATTTTGGGAACATGAAGTCGCCATATTCCGGCTTTTCGTTGTGATAATCAGCGGCCGCGCCGAGAACGTCAGAACCGTCGAGGGACGACATCGTCTTTTGCTGCTCCGCGCCAACGACCAGCACCGCGTCGTAAATCCCGCCCATGATCCATTCCGCGCCGAGCAAAACCGAGAGCGCGCCCGAAGCGCAGGCCGCTTCGGTGTGCATCGTCGGGATGCCGCGCAATTTCGGATCGATCTCCGGAATGAATGCACCGAGCTGCAATTGTTTGGTGAACTGGCCGGCATTGAAATTTCCCACCGCGCCGGCCTGGATTTCGCCCGCGTCGATCTTCGCGTCTTCGAGCGCTTTCTTTCCGGCTTCAACGATCAAATGCCGGATGGTTTTCCCCTCCTTTTTCATGTTGCGCTTAAAATCGGTCCGCGCACCGCCGAGAATGTAAACTGGCTCGTTCATAGGTTGTTAAATTTAGCTAAAGTTCGCGCTCTGTCATCAACCGCTGAACGCATCCAGACCGGTCACGTCGTGGCCGACAACCAACGTGTGAACGTTGTGCGTGCCTTCGTAGGTGTAAACGCTTTCGAGATTCAGCATGTGCCGAATCACCGAATATTTATCGGTGATCCCGACCGCGCCGAGAATGTCTCGCGCAAGCCGCGCGCATTCCAACGCCATCCAGACATTGTTTCGCTTCGCCAACGAAATCTGCGCCGGTCGCGAGGTGCCGGCCTCAATCATTCGCGTTAAGCGCAGCGCGAGCAATTGCGCCTTCGTTATTTCCTGCACCATCCACACGAGGTTCTCCTGTACCAATTGAAAACCCGCAATCGGTCGGCCGAATTGTTCGCGTTCTTTCGCGTAGGCGAGCGCTGTCTCGTAGCAATCGATCGCCGCGCCGATCACTCCCCATGCCACACCGATCCGCGCCTGCGACAAACACGAGAGCGGCGCGCGCAATCCTTTCGCGTTCGGCAAACGATTTTCCGCCGGAATGCGACAGTCCTCGAACCAGCATTCCGATGTGCGCGACATGCGCAGACTGAATTTTCCTTCGATATCGCGCCCGCGAAATCCCGGCGCGTCTTTTTCGACGATGAAGCCGCCGACTTTGCCATCATCGTCCTTCGCCCAGACAACCTTCACGTCGGCGATCGACGCATTGCCGATCCAGCATTTGCTCCCATTCAAAATGTAGTGATCGCCGTCGCCTTTCGCGCGCGTTTCCATGCCACCGGGATCGGAACCGTGACCGTGCTCGGTTAAGGCGAAACAGGCAATGCGTTCGCCCGAAATAATTCCCGGTAACCAACGCGTCTGTTGCTCCGGACTGCCAAAAGAATGGATCGCGTGGATCGCAAGCGAGCCCTGTACCGAAGCGAGTGATCGCACGCCGGAATCAGCGCGCTCGAGTTCCTGCATGATCAATCCGTAAGCGGTGTAACTCAGTCCGGCGCAGCCGTGCTCTTTCAAATATGGCGCGAACAAACGCAGCGCACCCATTCGGGGAATGAGCTGCTCCGGAAATTTTCCAGCGCGATGACACGGGACGACCTCAGGCATGACTTCTTTCTGCACGAACTCGCGCGTCCGATCGCGCGCCGCGCGTTCCTCATCGGTGAGTAATTCTTCGATCCCGTAATAATCGAGCGAGGTCATGACTCTGCGGCTTGGTACAACACGACTGACGCGTGCGCTACCCAGAAATTTCGCTAGAATCGCGCGAAGCAACATGGCGCGACTCCACGAGTATCAAGGCAAAGCGATCCTGGCCGCGAACGGATTTCAGATTCCGCGTGGTCGCGCCGCCTCAAATCCCGACGATGCCGTGGCCATTGCAAAAGAACTTGGGTGCGACGTGGTCGTAAAGATTCAGGCGTGGACCACCGGGCGCGCCGGAATTGGCGGGGTCGCGTTTGCCAAAAAACCGGTGGACGCTCGCGGTCACGCCGCCCGCATGCTCACGATGAAGGTCGGCCAGTTTCCGGTCGAAGCCGTGCTGGTAGAAGAAAAGATCGACATCGAGCGCGAATTTTTTCTCTCGCTCGCGATCGATGACGCGACACGCGCGCCGATGATTATTTTTGCGGCCGGCGGTGGAACGGGAATCGAAGAACGTGCCGCATTGACGAGGCGGATCGCCTGCGACGTGAAAAGCGGTCCAATCGATTCCGCATTGAAAGAAGCGATCGATTCAAGTGGCCTGAAATCCGACGAAGCGAAGCAACTCGCCGAATCGATTCGAAAACTTTTCGCCGCCGCGCGCAGTGTTGAAGCGCGCTCGCTCGAAATCAATCCGCTCGTCCTGACGAAGAACGGCGAGTTCGTCGCCGCCGATTGCCGGATCACGATCGATGATTACGCAGTCGCCCGGCATCCGGAATTGAAGATCGAGATCGCGCGCGAGTTCGATCATCCGCCCACCGCGCTCGAACGCGTCGCTTACGCGGTCGAGCAAAACGATCATCGCGGCACATTCTATTTTGCGCAGCTCGCGACAGCGGCGCCGAAGGAATCGAAAGGTCTTGCCGGGTTTCACGGCGCGGGCGGCGGGGGGTCGATGATGTCGATGGACGCGATCGTGAACGCAGGATTCACCATCGCGAATTTCACCGACACCAGCGGCAATCCGTCCGCATCGAAAGTTTATCGCGCGTCGCGGATCATTTTAGCGCAGCCGGACCTTGTCGGTTATTTCGGATCCGGTTCCGGCGTCGCGAGCCAAGAGCAATACTGGTCGGCCTACGGCTTGGCGAAGGCGTTTTGGGAGCTCGATCTTGATATTCCGGCGGTGATTCGTCTTGGCGGCAACACCGAAGATCGCGCCGTCGAAATTCTGGCGCGCATGTCGAAACTTCTGACCGCGCGGATCGAAGGTTATCGCAAAACCGATGCGCCTGCCACGATCGCGAACCGTTTCGCTGAGCTCGTTGCGGAATCAAAAAGCAAAAAATGGAGACCGCGCGCTCCGCGTACGCCAAAACTCATCAAAGATAAGTCTGCGACGAAGTTTGATGTTAAAGGCGGCCGCGTTTGGATTGACAACACAATGTGGCCGCTGATTCGTTCCGCAATCGAGACTCATTCTGGCGGCTTGATCATCGATCGCGCGGACACGCCTGCAATCGCGCTGCCAATGGAAGAATTCGCGAACAAAGATTCCGAATTGGTCGCATGCGACGTCGAATGCCGTTTAGCAGGAATCGATGGATTTTATTTAGAGCTCGATATTCCGGGGCTCGATGAATTGATCGGAGGAGCGCGCTAATGGCAATCTTGATCGACGAAACGAAGCGCGTGCTCGTCCAGGGGATTACTGGGCGCGAAGGCCGCGCGCGCACGCGATTGATGCGCGAATACGGCACGAACGTCGTCGCTGGCGTGACGCCGGGCAAAGGCGGCGAAAATGTTCTCGGCGTTCCAGTCTTCAATACGCCGCAAGACGCGGTCGATTCGGTAGGCAAGATCGACATCTCGGTGCTATTCGTTCCCGCGGCCGGCGTCAAAGAAGCCGCGATCTCTGCGATTGAAGCCGGAATCAAACTGACGGTCCTGGTTCCCGATCGCGTTCCGGTTTGGGACGCGATGGAGATTGCCGCTGCCGCAAAAGTGAACGGCGGAACGTTTCTCGGACCGAACACGCTCGGAGTTCTAAGTCCGGGCAAGGGTGTCGTCGGAATGATCGGTGGTCGCGCGGAGAGCGCGCGACAATGGTTCAAACCCGGAATTCCAAAAGGCGTCGGTGTGATCAGTCGCTCCGGCGGAATGGCGTCGAGCACCGGTTATTATCTAGGCCAAGCCGGCGTCCGCATCTCGACGATCGCGCACATTGGCGGCGATGCCGTTCTCGGAATTCGAATTCCCGACGCAGCGTTGATGTTTGAAAGCGATCCGGCGACGGAAGCGATCGTGATCTTTGGTGAAATCGGTTCGTCACAGGAAGAAGAACTCGCGCAATTGGTTCGCGACAAGAAAGTGACGAAACCAGTTATCGCCTACATTGGCGGCAAGGCCGCGCGCGAAGGAACGCGATTCAGTCACGCCGGCGCAATCATCGAAGGCGGGCGCGGCACGCACGCGGGAAAAGTGACAGCGTTGCGCGAAGCCGGCGCGACTGTGGTCGATGCCTTCGGCGAATTGCCTGGTGCAGTGGTCGAAATTTTGAAGAAATTGAACGGACAAAGCCTTATGAGCGAAGCAGACAAAAATGCGGTCTGGAATAGCGCGATCACGCGGATCGAACCGAATCGCGTCGCGGTGCGCGGCTACGACATCGCCGAATTGATGGGGCGCGTTTCATTCGGCGCGGCAGCGTATTTGATTCTCACTGGCGAATTGCCGAAGCCGGCGGTCGGAAAATTGATGGACGCGATTTTGGTTTCGTCGATCGATCACGGCGCGACACCGCCAAGCGCGTTGGCCGCGCGAACAACCGCATCAACCGGCGCATCGCTCAGCGCAGCCGTCGCCGCCGGTATCATGTCGATCAATCGTCATCACGGCGGCGCGATCGAAGATTGCGCGCGCCAACTGAAAGCGATCGCGGCCCGCGCGACGCGCGAAAAAATTCCAATCGAGGAAGCAGCCACGCGCACGCTCGCCGCGATGCGCGAGACCGGCGAACGCATGTCGGGATTCGGACACCGAGTACATACAAAAGATCCGCGCACTGCTCGATTGTTCGAGCTCGCGCGGGAAGCCGGCGTCGATGGCGTTCACATGAAGGCGGCACGCGCAGTGGAAAAGTCATTCGCCGATTCGAAAAAGGCATTGCCGATCAACGTGGATGGCGCGATCGGAGCGATCCTGGCCGATCTCGGAATGAACCCGGCCGCGTTCAACGGAATTTTCATGATTGCGCGCACGCCCGGATTGATCGCGCACGTGATCGAAGAACAAACGCGCGAGAAACCGATGCGGCGGATCGATCCGGTGAAACACGGTTACGACGGCAAGCCGCCGAGAAAAATTTCATCCTAACCAAAATCAACAATCACCATGGCAACGAAAACAACCCAACCAAAAACCTACGGCGTGAAAGAGATCGCGACGCTTTTTCCAAGCTTGATGAAGATCAAACAGAGATCGTTGCGCGAAAAAGTGGCCGCGGTCTGGAGCGAAGCGATCACGACCGGTTGCGGCGGGAAAGGCTGGACGTTCGCCGAATTGCGCGCAGTGAAGTTCACGCTCCTTGCCGGCGACATCGACATGAAGTTCGTCGAGCATCTGAATTCCTGCGCGCGCCAATGCATTGCGATCGTCGACGTTTTGAAAAAATCGTTCCGGTGCAGCATTCCGATCAATCGCGATCATCTCATCGCCGGTTCGCTGCTCGCGGATGTCGGTAAGCCGCTCGAGTACGACAAGGACGGTTCGGGCAAAGTTGTTCAGGGAAAATTCGGCCGACAATTGCGACATCCATTTAGCGGAGTCGCCCTCGCCTACAAACACGGAATCCCCGCGGAAGTGATGCATATGATCGCGACTCACAGCCACGAAGGCGACAAAGTTGAGCGCTCGATCGAGTCGATCATTTTCCATCACGCCGATTTCGTGGATTTCGATATCGCCAAGAATCTTGGCAAGCGCGCGGCCAAAAAGAGTAGTTGAGGGTTGAGAGTTGATTGTTGAGAGTTGGTTATGGCGTTGACGTTTGTAGAAAAAATCGCGGCACGCCATGCCGACGGTCTTCGCAAAGGCGCCCTCGTTCGCTCAGGCGATTTCGTTTCGATTCGCCCGCGTCACGTCATGACGCATGACAACACCGGCGCGGTGATTCCGAAGTTCAAACAAATCGGCGCGACCAAAATCGCCGATCCTGCGCAACCGGTCTTCGCGATCGATCACGACATTCAAAACACCACGCCGAAGAATCTCGAGAAGTACGCCAAGATCGAGAAGTTCGGCGCCGACCACGGGATTGATTTTTATCCCGCGGGCACCGGCATTTCGCATCAAGTGATGGTCGAGCAAGGTTACGTTGTTCCGGGGGCGTTGGTGGTGGCAAGCGACTCGCACTCTAATTTATATGGCGCGATGGCCGCGCTCGGTACACCGGTCGTGCGCACCGACGCGGCGAGCATTTGGGCAACTGGCGTGACCTGGTGGCAAGTTCCGAAGGTCGCCAAGGTGGTCCTCAAAGGAAAACTTTCGTCCGGCGTGACCGGCAAGGACGTGATCATCGCATTGTGCGGACTCTTTAATAAAGACGAAGTGCTCAATCACGCGGTCGAGTTCGTCGGCGACGGCGTGCCGGCGCTTTCCATGTCGGAACGAATGACGATTGCGAACATGACGACCGAATGGGGCGCGCTCGCCGGCGTCTTTCCGTTCGATGATGTGACCGTGAAATATCTCCAGTCGCGCGTTCCGGAGTTCCCCCATCCGAATCGTCCCGGAAAGCGCGGTCCGAAGAGTCGTTCCGGTTACAACAAAATCGACATCGACAATTGGTGGAAAAATCGGAGCGACATTGGCGCGGACACTGACGCGGAATACGCAATCGAGCTCGAGCTTGATCTTGCGAGCGTGGTGCCGCACGTCTCCGGGCCTAACGAAGTGAAGACGATGGTTTCGTTGCCAGAGATGGAGCGAAAACACGTTCCGATTCAGAAAGCGTATTTGCTGTCGTGCGTGAATGCGCGCTTCGAAGATTTGCACGACGCCGCGGACGTGATTCGCGCGCGCGGGGGCCGCGTTGCCGAGGGCGTGGAATTTTACCTCGCGCCTGCCAGCGCCGAGGTGCAGGCAAAGTCGGAATCAAACGGCGATTGGAAAACTTTGATCGATGCCGGAGCGATTCCGTTGCCGCCCGGTTGCGGGGCGTGCATCGGCCTCGGAAAGGGCTTGGTCGAGAAAGGCGAGACCGCGATCAGCGCGACCAATCGCAATTTCAAAGGACGCATGGGCGATCGCGACTCGCTGGTTTATTTGGGATCGCCGGCCGTCGTGGCGGCGAGCGCGCTCGCCGGATTCATCTGTGCGCCGCAAACATTTACCGAGCGCCCGGCCGGAATCGCGACGCGCCGCGCGGAAAAGAAATCCAAGCCGGCCGAATCGGTTCAAATCATTGAAGGTTTTCCGGCCAGCGTGCGCGGCCGGGTGTTGTTCATCGACAAGGACAATCTGAACACCGACGGGATTTACGGCAGCAAGCACACTTATCGCGACGATATGACGCCGGATGAAATGGCGGCGGTCACTTTTGAAAATTACGACCCTAATTTCAATTCACTTTACAAGACAGGCGATGTCGTGGTCGGTGGATTGAATTTCGGGACTGGGTCGAGCCGCGAACAGGCTGCGACGGCGTTGAAGTTTAAAGGAATTCCGTGCGTGATCGCTGCGAGTTTTTCCGAAACCTACAAACGGAACGCGTTCAACAACGGGTTCGTCGTTTTCGAATGCCCAGAGTTGGTGACGCATTTGCGCGCAACATTGAAGAATCGCGCGCCGACGACCATCGCGCCCGAGATCAACATCGATTACGGAAAATCGACGCTCATGCTCGATGGAAAATCGTTCTCGTTTCCGCCATTGAGTCCCGCTGCGCAGGAGCTCATTGTCGCCGGTGGCGCGGAAAATTTGGTCGCCTCGCGACTACGACCAAAATCAATGTAGCCACGGAGCTCTGTCGCCGTGCGCCTCGACAGAGCGAGGCGGCTACAGCTTGCGGGCTGCATCCACGCCGATAAGATCGACATCTTATGGCGAAATATCGAATTGCTTGGATGCCGGGTGACGGCGTTGGAAACGACGTAATGGAAGCGACCCGGACCGTGTTGGACCGGATGAAACTCGATGCCGAATACGTCCCGTGCGACATCGGCTGGGAATTTTGGTGCAAGGAAGGCAACGCGCTCCCCGATCGCACAGTGAAAGCGTTGAAGGAAACGACCTGTGGACTTTTCGGCGCGATCACGAGCAAACCGCAATCGGAAGCTAAGGAAGAACTCGCGCCCGAGCTCAAAGGCAAAGGTCTCGTTTATTTTTC
>Ga0126380_10000805_pt1 | contig 11165 bp, 10 predicted proteins | sample PanSoiMetPlot_26_FD_92544 | JGI IMG/M metagenome (GOLD analysis project Ga0126380, IMG submission 92544) | Tropical forest soil microbial communities from Panama - MetaG Plot_26 | ecosystem: Environmental > Terrestrial > Soil > Tropical forest > Bulk soil | place: Panama | collected 2016-02-17
AACATTACCGCCGAGATTCCGCTCGGGCGATTGGTGGTGATTACCGGCGTCTCGGGGTCGGGGAAGTCGTCGCTCATCACAAACACCCTGTATCCGGCGCTGTCGCAGCGGTTGTTGAGGTCACGCGAGGCGGCCGGCGACCACGATCGCATCGAGGGGCTGCAAGACCTGGACAAGGTCATCGACATCGACCAGTCCCCGATCGGCCGCACGCCGCGCAGCAATCCGGCGACCTACACCGGTCTGTTCACGCCGATCCGCGATCTGTTCTCCTCGGTCCCCGAGTCGCGCATGCGCGGGTACCAGCCCGGGCGCTTCTCGTTCAACGTCAAAGGGGGACGCTGCGAGGCGTGCGAGGGGGACGGGATCATCAAGATCGAGATGCACTTCCTGCCCGACGTCTACGTCACCTGCGACGTCTGCAGGGGCAAGCGCTACAACCGCGAGACGCTCGACGTCACGTTCAAGGGCAAGTCGATTGCGGACGTGCTTGACATGACGGTGGACGAAGCGACCGAGTTCTTTAAGGCCGTGCCACGCATCCGCCAGATCCTGGAGACGCTGCAGCGCGTGGGCCTGGGCTACATCCATGTCGGCCAGCAGGCCACCACGCTGTCGGGCGGCGAGGCGCAGCGCGTCAAGCTCGCCAAGGAGCTGTGCAAGCGCGCCACGGGCCGCACCCTCTACATGCTCGACGAGCCTACCACCGGCCTGCATTTTCACGACGTGGCGAAGCTCCTCGAGGTGCTGCACGAACTGGTGGACCAGGGCAACACGGTGGCGGTGATTGAGCACAATCTCGAGGTCATCAAGACTGCCGACTGGATCATCGATCTCGGCCCCGAAGGGGGCGACGGCGGCGGCGAGATCGTCGCGGCCGGCTCGCCCGAGGAGATCGTCAAGGTCAAGCGCAGCTACACCGGGCAGTTCCTCGCCCCGGTGCTGGCGCGCCGCGGCCGCGCGGCGCGACGAACCGAGGCGGCAGAGTGATTTTCGCAGTGCGGAATCTTCCCTGAATGATCTCTCACGAAGCGATCTCACGATTGTGGCATGCCGGGCCAGGTTCTCCCGGCGTGCCGAAGCGCCCGTCCGCAGAGTCAGACTCACAATCCGACCCGGTAATTCCCGTCACGCGACATAAAATCGGCAGGACAGCCCTGAGGCGAGCGAAGTGGCGCCGATCCCCGGCCATGAAGTAACATGAGTCGACCACGAGGGTCGCTATGACGCTTCGCCATCGCCTAACGCTCCTCGTCGCCATTGCGCTGATTCCGCCGCTTCTGTTGACCCTGTACAACGTGGTGCGCTCGCAGGTTGTGGTGCACCGGGAGGCGCGCGACGAATCGCTGGTGGCGGCCCGGCTGATCGCGGCCGAGTTCGCCCAGGTGCTGGAGGCGAGCCGGCAGCTCATGATCAGCCTCGCCCTGCACCCGGCGGTTCCCGACGACGAGGCGGCCTGTGCGGCCTATTTCAGGTCCGTGATCGCCGAGATCCCGATCTATCGCGAGGCCGCCGTCATCGACACCAGCGGCGCGTCCCATTGCGCAACGACGCCGCGTCCGGTCAATCCCGGTGTGACGAGCAGCGTCACGTTCCGCGAGCCGATGAGCACCGGAGCGCTGACGGTCGGCCCGCTCAGGCGCGACCCTGAGACCAGAGCACCGTTACTGCAGGTGTCGATGCCGTGGCGCGACACTGCCGGCGCGACGAGAGGCGTCATCGTTCTCGTCATCGATCCGAAGGAGATCGCCCAGGATCTGGCCAGCCGCGAGTGGCGGGCGCACCATCGCGTGTTCGTGCTGGACCGCGACGGTGCGGTGGTCGTCGCGGTTCCGCGCGAAGGCGCCGAGGACATCAAGGCGATTGCCCGGGACGTGTTCCCACGCCTGGCGTCCGGGACGGCCGGACCTACCGCGACGGCTGGCCCGTCCACGACGTCCGACACGGCGTTGACGTCGCCGCCCGCGGTGACCGGCACGGTGCCGGCCTCCGGCACGATGACGGGGTCCGAGGCGGTTCCGGCGAAAGGGCCGACCGGCCGGTCGGAGATCGTCGGCTTCGTTCCCGTGGAGAACACGCCGCGCGGGCTGTTCGTCGGCGTTGCGATCGACCAGGAGATGGCGCTAGCCGATGCCCGGCGCGTCAACAAGCAGAACCTCGCCTTCGCGCTCGTGACGATGCTGCTCGCCGTCGGCGGTACGGCCGTCGCCACGCACATCCTCATCGACCGGCCCATCCGGGCCATCGTGAACACCGCGCGCCGCCGCGAGGCGGGTGACATGACGGCGGCCTTCCCGGCCTTCCCGTCGTCGGCCGAGTTCGGCCAGCTCAGCACCGCCCTCTCCAGCATGTCGGCGAAAATCCACGACCTGCTGGAGCAGAAAGGCTTCCTGCTCCGCGAGCTTCAGCATCGCGTGATGAACAGCCTGACCCTGCTGTCGAGCGTGCTCGAGAGCCAACGGCGCAACGTCAAAAACCCGGTGGCGCGCGAACACCTGCAGCGCGCGCGTGACCGTGTGGGCGCCATGGCGACCGTGTACCGCTATCTCTACCAGACCGACACACCGGACGACGTCGAATTCAGCGGCTTCCTGAAGGTGATCTGTTCCGAGAGCCAGAACGCCTACGCTGGCACTCACAAGCCGACCATCACGGTCGAGGCCGACCGCCTGGAACTGCCCGGATCGCCCGCAATATCCCTGGCGATGCTGACGCACGAACTCATCACCAACGCGCTCAAGCACGCCTATCCGGAAGGACAGCCCGGGCGCATCGACGTCACGCTGAGGCGCAACGGCGACGATATCGAGCTGCGGGTGGCCGACGAGGGCCGCGGCATGCCGGAAGGCTTCCAGATCGACCAGTCGAGGTCGCTCGGCATGCGCTTCGTCTCGTCCACGGTGCGCCAGTTCTGCGGAACGCTCACGATCAACCGGCGCGAGCCGGGAACGGAGTTCATCATTCGCCTCTTGGCCGCCACGCTGGAGGCAAGGCGCGCATAGGGTTTCGCGTCACCTGTGTCCCGCGCGCGCGGAAGCTTCGGCTCTGGGCGCGAGCCTAATCTTCCAGCATCATCTGAACGAAGCCCGCCGAGTCGGCGCAGAACTCGCCCGTCAGTTTGTCGTCGCAACCATGATAGCGTGATGATTTGCCCAATTTCGTCTGCGAAGCTGTGAAATATCAACTCATCATCTTCGATTTCGACGGCACCCTGGCGGACAGCTTTCCCTGGTTCAGGCGCGTCCTCAACGGTGTCGCCGACGAATTCGGCTTCCGCCGCGTGGCGCCCGGCGAGGCCGCCGCCTTGCGTGGCCTGGACGCGCGTGAGATCCTCCGCCGCCTTGCCGTGCCGCGCTGGAAGCTGCCGATGATCGTGCGCCACATGCGCACCCTCAAGACGCGGGATCGCGACGCGATCGCCTTGTTCCCCGGCGTCGACCGTCTGCTGCACGAGCTCACGCAACGAGGACTCGTGCTGGCGCTGGTCAGCTCCGACGCGGAGGCCAATGTGCGCCACACGCTCGGCGCCGCGAATAGCGAGCGCATCGCCCATTACGCCTGCGGCGCCTCGCTGTTCGGCAAGCGCGCCAAATTCGTCTCCGTCCTCAGGCGCGCACAGATGACGCCCCCGGACGCCATCGCCATTGGCGACGAGATCCGGGACGCCCAAGCGGCCCGGCGGGCCGGAATCGCGTTCGGCGCCGTATCCTGGGGATATACCGACCTTGCGGCACTTTGTTCAATTGCCCCGGACGAGGTTTTTGCCGGCATGGACGATATCCTGGCGGTGCTTGCCTGATGGGTCGTGCATGGCTTCGCCACGTCGCCAGCCCGCTTCGACCGACACGAGACGATTCGGCTCGTAGGTCCGCCGCAAAGCAAGGACCTGCCAGTAAGGTTGCGTGAGAATTAGCATAGGTGTCGCGTGGTCCTATCGTAATGGCTTTGACGACCCACATCGCGGCATGCTCAAGATGGGTCTGAGCGATAGAAACCAATCGATTGCGTTCAGCATCGGTCTCCGGATCAGCGGTCTCCTTGCGCATCGTTTCGCAGAGATCGATAAGGTCCGCCACTCTTCGTTTGATGTCATCCACCATCGGATTGGATAATGGATTGAACGGAACTGCCGACACGATATTCTCCAAGAGTCATGGCGTTCCTTTCATCAATGGCCCCGCCGCTGGAGTGCTAACGGCAACCACAACGTCAAGCAAAGGTGTCCGAAAGGCGCTTCTCTCAAGCGGATCGGCGTGCACGGCTCGACAAACGGTACGGCTTTCCTAGCTAGGCGGTTTTTATGCCGGCCTCATTGAGGATCACCCTTGAGATCCTCCAGAGCGGCTCAAAGAGCGGGCCTTTTCCCAAATAGAGATCCCTATAGACCGAGGCAATTTCCGATTGTAATCGCTCTCTTCTCCATTGCTGTGCCGGCTTGAGTATCGCGCTGATGTAACGTTGGTGAAATTCTGCAGCCAGCAAGACCGCCGGAAGCTGGTGGTAATCCGTTTCGGCGTTCCCGACCTTTTGACTGGCGCCCAGTGTTTCGAGATTGTTGAATTCGACAATGTGGTGTGACTGTGGTGTCTGTGACGCCCAAAATGTCCTCACGTTTTCTTCACGATCCATCTTCCGATTAACGGAGACCGCGTTTACCTCTCGGACGGGTCGTGCAACCGGGTTCAAACGAGCAAGGGTGAAGTCGTTGTCGTGGTCTGTGCCGCGAACAAGAGGTCCGTACCGTGCTTGCCGTTCAATGTCAGCCGGCGGCACGTCCGTGTTACGCAGACCAATGCGAACTCGATTCGCTGAGACGAAGTCCCGAAGCCCCTTGTCGTTGCGAAGGTCGGTCGCGAACGGAGTCATCTCCTTGTAAGGGCCGACAAGCCAGCCGGTATCGTCCGCCGAGGACCGGAACAAAAAAAACTTTGCATGGCCCCTCGGCGGGGTCACCGGCCTGCAGCCCGGCAACTGCGCAATCGTATTCCAAATCATATTCTTCATGACGACATCAGCCACCAACCGCTTTTAGTTAGGCATCTCTCCGTGGTCGCGTAGCGTCATACCCGCCTCCATCGCACCCGCCTTTGTCGCGGTGGTCGGCAATCAGGTTCATTGGCTAGTCAATCACGAGCAATTCCGTAGCGCTTAAAACGGCGGAAGCGCACGGCAGTTGTCGCAGCGGCGACAGCGGCGCGGTGATCTTCAAAGGAGCGACGCCGGAGTGGCGAATACCAATAATGGCAGAAAGTTGCGGGATCGCGACGCGATCGCCCTGTTCCCCGGCGTCGACCGTCTGCTGCACGAGCTCACGCAACGAGGACCCGTGCTGGCGCTGGTCAGCTCCGACGCGGAGGCCAATGTGCGACACACGCTCGGCCCCGCGAATAGCGAGCGGATTGCCCATTACGCCTGCTGCGCCTCGCTGTTCGGCAAGCGCGCCAAATTCGTCTCCATCCTCAGGCCCCGGACGCCATCGCCATTGGCGACGAGATCCGGGATGCCCAAGCGGCCCAGCGGGCCGGAATCGCGTTCGGCGCCGTATCCTGGGTTATACCGACCTTGTGGCGCTTTGTTCAATTGCCCCGGACGAGGTTTTTGCCAGCATCGACGATATCCTGGCGGTCCTCGCCTGATGGGTCGTGCACGGCTTCGCCACGCCGCCTTGCAGCCTCGGCCAACGCCGGCGGAGTGAAACCGCCGCCATGTCGCCGACCACTGCCCCCCAGCCGCGACCGAAGCGCGCGGTGGTGACGGTGCGGATTGAAGCCGCACGATTCGGCGTGGACATTGGAGACATGGTCCAAAGGACGGCCCTGCGCCGACGCTCATGATTCGGCTTTTGCTTGCCCTGCTGCTGCTGGTCCTGGTCGCGGTCCGGGTACCCGGGGAACCGCGACCGGACGGGACGGCGGAGGTCATGCACCTCATCGCTCGCGAGATCCGCGCCGTCCTGCCGGGCGACGCCATCGGCGGGGCGGCGGCCGCGGTCCGCATCGAAGGCCGCACATTGTTCTTCAATACGGGTCTCGCCGACATGGCGGACAGGCGGCCGATGACGTCGGACTCGCTGTTCAACATCGCCTCGCTGCGCAAGCTGTTCGAAGCGACGCTGATCGCCCAAGCAGTGCAGCAAGGGGAGCTCGCGCTCGACGATCCGGTGGCGAAATATGTAACCGAGCTGCAGCAGGGCGGGACCATCCGGCGCGTGACCATCGGGCAGCTTGCGACCTACACGTCGGGCCTGTTGCTGCGCCAGGATTATGAGCCGTGGCCCGACTGGGGCTATACGCTGCCGGAATTCATCGCCACCCTGAACGCTTGGGAGCCGGAGCGCGGCCACGAGGGCGGACAGGAGCATATCTACACGCATGCCGGCTACGTGCTGCTGCAGCTCGTTCTCGAGCGGCGCTTTTCGCGCCCGATCGGCGAGCTCGTCACCGAGCGGCTGCTCGAGCCCCTGGCCATGTCGTCGACCGTTCTGCCGCCGCGCGGTGCCAATGGACGAGCGGAGCTTGCCCCGGCGCTCATGCGCCGCGCCGTGCAGGGCTATGACCGGGATGGCGCGCCGATCGGCGCGCCCGGAGATCAGCAAGGCTATTATCACTTCCCCGGCACCGGCCAGATGTTCTCCTCGGCCCGCGACCTCGCGACGTTCCTTGCCGCCCAGCTCGGTGAATTGCCCGAGCATCGGTCATTGCAGGCCGCCATGGCCCTCACCCAGCAGCGGGTCGCGCGCTATGCGCCACGCCATTGGCAGGCACTCGCCTGGGAGGTTAACGACAACACCGATCCTCCCATCGTGGAAAAGATCGCCGGCCTGAACAACACGTCCGGCCATATGGGAATGATACGCGACAAACGGATTGGTATCGTGATCCTGTCCAATCGAGGCAGCCAATACATGGCGACCGCCGGACGCCGCGTCCTGGCCGAGCTCGCGCATCCTTGAAATTTCAGCGGCCGCGAATTTCGCCGCCATGATTTGCCATGACGGCTGGGGACGAATAGCAAAGGTGTGTGCCGGGCCGACCAGAGATAGCTGCTGACGCCGCATCTCGGCACGTCAACTCGCAGGATCGATGACGATGCATGCCGACGACCTGCGCGAAGACATCTCGCAACTCGAGATCCGCATCGAAGAGCTGGCCAAGCGCATCGAGGAATGCCGCAAGATCATCCTCATGTCGAAGATCGCGATGAGTATCGGCGCGCTGCTGATCGTTGCGCTCGTCGTCGGGGCGATCTCCTTCACACCGACGACCTTGCTCGGCGCGATCATTGCGGTGATCGGCGGAATCGTGGGCTTCGGGTCGAATACCAGCACGCTCAATCAGATGACGATCGAGATGAAAGCCTCCGAGGCGCTGCGGACCGAGCTCATCGAACGGATCGATCTGCGCGTGGTCGGATAGAGATCTGCCGGCGAGTGATCCCATCGGCGGGGCGGGCCGAGGCGCGGACGGGTGCCTGTTCCACGAAGCGCGCTCGGCCGCCCTGCTATTTCTGGTTTTTCCCATTTTAAAGCCGCGATGGTAGCATAATACAGTCAAAAAGACGCGCTTTAATTCAATTTGACTTGAGATTGCGAGAAAAGCTCCCGCCAGAGAACCACGGCAACGTCCCAAACTCGTGAACGCTGTGCCGTATTTTTCGTTGCTACCATAACGCGACTGGTCGCGGGACAGGTGCCCGGGCATTCACAACCAATAGTGTCATGGCAACCGCGCGGCCTCTTGCTTCAACGGAGGTGAATCATGGCGCATTCCCATGTGATCGTTGGCACGACGCCGACCCCGCTCACGGTCCGCAGGATCGGATGGGCGGACCTCAAGGATGCCCTGGCACACGGCGTCGACGATTTCCTCGTGATGCCCAGCCATGCCGTCCTGCTCTGCGTCATCTATCCGATCGTCGCTCTCATCCTGGGGCGCCTGACCATGGGATATGACGTATTGTCCCTGTTCTTTCCGCTGGCCGCCGGATTTGCCTTGCTCGGACCGTTCGCGGCGGTCGGGTTCTACGAGGTCAGCCGCCAGCGCGAGCAGGGTCGCGACGTGTCCTGGCGCGAAGCCTTCGACGTGTTCCACTCGCCATCGTTCGGTGCCATTGCGGCGCTCGCCATTCTGCTGCTCCTGATCTTCTTCGTCTGGCTCGCCGTGGCGCAGGCCGTCTACGTGGCGACGTTCGGCTACGCGCCAGCCGCCTCGATCCCGGATTTTCTCGACCAGGTCTTCACCACGCGATCGGGTCTGCTGCTCATCATGCTCGGCAATGGCATCGGCTTCGTGTTTGCTGTGGTGGTATTCACGATCAGTGTCGTGTCCTTTCCGCTGCTGGTCGACCGCGACGTCGGAGCCGCGCCGGCCGTCCTGACGTCGATCCGCGCCGTTCTCGCCAACCCGGTGATCATGGCGCTGTGGGGCTTGATCGTCGTCGGCCTCCTGCTGATCGGCTCACTGCCGTTCTTCTTCGGCCTCACCGTGGTGCTGCCGATCCTCGGGCACGCGACCTGGCACCTCTACCGCAAGGTGGTGGAGGCCTGAAATATGAGACGTCAGGCCGCCGCCAGCTCCTGGTCCTTGGCCTGGGCGCGCTTGAGCGCCGGGCGTTCGGCCAGCCGCCCGGTATACGCGACGAATTCCGGGCGCTCCGGCAGCATTTTGAACATCATGCCATAGCGCAGGCCGCTGCCGATCACCACGTCGGCGGCGGTGAACTGCTGGCCCATGATGTAAGGACCCTTGGCGAGCGCTGCGGCAAGCACGTCGAGGGTGGTGTCGTAGTCGCCATAGCCGAGCGCAGCGCGGGGCGCCTCGTCCTTGCGCGGGAAGGCCCGATCCTGAATGGCTGGCTCCAGGCAGCTCGGACCGAAGAACAGCCATTGCAGATAGACGCCGCGGCGCGGCGTGCCCATCGCGATGTTGAGCTCGCGCTGAGGGAACTCGTCCGCCAGGTAGGTGCAGATGGCGGCCGCTTCGGTGATCACCACATCGCCGTGTCGCAGCGCCGGAACCTTCCCCATCGGATTGACTTTCAGATAGTCCGGCGCGCGGTTCTCGCCGCGTTTGAGGCTCAACAGATGGACGTCATAGGGCTCTCCGATCTCTTCCAGCATCCAGTGGACAATCGAGGAGCGCGACGGCGCCGCATGGTACAGCGTTAGCTTTGCCATTGGGGGGTCCTTTCGTAGCCAAGGCGTCTTCCGCAGACAGCCAGACCTGATCCGGATGGAGTCGCGGCTGGCTCGGAAAATGCGACCGACATGGAGGGTCAGACCGCCATCTATCTCCACATCGTGGCGGTTGTGCGAAGCGAGCGAGAACGTGATGCGGGTGTTTAAGACAGACGGAGCTGATGAGATGCAAGCCGCCGAGGTGACCCGACCGTCCTGATGTATTCCGTCCTGCCGCTTTGGCTCGCAGTGCGCTTCGCCCGTCATTTATGCCATTGGGCGAGCAGCATCGCGACGTCCGGCGACGCCAGGGATCGTTGCTCCACCTGCTGCAGTTCGCCGAGCTGGGCGTCCCGATCCTGGCTACGATCTTTCGCGAAATCAATGCGCTCATCTTCGCCGTGATCATCGTGGTATTCCTGCTGCACGAGGCAATGTGAGTCATGCCACGGGACGCGGGAGGTGTCACCGATTGAGCACCACGTGCACAGCTTTCTCGAGATGCTATCGTTGATGGGACTTGTTCTCGTCGCCTTCGGGTTTTCCAAAACGACGCAAAGCGGTCACTGCCTCGGCCCATACACCTTTCGCAATGGATGACGAACTGCGCAACCGGCCGCACGCGATTCAGCTCGGCTTGCGCGGCAGCGGATATTCCGAACTCTCATAGAGCTTGCGGATGGCGTCGGCGTCGAACCGCTCCTCGTCGACTTCGAGGATGGTGCCGAGGAGGAAAATCGCCGGCATCTCCTCGATGGCAAAGCGGATCGCCTCGGCAGCCGTGTCGAAACGGCGATAGCCGGCAGGGCGATTGCCCTTCTTGCTGCGGCTTGGAAAGAGCTCCGCCGGTGCCCGGTAATCGAACTGAGGCATCGGTCATTCTACCAGGGCAGATGGCGAAAAGCGAGCCGCCGCCCAGAAAGGCTGCGCCCGTTGAGGAAAGCGGCGCTCCGCCGCCGCGCTTTGCGCCAAGGCCGGCGGCTGTTAACGTCCGAACCAACTAATGCGCACGGGAGGAATCGGGCAAATGCTGTCGCGGCTGACCGTCTCTGTTGTGGCCGCCCTCCTGTTGACTGGCCCGGCCCTGTGCCAGCAACCGGTGAAAATCCGGGCCGGTTGGATCACCACGCCCGCCTCGCTCATCCCGCTCATCTTCGCCAAGCCGGCCCCGGCGCGGCACAAGGACAAATCCTACACGTTTGAGCCCGTCTACTACGCCGCATCGCCGCTGCAGATCACCGCGCTCGTCAACAATGAGCTCGACATCGCGGCGCTCGGCTATTCGAGCCTGCCGCTCGCGGTGCAGAATGCCGGTCTTGCCGATCTGCAGATCATTGCCGACGAGATCCAGGACGGCGTCCCGGGCTATTACGCCACGCCCTATTGGGTGCGGAAGGATTCCGGCATCGCGAAGATCGAGGACCTCAAGGGCAAAGTGGTGGCGACCAACGGCTTGGGCAGCGGCGTCGACATCATCATGCGTTCGACCTTGCGCCGGCACGGCCTCACCGACAAGCGCGACTACACGGTGATCGAGGCACCGTTTCCCACCCAAAAGGCGATCCTGAAAGAACGCAAGGCCGATCTGATCGTCACCGCGTTGCCGTTCTCGTATGATCCTGAAGTGCTGGACATGGCGACGCGGCTGTTCGATTCACGCAGCGAGTTCGGCACCGTGGCGCTGTCGTTCTGGGTCGTGCGCAAGGATTTCATCGCACGCCATCGCGCCGCGCTCGTCGATCTCCTGGAGGACTATGTCATCGCCCTGCGCTGGTACCTCGACGGCGTCAATCACCGGGAGGCGGCGCAGATCACTGCTTCGTTCCTCAAGCGCCCGGCGGGCGCGTTCGAAGACTGGCTGTTCACCCCCAAGGATTTCTACCGCGACCGCAATGGCAGGCCGAACCTCGAGGCGCTGCAGGCGAACGTGGACAAGGCCAGCGAACTTGGCTTCATCAGGGAGTCGATGAACGTTTCGGCCTACGCAGAT
>Ga0126380_10000806_pt1 | contig 11161 bp, 9 predicted proteins | sample PanSoiMetPlot_26_FD_92544 | JGI IMG/M metagenome (GOLD analysis project Ga0126380, IMG submission 92544) | Tropical forest soil microbial communities from Panama - MetaG Plot_26 | ecosystem: Environmental > Terrestrial > Soil > Tropical forest > Bulk soil | place: Panama | collected 2016-02-17
CTGGCTAACATCGACAAGTTGATCGCGAACGAATCAGAATTTGATCGCGGGTTTTGCGACCGCTATTACCGGGAAAATCTCCAGTTCAATTTTGCAGAACGCAAGAAACAAGGTCTGCGCAAATTCTCCGAGCTATGCCAAAAACACAAGCTGCTGCCAAAACGCGAGATCGCGTTCAGCGTCGTGTAGCAAATTGCCGAGTGGGCTTAAGGTCGGGTTTGTTTGGGGGCATTCATGTTTGGCCCCGTCGGTCCGCCCGGCGGTACGTACTGGCCGGTAATGTCCGCGTGCCAAATCCAATCGTCCTTGCGCATGCCCTTCACCGTAATTGTTTTCTCGTAGTATTTTCGCAAGAGAATCTGCCCCGTTTCAAATTCAGTTTCCCTTCGGGCGCGTGTGAGTTTTAGGAGAGTCCCCGGTTCGTTCAGCGGCTCAAAGCGATAGGCGCCATCGTCCAGAACGACCTTGCCCGTAAAGATCTCTGACTGGCCTTCGAGAAGGGCGGTGCTTTTCGGCTTAGCGGGCTGGTTTGGCTGACCATGCGCATTTGGCTGACCTTGCGCCGTTGGCTGATTTTGCTGTTCCGCTTGGGCCTTCTTTTCTCGATCGTACGGTTGCTCTAGCAGGTACGAGCATGCGCTCAGAAACACCAATGCAATCAAAAGACCTGTAAATTTCACGCTCCCTCTGTATTGAGTGAGCAATCGTGAGTCAATGATTATGCGCAACACCGGGCTCCGAGTTGTCAGTGAATGTCTGGCGGATAAAATAGTCAGTGCAACGCCGCGTAGAAGAAAACCTGGGCCCAACGCCGCGTCAGGTTTTTACGCGGCAACGCCGCTGGATCATTCTTCCTCCTGAACAACTCGACAGCGGCCCGTTTTCGTGGAGCGAAATCTGCGGCTGCGAGTGTGTTGCGCGTTTGCTTTTGCGCAAAGGCTTCGCGACCGCGGACGAGGTCCAGGCCTTCCTGCGGCCGAAGCTGAAATCGCTGAGCGATCCGTTTCTATTGCCAAACATGGAAGCAGCGGTGGCACGAATTTGCGCCGCACTCGAGCGAGGCGAACGGATCGTCCTTTTCGGCGACTACGATGTGGACGGTGTGACTTCGCTCGCGCTTTTGGCCGAAACGCTGCGCGCCTACGGTGCCACGCCGAACTTGTTTTTGCCGATGCGAATGGAAGAAGGCTACGGCCTCAGCCGCGAAAGTGTTGAGCGTTGTGTCGAACAATTTCATCCGCAACTCCTGATCGCGCTTGACTGCGGAACTTCTTCCGCTGCGGAAATTGTCGATCTTCGCAAACGCGGGGTCGAAGTCATCGTGCTCGATCACCACGAACCGAAATCCGCGCTGCCCGAATGTGCGGCGATCGTGAATCCAAAAGTCGATCCGGCATCGCCGTTTCATTATCTCTGCAGCGTCGGGATCGTTTTCAAGCTTTGTCACGCGCTGTTGAAAACGCGGCCGATCGATTTCGATCTTAAATCACGCCTCGACCTGGTCGCGCTTGGAACCGTGGCGGACATTGTCCCGTTGCGCGGCGAGAATCGAACTCTGGTTCAGCGCGGCGCGATTGAGATTGCGCGGACGAATCGGATTGGTTTGAAAAAGTTAATCGAAGTCAGCGGCGTTAAGCCACCAATTTTTACCGAAGACGTTGGCTTTCGCCTAGGTCCTAGATTGAATGCGGCCGGGCGCTTGAGCACCGCGGAGAAATCGCTTCGGCTTTTGTTGACGCATGATGAACGCGAAGCAACCGAACTCGCGGAATTTTTGGACAAGCAGAATCGCGAGCGGCAGGAGGTCGAGAAAAAGATCTTCGCCGCGGCCGACGGAAAGATCGCCAAGGAATTCGATCCCGCGCGCGACGCCGCGATTGTTGTTTACGAGCGCGACTGGCACCCCGGCGTCTTGGGAATCGTCGCCTCGCGCATTGTTCACAAATATCACCGGCCAACGATCGTGATCGGGTTTGACGAAGCCGGTGTTGGAAAAGGAAGCGGCCGAAGTATTGAAGGATTCAATCTGGTTGCGGCATTGAACCGTTGCGCAGACAAGATTGACAAATACGGCGGGCACGAAATGGCGGCCGGACTGACGATTCAGGTCAAGAATGTTGATCTTTTCGCAGAACAATTTCGGCAAGTGGCGCACGAACTCTTGTCCGATGACGATTTGCAGCCGCGTCTGCAGATCGACCACGAGATCACTTTTCCCGAGTTGAATTTCGATTTTCTCGGCTGGCACGAAATGCTGCAACCGTTCGGCAACGGCAATTCGCAACCGATTTTCTTTGCGCGCTCTGTAGAGTCCGTCGCCGAGCCTCGAATCGTGGGCGAGAAACATCTGCAACTGCGGTTGCGCCAGCGAAATTATCATCATCGCGCGATCTTCTTTGGCGCAGCGGACGACCCGTTGCCGCCGCAGCCTTGGGACGTTGCATTTCGAATTCGGCCCGATGAATACGAAGGCAAAACGCGGCTGGAGATGAGAGTGGAAGCTGTGCGCGCAGCGGAGCCGAAAACGTGATGGAAATTTCGCAGCCGCTCGAAGAGCTCGATTGGATCCCGCGTCCGAAAATTCTGGCGTTGCGACGGCTCGGCATTACCACGGCCGAGCATTTGCTCACTCATTTCCCGCGGCGTCATGAAGATCGACATCAATTTCCTGAATTCCCGCGGGACGAAAGCGACAAGCCGATCTGTTTGTCGGGGTTTGTGACGAAGACCTCTTTTCGTCGCTTTGGCGGGAGAAGAATTTTTGAGGCCACGCTTCAAGAGCCAAACGCGAATGCGCTCAGTCAGCCGTTGGTTCTTCGCTGGTTCAACCTGCATTACATCCAAAAAATGATCGCGACGGACCAGCAGCTCGTCGTTTTTGGCAAGCCGAAGCTGCGTGGCAAACGACTTTGCATGGACCACCCGGAATTCGAAGTGATCGAGGATGATGAGGAGAAATCAATCCATCTGCGTCGGATCACGCCGATCTATCCGGCGACGGAAGGTCTGTCGCAACGCTTCTTGCGCAGTATTATTTACCGGCTGCTCCAAGAACTCGATACCGAGCCAATCGAGCCGCTGTTGCCGAAGAATCTGAAGAATGGCGATCGGGGTGAAGCAATCCGTGCAATCCATTTTCCTGAAACCTGGCAAGCGCGCGACGCAGCGCGCGATCATCTCGTGCTTTCGGAATTCTTCGCGATGCAGATGTTGATTGCGTCGCGGCGAACCGAAGCGCACGCGCGCGTAAGCGCCGCACACAGCGGGCGAGGGGATTTGATGGATAAATTTTTGCAGTCGCTTCCGTTCGCCCTCACCAGCGCGCAAAAGAAAGTCATCGCCGAGATCCGGCGCGACATGGGATCGAAGTTTCCGATGAATCGCCTTTTGCAGGGCGACGTCGGTTCAGGTAAAACCGTGGTCGCGATCGCGGCGATCTTGCTCGCAGTTGAAGCCGGTTATCAAGCGGCGTTCATGGCACCGACGCAGATTCTGGCCGAGCAACATTACGCAGTCCTGCGCCGGTGGCTCGAGCCGCTCGGCGTGAAACTGTCGATCCGCACCGCAGCGCGACAGGAGGAAAGCTTTTTGCCGCTGATCGAGGGCGATGAAAACGCGGACGTGATCATCGGCACGCACGCGTTGCTCTACGAAAAAGTTTCGTTTTCAAATCTCGGGCTCGTTGTGATCGACGAGCAACACAAGTTCGGCGTCGCACAGCGCGCGCGGCTAACGAGTCGTGAGCCGGCGCCGGATGTGTTGGTCATGACGGCGACTCCGATTCCGCGCACGCTGACGATGACAGTTTATGGCGATCTCGATGTCTCGATATTGGATGAAATGCCGAGTGGTCGCGGCAAGATCATCACTGCGTTCCGCGATTCGTCGAAGCTTGGCGACGTGCTGAGCTTTTTGCGAACGCAACTCGAGGCGGATCGACAACTCTACGTTGTTTATCCGCTGATCGAGGAAAGCGAGAAACTCGAAGCGAAAGCGGCGGCGACCGAATACGAACGTTGGCGCGAGCGGTTGCATCCGTATTCGTGCGAACTCTTGCATGGCCGAATTCCCGGACCGGAAAAGCAGCAGGTCATGGAACGATTTCGCCGTAGCGAGACAAAGGTGCTGATTAGCACGACGGTGATTGAAGTCGGGGTCGATGTTCCGAACGCAACGGTGATGTTGGTTGAAAACGCAGAGCGCTTCGGTTTGGCGCAACTTCATCAATTGCGCGGGCGGATTGGACGCGGCCAGCACAAATCCTATTGCATTTTGCTAACCGACGAACCGACTTCCGAATCGGCGGCGAAGCTGGCCGTGCTGGAGAAGACAAGTGATGGCTTTGAAGTCGCGGAGGCGGACTGGGAGCTGCGCGGCCCGGGCGATTTGTTAGGCACGGCCCAGAGTGGGCTGCCCGCGCTGAAGATTGGCGATTTGCGAAAAGACGCGCAATTGATGAAAAGAGCGCGGACCAGTGCAATGTCGATCTTCGAAATGGACCCGCAGCTTGAATGGGCTGAAAATAAACGTTTCCGGGCATTGATTGTCGAAAAACAGGGACGAACTTTTTCGAACGTTAGCTGATGAAAAACCTACTGAAATTCTTTGCTTTTGTCGCGGTGCTGAGCCTGGCGATTTCCGCGCTTTACGATTACCGAATGAAGCATGGCGGTTTGGGCGTTACCCAACGCAATCCCGAGAAATATACGCTGGCAGATAAACCGAATGTCGATTCAAACCAGGTCGCGTCGTTGGACGCATTGAATCGCGAGCGACGCGCGCTGGTCAACGCCGTCGTGCCGGCGGTCGTCGCGGTCAAGACAAGCAAGAAGGTCGCGATCGAGCGGCAAAACCAGCTCGATCCGTTCGGCTTTTTCTTTCGCCGGCCAAGTGGTTATCAAAACCCAAAGGAAGAGGCGATGGTGCAGAATTCGTTAGGCTCAGGCGTTATGGTGACGAATGAAGGCCACATCATCACCAACAATCACGTTGTCGATCAGGTGGACGAGATCGAAGTGCAATTGAGTGACGGGCGCACCGAAAAAGCGCGCCTGGTCGGAGCGGACGATCAAGTCGATCTCGCCGTTCTCAAGATCGACAATCCTGGTGTTAAACCGCTCAAGCTGGCTGACTCCGATCAGGTGCAAGCCGGCGATTTCGTCCTTGCGATCGGAAATCCATTCGGTTTCGACGAAACAGTAACTGACGGAATCATCAGCTCGAAAGGACGGCCCAATCGCGCTGACGTTTTTGGCGATTTGATTCAGACCAACGCGGCGATTAATCCCGGAAACAGCGGCGGGCCGCTGATCAATTTGCGCGGTGAAGTCATCGGCATTAACACGGCGATCATCTCGCGGAGCGGCGGTTCTCAAGGAATTGGGTTCGCGATTCCCTCAAACACTGTTCGGACCGCGCTCGAGAGTTTGTTGAAGAAAGGGCGAATCATTCGCGGTTATCTCGGGATCCAGATGCGCGTGCCGCAAGGCGCACAGACGCCGCTAGTCGGCGAAGTAGTCGTGGATGAAATCGTCCCCGGCTCGCCCGCCGAAGATGCGCATCTGGAAAAAGGCGACGTGATCCGGAAGTTTGATGGTCATGACGTGAAGAGTTTCAACGATCTGCGGAATTTGGTTTCGCAGGCCGACCTGAATAAGAAGAGCGATTTGGAGATTGTTCGTGGTGGCAAGCCAATGACGATCCCGATTCAGATTAAGGAACAACCCGCGGGATACCTGACGGGTCGTGTCACGCCACAACAACCCCAACAGCCGCAACAGCCCCCAACGCAGCAGACGCCCGGCAACAAAGATGAAAATGACAATGCACTCGGCGGTATTCACGTCGGCGAGTTGAGTCCGGCTCTCGCGCGCCAGCTGGATTTGCCGAACGGCGTCAGCGGCGTGGTTGTGACTGCCGTTGATTCTGACTCCGGCGCAGCTGACTTGCAAAAAGGCGACGTGATCGAGCAAGTAAACCAGCAGCCGATCAAATCAGTGGCCGAGTACAGCAAGATTGTCCAAGGTGCCGATCCAACTCAGCCGGTTGTTCTTTCGGTCTGCCGGCATCGGGCGCGATCGTTTTTAGTTTTGCGCCCGCGCTGACATCCGCACCCGCGATATCCCGATGGGAGCGTTAGGTTTCCGTCGCGGGAAACGACCTGAATAAACCGCCGCTCCCAAAAGTCCAACGCTCAAACCTTCGATATTCACCATGAAACGACTATTTTTGGTATTCGCGCTCCTGATCTCGAGTTTCGCGCCGCAGGCGAAAAGCCAGGACGTCTCGGTTGATTTTTTCTACAACAACATCAACGGCGGTAGCTGGATCGAAGTCGGCAATTATGGCTATTGCTGGCAACCCGACGTCGCGGTGAGCGACAGATCATGGCGGCCGTACGCCGATGGCTATTGGGCCTACACCGATCTCGGTTGGACATGGGTGTCGTACGAAGATTTCGGCTGGGCCACCTATCACTATGGTCGATGGGTGAGATTATCCGATTATGGCTGGGTTTGGGTTCCCGGTCACCGTTGGGGTCCGGCGTGGGTCTCGTGGCGATTCGGCGGCAATTACGCTGGCTGGGCGCCGTTGCCTCCTGAGACGGAAGTTGTTTACGAAAGCCGGCCGCTCACTGGGCATCTCGACGTCGAGTTCGATATCGGCCCGGCCTATTACAATTTCGTAGATGTCCGTTACATCGGTGAGCCTGTCCTTCGTTCGCGGCTCGTCCCGTACGAACAAAATGTCACTTACGTAAACCAGACCGTGAACGTGACGAATATCACTTACAAAAACAAAACCGTTTACAACTACGGGCCTGACCTCAACACCGTGAACCAATTCTCGAGCCGGCCTATTCAGAGATTAAAACTCGAGCGCCAGTCCAATATCGATATGGGCGCGGCCGCGAAATCTGGTGGGCTGACGAAAGTGCAAGGCAACTCGTTGCTGGTCGGGGCTCCTCAGGAAATTACGAAAGCTGCGGCGTCTGCGCCTCCGCCAAGACTGAAGGCGAAGGTAGACGAATCGAAAGTCGAAAAAGGCTGGGCGATCGCTGGCGACGAAAACGCGAAGAACCAGTTAAAGGAAAAAATCAAAACGCAGGATTCCAAGAATATCCCGCCGCCAAACATTGGCGGCAGCGCCGCTGCGTCTGCTGGTGCGAACGCTTCGGCCGCGCCCGGAACTTCGGCAGCTTCGGCGGTCGCGGGCTCACCTTTCGAAAAAGGAAAAGGAAAAGGTAAGGGCAAAAACAAACAGGCCGAGCAAATGCAAGCCGGCGCAGGCGCGAGCGCGAGCGTGAGTCCTGGCGGCGCAGGAGCGATGACGTCGACTAGCGAAGGCGCGGCGATGCCTGAGCAAGGAAAAGGTAAGGGTAAAGGAAAAGGTAAAAACAAAAACAAACAGGCGGATCAGCTTCAAGCCGGCGCAAGCTCAAGCGCGAGTCCTGGCGGCGCGGCATCAATGACCTCAGCCGGCGAAAGCACGACGATGCCTGAACAAGTAAAAGGTAAGGGCAAGGGAAAGGGCAAGAATCGCGGCGCTGATCCATCTCAAATGGGCGCGGCCGGATCGCCAATGACATCGTCCGGCGCGGAAAGTTCAATGAGTGCTCCGCCCGAAACCGGTAAACGCGGAAAAGGGAAACGCGCCGAGCAATTTGGAGGAACTGCACCCACTGCAGCGCGAACTACCGGTGCTCAAGAGACAAACATGCCGCAGGAAAGACGCAAAGGGATGCAAAACGCTGGATCGAGCGCAGGCGGACCGGCCAATCCTCCTGAAAATTTCAACGAACCTCGCGGCAAACAACAACCAGAAGGCGAAACCTTAAAGGCTCCGCCTTCGACCACTGAAACGGGTGCGGCTAAACACGAAGGCCGAGGCAGGGGACCAGCCCAAGCTGCGAGTGCGACGCCGAGTCCGTAGTAATTTAGTCGAGAGGACTCTTCACGCCAATCCCCGGTCGGTTCAGCACGTGCGTGTAGATCATCGTCGTGCTCACATCTTTGTGGCCTAACAACTCTTGGACAGTGCGGATGTCGTAACCGTTTTCGGAACCGAATGTAGCGTTTAATCCATTCGACATAGACTGCTTCGGTGCGCGGACTGTCGCGGTTCGTGCGCATCGCCGTACGAACCCGGTCGAGCAGCTTGGGCGATTTTGGGGTGGGGGGAGGCGGCGTCTGGCACCTTGTCGCCTTGTTAGCCGCCCTTCTCTCTAGAAGGCAAGAAATATACGACAAATTGACGTATAATTCTCGTTAGGCGGACGCTTTTTGATCGAAGGGAGAAAACACAAATGAAGTGGACAAACATCGGACCGAGAATCGTTGTTATGATCTGTTGGGTGGCCGCGCTTCCGACCGCGTCATTGGGCGGTCCTCAGGTTGGCGCCCAGGACCGTGCAGAGTTCGATGCCTTTTTCGACAAGGTCACCAAAGCAGAACAGGAATTATTTCGAGGCCATCCGGAATCTCTTAAGGCGCTCTGGACTCGCGACCCCGACGTCACGCTCTTTGGCGTTTCTGGCGGGAGTGGTGAACACGGTTGGGAACAGGTCGGGCCACGACTCGACTGGACGAATACGCAGTACCGCGACGGAACCCTGACAGTCGAGCGAATTGCGTCGTACGTGGACCAGAATCTCGGCTATGTCGTACAGCGTGAGAAAGTGCGCTTCAACATCCCGGGTCAAACTCAGGAGTCGATACTTGAGATCCGCGCGACCTGGATTTTCCGGCGCGAGCAAGATGGCTGGCGCATCATTCATCGCCATGCCGATTCACTGATGAAGCGTCAAGGTCCCGCTGAGCGGAAGAACTGACCTGCCGCCTAACCAATCGATGAAGCCAACGGCTCATTGCGGAATAAGTTTCATTGCGTTTGCCACGCTGCCCTGCGTCGGCTTATCTCTTTCTCGTTAGGTCTCATGCACGCGGTTCGGTTTCTCGTTGCCCTTTTGGATGACTCTCGCTGTCTGACGCCCTCAATTACGGTCAAAACAATTACGCTTATGAACCAACCAAACTTCATCTGCAACGTAAGACGTTTTCTTAACAGGAGGTGACTCCATGTCCAAAATATCAACCAAACTCAAAGAAGAATTCTTTGCTGTCCTCCCGCCGACGATCTTTTTTTTCGTCGCCTTACATGTCGTCGCCTATATCCGCGTGTTAATGCTGAAGAGCACCGGGATTTCGCCATCATCTTCGATTTCGGTGGCGGTCGCTGCCCTCATTTTGGGCAAGGCGGTGTTGATCGCCGACATGCTTCCGATAATTAATCGCTTTCCAGAGAAACCGCTGATTTACAACATCGTGTGGAAAACTGTTATCTACCTTGCATTAGCCTCGCTCATTCATTATCTGGAGCGTCTTTTCCATTTCTCACGGGAAGCCGGCGGTCCGGTAGCCGGCAACGAAAAGCTGTTGGCGGAAATGATCTGGCCACATTTTTTCGCGATCCAACTCATTCTGCTCTTGCTTATAATAATGTACTGTACCGGTCACGAAATGGTCCGCGTGATCGGCAAGGAAAGAGCAGTGCGGATATTCTTCGGACCGATGCCACTGCCACAGCTTTGATCAGCTAGAGCGCTCCCGAGTTATGGCTAAGCTCGGTCTTCGCATTTTAGCGTGTTTGCCACGCCGCCCTGCGTCGGCTTATCTCCTTCGCATTAGAAGCCAACGGCCCCATCGCGATGCAAGTTGCGAATGTAATCAAGTCGGAAAGTGCCAGTCCAAACTGCTCACAACCGAGCTTAAAAAGCTTTGCAGGTGGACAAGCGAGTGGGTAAAAAGTCAGGCGTATCGACGATGGGAACAAGGACGATCGCGGTGCTCGTCACGTTTGCCTTCAGCGTGATCGGCGTGCTGGGTGATTATTTCCTCAAGCTCGCCAGCACGAGCGAGCGGCCGCTGCGGACGGGTTGGTTTTACCTTGGCTTCGCCCTCTATGCTTCGACCGCCTTTGGCTGGGTGTTCGTAATGAGGTACCTGAAGCTGGCCACCATCAGCGTCCTCTATTCTGTCGCCCTGGTGCTGCTCCTCACCGCCATTGGCGTGGTGTTGTTTCGGGAGTCGCTGAACTACTTTGAGGTGATCGGCATCGTGTTGGCAGTGGTTTCGCTCGTGCTATTGATGCGCTTCGCCTAGCCACCCCGAGGCTACGCGCTCGCAAAAATATAACCAAGCGGTGAAAGCCAATTGCCCTTCACCGAACAATCTCAGTTGAAATTGGCACGACACCCTGCGTTGGCTTATCTCTGTCTCGTTAGACGTTATCGAATTCTGAAATGAGTCTTAACGATCTCGCAAACATCGGACAAGTGATCGGTGCGATCGCGGTGGTGATTTCGTTGATCTATGTCGCGCTGCAAATTCGGCAGAACACCAACGCGGTGCGCGCTGCCACCTCCCAATCGGTACATGAGCATTTTGCCAACTGGTACAATTCGCTGGCCGGTGACCCCTCGCTTTCGAAAATAGTAATCGATGGATTAAGAGACTATGAGTCGCTATCGGCCACGGACAAGGTGCAGTTCGTTTCAAAGTTCATGGCATTTCTCTCCTACTCGCAGAATGCATTCATTAAATGGAAGCACGGATTACTGGCACCGCCGCTCTGGCTGGCGTGGGAGCAAATCATTATGAATTTTACCGGTGCACCCGGGGGCAAAGGATTCTGGAACGAGCGGGCTTATCTGTTTGGTGATGAGTTCCGTCGCTACGTCGAAGAGGATCTCATGAAACGAACGCTGCATCCGGACGCGAAACCATTCGGCGTGTTCAGTATTGGAAAGAAGTAACTGGTGATGAGTGACAAGATGCAGCCGCGCGGCGATCCGCGTTTTGAGAAAATCGTTCAGTCGCTCGCGCCAAAAGACGCCGGCCCGAAAGCGCCGAAATAGTAGCGAGAGGCTTCGGACAATTTCCGAAATAAGAACCGCGCTAACTTTGCGCTGCGAAATGACTTGGCGAAATCCCAAATGGTGAAGTTTATGGGTATCAGCCGGAAACGGCTTTAGCAATTGACCCTCGAACGCGTTTGCTCACAGGTTGCGCGCGGACGATGCGCTCCAGACCAACATCAGTTACATTCGATATCTCAGGGACCGGACGCCGCTGAAAGGCCAGCAAACTTTTATCTTTGAAGC
>Ga0126380_10000808_pt1 | contig 11161 bp, 7 predicted proteins | sample PanSoiMetPlot_26_FD_92544 | JGI IMG/M metagenome (GOLD analysis project Ga0126380, IMG submission 92544) | Tropical forest soil microbial communities from Panama - MetaG Plot_26 | ecosystem: Environmental > Terrestrial > Soil > Tropical forest > Bulk soil | place: Panama | collected 2016-02-17
CAGCCCAAAGGGTTGCCCCCCAAGCCGCTTGCCAGCTACCAGATCAAACCGACTACTATCTGGGTGGAATCTTCCTCCACTGGTGATCCGCGCCGTCGGGGCGCACTGAGAAATGCGGGCTAGAGCCATCTCCGATTGATCGGGCATGGCTCTGGAAGCACGCGCCGCGCTGCTCAGCAGGCCCGCTGTCAGCGGGCGCCGCTGCTCGCCAGGATCTCAAGCCGACGCGACGCCTCGGTCGACCCCAGTTCCGTCGCCTTCTCGTACCAGGAACGGGCCAGGGGCACATCCGCCGCCACGCCGTAAACCTTCAACTCGCGCAGCACGACCGGGTCGTAGGTGGCCGCGAGCGTCAGGGCCGCTTCAGCATCCTTCGATTCGGCGGCACGCTGCAGCACCAGGCGCGCGGCCGCCACATCGCCGCTCACCAGGAAGTCCTTGCCGCGTCTCACCAGCACGGCGATCTCGTCGCGATCGAGTTGACGCGGCGTCGGCACCGCCTGACGGGGTGGCGGAGCCACTGGCGTCGTGGCAGGTGGAGTGGAGGTCACCGCTGGTGTTGCCGGCGTTGGGGGCACAGCGGCCGGCGTCGGCGTTGCCATCACGGTGGTCGGCGCGGCGACCGCCGGAGCAGCCGCGGCAGCAGGCGGCAGTGAAGCAACCCATTCGAGGTGCAGCGGCCGGCGATTGGCGATCGTCGAATCGGAGAGATGCAATTCTGCGACGAGATCGACCGAGCCGGTGAAATCCTTCGGGGGAATGATCCACGTGTTGCCGAGCACCGCATCCGTCGCCGGTACCTGCCAGCCGTCGGCGCCGAGCGCGCTTCCGGCCGACAGCGTCATGCCGGCTGAAAGACCTGTGATCAGCACGATGGCGCCCTCGGCGCGTCCCTGCAGGGAGACACCGAGCGGTGCCGGCTGGCCGGCCGTTCCGCGTGCTCCCCGCACCAGCAGCCGCGGCATCTCCGCCTCGACGCGCCTGACCGTGTTGGACGGCCGCGAGGGTGGTGAGGAATCGGCCGTGCGATCGCTCGACTGCTGTTGCAGGAACGAGGGGATCGGGAACTGGCCGATGGCGATGAGAGCGACAGCAGCGGCCGCGACGATGACCATGACGAGCCGGCTGACCACGGCCAAGCCGGATTTCTGGCGCAGTGGCAAGGGAGGGGCCGGTGCATATTCGGGGTCGAGCGAGCGCCGCAATCGCAGGCGCTGGACCGCCAGGTCCCCCTCGAACTGGTCATTGGTCGCCAGCAGCGGGTTGCGATTCTCGTCGAGATCCTCGGGCAACAGCGCCGGCACGGGATCATGCGGCTGGGCGAGGCGCGTCGGGCGTGCACCACGCGGCGCATAAAAGGAGACGCTGTTCGGATCGTTGGAACGATCGGTCGGGGCACTCATACGCAACCTCCCTGCCGCAGGTTCACATTGCAATCGTGCCGGTTTCGCCGCCGCCATTGCGCCAGCCAACGCCGTGCAGCCTGCCGGCCCCGGCGCGCGACCACGCTGCGGAACCGGATTTCGGCGGTGGTCGCCCCGCCCGGCGTCAGCCTCGGCGCTTTCCAATCATCCCGGACATTTGGGGAACGAATGAGACGGAGAGCAGGCGAATCGTTGGTGTGGCCGGAACAATGGACACCAGCCGAGGCTCTGTCGCGGCGGGCCGTGCAGCAGACGAGCAGTGCGCAGATCTCGGTCCAACTCTGATCTTGCTGTGCCGCAGGGAGAATCCATGACCACGGGCCTTTTGATTGACCCCAAGAAAATCGGCCATCGCTCCGCGCGACGGATGCGCGAAGACCTTGCGCGGAACACCGCACGCCGACCATCTCCACCCCTCAGGAACAACAGCGTTACGCTATTACCGGTGCAGCCGCTGCCGTCCTATCCCATGTCCTCTCCGGACCCCGAAGCTCATCGCTTTGTGGTAGTATAATATTGAACTATCCCCGCCAAATATGTCATCAATGTGGCCATTCACGATCATGGCAATTTGATGGCCGAGCGGCAATTTCCACATCATCACTTCGATGGAAGCAAGGCTTGGGTCCGCAATCTGTCCTGCCAACCCTAACGCGCCTCTATCGTCCAATTCAAGATCCCTTATGGACGGTCGTGAACACATCTGGGCGGGCCGCCGTCCGGTGCCGGATACTTTGGCGCATCGGCCCGCCGATTTGGCCCGTGTCGCGCGCCCCGCCCCCTTTGAGGCCGCAAACAGCGACGGTTGATCAACGCCGGTTCTGTGTTATGAGGCCCTCCGAGCATGAGACGCTTACCTGCATTCGTAGGCAGCGAGTGAGCAACAGGAGTGCATGATGGTCGCGCTCACCTTTCTCGACGGTGCCCGTCGGGACTTCCCCACCGGAATCACTGGACTCGAGGTCGCCACGGGCATCTCGCCCTCGCTGGCGAAGCGCACCGTGGCGATGGCGCTCGACGGCGTCGTGACCGACCTCGCCGACCGTATCGAGCGTGACGCAGGAATCGAATTCCTTGCGCGCGAGGATCCGCGTGCGCTCGAGCTGATCCGCCATGACGCCGCTCATGTGCTCGCGGAAGCAGTGCAGACCCTGTGGCCCGGAACCCAGGTGACGATCGGCCCCGTGATCGAGAACGGCTTCTACTACGACTTCTTCCGCAACGAGCCGTTTACGCCGGAAGACCTGCCGGTCATCGAGAAGAAGATGCGGGAGATCATTGCGCGCGACAAGCCGTTCACCAAGGAGGTGTGGTCGCGCGACCAAGCCAGGCGCACCTTCCGTGACATGGGCGAGCAGTTCAAGGTCGAGCTTGTCGATGCCATCCCTGAGGATCAGCAGATCAGGATCTACCGCCAGGGGGACTGGTTCGATCTCTGCCGCGGTCCGCACATGACGTCAACCGGCAAGGTCGGCAACGCGTTCAAGCTGATGAAGGTGGCGGGGGCCTATTGGCGCGGGGATTCCAATCGCGAGATGCTGTCGCGCATCTACGGCACCGCCTTCGCCAGGCAGGACGAGCTCGACGCCTACCTCAAGCAGATCGAGGAGGCCGAGAAGCGCGACCACCGGCGGCTCGGCCGCGAGATGGACCTGTTCCACTTCCAGGAAGAGGCGCCGGGCTCGGTGTTCTGGCATCCCAAAGGATGGACGCTGTTCCAGAATCTCGAGCAGTACATCCGAAGGCGCCAGACCGAGGCCGGCTACGTGGAGGTGAACTCGCCGCAGCTCATGGACAGCGAGCTGTGGGTGCAGACCGGCCACATGCAGGCCTATGGCGACATGATGTTCCTTACGCAGAAGCGTGCAGAGGACGAACGCGTCTACGCCATCAAGCCGATGAACTGTCCGGGCCACGTGCAGATCTTCAAGAATGGGCTCAAGTCTTATCGCGACCTGCCGCTCAAGCTCGCCGAGTTCGGCAAGGTGCATCGCTTCGAGCCGTCGGGGGCACTGCACGGGCTGATGCGCGTGCGCGCGTTCACCCAGGACGACGCGCACGTGTTCGTCACCGAGCAGCAGATCGCCGAGGAATCCCTGCGGATGAACGATCTCATCCTCTCGATCTACGAGGACTTCGGCTTTTCTGACGTGCGCATCAAGTTCTCCGACCGTCCGGACAAGCGCATCGGCGACGACGCCGTATGGGACAAGGCGGAAGCCGCCCTGATGGACGCGCTGAAGACATCGGGCAGGCCGTGGACGCTCAACAAGGGCGAAGGCGCATTCTACGGTCCGAAGCTCGAATACGTGCTGCGCGACGCCATCGGACGCGACTGGCAGTGCGGCACCGTGCAGGTCGACCTCAACCTGCCGGGGCGGCTCGGCGCGTTTTACATCGACGACCACTCGAACAAGGTGACGCCGGTCATGCTGCATCGGGCGATGTTCGGTTCGCTCGAGCGTTTCACCGGCATCCTCATCGAGCACTATGCGGGCCACTTTCCGCTCTGGCTCTCTCCGCTCCAGGCGGTGGTCGCCACCATCACGTCGGATGCCGACGACTATGCCCACGACGTTCTGGCGCAGGCGCGCCGGCGAGGGCTGCGCGCCGAGGCCGACCTGCGCAACGAGAAGATCAACTACAAGGTCCGCGAGCACTCGCTCGCCAAGGTGCCGGTGCTGCTCGTGGTCGGCAAGAAGGAGGCGGCCGAGCGCACCGTGTCGGTGCGCCGCCTGGGCAGTGAAAAGCAGAACGTGATGCCGCTCGATGCGGTGCTCAATGCGCTTGTCGGCGAGGCGGTGCCGCCCGACGTGCGACGGCTGAAGCAGGCGGCCTGAACCTACACACCGGCTGCCGATTGGCGCGCGGTCGCGCCACGGGCGCGATCGGTGGTTTTCTGAAAGGGGCTTAAATCCCTAGCGTGCCACGACCTCGATGTCGCGGTCGACGCCGGCCTCAACCTTGAACTCCCGATTGTAGACCTTGCCTTCATTCTTGGCGATCACGACGTAATCACCCTCGGCGAGGACGACGATCGGGAATGCGCCGATCGATTCCTTGATCACGTCACCGCCTGGGGTCAGCACCGACCATGCCGTGTTGGCCAGCGCTTCGCCGCCCTGCTCTCCCACCAGCTTGAGCGTGATCTTGGCAGCCCGATGCACGATGGTCGTGTCGATGAGCTTGCCAGGCTGGATCTTCAGGTCCGAGCGCATCACCGAGTTGCCGTCGCCGTACGTCGACACGACGTGGTAGAGGCCGTCTGGCAGCAGCACCACGTCGCCGCTCGCGACGTTCTCGGCAATCGGCCGCTTCTCGCCGGGCTCGAACTGGCTGCCCTTGAACACATCGAAATGGATCTGCCCGATGGGAATGCGGACATCGCCGACCTTCCCCTCGAAGCGAGCGCCGCCGGCCGGAATCTCGAACATCTCGCGCACGGTGTCCGAGCGCAGTTGTACGCGCTTGACCGCACTGGCGAGACCGAAAGTCACGTGGATGATGTAACCGCCCGGCGGCAGCAGGAAGACCGGCGCAGCGTTGCGGTCCTCGCGCAACAGCTTGAAGCCGCCATTGGCGTCCGGCCTCTCGCCATAGACGCGCCAGAGCAGCCCGCCGGGAATGGACGGGGGATCGCGTCCGAACCGGGCCCCCACTGCCAGGGCGACCTGGCCGGGCGGCACCATCGGAGCCGCAATGGCCGGCGGCGTGACGGGCAGAGCGGCAGCAGCCGGCGCCGGCGGCGCGACACCGCCGCCCGGCGACGTCAAGCTGGCGCCCGGCGCGGGAATGATGCCGGGGCCGATCGCGATCGGATTGGCGGGGGTGCCAACGTTGGGGATGGGAACCGGCGGGACCGGCGCCTCCTCCCCAGGAAGAAGACCGCCCAACTGGGCAGCTGCCTCGTCCGCCGGGGCCAGTGCAAAGAGGCAGGCCAGGAATGCCGCAAGGCAGCCCGTTGCCGCCAAACGGCGAATATGAGCCGCAAGGCAGCCGGCGCGAACCCAGAGCCCTCCCGATCCCTTCACCATCGTGGCGCCTTTTCGGCTGAAATCGCGGCGATTTCAAGCCACGGCTTTGCGTCGTCGGGTGTTGCGGGAGCAGAAGCAGCCATGGTAGCGCCTGCACTCGGGGAAGGATCGCGGCGTGTGCTGGCCGTTGCGGCCCGTTATGGTATGGGATGCAGCCCGAGGCCGGCGCGCCGGCTGGAGGCGTTTTCCGCGCGCCACCACCCCAAGGTTCACACGATGCCGGATGCCCTCGACCTCCTCACCACGCGACGCTCGGTGAAGCCGCTCGACCTTGGCGGTCCGCCGCCATCGGGAGCCGAGATCGATATGATCCTGACGATCGCGGCGCGCGTGCCCGACCATGGCAAGCTCGTGCCCTGGCGCTTCCTGGTGTTCCAGGGTGACGCGCGTCTCAAGGCCGGCGAGGCGATTGCCCGGGCGTTTGGCGCTGACCATCCGGGCGCCAACCCGGAACACTTGGAGCTGGAACGGACTCGGCTCGCCCGCGCCCCGCTGGTGATTGCCGTGGTCAGCAGAGCCGCACCACACGTGAAGATCCCGGAATGGGAGCAGGTCCTCTCGGCGGGAGCCGCGGCCATGAACGTGGTGCTCGCCGCCCATGCCCTCGGCTATGCGGCGAACTGGATGACCGAATGGTACGCGTATGACCGCCGCGTGCTCGCCGCCCTCGGCGTCAAGGCCTCAGAGCGCGTCGCCGGGTTCGTCCATATCGGCCGGCCAGCGCAAGCCGCCGTCGATCGTGCACGCCCCGTGCTCGCCGACGTCGTCACCCGATTTGGCGCCTGATTGGCGCCTCTTGGAAGCCGATCAGCCCGTTCTGGCGCCCTGGGCGCCCCGTCAGCCTCTTGGCCTGCGATCGGCGCTCCGGGCGTGACAGCAGCGAATGTGTCTCGCCTTGCTTTCTTCTTGTATAGTGACGCGAATCTCGGTTTTCTTTGCTACCGCGACTTGAATTTCTCGCCTCGTCCGCAAAATAAACCGATACTAGGGATGACGATGGATGTAGCGCGTGTTTGATTTCTTCGTCGGCCGCGGGCGCAATGGCCAGGGTGCAAATGCCGCAATCGAGGGCGGCGAAGCGGATCCCGTCAAGACTGGTTCTGCACTGGTTCCTCCGGTTGCGGGCGATGATGCCATCAAACAGGCGCCGATCGGCGAGCAGCCGGCCGTCCGTGCCAGCGGACCGCTCGTCGGGCTGGCCCTGGGCGGCGGCGCCGCGCGCGGCTTCGCCCATATTGGCGTGTTGCGCACCCTGCTCCGGCGAGGGCTCAAGTTCGACGTCATCGCCGGGACCTCGATCGGCGCCATCGTCGGTGGCTGCTATGCGTCGGGCCACCTCGACGCGTTCGAGGAATGGACACGCACCCTGACGCGCCGCCGCGTCTTCGGCTATCTCGACTTCAGCCTCGCCGGTTCGGGCCTGCTCGGCGGGGTGCGGCTCGCCGAACAACTGAAGGACACCCTCGGCAAGACCACGATCGACGAACTGCCGCTGCGGTTCGCCGCCATCGCCACGGAGATCGGCACCGGCCACGAGATCTGGCTGACGCGCGGGCGTCTCGCCGATGCCGTGCGTGCGTCCTATTCTCTGCCGGGCGTGTTTGCGCCGGTGCGCGTGGGCGGGCGCTGGCTGATGGACGGCGCGCTCGTCAATCCGGTGCCGGTCTCTGCCTGCCGCGCGCTCGGCGCCCGCGTGGTGATCGCGGTCAATCTCAATGCGGACCTGATCGGCCGCGGCTCGACCATTTCCAGCCACGGTTCTGACGCAAGCGATGAGCCAGTGATCGAAGTGGTCCCGCAGCAGCGCGGTTTTCGCGCGATGTTCACATCTGAGCACAACATCAAGCGTCAGTTCCTCGGTGCCGACGGCCGGCCTGGCTTCTCCACCGTGATGATGGAGGCCTTCAACATCATGCAGGACCGCATCACGCGCGCGCGGCTCGCCGGCGACCCACCCGACGTGATCATCAATCCCCGCCTCGGCAATGTCGGCCTCATCGATTTCCACCGCGCCAATGAGGCGATCGCCATCGGGGCGGAGGCAGCCGAGCGCGCCCTCGACAATATCGGCGAGGCAATCACCGCCCTGGCGTGAACGGGACGCTGTGAAGAAGAATCCATTGGTCGTGCGCAACGCCACGTGGACATCCGGACCCGCAGGCCTCTTGGCCTGACGCCTGCTCTCACTGGCGACCCAACAGGATCGCTCCCAGCCGAGTGGCAAGAACCCGATTGTCGCCAAAGCGACTGCACGGCAGGTGAAATCGGCCGCGTTGGGCTTTAAAGCGCATGGAGGGCGCGGATGACCTCGCGCGTGCGGCTTAATCGCAGCAGTGCGGCAAAATCCATACCCACCGTCGCGCGCTCCCTCGAGCGCACCAACATGGTGCAGAGAAATTTACCCGCAGCCGGACGGTGTTGCGCGAACGCGCGCAAGCGATGATCATTTATCATGATCATTTATATTGTCGTTCGCCATACTCAGCGACGATGGTGCGGCGGGTGAAATGGCAAGGCCGCCATCCGACGCGACTTGGGAAGGCCAGTCTCTTGATGGCATCCAGTCAAACAGGCCGGCCGCGTGTTCGCGGGCAAATCACCCCGATAGCGTGGATTTATGTCGCCTACGGCGCCGCGCTGTGCGCCGCCTGCTTGGCTAATGCCGAAATTGGGCACGTGCGCCTTTCCGTCCTCGATCTCTGGATGCCCGCATTCTTGATCGTTGCAGCCCTTGGTGCGATCCGTCGCAAGCCGTGGGGCCGCTGGTCTTGTTACCTCTTGTCGGCGCTCATGCTTTTGGGCGTCCCTCTGGGCACAATCATTGGTGGGCTCATGATCTATCATCTCACAGTGCACCGCGACCAATTTCGCTCACACGCCCTTGCTTCATCCGACACCGATTGAGCCAATTCGCGTCTGCGAGAACGCCGCAGCCGCGGCCGAAACTCACAACGCGCCTCATCCGTACAAAATGCGTGAACCCACTTGATTGGATTGACACCAATGTGCGCCAACATGACGGTTTCTCGTGCTCGATCAAACGTGCGCTCGGGCAGCCGTCTGGCGGTCATCATAGTCGGCCATAATCAGTGTGTGACTTGCAGCACACTTCGATCACGCCGACTGCGAGATAATGTTGAAATCGATCGGCGGATGATGGAATTTGCGTTTATCGCCGGACGCTGGTCACGCCGAGAAATCCACACGGCGGAGCTGCTGTAATCTGGGGGCGGGGATGCCTGCAAAGATCATAGCCCTGATTGCCGCTCTCGCGGCCGTCCATTTGCTGCCTGCTGCCGCGCTCGCGGGGGAAAAGCGGGTCGCGCTCGTCATCGGCAACGGGGACTATCAGAAGGTCCCGAGCCTCGCCAATCCGGTGAGCGATGCCAAGATGATCGCGCAGATGCTCAAGACGGCCGGCTTCGATTCGGTCGAGGTGCGGCAGGATCTCGGAGTGGTGGACTTCAAGCGCGCGGTACGCGACTTCTTCGATGCCGCTGAAGCTTCCGACGTCGCCGTCGTGTATTACGCCGGCCATGGAATCCAGGTGGGCGAAACGAATTACCTTATTCCAGTCGATGCGAGGCTCGCGTCCGAGATCGACATCCAGGACGAGACGGTCTCGCTCGATCGGATCCTCGCAGTTCTGCAGCCGGCCAAGCGGCTGCGCCTCGTGATTCTCGACGCCTGCCGAGACAATCCCTTCCTCGGTCGCATGAAAGTTTCCTCGGCAACGCGGTCGATCAGCCGTGGGCTCGCCCGGGTCGAGCCTGAAAACAACAACAGCCTGGTGGCCTTCGCGGCCAAGGGCGGACAAGTTGCGGAGGACGGTAGGGGCGGCCACAGTCCCTTCACGGCGGCTCTCGCGAAGCATCTGGCCATTCCCGGGCTGGATATCCGCCTGGCGCTGGGCCGGGTTCGCGACGAGGTGCTCAGGAATACATCGAACAGGCAGGAGCCGTTCGTCTATGGCTCGCTCGGAGGCGATTCGGTTGCGCTTGTCCCGGCGGCCAACCAGCCGATTGAGGCCTTGTTGCGGGATGTCAGGGGCGACTACGAGCTGGTCGAGCGGGTCGGAACCAAGAGAGCCTGGGAGGCCTTCCTCACCAGTCACAAGGAAGGGCTGTATGCCGATCTTGCCCGCGCCCAGCTCGACAAGCTGATGCAGTCCGAGAGCAAACCGACAGGATCGGCACGCCCGCAAGGGGCCGCCCTCGCCACCGTCGACCCAAACGCCTTGCCAAAGCCGGCCGCCGCCGGCGGGCCGGGCGCCAGCGGCGCAGCCCGCATTCCGGACACCTGCGGTCGTGACGAGGAACGACTTGCCAAGCTGCGTCCCCATGCGAGCCAGAGCTGGGCCCGGGACGAACTGAAGGATATCGGGCAGAACACCACTTGCGACCGGGTGCGGTCGCAGGCCGTCTTGCTTCTGGTCGACCCGCCTGCCGTCTCGGCATCTCCGCCGATCTCGCAGGCCGCGAACATGGCAACGCCGCCAGGCGCGGCAAACGGCGTCGGTTTCTAGCGCCCGACTCCCGAAGCTTCGGGCTTCGGCTGCACGGCTGCTCGACACTGGCACGTGAAAGTCGTTACTTGATTACCTGTTCTGTGCCACAATTCTGTCGATGCCAGAACGACGGCACGGATTGAACCCCTGATTGGTTCAGCGCGAGTGAACAGCGCGACCAAGGGCGAGGCGATAGTGGGCAGGAGCGGCCGTTTCCGAGCGACCGTCCTGGCTTGCGGGGTCATGCTCAGCCTCGCGAGCGGCCAGGCCATGGCCGGGAAGCGGGTCGCCCTGGTCATTGGCAATAGCGCCTACGAGACGGTTGCTCCCCTGGCGAGCCCGGAACGGGACGCCAACGCGGTGACGGCGTTGCTCCGGCGGTCCGGATTCGACCGCGTCATAGCCCAGAACAATGCTGGAAGTCAGCAATTCAAGCGCACGATTCGCGAGTTCGAGCGTGAAGCAGCCGGTGCCGAGGTTGCGGTGATCTTCTACGCCGGCCACGGTCTTCAGATCGGCGACATGAACTACCTGGTCCCCGTGGATGCGAAGTTGACCAGCGAGCGTGACGCGGGTGACGAAGCCGTTTCGCTCGAACGGCTTGTGCTCGCGCTCGAACCCGCGACAGGTCTCCGCCTCGTCATCCTCGATGCGTGCCGGGAAGATCCCTTCTCCCTCAGGATGAAACGCAATGAGGCTCGTGGCAGCGTGTCGACGGGATTGAGGGCGGTCGAGCCCCCGCTCAAGAACCTGCTGATCGCCTACGCGGCCCGCGCCGGCTCGACCGCGATCGATGGCGGTGGCGAGAATAGTCCTTACACGACCGCGCTGTTGCGATACATCGCCGAGCCCGGGCTGGACGTCCGCCTCGCCTTCGGCCGGGTGCGCGACGACGTGCTCAAGATGACGGCAGCTCGACAGGAGCCGTTCGTGTACGGGTCCCTGGCGAGCAGCGTCGTGGCGCTGGTTGCAGCGTCAGAGCCGCGCACGATGGCGCCGCTTGCGGATATCCGGCGCGACTATGAACTCGTCGAACGGATCGGCAGCCGGACCGCCTGGGAGGTCTTCCTCGGCACGCACAAGAGCGGGTTCTACGCCGATCTGGCGCAGGCTCAGCTCACAAAGCTGGTCAGGGCGGAAGGCAGGACGGCGCCGGGATCATCGGCTCCGCCGGTCAACACCCCTGCCGAGCAACA
>Ga0126380_10000809_pt1 | contig 11142 bp, 14 predicted proteins | sample PanSoiMetPlot_26_FD_92544 | JGI IMG/M metagenome (GOLD analysis project Ga0126380, IMG submission 92544) | Tropical forest soil microbial communities from Panama - MetaG Plot_26 | ecosystem: Environmental > Terrestrial > Soil > Tropical forest > Bulk soil | place: Panama | collected 2016-02-17
GAGGCGAATAAAATGCTCGATGAGTTGAATGAGCTTTCGAAGCAACAGTACGTGTCGGCCTACGAAGTAGCGACGATCTACGTCGCGCTTGGTAACAATGAACAGGCATTTCAATTGCTGGAACAAGCGTACGGGGAGCACTCGTTCCATCTCGTTTATCTGAACGTTTCGCCGCAGTTCAAACCCGTCAGTTCGGATCCGAGATTTCAAAATCTGGTGCAACGCGTTGGGCTTTCCCGGTAGTTTCCGCAGCCGCTTGCCTCTTTCTAGGGGGACCGCTGCGGAATGATCCGCGCTTCCAAAAACTCGCGGCCTCGGAAACGCCGAAATGATTAGCTACGGGCGCCAAACTTACACGTCGTTCGACGCCAAAACAGCCTCTAAAGGCCCTTCCTCTTTTTTTATTGGCTGCCTGTCGTGTCAGTGCCGCTTTTAGTGGATGTGGATTTGCCCTGAACGCCGCCACCACCTTTGACGTCTCTTCTTGGCTTCAGGTCACGAATTATGGCGTCCGTTATGTCCCTTTTGACTCGGCGCCAAGCGGACCGAACTGCATTGATCTTTGGGATTGGTGCCTTCATCCAACTGTTCGTAACGACGTTTACAAGTCCCGGCGGGAGCAAGCGCGACGTTGAAACAAGCACGATGTATCACAACGCAGTGACAATTGCTACTTCCTTACGGTGTGGCGCGGCTGGTGAAGGGACGCGCCTTCTGGCGCTCGGAATTTTACTTTTTCTGTGGAGCCATCGCAACTACGTGACCGGCCGTGATGCGGGGTGGATTCGGATACAGGTGGGTCATGCGTTCTTTTACGAAATCGGCAGCGACGCGATTTGATTCTTCCTCTGCTTTCTTATTCGTATAAACGCTTACTGAAATCATTACACCGGGCCCTGCGTCCACAATGTAGTAAGCGATAAACCCTGGCAGTTTACTGATCAACGGCACAAATCCTTCCTCTACCACCCGGGCAGCTTCTTTAGTATCTGTTACGCCGTCATATCGGCGGACAGTTAACCATGTGCCGGATTCCTGTTTATTCATGATAATGATCCTCCTTGTCAGTTAAATTTTCTTATGTCTTTTTTCACAACCCTCCGGAGGTCGTGTCCCGGCTTTTTATCATAAGATTTTGCGACCTATTCTTAATGTTAGACCAAGGTCTTACGGACAAAGGTCCCAAGTCGAAACCCGAGATGTATCACAACGCAGTGACAATCGCGGGTTTCGACAGGTTTCGTCGAGAGGGCGACGGCGGGCGGTCCCTATCGAAAAAGACGCTCTGGATGGCCCCGCTCCAATTGAGATTCTCGCCCGCGTGTCGGCGCAAATGGGTGAACCCGACCGTGCTATCGCGGCTTTACAGAAAGTCCTCTCAATTCCTTATGAAGGCCCGTTAGCCGGAGGGAATGTAAAGGTTACTCCCGCGCTGCTCCGGCTCGACCCAATGTTCGACCCGCTGCTGAATGATCCGCGCTTCCAAAAACTCGCGGCTTCGGAACCGCCGAAATAGATTAGCTATGCGCGACACGGCGCGAATGCCGGCGAAATCGCCTGACCTCATCGCTAAATCGACAGCTACTTGGGCATCACCTCGCGACCCAACTTACTCATCACGACCTCGCGCAGATCGTTGCGTTTCTTTCCTGCGTCGATCATGGCATCGCGAGAGCCGTAATGCTTTGCCGCGATCGTGGCGGCTTTAGCATCGAGTTGGTCGAGGGCGGCATAGTTCGGAAACACCAGCGCTACGGCGACATCCCAATCGTTGGGGCCATCAGTGGTCGCATTGGTCCAAACTTTGTAATCAGTGATGAGGTTTTCCTTCTTCAACGATTCATAAACCGGCTTCAGGTTTTCGCGAAAATCTTTCCAAAACGGTTCTCCCTGACCCGGCTTTAGGTGGTAGTAGATGACGCGCCAGACTGGTCCAACGTCAAAGTTCGGATTTTGTGAAGACGCTGGCAGCGCGGTCAGCAAGATCACAGCAAACGGAATGGTCAATAGAACTTTTCTCATAGAATCTCCTCTGTTTCTTTGTTGAATAACGTCAACGGGATAGCAATAGCGAGATTTTTTCGGACAAATTCGAGGGGAATTACTTTTCCGCAATCTTAACGGCAGGCGGCTTCCAACTCCCATCGAGGAGCGACGGTGCTTGGTCGTTAGGCCAATAGGTGCGCATCATCAGAATGAATTTGTCCTTCGGCGCCGGCAGCCAATTCGACTCTTTGTCCGCGCCGGGGCTTTCGTTTTGAATGTAGAGGTCGATCGAGCCATCCGCGTTCGCTTTCAAATCCTGCCGCGCACTGATGCTCTGCCGGTTGATCGGATTTTCCACGAAGAAGTAGTCCTTGTCGTACATAGTGATGGACCAGAACCCTTTCACCGGAGGGAGCTCGCCTTTCGGGAAGTGCATCACGTATTTCGTAGCGCCGTCGTAAGACGTGAGAGCGGTCGGTCCTTCCGAAGTTGGATAGATCGCATCCTCTCCGCGGTTGGCGCCAAGACCGATGGCGGTGACGAGGGCACGCATGCGATAGTTCGTGCCATAAACGCCAAGTTTGGGAGAGAAAGCCCAGCCGTTCTCCAGCTTCATGTCGCCGGTGAGGATCGACTCCTTCATATAGAGCATGATCTTTTCGTTGGCGATCTTGGGCACATCAGCAAACGCCTTCGCTGCCACCGGTCCGAGTTTGCTCCGGTCGAATTTCTGGCCGGGGACGATGCCGAGCTTGGCGAGCTTTTCCATCATGGGCTTGTCGGGATCGGCCGGCGGGTTGTTTTTCAGCAGCTTTGCCAGGAGGGTAAAGTAGTCATCTACACTGAGCGCGTTCACCTGCTCGCGCACAGCTGTTTTCATATCCTGCTTCGAATTGACCGTCCCGGCCGGTGGCGTGTACGGTTTTCCATAAGCGCTGAGCGGAACAATTGAAATCTCATCCTGCATCTTGTGTACGATGTCGTAATCCTGCGGCGTGCCGTTGCAATAAATGCGTCCGAGGATCCAGACGAGCGACGTTGGCGACTTGTACTCCTTCACATCGGCGGGGAGTGTTCCCTTCCAGCCCGGACCGGTGATCGCGTATTTTTGCGCGGCGGTGCCGGTCGTGCGTTTGCCCGGCACCTGGAACACGTCGGTCCACCCATCCAGCATTGGAAATAAATAATAGCGATCGTTCGCGTCAGGTAGACTGAGCAACCACGGTTCCTTTCCGACGTCAAGCCAGGCCGTGGTGTAAAGTGTATCCGCATTGGGCGCGGTCACGTCCTTGAAGCTGGCATCGGGATACTTGCGCATGCGGACGAATTGGCCCATTGGCGCGCGCGTGCCTTCAGGTTCGGCCACGTTCGTCATCACGCGACGCGTAATCTCCATGGTCACGAGTGGGTAGCCAAAGATATAGGCCTCTATGCCCGCCGGCACTGCTTCGAAGACATTCTCTTTGCCTGAACCGGCGGCGCGACTGGATGACGTCGAGGAGATGGCCAGAACAGTGAGTAGAAACAGGATTATGTGCTCGGATGTTTTCATTCGTCGGTAGCGTAAGTTTTTGTAATTCAACGCTCTATTGTTGCGTCGAAATCGACGACTGATCGTCAGACTTTGGTCTTATTCGCCGGACACTCGCAAAATCCCGCAAGCTTAAGGGCTGCTGCCAACAGGGGCTGGCCCCGCCGGGTGGTCTCACTCCACTGTTCGTGGGTGTGGTCTCACTCATCGGATTTAGCTAGGTAAACTCTCTTTGTCTAGGTTCGAGTCCTAGCGAGGCAGCCAAAGTCTACGGACTGACGACGGGAATAGTAATAATCGACGACGGAGGCTCGGCGTCGGGCGGGGGACCTTCCGCGGGGGACTCGGGCTCGTTGCAGCACGCCTTAAAGTCCTTCACGTCCATGGTCACATCCTTATCCTTACCCTCGGAAATGTCTTTGCCGTCAGCACCGTCGAGGCTGACATTGGCCACTCTTAAGCTGGTCGATTGAGTCCCGCTGCTACGAAACGCAGCAATCTCAGCGACACGGAATGAGGTACCCTGTTGGGTCGCCGGGTTCCATTTCAACATGATGTAACGACCCGTTGTCGCGGGAAAATTAATCGCAGCGCGACCAGTGCTGTCGTCAACTGCCGAGCCAATTGGCTTCAATTGGCTCAGTGCTGTTTCGCTGAGGTGTAGCGTGTCTGCCCCGTCTGAACTGATCGACGCCACGTCTCTTGGTAGAGTTCTCAGCACGTAAAAGTCGACGCTGCCCTTGGTGGGCGAGTAGATGCTCGAGATTCGACCCAGCGTTGTCCCGTCGCCCAGATCGATTATGGCGACCGGCCTGATATCATTCGCCGCGAAGCGGTAGCACGTGGCCGCCTGCCCATCGATCATCTTGTTTGCCAGATTCACGCTCTCTCCAGAACTTACGTAAATGGCATGTGCTCCAGAACAGACGTCACCGAAATCATAACTGGCCACCGACACGCGCGTAAAATTGGAAACGAGGGGAGTCGAATAAACACCGACGTCTCCGACGCGACCGGCCTTGGTAACGATAAAAGTGAGTTTGATATATTTCGCTTCCATTGGGCCGACCTTTATTTTGTCCATGCCCGGAGTCAGATCTTGCTTCATCGTTGGACGCCACTGCGGACCGGCGGCGGGAAATCTGGCGTTAGCGATTGAGACCAGGACCTTCCCCTGCGCACCATTGTTGCGAAAGCCAATGCCCTCGATGATTTCGGTTTTCGGCAGCGAGGCCAGCACAGTGGTGCTGCCGTAGGAAACGAGATAGCCTGCATTCGAATCACCAGGCGTCGTCGTATCGCTGGTGTCAGGCGTCTCTGACTTTGAGCTTAATTCCAAATCTGCAGTCGAATCGCTTTGAGACAGAACTTCGACTTCCATGACCGGGCGAAGGCCCACGTTTTCCGGAGATGGAGGAGGCAGCTGGCTGGCAAGAGCGACCCTTTGCAGAACAAGATCTGCGGCCTTTAAACCTGCCGTCTGAGCAAGCAAGAGACAGCACCCGAAAATCCAAACCCGCCGAAGCCCACCTATTTTGTTCATAATTTTGATAAAGTGTATCTTCTCGGCCTGATCGCGGCAATAATAATCGACTCCTAAATATCTGCGAAATAGGGGTTTCTTCCGGGGTAAGCCCCGCTTTCGTCTTGACAGAGGCGTTCGCGATCAATACGGTCGGGCGCGTGGCAGCGTCCGATTATGCTAAAACTTGCGGCACCGTATTAGTCTTTCTCGGTGTCCTGCCGCAGTTCCTCTGCGCCGCGGACGAAAAAGAGGCGCGCGTGACTGAAGTGGTCCGCACTGTGCACCTGCTTGAGTCCCAAGCCGCACCGCGTCCGGCGACGGTCAATTCCACGGTCCGGGAAGGATCAGCTGTCCGGACGGGCAACGAATCACGTGCGGAGCTGACTTTCAAGGATCTTAGTATAACGCGCCTTGGCGCCGACACAGTGTTTAGCTTTAACCCCGCGACCCGCTCTTACGATCTCGGGAGCGGCGCCGTCCTGATTTCGGCTCCGAAAGGGGCCGGGACGCTGCGAATTAACACCGCCATTGCTACCTGCGCAGTAAGCGGATTTACCGCGATCGTGGAACGCCGCGCCAATGCGCATAATAAATTTATCCTGCTCAACGGCGATGGCGTTTTCACCTTGAAGAAATTCCCGCACGATCCTTGTCGTCTGCATTTTGGCCAGGCGGTGATTTCTCCGCCGGACCCGACCAGGCCGCCGCACGTGTGTGGCGTTGATTTGTCGAAAGTTCTGCATGGAGGACTGGTTAACGGTTTCAAGCATAAACTCCCGGAGTCCGGTCAGATTGCGGCTAATATCGAAAAGCAAAAGCAAGCCTCCGAAGAGCAAAAAGAATAACGTCTGGCGAGACGGCCAATTCAGCAGTCAGGCGTCAGATATCAGAAGTCAGCGATTCGTCCGGACGGCTGCGTTTTTTCCGGAAGAAATCCTGCAGGATCGCCGCGCACTCGTTTTGCAGGAGGCCTGATGTGATCAGTGATTTGTGATTAAGAGCGTTGTGTTGGAGCAAATTCATTACCGTGCCAGCGGCGCCGGCACGGACATCGGGACAACCAAAAATTACTCTCCGGATTCGGGTGTGGACGACTGCGCCCGCGCACATCGGGCATGGTTCTTTGGTTACGTAAAGATCGCAATCAGTCAGGCGCCAGTCGCCAACCGCCGCTTCTGCCGCAGTCAGCGCGAGCATTTCAGCGTGCGCGGTTGCATCCTTTAGCAGCTCGACCTGATTGTAACCGCGCGAGACGATCTTTCCCTGGTGAACAACCACTGCGCCCACCGGAACTTCGTCTGCTTCGCGCGCTTTCGCTGCCAGCCGCAGCGCCTCGCGCATAAACGTTTCGTCCAGGTCCATCTTGGATAAATTTTCTTTACAAAGGAGTGTTCGGGTTGCGAGCTTGAAACGTGCGCTCTCTCCTGGCAATTTGCACCGCCTTTTTCTGCGTCGCCGATTTGCCGGCCCAGCAGCAAGAGTCGAGTTTGGTCGACCGCTTGTTGCGCCCGAACATGGAATTGCAAAACCCTGCTCAGGAGAAAAAGTTCGCCGCGAGTTCCACGGTCGTGGAGCGTCGTGGGACGGTCGGGACCTTTTATCTTCAGCCAAATCGCACCGAAAAATCGTTCGCGGATGAGCGAAGTTATTCAGCCCAAAAATACAACTCGGGTGCCTTCAATTCCGGAGTAGGCGCGGTCGATGCCGCTCAGAATAAAAGCGCGAACAAGCCGGCGCGGGTTGGAAGTTCTGGAGTGTGGGACGTGCGTGCGGCGCAGGAGCATGGCACGATCGCGACTCGCCCGTACGCCGAGGAACAGCATCAATTTAGAGAGCAGGGGAAAAGTCAAAAGTCGCTCGATCGCCAGAATCCGCCCCTGACCATTGATCAAGTTCGCGAGCTGTTGAACAAAAATAAATAGCGCCGCCCGGCAGCTGCATTATTCCTTAAGCAGTCATGCAACCTGACGAGGCCTTTGCCATTCTCAAAAGGGGCGCAACCCAGATCATTAGCGAAAAGGAGTTGCGCGAAAAACTCGCTCTCGGCCGGCCGCTGCGAGTCAAGCTGGGCGTCGATCCGACCAGCGCTGATATTCATGTCGGTCACGCTGTCGTGCTGCGGAAGCTTCGGCAGTTTCAGGATCTCGGCCATCAGGCCGTGCTCATCATCGGCGACTTTACGGGGATGATCGGCGATCCGAGCGGCCGTTCGGCCACGCGGCCGCACCTCACCCATAAAGAAGTGATGGAGAACGCGCAGACCTATCGCGAACAGGCTTTCAAGATTCTCGATTCCACCCGCACCGAAACGGTTTGCAATGGCGATTGGTTTCGCTCGATGTCTTATGAGGACGTTCTTCGGCTGAACAGCCGGGTGACGCTCCAACAGATGCTTCAGCGCGAAGATTTTCGCGCGCGGGTCGACAAGCAACATCCAATTCACGCCCACGAAATTCAGTATCCGATCATGCAGGGATGGGATTCGGTCATGGTTCGGGCGGACGTAGAGCTCGGCGGCACCGACCAGCTTTTTAACATTCTGGTCGGACGCGATTTTCAAAGGGAAGAAAATCAGCCGCAACAGGTCGTTCTCACCATGCCGTTGCTGGAAGGTCTCGATGGCGTGAAGAAGATGAGCAAGAGTCTGGGCAACTTTGTCGGAGTGAGCGAGCCGCCCGCCGGTATGTTCGGGAAAATCATGAGCATTTCGGACGAGTTGATGAAGCGTTACTACGAACTGGTTCTCGGACGCGATCTGCCTAAAGGCGCGAATCCCGTCGAAGCCAAAAAGCAGCTCGCGTTTGAAATTGTACAAACTTATCACTCGAAAGATGTCGCCGAGAAAACGCTGGCGGATTGGAACGCTCGCTTTAGCCAGAAGCGATTGGACGAAGCAGATCTTCCGGAGTTTGCCGCGCTCAATGATGAAGCGGTGACAATCGTGGCCGCCGCCTACTCACAAGGTTTTCAGATTCAAAAATCGCGCGCCGACGTAAGTCGGTTGATCAAACAAGGCAGCGTGCAGCTCGACGGCACAAAGATTGTCGATCCAAAATCAAAGGTCGCGCTAAAGCCTGGACAAATCTTGCGCTTGGACAAAACCCACGCCGTCCGAATCAAATAAAAGAAAAAGCACGGAGCGAGATGCCCCGTGCTCTTTGGTTTTGGACTTATCCGACAATCTTAGGCCGCCGCGGCAGTTTCGAACACTGGCATGATTGGCATGCGCTCGACGTACGACGTCGCAATGCCTTCGAAGTGGGCGCGAATGCTGCGTAATTCCGCATTCACGAAAGTATCAACAAAATGCAAGTGGCGATCGAGCCACGCGAAAAGGCGGTTCTTGATCCGGTAGCGGGTCGCGATCGTGATCTCGGTGCAGGTCGGACGGATTTCGGTGAAATCAACCAGACCAATCACGTCAATGTTTCCGCCGGCCGATTCGAACGCGAATTGGTCTTCGCAATCGGTATTCACGGCCAGAAGCGTGGTGCGAGCCTCAAAACCAAGCGGACCGCGGAAGCAGACAGACGCTGACACACGGCTTACTCGCTCGGATTTGCGGCGATTCTGGGGCCAAATTTGGAGCTTTAAAGGCCGGTTCAATTAGGCTGCGCGAGCCTGCGCCGCCTCAATCGTTTGCATCATCGACTGGAAAATCTTTACCCCGTCAGCGCTGCCGATACGCTCATCGCAGGCCCGGTCGGGGTGGGGCATGAGTCCAAAGACATTCCCTTCGCGATTGCATATCCCGGCGATGTTTTGGATCGATCCGTTGGGGTTGGCTTCCGCGGTGATCCGGCCGTCGCTATCGGCGTACCGCATGATTACCCGATGATTCTCGTTGAGCTCACGCAACGTTTTTTCATCGGCGAAATAACAACCCTCGCCATGCGCGACGGGCATTCGAAGAAGCGATCCTTCCGGACAGCCGTGTGTGAACGCCGAATCGGGAACTTCAATACGCAAGGTAACGAGATCGCAGACGAATCGCAGTGATCGGTTCCGAACAAGCGCGCCCGGAAGCAGCCCAGCCTCACACAAGACCTGGAACCCGTTACACGTTCCCAAGACGAGCTTGCCCGCGCGCGCATCACTGATCACCGTCTTCATGATCGGCGAAAAACGTGCGATCGCACCGCAGCGCAAATAATCGCCATACGCGAAACCGCCTGGAAGCACGATCGCATCGTAATCGCGCAGCGAAGTTTCCTTGTGCCAGACATAATCCGCCTGCAAACCCTCAATGCTGTTGATGCCGGCTACGCAATCCTGGTCGCAGTTGGAACCGGGAAATTGGATGACCGCGAACTTCATGTCGATCTAATGAGCCGTTCCTCGAGCGCGTTGTTCTTCATGGTAATCATTCACGACCAGCGCGGCGTGAATGACTCCCGGTATCCAGCCAAGTAGCGTGAGCAGAATACTGAGAAAAAAACTGGCGATCCGGCCGGTCATCAATACGGCGAGGGGAGGCAGCACCACGCAGAAGAAATACCTGAGCGCTTTCATTTGGAACCCTTCTTCTTGGGTTTCACTTTGCTTTGTGCTCCATTCGGCTTTTGCAGTTCGTAATCTTCGATCACCGGATTCGACAGCAAGTCGCGGCAAAGACCATGCAATCGCTTTTCAAGATCGAGATCCTCGCCTTTCAATTTAATTTCCATGTACTTACCGATCCGCACGCTTTCCACTTCGGGCATTCCAAGGTGGCGCATCGCATCGCGAACCGCATTTCCCTGCGGATCAAGGACGGCTTCCTTGGGCTTCACGATCACATTTACTTTCACGCGAACACGCTAACTCGAATTCGCGCCGCAACAAGCGGTTCGCGGGGGCGGACTTTGCGGCGGGAAGCCACGAGCTTTTCGCGAGTTGGTCTAGGGAAGCCGACGACTCGGTTTTGGTGAATGGAGCGCGTGGGACGCGCGACATAGAAGGTAAAGCGACGAGGGTGGGAGCGAGTGAGCTGGGCTGCGAACGAGTTTCAAAACCGAGCGGGACGCGGCAGCTTTACGCCGCGATCGTCCTGCGCGAGTATCGTCGATGCAACGGGTTGATTGGAAAATTCCCGCGGCGTGGCTCACGCTCTGCATCGTTTGGAGCTCAACCTGGCTTGCAATCAAGGTCGGCCTTCGCGACCTGCCGCCGATTTCTTTCGTTGCGATTCGCTTCGTAATCGCGACTGCGGTGCTGGTTGCGGTATCGATTGGCCGCGTCCGCCTTCTGCCTCTTACGGCCGGCGACTACTGGGTCCTCGCGATCACTGGCGTGTTGATGTTTGCTCTCAATTACACGCTGCTATTCTGGGGTGAGCTCTACGTTTCGTCCGGTCTCGCTGCCGTCTTGCAAACGACGATTCCAATTTTCGGAATGCTTTTCGCGCATTGGATGTTGCCGGACGAACCGATCCGCTTGCAAAAGTTTGCTGGCGCATTGCTCGCGATCGGCGGCGTCGCGCTAATTTGCGGTCGGCTTCTCGATTTCGGTGGTATCTGGGCCTTTTGGGGCGGAGTTGGAATTTCGCTGGGTGGTGCGGCCGCAGCTTTTTCCAACGTGCTTCTCAAAAAACGCGCGATTCGACTCGCGCCGGCCATGCTCGCAGCCTGGCAAATGTTTTTCGGAGTTGTGCCGCTACTGCTTCTCGGACTGATCGTTGACGGGAATCCCGCGCGGTTTCATTGGAGCCGAATGTCGATCTTCTGTTTGCTTTATCTCGCCATCGTCGGGTCATCGTTCACTTTTCTCCTGCTCTATTGGCTGCTGCCGCGCATGTCGGTCACCAATTTGCAAACAATCTCGCTCATTACACCACCAGGCGCCGTGATGCTCGGCTGGGCCCTCGGCGGTGAAAAGTTTCCGCTTTGGTCGCTTCTCGGCGCCGCGGTCGTGCTCATTGGCGTTTGGATGATTTTCCGCCGGACAAAGGACGAAATGATTGCGGCGGCGGAAGCAGCTGTTCCGGATCGCGGATGAACAGCGGTCCAAAAAACACTCGCGTTCCCACCTCGCGTCTCGGACCTTGGCTAGTCGGGCTCGGCGCTGCGCTTTGGGGAACAGAGAGCGCATGGCGGATTCCCCTCAACAAACTCTTCGACGC
>Ga0126380_10000811_pt1 | contig 11113 bp, 10 predicted proteins | sample PanSoiMetPlot_26_FD_92544 | JGI IMG/M metagenome (GOLD analysis project Ga0126380, IMG submission 92544) | Tropical forest soil microbial communities from Panama - MetaG Plot_26 | ecosystem: Environmental > Terrestrial > Soil > Tropical forest > Bulk soil | place: Panama | collected 2016-02-17
ATATCCTAACCCGCTCTGCCGAGGATGTTGCGGAGGCCGGTTACCGCGGATTGATGGATGGCCGCAGGACGATCGTGCCGGGCTTCATCAATAAGCTGATCATCGCGCTGATCCGCATCGTTCCGCGCGGCTGGATCCTCGATCTTGTGTATTGGCGGCAAAGCCGGCGTAGATCCGCGCAGCCGACATAGCTTCATCCTCACTCCTCGTATTGCAAACCCCAGCGAACAAGTTAGTAGTCACACTGGGCGCAAAAGCGGCAAATTGCATGCTGAAACCGGTTCTTCTCATACTGCATCAGGAGCATTCCTCGCCTGGCCGCGTCGGTCAGACGCTGACGAATCTCGGCTATCCGCTCGATATCCGGCGGCCACGTTTTGGCGATCCTCTGCCGGAGACGATGGACGATCATTCGGGAGCTGCCATCTTCGGCGGCCCACAAAGTGCCAACGACGATGAAGAATTCCTGCGGCGGGAGATCGACTGGATTGGTGTCCCGTTGCGCGACAAAAAGCCATATCTCGGCATTTGTCTCGGTGCGCAAATGATGGCGCGCCACCTTGGTGCCGCCGTCTACCCACATCCTCAGGGTCATGCTGAGGTCGGTTACTATCCGATCCGGCCGACCGAGGCGGGACGCAAGGTCTGTGCGGATTGGCCCGACCACGTCTATCAATGGCACCGCGAAGGCTTCCATCTGCCCTCTGGCAGCGAGTTGTTGGCCGAAGGCGACGCCTTCTCAGTACAGGCATTCCGCCATGGCACCGGTTACGCCCTTCAATTCCACCCCGAAGTAACGCATGCGATGATGTACCGGTGGCTTGTGCGTGGCGCACATAGAATGGAATTGCCAGGCGCCAAACAACGCCACGAGCACATTGCCGATCGCGCAGTGCACGATTTAGCCTCGCGCAATTGGCTCAGCGCTTTTATCAACCATTGGATTGGTCGCACACCAACCAGCAAAACGAAAAAAGCATCCTGATCGACGGTATCTGGAATTCGCGCAAGCCATTGACAAATCTGTGTCCAATCTGATCGTTGCACTGGGGTGAGGGGATCAATGTCCACGCGGAGGCGTGCGGATGGTTGATTCCAACGAGCGCGGCCACTCGGCGGCGCGGCCGATTCCGTCCGTCTTGAGTGCGATGTTGAGGGCATCTGACGGCATTCTGGAGCTATTGCCTATCGCGACCTTCATCTGTGACGCGAAGGGCACGATCCTCCAATATAATCGTCATGCCGTAGCGGTCTGGGGTGGTGAGCCCGCACCGGGCCAAACGCACGAACAATTCCGGCAAAGCATTCGTTTCCTTGAACTCGATGGAACGCCGGTTGCACGCTCGCTGGTTGCCGAGGTTCTGGCCACGGGCACGCCAGTGCGGGACATCGAGCGCATTGTCGAGCATGCCGACGGGACCCGCTTGATCGTATCGCTCAACATCGATCCGCTACGGAACGCCAAGGGGGAAGTGGTCGGCGCAGTCAACTGTTTTCTTGACGTTACGGAGCGGAAGCGGGCAACCGCGGCGCTTGAGAGTTCGCATCTGCTCGCCCTCGAGCAGGAACAGCGGCTTGCTGCAACTTACGAACACGCAGCCATCGGAATCTCCGAAATCGCTCCTGATGGTCACTTCTTGCGCGTCAACGAGGCGATTTGCGCGATCACGGGGTATAGCCGCGAACATCTTCTCATGAACAGATTGTTCACACACACGCATCCGGATGATTCCGACCCCGATCGTGAGGCGTTCCGCAAGCAGGTCTCCGGCGAGCTAGAGTTCTACTCGGTGGAGAAACGGTTCATCCGCAAGGATGGCCGCGTCATCTGGATTTCGGTTCGCTCTTCGCCGGTGCGCGGCACCGATGAAAAGCTCCTCTACGTGGTGCGTGTGGTCCAGGACATCACTGAACGCAAAGCGGCGGAGCAACGGCAAAAATTATTGATGGACGAATTGAACCACCGCGTGAAGAACACGCTTGCTACGGTGCAGTCGCTCGCCTCGCAGACCGCGCGGGCCGCACACACGCCCGCGGCCTTTCGCGAGCGTTTTGAGGGCCGGCTGATCGCTCTGTCTAAGGCCCACGACCAGCTCACCATCCACCACTGGGAGAGCGCCGACCTCCGCGACCTTCTGTCGGGAAGTCTCGCCCCCTATGCTGGGGCGGGTCTGGAACGGGTCGTTTTGCGTGGCGAGGACATCGTGTTGCGGCCACGTGCAGTTTTGACGTTGGCCATGGCCGTGCATGAGCTCACGACCAACGCTGCGAAATACGGTGCATTATCCGTACCTGGTGGACGCATTGAGATTCATTGGCAGCCAGTACGTACCGACAATTTCCGACCAATTTTGCGTTTGGACTGGCGCGAGCAGGGCGGCCCACCTGTTACCAACCCCGCGGAACGGGGCTTTGGCTCCAAGCTGATCGAAGGCAGCATCGCCGCTGAGCTCGGCGGCACCGCGCGCCTCGTCTTCGAGCCGCACGGATTGCACTGCGAAATTGAAATTCCCCTGCGGAACGCGACCATTGAGGTTCATGGTAAGAGAAGCAGAGACGAGTCGGCTTAGAAGGTAAGCGGGGGCCGTCATCGCTTCCAGGGAAGTCCGACGCAGCAACCTTCGCTCGCCCTACCAGTTCATCGGAAATGACCCGCCGAGCCGCGGCTCGCAAAGCGAACAAAGGCTGGTGGAGCCGAGGGGATTTGAACCCCTGACCTCCTCATTGCGAACGAGGCGCTCTCCCAACTGAGCTACGGCCCCGCCGAGACAACGACAAGCGTCGTTACGTGCAAAAATGCGGCGAGTGGGCGCCATTTAGGACTAGGTATTTGGCCTGTCAAGGATAAGGGCACGAAGCCCTCGGTCGACTTGTTCAACGCCATTCGACCCGCTACTTTGCGCGCGGTTTGCGAATGGACGGACGCTCATGCGCGCGCTGCTTGATATCATTCTCTTGGTTTTACAGATTTATATTTGGCTCTTGATCGCGGCCGCAGTCTTGTCCTGGCTGATCGCCTTCAACGTGGTCAATACTCACAACCAGGTCGTGGCGACCATCGGCGAGTTCCTCTACCGCATTACCGAGCCGCTGCTGCGACCGATCCGTTCCCTGCTGCCGAATCTTGGGGGCATCGACGTATCGCCGGTGATTTTAATCCTGCTGATCTTGTTTCTCGAAAACGTCATCGTCCGGTACATCTATCCAAACGTGTTTTAGCCGATGGTGGATAAGCCGTGGTCGCGAACGGCCAACGGTATCTCGCTCATCGTACGTCTAACTCCCAAAGGCGGACGTGACGCTATCGACGGGATCGAATTGCTGGCGGACGCGCGTCCCGTCCTCAAGGTTCGGGTCAGGGCGGCTGCAAGCGAAGGAGAAGCCAACACGGCCTTGATACGGTTGATTGCAGCGGCAATGCACGTCCCACGGTGTGATGTCATTTTGGCAGCGGGTGCTGCGGGTCGCATCAAACGGCTCGTGATTTCGGGCGATGGCCCAACATTGATAGCGGCGCTGGAGAAAATCGCCATGCCGCGCTAAGGCTTGTTTTCGGGAACCTACAAACGAGCCAAGCAAGCCATGAGTGCGCGCATCATTGATGGCAAGACGATTGCGGCTGACCTGCGAGGCAAAATCGCGGATGCCGTTCACCGTTTGCGCCGGGACCGTGGCGTTGTGCCAGGCATCGCCGTCGTGCTGGTGGGGAACAACCCGGCCAGCGAAGTATACGTGCGAAACAAATCGAGGACGGTAGCGGAATCCGGTATGCACGCCGTCGACCGCAGGCTGCCTTCGACGGTAAGTGAAGTTGAGTTGCTCGCTCTCATTGCCGAACTCAACGCGAATGAGAAAGTCAACGGCATTTTGGTTCAGTTGCCGTTGCCGGAACAGATTGACAGTCAAAAAATCATCGCGGCGATCGATCCGGCCAAAGATGTGGATGGATTCCACCCACTCAATGCGGGTCGGCTCGCCAGCGGCTTGCCCGGGCTGGTGCCATGCACGCCATTGGGATGCGTGTTGTTGGCCAAAACCGTCCATGAGACGCTTGCCGGCATCGAGGCTGTAGTGATCGGCCGCTCGAACATCGTCGGAAAGCCGGTGGCGCAACTGCTGCTGGCAGAAAACGCAACCGTGACCATCGCTCATTCCAAAACGGACGACCTTCCTTCAGTGTGCCGCCGCGCCGGTCTGCTCGTCGCAGCCATCGGCCGTCCGGAAATGGTCCGTGGTGATTGGATCAAGCCGGGCGCGACCGTCATTGATGTCGGTATCAATCGAGTGCCAGGTGAAAACGGCAAGTCGCGTATTGTTGGTGACGTGGCCTACGCTGAAGCTGCGAACACGGCCGGCGCGATCACGCCGGTACCCGGCGGGGTCGGCCCAATGACAATTGCGTGCTTGTTGCTCAATACTCTACGCGCGGCATGTGCACAGAAGGGATTGCCGTCACCGAAGGTATGATTACGCCTGCCAGGCGTAGGCGACCTTATCAAGCGTCTTGGCGCCGAAGCGTTCGGAGGAGCGCGCTACCGCACGGCCACCGAGCGCGCGATAAAATTCCATGGCCGGCTCATTATCGGAAAGGGCCCACACGACCATGCTCTTCAGGCCGCTCTGGTTCAAATCTTTACGCGCGGCAGAAAACAGGCGGCGGCCAAATCCAAGTCCTTGAAATTCGGGCCGCAAGTAGATCTCGTAGATTTCGCCGTCATAGAACAGGCTGCGCGCACGGTTGCGTCCGTAATTAGCGTAGCCGGCAACGCGTTCGCCGAATTGGAGAATGGTAATGCGGCTGCCTTTGCGGATCGCCGAATCCCACCAGTCCGGACCACGGCGGTTGATGAGCTTGTCGAGTTCGTTGCCCGGAATGATTCCTTGATAGGCGGCCCGCCACGCTTCGTCGTGAGTCTCGGCGACGTCGACGGCGTCGGCAGACTTCGCACGGCGAATCTCTATCAGGGTCGTAGACATGCCGCGATAGAAGCAACGAAATTTGCGGCCTTCAAGCCCTATCGTTAATGATGGGTTAACGGTGTGGATTACTGGTCACACGCGTAAAAACTCCAGCAGCGATGCTAGAAAATGATGCTCATGCATCCGACTGGGTTAACGTCTCACAGGTTCCGCGCGCCCGCCTTAGGCCGAAAGCCGAGGGGACCGGACGTTTCTGGCGGCAAGTGATTCGATTTGCCCCGATTTCGAAGCGGCTGAAACTGCGCGCACCAGAGGTTGCGCGCTGACGGCGTCACACCGTCTCGGCCTCTTTCCTTCGCTCTTCTTTTTTGCGGTCGTTCTCGTCCAGCAGTTTCTTGCGCAGGCGGATCGACTTCGGCGTCACCTCGACCAGTTCGTCTTCCTCGATATAGGCCAGCGCTTTTTCAAGGGTCATCCGGATCGGTGGCGTGAGGCGAACGGCTTCATCCTTCGATGTGGTGCGGATATTGGTGAGTTTCTTGCCCTTGAGAACGTTGACGATCAGGTCATTGCCCCGCGTGTGCTCTCCAACGATCATGCCGTTGTAAACCTTCCAGCCCGGCTCAATCATCATCGGACCGCGGTCTTCCAAATTCCAAAGGGCATAGGCGACGGCGTCACCCTTGTCGTTCGAGATCAGAACACCATTCCGTCTTCCCGGGATTGGACCCTTGTAGGGGGCATAGGCACGAAACAAGCGGTTCATGATTGCAGTGCCGCGAGTATCGGTCAGCAATTCGCCCTGGTAGCCGATCAGTCCGCGCGTTGGCGCATGAAAAACCAGCCGCAGGCGGCCGCCGCCAGAAGGCTTCATCTCCACCATGTCGGCTTTCCGTTCAGCCATTTTCTGAACGACAATGCCGGAATGCTCTTCATCGAGATCGATGACAACCTCTTCTATCGGCTCGAGCATTTCCCCGGTCGCAATGTCTTCTTTGAGCAGCACTTTCGGCCGCGATACTGACAACTCGAAGCCCTCGCGACGCATGGTTTCGATCAGAATGCCAAGTTGCAATTCGCCGCGCCCCGCGACTTCCATGGAATCCTTTTCGTCCGATTCGCGTACCCGCAGAGCGACGTTTCCTTCCGCTTCGCGCAACAGGCGGTCACGGATCATACGGCCGGTGACCTTATCGCCTTCGGTGCCAGCCAATGGCGAGTCGTTGACCCGGAAGACCATCGCCAGCGTCGGCGGATCGATTGGCTGAGCAGGAAGCGGCGTTTCCACAGAGGGGTCGCATATCGTCATTGCAACAGTTGTGTTCGGCAGCCCGGCGATTGCGACGATGTCGCCCGCCGCTGCCTCCTCCACCGCCGAGCGTTCAAGCCCACGGAACGCCAGCACTTTGGTGATGCGACCGCTCTCGATCAGCTTCCCATCATGATCAAGTACCTTTACCGGCTGGTTGGGTTTCACCGAACCTGAGGTTATGCGCCCGGTGACGATACGTCCGAGATAAGGGTTGGCTTCGAGAATGGTGCCAAGAAGACGGAGCGGTCCGTTTTCCACCTGTGGTGGTCTGACGTGGGCAAGCACGAGATCAAACAGCGGCTGCATTCCATCATCGTGCGAACCATCCAGGCTCCTGGCCATCCAGCCCTGTTTGGCCGAGCCGTACAGGATCGGGAAATCGAGCTGCTCGTCAGTGGCATCGAGAGCTGCGAACAGGTCGAACACTTCATTGACGACTTGAGTCGGCCGCGCGTCGGCGCGATCCACCTTATTGATCACAACGATGGGCTTGAGCCCCATCTTGAGCGCCTTGGAAACCACAAACTTGGTTTGCGGCAGAGGACCCTCGGCGGCGTCCACCAGCACTAGAGCGCCGTCCACCATATTCAGGATGCGCTCGACCTCGCCGCCGAAATCGGCGTGACCAGGCGTGTCGACAATATTGATACGCGTATCCTTCCACACGACCGAAGCCGCCTTGGCAAGAATAGTAATCCCGCGTTCTCGTTCGAGATCGTTGGAATCCATCGCCCGCTCGACCACACGCTGGTTGTCGCGGTATGCGCCGGATTGCTGCAAGAGCCGATCGACCAGGGTTGTCTTTCCATGGTCGACGTGCGCGATGATAGCGACGTTGCGAAGATCCATTTGCGGTTCCAGAAATCAAAGCGCGGGCCCGTAAGGGGCCCGCGACGCGGACGCTATTGCGCCGCAATATAGTCACGCGCGGCCGGGATGCAACCACCGATCGGAGCTAGTGCATAGGCAAGTTAAAGCCGACGCAGGGACATTGCTCTTGCAACACGATGTCTTTAACCGAATTTCGGATCGAGGGTCTTCGCCCAAAGCGACCGGTCGTCGACGTCTTTAAGCGTTACCGTCATTTGCTGGCTCGTGCCATCGATCGTGACCTGCCCGAAGAACTGAAGGCCCTCGCTTGGCGGCAGGTTCTGGCCTTGCTCTTGGCTGGGCGCCTTTATGTACATCAGCTCCGGGCCGAAAGTCTTGTCGAGAGTGTTCGGGCCAAAAGTGCCCGCATGAATCGGTCCGCTCACGAATTCCCAGAACGGTTCAAAATCTTGGAATACGGCCTTGTTCGGATCGTAGTAATGCGCGGCGGTATAGTGGACGTCGGCCGTAAGCCAAACCGTATTCCGTACGCCCGAGCGTTTGATAAACGAAAGAAGATCAGCAATTTCCAACTCGCGACCACGTGGTGGGCCATCGTCACCCTGCGCGACGGCTTCCACACCCCATTTCCGGTCGACGTCATAGACGACGAGCAAGCTGATCGGCATATCGGCCGCGATGACTTTCCAAGTTGCGCGCGAATTGGCCAATTCTTGTTTGAGCCAATCGATCTGTGTCGGGCCGAGAAAATAGGCGGCGGGTCCGTAGCTTTCTTCTTTGTCCTCGCCGTTGGGGCCGCGATAGCTGCGCATATCGAGCATGAAGACGTCCAGCAGCGGTCCATAAGAAATTTTGCGATAGACGCGGCCGGGCTCAATTTGTGTGGTGCGCAACGGCATATATTCATGAAAAGCGCGTGCGGCGCGGGCGGACAGCAGCAAAGCGTTCTTGTCGACATACTTCTTGCGTTGATGCTCGGCGCGGGTCAGCGGTTCGCCGGGCCACCAATTGTTGGTGACCTCATGGTCGTCCCATTGCGTGAAAATTGGAATTTCGGCATTGAATGCGAGGACGTTTTTGTCGAGCAAATTATATTTGTAGTTGCCGCGAAACTCCGCGAGCGTCTCTGCCGGCTTTGACTTGTCTTCGGTCACGACGTTTCGCCACACTTGACCGTTCGGCATCTTCTGCTCTGCTGCAATCGGACCGTCGGCGTAAATATTATCGCCATTATGGATGAAAAAATCCGGGCGGTTCTTCAGCATAGTTGCGTAGGCGCGCATGCCGCCACGCGATTCGTCGATGCCCCACCCTTGGCCGGCCGTATCGCCCGACCATATGAAGCTGATTGAGCGCCGATCGTTCGGCGCAGTGCGGAATCGTCCAACTTGCGGCTCGCCGACAATTGTCGGGGAGGCGAGATCTTGAAAACGCACACGATAGAAAATGTCCTGTGCCGGTGGGAGATTCCCCACGAGAAGCTTGGCTGTTAGATCCGTTTCGGGTAGCGCGTCCACAAAGGCGGCGTGGCGGACATCCTTAAAGCTATCGGTGGTAGCGATTTCCAATTGCATGCGTGAAGGACGATCGGCGCGAGCCCATACGACGCCGGAGTCCGTGGAGATGTCTCCAGACTGCAGACCGTGCGTGATGATAGGGCGATCGTCTGCTCGGCTGACGAATGGACGGGCAATGCCACCGATCGTCGTAAAAGCTGTTGCTGCCGCGCTCGTTGCCAGAAACGTGCGGCGTGTTGTCGAGCGAACGCGTATTGTCATCCGAGCCTCCGCTTCTCACATTGATCAAGAAAGTTGGTCGGGATCGCTAACAGACTACCGACGTCAGCATGACGGATTGGTGACAGGGCTGATATCCTTGTGGGTAATCCATCCTGACAATATTCGGGACTTGTTGAATCATCCCGGCAAAGGCCGAAAAAGACGTCGTACGCTTTGATCAGATTTTGGCTCTATGGAGGTCGACCACAGAACTCGATCATCGACATTCTTGAGTGTCACTCTCAATACCTCGGTCTTTCCGTCAATCGCTATGTGACCGAAGTGTTGTAGACCAAAGCAGGGAGCGAGGTTATCACCCTGCTCGCGACTCGCGGCGCTTTGGAAGACGACATGGGGACCGAACGTCCGGTCGAGCGGCGAGGGTGTCCACGTACCGGCGTGGAGTGGGCCGGAAACAAATTCCCAGAACGGCTCGAAGTCCTGGAAAACTGCATTGGTCGGATCGAAGTAATGTGCGGCCGTGTAGTGTAGGTCAGCCGTAAGCCACAGTGTATTGCGAATACCGGCGCGTTGGATAAATGAGAGCAAATCGGCGATCTCAATGCCCCGCCCGAGGGGTGTCCGGGCGTCCAATGCGTTGGCGGCAATTGTTCCCAGGGGCGTGTCGGATGCGATTACTTTCCACGTTGCGGATGAACGATTGAGTTCGCGCTTAAGCCAGGCGAGCTGCATTGGTCCAAGCAAGTAAGCGTCAGGACCGTAGTGGCTTTTTGGACTTATCCCGTTTGGACCGCGATAGCTGCGCATATCGAGCAGAAATAAATCAAGCAACGGACCGTAGGAGATCTTCCGATAGATGCGACCAGGTTCTGACGGAAGGTATCGAAGCGGCATGAACTCATGAAACGCGCGGCACCCCCGCGCCGCAAGCGACAAGGCGCTTTTTTCGTCGTATCCGCGCCTGTCGATTGTTTCGCCAGGCCACCAATCCTCCATGACCTCATGATTGTCCCACTGTGCGAAAATCGGCACTTCGGCGTTGAAGCGACGCACGTTTGCGTCGAGCAGGTTGTATTTGTAATTGCCGCGATAGTCGGCAAGCGTTGTTGCGACTCTGCTTTTTTCCTCGGTGACGAGATTGCGCCAGAGTGCGCCGTCCGGCAGCCTCTGCTGTGCCGGGATGGTGCAATCCGCATAAATATTGTCGCCACAATGAACGAAGAAATCAGGTTTGTTGTGCAGCATCGTCGCGTAAGTGCGCATTCCGCCACGCGAGACATCGATGCCCCAGCCCTGACCCGCGGTGTCGCCTGACCAGACAAATGAGATCGAGCGGCGATCGGACGGCGCGGTGCGAAAGCGCCCGACGAACGGCTCGCCGACAACGCCGGGCGACGATAGATTCTGCAAGCGCAACCTGTAGAAAATGTCCTGCGCCGCCGGCAGATCCTCAATGAGTGCCTTAGCGGTGAAATCTGTCTCCGGCAGCGCGTCTGTGAAAGATGTGTAGATGACGTCCTTGAAGCTGTCCGTGGTTGCAGCCTCGATCAGCATTCTTGCGGGCCGGTCTGCGCGCGCCCACACCATTCCTGAGTCGAGAGACACATCACCTGATTGCACTCCATGCGTGATTATTGGCCGTTGCGACGATCGGCTGAAAGCTGGTGCTGCCATCAAGCCATCAGTTGCGGTCGCTGCCGTAGCCGAGGCAAGAGTCATCAACAGCCGGCGGCGCGATATTGCGCTGCCGGTGCACGGGCGCCCGGACATGAAGTAGTCTCCGCCGAATCACAGAGGAGGGTGGACGCCTTTTCTGACAGCTAAAAAAAGATAAGACGACGAGTCTGTGACTCCGGGTCAGGCTCCCGCCGCGCGGCTCCAAGGGCCAATGCGTGTGCCTCTCGGCAGCGCCTCGTGCAGCATCATCATCTCCGCGATGGTCTCGCTCGTAACGAACCCCACCAGCTTTCCGGTCGAATCGGTGACGCCGACGGCTGGAGCCGATTTCTGCTGCAATAGCTTGAACGCCTGTTCCAAGGTGACTCGATGGCTGATCGTTGGTAATTCGGCGGCCATGGCGTCGGCCACACGGGCATCGGGCCCGCGTGTTTTGATGGCACGGATGAGATCAGCGCGGCCGAGTATGCCGACCGGCTTGCTGGCGCTGTCCACCACAGGAAATTCGCCCTGGCTCGTCTGCAGCAAGGTCTGCACCGCTTCGTCGATGTGCGACTCCGGCGACAGCGTGGCGAACTGCGTCATCATGGCGTAGCTCACCGGAACGCCGCGTGAAGCCGCCCGCAACGCCACC
>Ga0126380_10000813_pt1 | contig 11110 bp, 12 predicted proteins | sample PanSoiMetPlot_26_FD_92544 | JGI IMG/M metagenome (GOLD analysis project Ga0126380, IMG submission 92544) | Tropical forest soil microbial communities from Panama - MetaG Plot_26 | ecosystem: Environmental > Terrestrial > Soil > Tropical forest > Bulk soil | place: Panama | collected 2016-02-17
ATTACGGGCAAGCAGGGCACTTTCTGGAGCGAGAAGATGATGGCCTACGGGACCAATGTGGTCGCCGGCGTCAACCCGAAGCGCGCCGGCGAAACTAACGTCGGAGTGCCGATATTTGCGACCACGGCCGAAGCGGTTGCGAAGGTCGGGGGTGATGTCGCGGTCATGTTCATTCCGCCAGCGATGGCCAAAGATGTCGCGGTGTCCGCGGTTGAGGCGGGTATCAAGTTGATGGTGGTTCTGACTGAACACATTCCAGCCCAGGATGTCATGGCAATGCATGGCGCGGCGGCGAGGCACGGCACCCGCATCGTTGGCCCCAACACTGCGGGCCTCGTGACGCCCGGCGAGTGTTTCGTCGGCATCATGCCTGCATTCGTGCCGAGCGTATTCAAAGCCGGCTGCGTCGGGGTGATCTCGCGCAGTGGCAGCCTTGGCACACTAATCTGTCTCAACTTGACGCGCGCCGGTCTTGGCCAGTCGGCCTTCATCGGAATTGGCGGCGACCCGATGCTCGGCACGACGACGCGCGATGCGCTCGAAGCGCTCGACAAGGACAGCGGTACCGACGCGGTTGTTGTCGTCGGTGAGATCGGTGGCGGGATGGAGGAAGACGCAGCCACTTACGCAAAAAAGATGACAAAGCCGATCGTCGCTTTCATTGCCGGATTGGCCGCCCCTCTCGGCAAGAAAATGGGCCATGCCGGCGCAATCGTCACCGGCAATGCCGGCAGCTACGCTTCAAAACGCCAGGCGCTCGAAGCGGCTCGTGTCAGGGTAGTGGATACGCCATCCGAGATTGCTGGCGCGGTTTCCGCCGGCCTCAAGTCCAGCCGCGCCGACAACAAGCTTGTCGCGAGCCAATAAGGCGAAGCGCATGTGCTGGCGCCGGTCTTTGCGATTGTGTTCCTGCTGTGCTTGGTGAACAGCGCCGTGCCACTGATGCCGTCTGGCGCCGGTCTATGCACCCGTGAAAAGCGTGTTGGTGGAAGTCTCCACCTGGGGGCTGCTCCTGGCCATTGGCGCGCTCGGCCTGGGCACGTCCGTAAAAACCATTATCGGCCTCGGCTGGCGGCACATTATGACGGTGCTCGGCACGTCTGTGGTGATAATTGCCGTCGTGACCGGTGGCCTGCTGCTGGCGCGGATGATGTGAGTTTACTTTAGAGTCACCGTCTCGAAATCCGCCGGCAGGACGATTTCCAGCAATTCACAGTCATCAGAGTAACCGCGAACAATGTGCTTGATCTTCGGCGGCTGGATCCAGCACGAACCGACGTGGAAGGTATGGACGCCCTGTCCTTCGAACTCGCTGCTGAACCAGCCCTTGAGCACGTAGACCATCTGAAAGTCGACGTCGTGATAATGAGGGATCGCCACCTCTTCTGAGGTAAAGGGCTTGGTCATCCGGATGACGTGCGCCTGCACCATGCCGTCGGTCGCTTTGGCGATGCCGAGATCGCGATAGGCCGAGTAGGGCCGCAATCCGTAGTCGAAATCCTCATCACGATGATGGCTTGCGGTGAATTGCTGCGGCTTACGTCTCTTGGCGCGAGCAGCGGATTTGGCGATGACTTTCTTTTTTGATTTTTTTGCTTTCGTCCTGCCTGCCTTCGCCTTGCGTTTTGCTTTTGCCATGAGGATCTCCCATGCAAGTGAATGTTACTCCGCCGCTTCAGCTGCTCCGCCGTGCGACTTCGACCAACCGGCCGGATCGCCGATGAACTTCTCGACCTCAGCCAACATCTTTGCCTCGAATGTGCCGCTTGCTTTGGCAACTGCCAGCACGTCTCTCCAGGTCGTGAGTGCGTGCAACGTGACACCAAGATCGCAGAGGATTTTCTTGCCCTGCGGGTAGATGTCGTAGAAGAAGATAACGAAACAATGGTCGCAGGTACCACCGGCCTCGCGTAGCGCGTTGATGAAGTTGACCTTGCTTTTGCCGTCGGTGGCAAGATCCTCGACCAACAGCACGCGCTGGCCGGGAAGCAGCTGGCCTTCGATCTGCGCGCCGCGACCAAATCCTTTCGCTTTTTTGCGCACATATTGCATCGGCAGGTGGAGGCGATCAGCCACCCAGGCCGCGAACGGAATTCCGGCGGTTTCTCCGCCGGCCACCGCATCGATCTTTTCGCGCCCGATATCGCGTTCGATCGAATGAACCGCAAAACCCATCAGGGTCGAGCGCACGTCGGGAAACGACATCAGCCAGCGGGAATCGTTGTAGACCGGGCTCGCCCAGCCGCTTGTGAAGATGAACGGTTTGTCGCTCATGAAGCGGACGGCACCAGTGTCGAGGTACATCCGCGCGGTAAGTTCGGCGATGGTTTTCTTGTCGAGAAGCTGGTTGGACGTCATGTCGATTGCGGCCCGCTGACGCTAGGTCGCTATGTCAAAGCACAAAATCTCTTACGCCGCCATGCCGCAGTGATGCGCCAATTCACAGGCAAGATCGAGCAGCGCTTCGTCGCCCCCCGCCCAGCCAATGAAGGAGAGGCCGATAGGGCATCCGTTGATCGTGCCTGCGGGGATGCTCATTTGCGGCAAGCCGGAGACGCCCGACGTGCAGGTCAGGCGCATGACCCTGACGCGGAAATCTTCCAGCTCTGTACCCGAGATTTCAACCCTCGGCGCGATGCTGGGTGCGGTCGGCAACGCGAGAATTGTGCCAGGGATCGCTATCTGTCGAATGTGCTCACGCGCCTTCAGTTGCACGCTGCGGGCGGCGTCGGCCTGGGACTTTGTAACCGTGGCGGCGAATTCCATGCGTTCGCGCACCCCTGGGCCGATTTTTGGTTTCTGCGCGATGACAAATTCGCCGAATGTCTGCCAGGTTTCGTAGGCCTGTACAATGCGGAACGCTTCGCGCCAGGGATCGAAACCCTCGGGCGCGATCCGCCCGTGCACCATCTCCGGCAGGTCGTCGCTCATGAATTCGAGCACCGTCCGCAGCAAGTCGGCAACGGGTTCTTCTGCCTGCGCGAAAGCATCTTCCAATACAACCACGCGTTCGATTTTTGCGGCCACGCCTTGACTATCGAGAAGTACTGGACCGACTTTACGGAATACACCCGGGGTCGCGGCGAACCAGCCCGGCACGTCGAAAGTGGGCGCCATGTCGGCGACGCCGGCGTGCTCGATGCGCTCGTGCGTTGGCCGCAGGCCGTAAATTCCGTTGAAAGAGGCTGGAACGCGTACCGAGCCGCCGGTGTCGCTGCCAAGCGCAAAGTCGCACAGACCGGCTCCGCAGGCAGCGGCCGAACCCGCTGACGAGCCTCCGGGCAGACGGCCCGGCGCGCGCGCATTCACCGGCGTGCCATAATGCGCGTTTGCACCGCTCACGCTGTAGAAAAATTCATCGCAGACCGTTTTGCCGGAAATCGTTGCGCCGGCGTCGAGGATCTTCTGCACCGGCGGACAATTGCGAGTGGCGGGCGCGTGCGTTGCGAGCCATTCCGGGCTGCCGCAGCCGGTGCGCTCGCCAGCGATGTCGTACATATCCTTGACCACGGCGATCAGCCCGGCGAGCGGGCCGGTTTTGGCTCCTTTGATCGGCGCAGGGATATCGTGTGGAACGAAGCAACTGCGATAGGCCTTCGGGGTCATTTGCACTGCGTCTCTTATTTGCGGGCGGCGAGATACCAATCGAGGATCTTCGCGCCATCCCAGGCGACCACGCCGTCATGCGCAAGTAGCTCGGCGAAAGTTCGTTCGACGTGGCCGATACGGTGCGGCACGCCGGAGAGGTAGGGGTGACACGCCATCGCCATGACCTTTGGTCGCTCGGTCGACTCTTCGTAAAGCGTCCTGAAGTGGTCCAAGGCACGACTATGCCATTGATCTGACGGAAGATGCTGCAACGCCATCATTACGATGTCGTGGATCTCGAAGTTGTAGGGCAGCGCCACGACTGGCTTGTGAGTCGTCTTAAGCATCACCGGTTCGTCGTCGAGCACCCAATCGCCGATATACTCGACGCCGGCCTCCGACAGATAGTCGAGCGTATCGAAAGTCTGCGTCAGCCCCGGGCCGAACCAGCCGCGCGGGCGTTTGCCGGAAAACTTCTCGATCACGTCCATTGACTTCATGATGACGGCACGTTGATCGTCGAGCTTGTGCATCGGCACCTGGTCGTAACCGTGTGCGTTGAGCTCCCAACCGTGGTCGGTGCAGGCCTTTACCACCGTCGGATAGGTTTCGCAGACTCTGGCATTGAGCGTGACGGTCGGCGAAATGCCGAGCTTCAGCATCATTGTTTGCAGCCGCCAGAAACCGACGCGCATGCCGTATTCATGCCAGCTCCAGTTCGGATGGTCGGGCAGCATCGGTTGGCCCTGCGGCGGCGAAATCACCATGCGCGCCATAGGGCGTGACATGTCCCATTCTTCGAGTGCCAGCACCGGCCAGATGACCAGCCGTATGCCTTTTGGAAACTTCAGCAGCGGTCGGCCTTCGATCGGCGAAAAGGCCAGTCGTTCGCGTGGATGCATGGGCATGGAAATTACGCCGGCTTCGGGCCGACCTTGGTGTACCAGTCCGCAATCTGCGAGCCAGTCCAGAACAGCACGTCGCGCTTCTTCCGGATCTTCTCGTAGATCTTGCGAAAATATTTCACCCGATGCGGCGCGCCCATGATGTAGGGATGCACCGAGATTGCCATTACCCGCGCCGAGCCTTTCGCGTCTCTGTAGATCTGCTCGAACTGATCCATCGCCCGCTCATAGAACTCGGATGCCCTATGATGCTGGATCAGCATCATCGCGACGTCGTTGCATTCCTGGGTGTAGGGGATGTTCAGAATCGGCTTGCCTCGCGTTTTCATCCACACCGGCTGGTCGTCGAGCACCCAGTCCGCGACGTAGTCATAGCCCTCTTCGGCAAGAATATCGGGCGTCTCCCACGTTTCGGTCAGGCCGGGCCCCAACCAACCCCGCGGGCGCTTGCCTGTCGCCTCTTCCAGCACTTCGGCGCTTTTGCGTATGTCGGTGCGTTCGTTTTCGACCTTTTGCATATTGCGCTGGGTGTAACCGTGGCCGATGAATTCCCAATTGCGATCGACGCAGGCCTTCACGACGTCCGGGTACGCCTTTACGGCGACGCCGTTGATGTTCATCACACCAGGAATCTTGAAATCGTCGTAGACCTGCAAAAGCCGCCAGAAGCCAACGCGATTTCCATATTCATGCCAGCACCAGTTCGGAATATCCGGCATTGGCGAACCACCGGCTGGAGGCGTGAGCACGGTGCGCGGCATGGTTTGTGTCGGGTCCCATTCCTCGACGTTTGTGATGGTCCAAACCACCAGGCGTGCCCCCTTGGGCAGCTTCAGCGGTTTACGCGTGGTAATAGCGGAGTAGTCGAGGCGATCGTTGGGCAACATACCAACGGCGGGCTTGGGAAAATTCATACGCGAGTTTCCTTGGGGACTATCGCTCGGCTAGCAGTTTTGCAGCTACCCCGGATATTGTACAGGCCATGAAGCTTGTCCGTTATCGTTCTGCAACCGGCGAGGAGCCCGGTCTCGTACTGGACGGAGAGGTCTTCGATCTGTCGGGCAGCTTTTCGGCGCTCAATCCGCGCGCGCCTACCTTCGACGATATCAAAGCCATCGCTGCGATACCGGCGAAGGTTTTGTCGAAAGCACCGAAGGGCGCCGTTCTCGGTCCGCCTCTGCGAGGCATCGGCAAGATCATCGGCGTCGGCTTGAACTATCGCGATCACGCCGAAGAAACGGGCTTGCCTCTGCCGAAAGAGCCGACGCTTTTCCTGAAGGCGACCAGCGCGCTATGCGGGCCCACCGACGATCTTGTCATGCCGCGCGAGGCAAAGAGTGTCGACTGGGAGGTCGAGCTTGCGGTGGTGATCGGAAAACCCGGCGCCTACATCGGTGAGCGCGATGCCTTGGACCATGTGCTTGGTTATTGCATCGGCATTGATTTCTCCGAACGTGAGTTCCAGTTCAATCGTGGTGGGCAGGGCTTCAAGGGCAAGAGCGCCGACACCTTTGCGCCGCTCGGGTCGTTTCTCGCAACGCGCGACGAGATCGCCGATCCGCAGAAACTTTCGATGCGCCTTAGCGTCAACGGCGCGACGAAGCAAAGCGGTTCGACGCGCGACATGATCTGCCCGGTCGGCGAATTGATCTCTTACATCAGCCGGTTCATGAGCTTGCAGTCGGGTGATGTGATCCTGACCGGCACGCCAGCGGGCGTCGGTCTGGGTCAGAAGCCGCCGACGTATTTGCAGCCTGGCGATGTTGTCACCGCATCCATTGAGGGATTGGGCGAGCAAGCGCACAAGGTAGTTGCGAGTGCGCGATAAGAATTTGAATCATCCATTCGTAGGATCAGCGAATCAGTGAAAATTCGATCTGGCGTCGCAATGCGAGCACGTTCTGCCATCCGATCGGATGACGCGCAGCATAAAATCGCATCCAGTTTTTTCAGCAAGTGAGCCAAACAAAAACTGAGCGATTAAAAATGCGCGGGCTTTTTGCCATCGCGTTCAGCTTCGTGATTCTCGAGGCATTTGTCGGCCTACAGCCGGCTTCAGTCGCCGCGCCTAAATGCGTGCCGGTCAATATGCCACGTCTGTTATGGTACACATGTCCAGTTACCACGTGCGACCAGGGCGCCGCAGACCATCCAGCAACAGAAAAATAAGAGAATGAACTGATCCCAGCTCGAGGGCAGGCTCAGCTGCCCTTCTCATCGTGAATTTCCGGAAAGAAATAGTCTTTCCAGGATTCCGCCTTGGTCTTGAGCGTCCCGACCTCGGCCATGAAATTAGCATATTTCATGGTGTTTTCCGGCGTCATGGTCCAGCGTACCTGCGGTCCAGCAACGATCTTGCCGACCATCTCAAGCGGCAATTTTGATTTTGAATCCTCGATCCACAAGGCGGCCGCCGCCTTTTTGTCCTTGTTGACGATCTCTGTCGCCTCCCTGAGAGCGGCCACGAGTGCCATGTACAGCACCGGATTTCCCTCGCGAAACTTTGCCAGCGCCCACACTGCCGTGAAAGTGTGTGAGCCACCCATCACATCGAATGAATTAAGTACGGTGTGAACCGCCGGATCCTCGAGCTGCTGGTTCTGAAATGGCGGCACGCTGAACGCAGCCGAAATCTGTGCGCCGCCCTTGAGCAAAGCGACCGTAGCATCCGGCGGGGTCATCGACACGGTGAGTGGGTCAAGCTTTGCGAAGTCTTTCGTGCCGTAGGCTTTCGCCGCCGCCATCTGCAGCGTGATCGCCTGCACGGACGAACGCACCGCAGGCACGGCGATGCGATCAGTGTCCTTGAAGTCCTTGATGGTCTTGATGGCCGGATCGCGGCTATTGAGCAGGAACGGCTGCGAGCTCAGTGCGGCAATGCCGCGCACCTCCTGCGCCGTACCCTTGCTGCGCGACCACAGGACCAGCAGGCCCGGCACACCACCCGAGCCGATGTCGATATTGCCCGAGATCAACGCCTCATTGACGGCGGTCGGCCCGTTGAAGGTGAACCACGAGACTTTCACATCGCTGAGCCCGAGCGCTTTGGCGTGTTTCTCGATGAGCTGCTGGTGCTCCATCACATTGAGCTGGAGGTAGCCCATGGAAAATTGCCGGGCGAGACGGATTTCAGCAGCCGTCGCATTTGACACGCCGTAGAATGCAAATGCGGTCGCGAGAACGGCCAGAATCGATTTGAGACGCATGGAAATCCTCCCCGCCGTGCCGATCTTCTGTCGTGCAGCGGCAGCTACCGCTATGCGGCAGCTTCGATCTTGGCGATGCTGCGGTACCAGTCGAGAATCTGCTCGCCGTTCCAATGCAGAACGCCCTCGTGGTTGTTCACGTAGTCGTAGATCTGTTCCAGATATTTGATCCGATGCGGTTGCCCGCTGATGTAGGGATGGATTGCGAGCGTACAGATTTTTGCGCGCTTCGCGCTTTCGGCGTAGAGCCGATCGAACTGATCGATCGTGCGCTTGAGCAGATAGTCGCTCTCGTGATGCTGAATCAGCATCATCGGGATATCGTTGAGCTCGATGGTGTAGGGCAGGGTGACCAGCGGCCCTTTGGTGGTGCGGATCACGGTCGGCTCATCGTCATAGACCCAGTCACCGATATATTCGACGCCGGCGGCCGCGAGCAGATCGGGTGTGTCCAACGTCTGGGTTAGGCCAGGCCCGAGCCAGCCTACCGGCTTCTTGCCGGTGAACTTTGTCATGATGTCCATCGTCCGCCTGATCATGCCGGCCTGGTCGGCTTCCTTGTGGATCGGGCCCTGCTCGTAGGCGTGACCCATGAATTCCCACCCGTCTTTTCTCGCCTCCTCGGCAACGCGCGGATAATCCTCGCAAATGCGCGCATTCGCGGCGAGCGTCGGTTTGATTCCTAGCTTTGTGAAGAGCTCATGAAAGCGCCAACAGCCGACGCGCATGCCGTATTCATGGAAGGCCCAATGCACTACGTCGGGCATCAACGGCACGCCCGTCGGGGCCGGCAGCAACTGCCTTGCCATTGGTTTGCCGATATCCCACACCTCGTAGTTGACGATCGTCCAAAACACGATGCGGGCTTTGCCCGGCAGTTTAAGCGGCGGGCGATCCACGATCGCTGAGTAGTCGGAACGTTCGCGCGGAATCATCGGATTGGACATGGACTATTCCTGTGTCGACTTTGCTAGAATGTCACGCCGTTGCGGCCACGCGCAACCCGACCAGACGTTCGAGCGTAGCGGTGTCTTTCTGCAACTGCGCCGAAGGCGCGCGGTGCGCCACTGCTCCGCGCTCCAGAACGATAGCTTCGGCCGTCAATTCCAACGCGATGTCCGTGTGCTGTTCAACCAGAATGATGGCGATGCGACGATCCGAAAGCATTGTTTTCATCGCAGCTGTGAGTTCATCGACAATCACCGGGGCTAGCCCTTCGAACGGCTCGTCCAGCAACATCAGCGCCGGATTGGTCATCAATGCCCGCGCAATGGCAAGCATTTGCTGCTCCCCGCCCGAGAGCTGATTGCCCATATTTCGCCGGCGCTCGCACAGACGCGGGAAGAGCTTGAAAACGGTGTCGAGATCCCAAGGACCGGGGCGCGACGCCACTGTGAGATTCTCCTCGACCGACAGAGACGGAAAGATTTCGCGCTCCTGGGCGACCCAGCCAACGCCGTTCATCGCGCGTCGATTGGGCGGAAGACGCGATATATCTTGTCCTTTCCAGACGACGCGGCCGCTGCGCAACTGCGTGTAACCCATGATGGTCATCAGCAGGGTCGATTTGCCGACGCCGTTGCGGCCCAATAGCGCAAGGCTGCCGTGCTCCGGCAGGTCCAATGAGATGCCGTGCAGCACGACGGCATCGCCATAGCCGGCAGTCACATTCTCAAGTTTGAGCAGGGAGTCAGCCATGCTTGCGTTTGCCCAAATAGACCTCGCGCACGCCTGGATCGGCTGCGATTTCCGCCGGTGAGCCTTCAGTGAAGATTGCGCCACTGACCAGCACAATGATGTGGCTTGCGAAGCGGAATACCACATGCATGTCGTGTTCGATGAAAAGCAACGTGAGATCGTCGGAAAGACTCGCTACCGCTTCGAAGACTTCACCGCTTTCCTCTTGCGGAACTCCGGCGGCTGGTTCGTCGAGAAGCAGAACCTTTGGGCGGGTTGCGAGTGCCAGCGCGATCTCGAGGAGTCGCTGGCGGCCGTAGGGAAGTTCGCGGGTAACCTGATAGCAGGAGTCGCCCAGGCGCAGCCTGCGCAGAATATCGTAGGCCTCCTCGATCGCCTCGCCATGCGAGCCTACGCCGCGCCAGAATTGCCCGGACAAGCCGCGTTGCTCCAAGACCGCGAGTGTTACTGCTTCAAGTGCGTTGAGCCCGGCAAACAAAGTGTTGATCTGGAATGTGCGCGCGAGCCCACGCCGTACGCGATCCTGTGGTCCGAGCGCCGTGACGTCCTTTCCGCCGAGAAGAATTTGTCCTGCGTTGGGTGCCAGCATCCCCGTCATCAGGTTGATCAGCGTCGTCTTCCCGGCGCCATTCGGCCCGATCAGCGCGTAGCGCGCCCCGACCGGCAAACTGATTTCGATATTACGTGCGACCGGCAGCGAGCCGAAGGATTTTGTGAGGCCACGCGTCGTTAGAGCGATGGCGTGATCGGTCGCTGCATCCTTTTTGGCAAGCGACGGCGTGCTCATTTCCGTCTCCATCGCCCGTAGATGTGCGACAGGCCCCCGACAATGCCATTCGGAAGAACCATGACGACGGTTATCAGAAGCACGCCGATCCAGAAGTACCAATATTGCGGCGCTATGCCCGAAAACTGATCGCGAGCGACCATGAAAATGATCGCGCCCACCAGCCCGCCGTAAAGACGGCCTGCTCCGCCCAGAACCAGCATGACCAGCACATCGGCCGAGCGCTGAAAACTGATCGATTCGAGCGAAACATTTTCCGTCGTCTGGGCGAGCACCGCGCCAGCGAGCCCAGCGATTGCAGCCGCGATCGTGTAGGCCTTGCGGATGTGCGCGCGGCTGTCGGCTCCTATCGCCGGCATGCGCACCCAATTCTCGCGAATGCCGCGCAGCGCAAGCCCGAACGGGGAATTGATCAGCCTGCGGGCGCCAAGAAAGACCACGAACAAAACGGCCAGCGAATAGGTGTAGGCGGTGTAGCCGTAGAGATCGAACTTGAAGAGGCCGAGCACCGGCCAAATTGAAATGCCTTGCAGGCCGTCGCTGCCGCCGGTGAGCCAATGCGCACGATTTGCCGCCTCAAAGGCGAGCAGGCCCAGACCGAGCGTGATCATGATCAACGTGAAATGGCGAAACCGCGCGATGACGAAGCTCACTGCAAAGCCGACGAGCCCGGCGACGGCTGCGGCCACGATCAGGCCGCTGATCGGTTCGCCCCAGCCGAATTTGGAGATCAGCCCTGCCGTATAGGCGCCGATGCCGAAGAAAGCTGCGTGCCCCAGCGAGACGATGCCCGCATAACCGAGGATGATGTCAAGGGAGAGGGCGAACAGCGCGGTGATGGCGATCTGGCTCGCCAACGACAGATAGTTTGGAAAGAGCACGAAGGGCAAAAGCGTGGCCAGCCAGAAAGCAATCTCAAGCGGATG
>Ga0126380_10000815_pt1 | contig 11091 bp, 9 predicted proteins | sample PanSoiMetPlot_26_FD_92544 | JGI IMG/M metagenome (GOLD analysis project Ga0126380, IMG submission 92544) | Tropical forest soil microbial communities from Panama - MetaG Plot_26 | ecosystem: Environmental > Terrestrial > Soil > Tropical forest > Bulk soil | place: Panama | collected 2016-02-17
CATGGTTGGTTTTAGAATCTAACCGTGACCGAGATCAGCGTCATCGCGGTGCTGGAAGACTCGGTGCGCCGCCGCCTGTACGACTACGTGTCGGCCCGGGGCGAGGGGGTGAGCCGGAGCGAGGCCGCGCAGGCCGTCGGCATCGGCCGCACGCTGGCCGCATTCCACCTCGACCGGCTGGCCGGGGCGGGGCTGGTGGAGGTCACCTTCGCCAGGCCGGCGGGCCGGTCCGGGCCTGGGGCCGGGCGCCCGGCCAAGCTGTACCGGCGCACGGCGGCCGAGCACCAGGTCAGCGTGCCGCCGCGGGACTACCGCACGGCCGCGGAACTGCTCGCCGAGGTCGTCGACCTGACCGGCGCGGAACCGGAGCTGCAGCGCTCGGCCCGCAGCCGCGGCGCCGCGGCCGGCCGGGCCGCGCGCCGCCAGGCGCCCGAACTGCCCGATGACGACCTGGTCACCAGCGCCTTGACCGCGCAGGGCTACCAGCCCTACCGCGACGGCGGCGACGTCCGGCTGCGCAACTGCCCGTTCCATCTGCTGGCCGGCAACCACCCGCCGCTGATCTGCGGCATGAACCTGGCTCTGCTCGAAGGGCTGCTGGAAGGGGCCGCGGTGCCGGGGCTGTCGGCCCGGCTCGACCCGCGCCCCGGCGGATGCTGCGTCGCCCTGGCGGCCTCTAAAAATAATAAGTCTTGACATATTTTGGCGCGCGGTGTTGTGATGGGCGGGTGACGGGATACCACCTCGCTCAGCTCAACATCGGCACCGCGCGCGGCGGCACGGACTCCCCGGAGATGGCCGGCTTCATGGCCGGCATCGTCCCGGTCAACGCCCTGGCGGACGCCGCGCCCGGGTTCGTCTGGCGGCTACAGGACGGCGACGGTCCCGGTGCCACCGCGCTGCGCCCGTGCGGTCCGGACATCATGGTCAACATGTCGGTGTGGGAGGACCTGGAGTCGCTGCGCGAGTTCGTCTACCGCAGCGGGCCGCACTTGGACTTCATGCGCCGCCGGCGGGCGTGGTTCCACCCGATGACCGTGCCCTACATGGTGCTGTGGTGGGTGCCGGCCGGTCACATCCCCGGACTGGACGAGGCGCTGTCCCGGCTGGACCTGCTCCGCCGCGAGGGCCCCGGGCCCCGCGCCTTCACCTTCCGCGACCCCTACCCGCCTCCGGTCCCTGCCGAAGCCGCCGTCAGGGAGGCTGCGGAGCCTAGGCGCTAGGCAGGGCAGCGGCCGCGCCGGGGAGCCGGCGCTGTGGTGTGCGGGTACCTGCTGTGCTCCCGGTGCCCACGGGCGGGAACGTGACCTCGACCCGCAGGCCGCCTCCGGGTCCTGGGTGGATGGCCAGGGTGGCTCCGTGGGCGGTGGCGATGGCCTGCACGATTGACAGTCCCAGGCCGAGGCCTTTCCGGTGGCCGGTGCGGTCGGCTCCGTGCCGCTGGAAGGGCTGCAGGAGCCGGTCTACCTCCGCCGGCGGCACTGCCGGCCCGCTGTTGACCACCGTGAGGGTGGCCTGCCCGTTCCTGGTCCCGGTAGTGACGTCGACGTGGCCGTGGGACAGGTTGTAGTTCAGCGCGTTGTCTACGAGGTTGGCGGCCAGCCGCTCGGCGAGGCGCGGATCACCCGCCGCCGGTGCCGCGGTCAGCGCCGCGTGCATCTCCAGGCCGCGCAGCTCAGCCTCCGGGCGCCGGGCACGGAGGACCTGACCCGCTATCTCGGCGAGGTTGAAGGGCTCCCGGGTGCCGAGGCCCGCCTGCCCCCGGGCCAGGGTGAGGAGTGCTTCGATGAGCTGTTCCTGCTGGGCGCCCGCGGCGAGGACCCGTTCATGGGCTGCCCGGAGGGTCTGGGCGGTGGCGTCCGGGTCGGCGAGGGCCACCTGGCTGAGGATCCGCTGCCTGGCCAGCGGGGTGCGCAGCTCATGTGAGGCGTTGGCGACGAACTGGCGCTGAGCGCCGAACGATGCGTCGAGCCGGGCAAGCAGCTCGTCGAAGGTGTCACCGAGTTCCTTGAGCTCATCGTCCGGGCCGCCCAGGGCCAGCCGTTCGTGCAGGTTAGTGGCGGAGATCTCACGCGCCGCCGTGGTGATGGTCCGCAGCGGGCGCAGCACCCGGCCCGCCACGAGCCAGCCCAGGCCGATGGAGACCACCGCCATCCCGGCCAGCGCAAGCCCGGACTGAATCAGCAACTGGCGCAACTCGGCCGCGTGCTGGCGATCCGCCTGCGCCTGAAGCCTGCGAGCCTGCGCCAGCAGCTGACTGGGACTGAGGCCGCCGCCGTGGCCGCCGGAGGTATTCAGCGCGGGAGGCCGCTCACTGCCGCTTGGGGCGGGCCCCCTGAGCGATCCGCTAATGCTGACCTGGCTGCCGTTTTGCCCCTTGAAGATGACTGCGTCGGTGGCGGTGACGACCAGGACATAGGTGACGGCCAGCAAGGCGGCACCGGAGAGCAGGAACAGCCCGCCGTAGAGCAGGGTGAGCCTCAGCCGTACGGTGCGCCGCGGCAGGCGGGGGCGGGCGGCGAGGGTGGCGAGCCGGTGAAGGTCCATGGGCATCCCTTAGATCCGGTAGCCGGACTTGGCAACGGTTTCGATGACCGGGGGATCCCCGAGCTTGGCCCGCAGCCGGCTGACGGTGATCTTGACCGCGTGCGTGAACGGGTCGGCGGCCTCGTCCCACACCCGCTCAAGAAGCTCCTCGGCCGAGACGATCCGGCCCTGGGAGGCGAGCAGCAGTTCCAGCACCCCGAACTCCTTCGGCGCAAGCTCAAGCCGCCGTTTCCCGCGGAAGGCGCGCCGCTGCGCAGTGTCGACCACGAGGTCACCGCGGCGCAGCACCGGCGGGATGGCGGGCTGCGCCCGCCGCATCAATGCGCCGATGCGGGCTACCAGCACCGGGAAGTCGAACGGCTTGGGCAGGTAGTCGTCGGCACCCAGACCGAGCCCATCCACCAGGTCCTCCGTCGCCGCCGCCGCGGTGAGCATGAGCACCCGGCTGCGGCATCCGGCGGCGACCAGCTCGGCGCACACATCGTCGCCGTGCACACCGGGCAGGTCGCGGTCGAGCACGACCACGTCGTAGTCGTTCAGCAGGGCGCGCTCCAGCCCGGCCGTGCCGTCGAATGCGACGTCGACGGCGATCCGTGCCCCGCGCAGCCCGAAGGCGACCGCCTGGGCCATCTCCACATCGTCTTCGATCACAAGCACCCGCACCGTCACTCCTCCTCCCGGGTCCCAGGATGCGCTCCGCCGGGTTTCAACACGGTTTCGTCCGCGGGCAAGGACCCCGACCGGCCAGGCAAGGCACCGCACAAACGGCCCTGCTTTCAGCACGCGCAATCCGGGGGCCGACCCGGTTTCGCACTGGGTTACGGCCGCGGGCGGGCCGGCGGGTGGCGCCGGGGCAGCCTGCCACGGCGGGAAAGCGGCCTGCCGCGATCGATACCGGCCCGAAACCAGGGCCGGCGTACAACCAGGACGCACAGGCACAACATCCAGCCAATCATCGGAGAAAGCAACATGAATAACGACGACCAGCACCCGGGCCGACGGGAGCCGAGACCGAGAAGCCGCGGCCGGCGGGCGGGCCTGCGGACAGTGGGGCTGACCGCCGCGCTGGCCGCGGCCGGCCTGCTCGCTGCGGCCTGCGGCGGCCCGTCCGGCCCGGGGGTGGCCAATGTGGGGACCGCCGCCAGCGCGTCACCGAGCGCCTCCGCGCATGGCAGCCCATTGGCGTACGCGCGGTGCATGAGGGCGCACGGGATAACGAACTTCCCCGACCCCGACAGCAACGGGAACCTCGCACTCGACGCTGGCCCGGGCACCGGGATCGACCCGAACTCGCCGCAGTACAAGGCCGCTGACCGGGCGTGCAAGCCGCTGCTGCCGGCCGGCAATGCGGCGCAGGCGGCCCAGAACCGGCCCGCGCTGCTGCGGTACGCCAGGTGCATGCGGGCCCACGGGCTGAGTGACTTCCCTGACCCCTCACCCGGGGGCGGCATCCAGATCCAGCAGAACGCGACGCCGGGCAGCGCCCTGAACCCGAACTCGCCGGTGTACAAGGCCGCCGACAGTGCGTGCAAGCATTACACCTCCGGCCTGGGCGGCGGGCAGTCGTCGCTGAACACCGGAGGCTCGGGAGGTGGCGGGTCATGAGCGCCACGCAGCGCCCGGTGATGACCGCGCCTGATGGTTCTGGCGCGCCCGATGGTTCCGCGCGGCCGCGGCGCGGGCAGCCGCGCCGCCGGACGGTGGTGGCGGCCACCGTGGTGGTGGTCGTGCTGGCCGGGGCCGGCACAGGCGCCGCCCTGGTCGGCCCGTTCGGCGGCGGGCAGCCGTCGGGCGGCGGGGTGGCCGGCAACGGCACCGCCACCTCACTGGCCACGGTGACCCACCAGTCACTCTCGTCGCGGACCAGTGTCGGCGGCACACTGGGGTATGCGGGCAGTTACACCGTGACCGGCCACGGCGGCACGATCACCTGGCTGCCCCAGGCCGGGCAGGTGATCGGCCAGGGCCAGGTGCTGTACCGGGTCGGCAACGGCACCCCGGTGGTCTTGCTGTATGGCCGGGTGCCGGCCTGGCGGGCGCTGTCGGCGGGGGTGCACGGCGCCGACGTGCGGCAGCTCAACCGCGCCCTGGTCGCTTTGAGCTGCGCCACCCGCGCGCAGCTGGACCCGGCGTCGAAGTACTTCACCGCCGGCACCGCGTACGCGCTGCGGAAACTGCAGGCGCGCCTGGGCCTGCCCCAGACCGGCAGCCTGCCGCTGGGCCAGGCGGTGTTCTTGCCGTCGGCGATTAGGGTCACCACCGTCTCGGCCAGCCTGGGCGCGCCGGCGGGCGGGATGGTGCTCGCGGCCACCTCGGCCCGGCGGGTGGTCACCATCGCCTTGGACGCCGCGCAGCAGTCGCAGGTGAAGGCCGGCGACACGGTGACCATCAACCTGCCGAGCGGCAACACCACCCCGGGCCGGGTGTCGTCGGTCAGCAAGGTCGCCACCGGCGGCACCAGCCCGACCATCACCGTCACCGTCACCCTGGCCCACCCGAAGGACGCCGGCACCTTGGACAAGGCGCCGGTGCACGTGTCGATCATCACCGCCACGGTGCGCAACGCTCTGGTGGTTCCGGTGACCGCGCTGCTGGCGCTGGCCAGCGGCGGGTACGCGGTGGAGGAGGTCACCCCGCGCGGGGTGCACCGGCTGGTGCCGGTGCGGCTGGGCATGTTCGACGACGCGGCCGGCCTGGTGCAGGCCACCGGGCCCGGGCTGGCGGCCGGCCAGCGCGTGGTGGTGCCGGCGTCATGAGCACCCAGGTAACTACGCCCGCCATCGTCAGTAGCCCGCGCGACGGCGGGGCACCGCCTCCCGTCCGGGACGGCGGGGACTGGCCGGTGCTGGAGCTGGCGCAGGTGACCAAGAGCTACCCGGGCCAGCCGCCGGTGGCGGCGCTCGCCGGGGTCAGCTTCACCGTGCACCGCGGTGAGCTGGTCGCCGTCGTCGGCCCATCGGGGTCGGGCAAGTCGACGCTGCTGCACGTGATGGGCACCCTCGACCGCCCGAGCAGCGGAACGGTACGGGTCACCGGATTCGACGTGGCCAGCCTGGCCGACCGCGAGCTCGCGGTGGTGCGGTCGTCCCGGATCGGGTTCGTGTTCCAGCAGTTCTTCCTGGCCGAGCACGTCACCGTGGTGGATAACGTGGCCGACGGGCTGCTGTATGCGGGCGTGCCGGCCCGCGAGCGGCGGCAGCGCGCGGCCGAGGCGCTGGCCCGGGTGGGGCTTTCCGGCCGGGCCAGCTTCCGCCCGCCCCAGCTGTCTGGCGGCGAGCGGCAGCGGGTGGCGATCGCCCGGGCGCTGGCCGGGCGCCCGGCCATCGTGCTCGCCGATGAGCCCACCGGCAACCTGGACAGCACCACGGGGCAGGCGATCTTGGCCCTGCTCGAAGAGCTCAACGCCGGCGGCGCCACCATCGTCGTCGTCACCCACGACCAGGGCATCGCCGCCCGGCTGCCCCGCCGGGTGGAGATGCTCGACGGCCGCATCGTCGCCGACACCGCCGGCACCGCGCCGCCCGCCGCCAGCCGGGCGGCCCCCGCAAGCGACGGCCCCGGCGCCCGGCCGCTGCGGGCGGCCGCCCACCAGTCAAGGGAGCAGCCATGACCACCACCTCGCTCACCCGCAACCGGCTGCGGCCCGCCGATGTGGCCAAGGTGGCCAGCGCCGGGCTGCGCACCCGCCGGCTGCGGGCCGCCCTGTCGGCGCTGGGCATCGCCATCGGGGTGGCCGCCATCGTGGCCGTGCTCGGGCTGTCGTCTTCCTCCCAGGCCGGGCTGCTGGCCGAGATCGACAAGCTGGGCACCAACCTGCTCACCGTCACCAACGGGCAGACCGTTTTCGGCCAGACCGCCGAGCTGCCCATGGCCGCCCCGGGGATGATCCGCCGGATCGGCCCGGTCACCCAGGTCGCCGCCACCGGCTCGGTCAGCGGCGCGCACGCCTACCGGAGCCCGCTGATCCCCGCCATCAACACCAACGCGCTGTCGGTGCAGGCGGCCGGCGCCGGGCTGCCGCGCGCGGTGGGCACCAGCCTCGCCCACGGCCGGTACCTGAACCCGGCCACCGCCACCCAGCCTGTCGCGGTGCTCGGCGCGGCCGCCGCCGCCCGTCTCGGCATCGACCGGATCTGGCCCCGGGAGCGGATCTGGGTCGGCGGCCAATGGTTCTACCTCGCCGGCATCCTCCGCCCCGCGGTGCTCGCCCCCGAGATCGACACCGCGGTGCTGGTCGGGTTCCCCGCCGCCCGCACCTACCTCGGCTTCGACGGGCACCCCTCCACCCTCTACGTGCGCGCGGCCACCGACCAGGTCACCGCCGTGCAGCAGGTGCTCGCCGCCACCGCCAACCCCGAATCCCCCAGTAACGTCAACGTCAGCCGCCCCTCCGCCGCCCTGCAGGCCCGCGCCGCGGCCAAAAGCGCGCTCAACGGCCTGTTCCTCGGCCTCGGCGCGGTGGCCCTGCTGGTCGGTGGTGTGGGGGTCGCCAACATCATGGTCATCTCCGTCCTGGAACGCCGCTCCGAGATCGGCCTGCGCCGTGCCCTCGGCGCGACCAAGGGGCAGATCCGCGTCCAGTTCCTGGCCGAAGCCATCCTGCTCGCCATCCTCGGCGGCCTGACCGGGGTCGCCGCGGGCGTGGCCGCCACCGCCGTCTACGCCACCACCAAGCACTGGGCCATCGTCATCCCTGCCCTCGCCTGGGCCGGCGGCATCGCCGCTGCCGTGGCCATCGGCGCCATCGCCGGCCTGCTGCCCGCCCTGCGCGCCGCCCGCATGTCCCCTACCGAAGCCCTCAGAACCGTATGACACCGCGAGATCGAGATTGGGGAGCCTTAATGCGGAGCCAAAGTCGGCAGACCCCCGGCGGTCGCCGGCGCCAGTCAAAGCCCAGCCGCCAGCGTCATCGCTGGAGCCCCTGGGAGTTGCCAGCCGGGCGCGTTGCCGACGGTGCACAGCGACCCGGGTGCCGGAATGCGGGGTTGTGGCGCAGGCACTGGGCCCGGGTGTGGATCATGTCAGGATGACCAGCGCACAGCTGAGGCGGCGGGCGGAGGCGCGCGGCGTGACGACGGCCTACCGCGACTGGCAGGGGCGGCGGGTCCAGGTGGGGGACGAGACCCTGCAAGCCGTGCTGGCCGCGCTGGGCTCCGCGCCGCCGCCGGCCCGCCCGCGCACGGGTGCATCCGGCGGCCGCCCCGCGGTGGCGGCGCCCCGGCACCCGGCGGACCACCCGGCCGCGCCCGCGGTGCCGCGGCCCGGGTGGGGGTTCACCGTCCAGCTCTACTCGGTGCGCTCGCGCCTGTCCTGGGGCCACGGGGACCTGCGCGACCTGGCCGACCTCGCGGCGTGGAGCGCGCGTGCGCTCGGCGCCGGGTTCGTGCTGATCAACCCGCTGCACGCGGCCGAGCCCGCGCCGCCGCTCAGCCCGTCGCCCTACCTGCCCATGAGCAGGAGATTCCTCAGCCCGCTGTACCTGCGGGTGGAGGATATCCCGGAGTACTCGCTGCTGCCACCGGCGCAGCGGCAGCAGATCGCCGCCCTGGCCGCGCCGCTGCGGGCCCGCAACTCCACCTCGGCCCTGATCGACCGGGACGCCGTGTGGACCGCCAAGCGCGCCGCGCTCGATATCGTCCACGCCTGGCCGCTGTCACCGGCCCGGCACGCCGCCTTCCGCCGGTTCACCGTCCGCGAGGGCCAGGCGCTGGAGGACTGGGCCACCTGGTGCGCGCTTGCCGAGATCCACGGGCCCGACTGGCGGGCCTGGCCGGCGGGCCTGCGGGAGCCGCGCTCGGCGGCGGTCGCCACGGAGCGTGACCGGCTGCGGGCCATGACCGGGTTCCACGCCTGGGTGCAGTGGGTGGCCCGGGAGCAGCGCGCCGCGGCGCAGGAGGCGGCGCGGGCGGCCGGGATGAGCATCGGCGTGATCAGCGACCTGGCGGTCGGCGCACACCCCGGCGGCGCCGATGCCTGGGCGCATCAGGACGTGCTGGCACCGGGGATGAGCGTGGGCGCGCCGCCGGACGAGTTCAACCCCCGTGGGCAGGACTGGGCGCTCCCGCCCTGGCACCCGGCCCGGCTGGAGGGTGCCGGGTACCGGCCGCTGGCGGACCTGATCCGGGCCGGGTTCGCCGACGCAGGCGGGTTGCGCGCGGACCACGTGCTCGGCCAGTTCCGGCTCTGGTGGGTGCCCGAGGGAATGACCGCGGACCAGGGCACCTACGTGCGGTACCGGCACGAGGCCATGGTCGGGCTGCTCACCGGCGAGGCGGCCAGGTCGGGCGGGGTCGCGATCGGCGAGGATCTCGGCACCGTGGACGCCTGGATGCGCGACTACCTCGCGGCCCGCCGCGTGCTCGGCACGTCCATGCTCTGGTTCGAGCGGCGCGCCGACGGCACGCCGCTGCCGCCGCGCCGCTGGCGCCGCGACAGCCTGGCGACGGTTGGCACGCACGACGTGCCCCCGGCGGCCGCGTTCCTCACCGGCGAGCACGTGGCGCTGCGGTCCCGGCTGGGACTGCTCACCGGGTCCCTGGATACCGAGCGCCAGCGCGCCGCCGATGCCCTGTCCGCCTGGCAGGATGCCCTCGCCGCGCAGGGCCTGATCCAGCCGGGCACCCCGCTCGGCCCCGCGGAGTTCATCCGCGCGCTCTACGGGTACCTCGCGCGGACCCCGGCCGTCCTGATCGGGGTGTCGCTCACCGACGCCGTCGGGGACCGCCGGCCGCAGAACCTGCCGGGCACCACCGACCAGTACCCGAACTGGCGGATCCCGCTGTGCGACGGCCAGGGGCGCGCCGTGCTGCTCGAAGACCTGGACAAGCGGCCCGGCGTGCGGGAGCTGGCCGCCGTGGTCAGCCAGCGGCCTGGCGGTCCCGCTCCTGGCAGCGCAGCGCGCGGCGGAGCCCGTCCCGGCCCTCGGTTAGCAACCGGACCAGGCCTGGTGGCAGGTCGTTCCCGTTGATCAGGTCACTGGTGGCGGAGATCACCGCCGGGTTATCCGCCATGGGGTAGGCGTAGCTCACGAACCATCGGGCCATGTCCGGGCTCCAGTCGCGCCAGATCCGGGGGACGACCTCGAAGTAGCGATCCTGGTAGGGCGCAAGCAGCGCGCGCTGGTCCGCGTCGGTGAACCCGGCGAGCATCGCCCGGAACGTGGCGTTGGGCAGGGTGCCGCTGACGATCTGCTCCCAGGCCGCCTCCTTGGCCTCGGGGTCGGGAACCGAGGCGCGGCAGGTGGCGGCGTGCCGCGCGCCCGCGTCGGTGTTGTCCCCGTCGAGTTCCGCCGCGATCTCCGGGTACCCCGCGGCACCGCGGCTCACCAGCCGGCGCAGCAGCCGCCAGCGCAGTTCGGTGTCTACCACCAGGCCGTCGAGGGACGTGGTGCCGTCCAGCAGCCCGGCGAGCAGCGCCAGGTCGGCAGGGGAGATGGCCATCCCCGCGAACGCCTGCATGTACCCGAGCTGGATGTCCGAGCCGGGCTCGGCCCGCTCCAGCAGCCCGCGCAGCGCCGTGGTGGCCTCCGCCAGCCCAGTCTCCCGCCAGGCCGGATCGGTGAAGCGGTGCAGCGCGGCGTCGAGCTGGCGCAGCAGCGTCTGGGCGACCGACACGTCGGTGACCGAGCTGATCCCCGTCAGCACCAGCCGCACGTAGTCGCGCGCGGGCAGCTCGGCGTCCCGGCACATGTCCCAGGCGGCGGCCCAGCACAGGGCCGCGGGCAGGGTTTCGGTGAACCCGCCCATGCTGGTGGACAACGTCGCCATCGAGTGCGGATCCAGGCGGATCTTGGCGTAGGTGAGGTCGTCGTCGTTGATCAGCACCAGGTCGGGCCGCGGCTCGCCGGCCAGTTCGGGCACCACGGTCCGCTCGCCGGAGATGTCGGTCTCCACCCGGCGCCGGCGGACCAGGCCAGCCGCGGTGCGATCGTAAAGCCCAATGGCAATGCGGTGATCGCGGAGCACCGGGTGCGACTCGGGAGCCTCCTGCCGGACCGCGAACTCAGCGAAGGTGTCGTCGCTGGCCAGCTCGAACTCGGGCCGCAGGGTGTTCACCCCCGCCGTCTCCAGCCACTGCTTCGACCAGCCCGCCAGCTCCCGCCCCGACGCCGCCGCGAGCTGGGCCAGCAGGTCCCCGAGCGTGGCGTTGGACCAGGCGTACTTGCCGAAGTAGCGGCGCAGCCCGGCCAGGAAATTGTCCAGCCCGACGTAGGCCACCAGCTGCTTGAGCACGGCCGCGCCCTTGGCGTAGGTGATGCCGTCGAAGTTGACCTCCACGGCCGCGATGTCGGGCACGTCCGCCGCGATCGGGTGGGTGGAGGGGAGCTGGTCCTGGCGGTAGGCCCAGGCCTTCTCCAGCTGCGCGAATGAGGTCCAGGCGCCGTGCCAGCGGGTGGCCTCCGCCTGGGCGAGCTGCGACGCCCAGGTGGCGAACGACTCGTTCAGCCACAGGTCGTCCCACCAGCGCATGGTGACCAGGTCGCCAAACCACATGTGCGCCATCTCGTGCAAGATCGTTGTTGCGCGGGCCTGGCGGCGGAAATCG
>Ga0126380_10000816_pt1 | contig 11089 bp, 11 predicted proteins | sample PanSoiMetPlot_26_FD_92544 | JGI IMG/M metagenome (GOLD analysis project Ga0126380, IMG submission 92544) | Tropical forest soil microbial communities from Panama - MetaG Plot_26 | ecosystem: Environmental > Terrestrial > Soil > Tropical forest > Bulk soil | place: Panama | collected 2016-02-17
CCAGCGACCAAGGGTCGAATCCGCGGCAACAGTAATGACCTCGTGCACCGGGGACGCTCCCAGCCTACGCGGCGGCAAAACGCAGACAGGGTTACGGATTTGGCTTTAAACGTTGGTCAGCAAACAGGTGAACAAGTGGTAACCGGGGTGTCGCTTTCTCAGCGCAGGCCGAACCACAGGCTCGCAATGCTCAAAAACGAGAAAAAGCCGACCACGTCGGTTACTGTGGTGACAAACGGGCTCGACGCTACGGCAGGATCGATCTTGAGCCGATGCAGCGCCAGGGGAATCAGGATCCCGCCCAACGCCGCCGCCACCAGGTTGCAGATCATGGCCAGGCCGATGACAAAGCCGAGGCCGGGCACCCTAAACCAGACATAGGCTGCCGCCCCGGTGATGACGGCAAAGGCGACGCCGTTGAGCAGGCCGACCATGATTTCGCGCATGATTACCCGCCAGGCGTTGGCATCGGTCAAATCGCGCGTTGCCAGGGCACGTACCGCAACTGTCATGGTCTGGGTTGTTGCGTTGCCCCCTTGGCTTGCCACAATCGGCGCGAGGACAGCCAAGGCTACCATTTTCTGCAACTGGCCCTCGAACAACCCCAGGACCGACGATGCAAGAAACGCGGTGGCCAGATTGACCAGCAACCAGTTGAAACGTCCTCGCGCAATGGTCCACACTGAGTCCGACAGTTCCTCGTCGCGGGTGATGCCGCCGAGGGCGTGAATGTCCTCTTCTGCCTCTTTTTCGAGCACGTCGGCGACATCATCGAAGGTGATCACTCCGACCAGTCGACCCTCTCCGTCGGTGACGGGGGCTGCCACCCAATTGTAGCGTTGGAACAGCCTGGCCACTTCCTCCTGATCCTGAGTGGCGCTGACCCGGTGGCGCTCGACATCCATGAGGCTGGAGATCGGCACCGGGCGCTTGCTGCGCAGCAAGCGATCCAGTGGCACGGCACCGAGGAAATGCCCATCCTGCCGGACCACATAAAGTTCGTAAAAGTGACCAGGCAGCTCCGTGGTTTCGCGCATGTAGTCGATCGCCTGGCCGACGTTCCAGTCCGGCGGCACGGCAATGAACTCGGTCTGCATCCGCCTGCCGGCGGATTCCTCAGGATATTCGAGGGCACGTGCAATCGGAATCCGTTCGGGCGGAGGGATTTGATCAAGAATCTCGGCACGTTCTTCTTTCGGCAGGTCCTCGAGGATGGCCACCGCATCGTCGGACTCCATCTCGCTGACGCCTTTTGCCACCGTCTGCGGCGGGAGCTCTTCGAGGATTTCCTCGCGGACCGCATCATCGACTTCGGTCAGCGCGGTGAAATCGAAGTCGATGCCCAGCAATTCGACCAGGCGCGGCCGCGGCTCGGGCTCCAGCGCCTCGATAAGGTCGCCCATGTCGGATTCGTGCAGGCCGCCGACCTGCGCGCGCAGGCCCGATGCATCTCCGGCTTCGATCATCCGGGCGACACTTTTCACAAAGGTCTTGCGGATGGACCCATCCTTGTTGCGCGGCAGTTGCGCAGCCTCATCCGCGCCGTTTTTTTCTTTCTGATCGAGCATTCGGAACCTGCCGTCAAACAGTGCGTGCCGCTTGTACGCCCGCATTCACGCGGGAGCAAATGCTCAGAGGCTACAGCTGCGATCGAGCGATGGGCTTGCCGTCAGCAACGCATTGCGCTCAATTGCGCGCTGCCGAACGTTTATGACACTCATCTTTCCTCTTGCCATCGCCGCGCTCATCGCGCCCTCGTGGTGCGCCGCCGCGCCCTGCCCTGGAAATCTACAAGCGCTTGGTACCGAGCGCATCATTGCGATTGATGCTAAAGGGACCCCGCGGGTCGGTCGCAAACAGTTTCCTTCGACGCTGCCCCTCGGCGCCAAGGAGCTTGTGCTGACTTTCGACGATGGCCCCTGGGCTGGGACTACACCGAAAGTGTTAGATGCTCTCAAAAGCGAGTGCGTGCGCGCCACGTTCTTCCTTCTGGGAAGAAATGCGACAGCACATCCCCAGTTGGCCCGGCGGGTGCTGTCGGAAGGACACACCGTCGGGCATCATAGCTATTCGCATCCACCTCTCAGCCAGATGTCAGTTGCGAAAGCAGAGGCTGAAATTGATCGCGGCATCGTGGCCGATGAGTTGGCCCTTTACGGCGAAAGACGCACCAGGCCGGCAACGCCCTTTTTTCGATTTCCCGGCTTCGCCGCCAACGGGGCTCTCCTCGCTCGCATGAACGATCGAGGGTTCGTGGTGTTCGGGGCCGACGTCTGGGCCAGCGACTGGACACCGATGGGACCCGAGCGGGAGTTGCGCCTCATTCTGTCCCGGCTTGAGCGGATCGGACGCGGTATCGTGCTGTTTCACGATACCAAAAGCCAGACCGCACAAATGCTGCCCGCGTTCCTGCGCGAGTTGAAAAAGCGGGGTTACCGTATTGTGCACGTTGTGCCAAAATGAGGCAGGGCGCAGACGTCGTTTTTACCGCATATGACGAAAAGCGTTGGAAAGGAGCCGTCTCAAGTTCACAACGTGCAATCATGACTTAAAGTCGTGACCAGACGGTCGGCAGTCAAAGAGAGGCGAAACGGCACGAGGTCGGGGGGCTGATGCGCGGTTTAGTGGTCTTAGTGCTTTGGTTGGTGGGGCTTGCCGCGGCGTCAGCCGAGCCTTGTCCCGGCAACCCTGATGCCTTGGGCACAACCCGCGTCCTCAAAATCAGCCCCAGCGATTTCCGCCGCATCGGCACCATGCAATACGCCCAAACGCTGCCGCTGAAAGATCATGAGGTGGTGATTACTTTCGACGACGGACCGATACCACCCCACTCCAACGTTGTTCTCGACACGCTGGCTTCCCAGTGCGTAAAAGCCACTTATTTCCTGGTCGGCGAGATGGCGCAGGCTTATCCCTCGATCGTCCGGCGCATCTACAATGCCGGCCATACCATCGGCACGCACAGTCAAAACCACCCTTCGCGATTTCAGCGATTGACTACCTCGGCATTCGAGCGGCAGATCGATCGCGGCATTGCATCTGTCGATGCTGCCCTCGGTGACCCCAAAGCGCTTTCGCCGTTTTTCCGGATTCCGGGACTCAACAAAACCGATGCCGTCGAGGCCTACCTTGCCTCGAAATCACTGGTGACCTGGAGCGCCGACGTCGTTGGAGACGACTGGAAACGCATCGGCGCGCGCGAGATCGTGCGCCGCACGATGCGGCGGCTCGAGGAAAAAGGCCGAGGCATTCTGCTGTTTCACGATATTCACGCGACCACGGCGGCGGCCCTGCCGATCCTTCTCAAGGAGCTCAAGGAGCGCGGCTATCATGTCGTGCAGGTGGTGGCGGACGCCGAGCGTCCCGAATCGCTGCCCGAGCTCCCTGCATCGGCCGATGCAGGCGGTCGACGGGCACCGGACGTTGCGAGCGCAAAACAAGAGTCGGCCAATACCGAATTGCATCACCGCGGCAAAAAACTCATGACCAAACGCCGCAAGCCGACGGTCGCGGCTCTGCATGAGCGGGATCACAGCGCCGCCTTCAAAAACTGGCGCCTGTTTCCATTCTAGGTTCCGCGCGCCGATGCATGGCGCGTTTGCAGGCGTGCCCGCGCGCAGCTCAAACCTGAGTGCTGAATGTCACTGAGCCGGCTCTTTAAAGCGTTCGCACCATTTCGGCTTGAACCGCGCCGCTAGCTTTGGCGAGCAATTGATCCTGCACGATTCTGTCACGCAATCCATGAGTTCTCCAGAACTCTCGTTTGCTCCGGGCGGCGCTGCAGCGCTGGCGGCGGGAGATAGCGTGCCCCTGTTGGGTGCGTCCTGTTGCGGACCCGTCTGGGGAACAGACTGATTTGCCAGAGGCTCCGGCTTGGGCTCCTCCCGAGAAAACAAGCCACCGGATGAGGAGCATCCGGCTAGCGCAAGGAGCAGAAGGATTTTACCCAACCATGTCATTTGACGCCTTACATCCGTCGTGGCGCGCGACACGTTGTGTCGGACTGGATGCTCGCACAACACGAAGATGAACGCCACCTTCGCTCCCTGGCTGTCGAAATTCCATGCTAACTTGACTGAACGTAAGAAGGCTGGCGGTACCTTGGTATCCGCACCGCCAATAGGCAGGTGACAGCTTGAAGCGCGTCTACTTCCCGACCTTCTCAGTCACCTGAAGCCAGGGAAATTGGAATTGTCCCGACGAAGGCATTTCGCTTTCAGCTACGCCGCGTTTTGCTTAAGCAGTTGGGACCTCAAGGGCGACACTCCCGCGATTCCCAGGGTAATAGCTACTCAGCCAGATATTGATGACTGGGGTCCGCGGTGCTGAACGCGAGATCCTGTTGGCAAGTTATTTTTGCGATCTCGGCCGTGACCGATGCATGTGCGAACGGCATCGCAAGAAACCCGATGCGTTCGCCCCTCGGAGCTTCCTAGCCATTGCCGCAACACATGATCAAAATGCTGACGGTGGGAGCGTTGGGAAACGACATCGCCGCCGCCGCGCCTCGTCCGTTCGCTGCGGCCTCGAGCGCTTCGTCGGAAATCTCGTACTGAAAAGCAGCATCACCGTGGTCGAACGATTCGGCGTGATCATTCATGCTCGTGCCCCCGATCTGGTGGTGCGAGTTATAAGCGAGTGATCAGTTTAGCAGAGCGCAATATGCGAGCAAACGCGGGCGTCATGATTAAGACTGGGCGGATCGTTTGTGCAAGTCTTTCTCAGGAGGACCCTGAAATCGCCGGTTCGAATGCTACGCCTATCCTGGTATCGGTGCGCCATACCGAGTGGCAATGGCGACGGGCGCCTTCCATGACGATATCGAAGCCCGCCGGGATGCCGAGCGTCGTGGAGAGTTGCAGCATGGCGCCAGTCTCGGAAATATTTTTGACAGTGCAATCGAGCTTGGGCGCCTTATCGCTCAAGACGATAGAGGCACTTTTCAATACACGCTTGCGTGGTGCGGTGCGCCTGTCCTTCATGGCAGCCTTCCGGCTTTAACGTCGGCCTTTCACGCTGATTGGTCGATCAACTCCTCTTGCTTCGCGCCAATATTAAGAGACCAACATTACATTCCTAAAATCTTTGCCAACTGCTAAACCAAATCGTTGTACGAATGCCAGCACGGTAAGCAGTTATTAGTGTCTCCGATGTCGAATGACACCCTTCTTGTCTATTCGGCGTCAAAACAGGGGTTAGTCGGGTATACGATTCCTAAATTTGGAACTTTGCCGGTCTCAGCTTGCAGCGCGGCAAACGAGTTTCGCACGCGTGCCTCAGCGCAGTTCAGCGGTGCTGCGGACGAGTCCGCTTACCGATTTTGCGCTTTTTTGGCCTTGGCTGCGGCAGAGCATGGATTGTCGTTTGAACAGCTGTCGCCGATAACTCCAATAGCCTGGATTTCAATCTCGATCCCGGGCCTGGCAAAGTTGGTGACGGTGATCAACGCGCTTCCGGGATAATTCCCGTCCTTGAAGTATTCTTTGCGCAGGTCGACAAATCTGTCTCCGTAACGGGACTCTTTGATGAAAACCGTCATTGTCACGACGTTGTCCAGGCTGCCGCCCGCGCGCTTTAGAACGCTGTCAATTTGAGAAAATACCTGTTTGACCTGCGCTTCGAAGTTGTTTGCAATGTTGTTCCCCTGGTTGTCCTGTGTCGCGGTCTGACCGGCGACCCAGACAATGCTTCCACCTGAGGTGATCACACCGGGTGAAAATGCCCGCGACAACTGAAAGGGTGTCTTCTCCATGTATTCGGCGGCCTGGGCGGCGGTTGAAAGCAAACGGCGACATTCTTCATGAGACGCTCCTCTTGGAAAGGATCGATGTTCGTAATGTCAGAAAATTGCGTCAAGCAGGCTCGCGACGATGCCATGAAGTTAGCGGGTCAAGCGCCGACGGTTTGCCCTCACCTTTCGCCGATACACAGCTGAAGCCGATTTCGTCGCGGCCTTTACGCCACGGCCCGAGAGCATTTTAGCTGCCGCGACCGTCTGGGCTTCGCGGGCCGCAACAGCTTTCTCCGCAATCATTCTTTGCGCTTCGCGTTGTGCCAATGCACCGCCGGAGGCGAGCCGCATCAAACGCATCGCAACGACGACATTGGCGTCCCAGCCAATCTGGGCAAGCCTGAAATACGCACGCCAGAGGTCGAGCACTATTAATTCCCAACCACCACGGTTGTCTTGGCACTGGTCCTGGCGTTCGTGCTGGTGCTTGGTTTGGCGGCCGGCCGGGTGTCAATTTTGGGATCGGCATTGCCGTCCGATGTGCCGCCAGCCTTTGCATCGGCCTTGGAGTCCGTCTTGCCATCTCCCTTGGCTTCTTCACCAGGCTTCGCGGCTTGACCGTTCGCAGGACTCATCCTGGCGCGTGCGGCGGCCTGTTTTAGCGCTTTTGCCTGCGCCGCAGCCTCCAGCGCCCTTGGGCTGGGCGGCGGCAACGGAATCTCGTCGGGGCCATCCCAGGCCATAAGCCCAACGGTCTCCTGGCAGGGGGCTTGCCGCTGCACCTTGATCGCCGGACTGCCGGTCTGAGCGGCGAGAGTCCAGCTTTCAGCCGGCCAGCTGGTGATCGTTTTGACGTAGGCCTGCGTTTCCTGCGGCAACGGTCCCTTCTTGGCGAGCCACTCCTCGATCCGCCTCGGGCCAGCATTGTAGGCGGCAGCGGCAAGGCCAAGATTGCCGAATTTCTGCGCCATGTCGCGCAGCAGACGTGCCGACGCCGGTATCGCCTGGATCGGATCGAATGGATTGTCGAGGCCCCTGTCGCTGGCGGTCTCGGGCATGAACTGCGCGATGCCGAGTGCGCCCGCGGAACTGATGGCGTACGGCCTGAAACTGCTTTCCTGATACAGAAGGCGAATAAAGAAATGCGCCGGCAGATCGTTGTTGCGTACGGCCTCGATCAGTGCGTCGCAGATTTCCTCGCGCGTGCGGTAGACAACCGGCTTGAGAAGCGGACGGAGCGGCGCCAGCGGCAGTACGACCCGTTCAAACGGTGGCGGAATTGAGATGTCAATTTCCTTCGGTGCTTTAGTCAAAGGAAAATTTATTGCCATCTGAATCGCGTCTCGCAAAGCGAAGGTCAATCCGCCCCCGATAACGGCACCGACGATCACAATCGCAATGATGCCATCAAAGCCGAAGCGCGTTCGCTGCACGATCATGTCGCTCAGCCAGCCAATGATAAGACCGGCGAACAGAATGGTGAAAATAATGAAAAAGCTCTCACCCGAGAAAGACATGCGCCCTGCCCCTGGCTGGGCCGAAAATATTCGCCCGCCAGAATGACGAATATGAGGCAAAGATGCCGGTGATTGCCCGGCGCGGACCCGCATTTGTAGCAGAAAACGGGCCACATCGGCCAGTCCGTTCAATTCGCAGCATCCTGTCCATTTTTGATACAGCGCGGACATCACACCTGGCAGACGTACCGGGCGGCGACGTCAGTCGGGTGCTTGAACATGGCAGGTTGTTCCGAACCGCCGGTTTTTTTGCTGCTGCCATCGGGCGCGGTAGCATTGCACTCCAGAAACATTGGCGACTCACGTTTAGATCGTTATCACGTGGGCTTGGAACTGACATTCAAGAGGGACGCGGATGACGTTGCTACAAGAAAAGCGGCGCGATGATTCGTGGCCAGCCGTGAACAGGAAATGGCTGTGACCACTGCTCAATCCGGCCATTCGACCCGTTTCGTCTGCCGATCCTACATGGCTGTGGTGCTGGTGCCGGAACCGCCGATTGTCGAATGGGTCGCCGACATCGAACAAAGAATTAAAGGCGCCGGACGCTTTCTTGCCGGCTCGCCCATCGTGCTCGATTTGTCCGCGGTAAAGCTCAGTAAATCCGCGATCGCGCACCTTGTGGCTGAACTTGATCGCCGCGGCGTTCGCGTCATGGGCCTTGAGAATGCCGATCCGGACGCGGCTGGCGAAGGCCTTCCGCCGCTGGTGCGTCCCAGCCGCGGCACCACCGCGAATCTCGGTGTTGCCGAGGCGACCCCAGCACCGAGCTCCAAGCCCAAGCCCACCGCGCTTCTGCTGGACCAGCCGATCCGCTCGGGACAATCGATATTCTTTCCCGATGGCGACGTGACGGTTCTCGGCTCCGTCAGCTCTGGTGCTGAGATCGTGGCTGGTGGGTCAATCCATATTTACGGCGCATTGCGCGGTCGCGCGATGGCAGGATCGAACGGCAATACGCGCGCCCGAATTTTCTGCAGCAGGATCGAAGCCGAGCTTCTGGCGATCGACGGATATTACATGACTGCGGAGTCGATGGATCAGGCCCTGCGTGATCGCGCCGTTCAGGCGTGGCTTGAAGACAATGAGCTGAAGGTCACTGCGTTGGATTAGATTCACACAATCCCAGGAGATGCAGACAATGGCGAAAGTCGTCGTAGTTACTTCCGGAAAGGGCGGCGTCGGGAAGACAACGACGACTGCGGCTCTGGGCGCGGCGCTCGCGCAATTTGGACAGAGTGTCGTGGTTGTCGATTTCGACGTTGGTCTGCGAAACCTCGACCTTGTGATGGGCGCCGAAAGACGTGTGGTCTACGATTTTATCAATGTAACACAGGGCGTGGCCAAGCTTTCCCAGGCGCTTATCCGCGACAAACGGCTCGACAAGCTCGCGCTCCTTCCCGCCTCGCAGACTCGCGACAAGGATGCTCTGACCGAAGAGGGTGTTTTGCGCGTGATCAGCTCGCTCAAACAGATGTTCGACTGGGTCATCTGCGACAGCCCAGCGGGCATCGAACGCGGCGCCACCCTCGCCATGCGTTATGCGGACGAAGCCGTCATTGTGACGAACCCCGAAGTGTCGTCGGTACGTGATTCCGACCGCATCATCGGCATTCTTGATGCCAAGACGGTGAAAGCCGAGCGCGGCGACCAGGTCAAAAAGCACCTGCTCATCACCCGATACGACCAGGCACGCGCGGCGCGCGGTGAGATGCTCAATATCGACGACGTGCTCGAAATTCTGTCAACGCCGCTTTTAGGGATCGTGCCGGAAAGCGAGGAAGTGCTTCGCGCTTCCAACCTTGGCTCGCCGATAACATTCAACAACCCCGCCAGCGGGCCGGCGCGGGCGTATTTCGACGCCGCGCGTCGCCTCACAGGCGAAGACATTCCGATGACCATTCCAACTGAGAAACAGAGTTTGCTCGGCAAGCTGTTTGGGCGGAGAGCGGCATGAACTTTTTCGGCATGTTCAAGCGCGGGGGATCGGCGCCTATAGCGCGTGACCGTCTGCAAATTCTGCTCGCTTATGAGCGCACGGGGCGGGGCTTTCCTGACCTTCTCTTCGTCCTCCGAGAAGAACTTTTAACCACGATCAAGCGACATGTGGAAATCGATCCCGAGCGCGTCACGGTGCAGATGGAGCGCGGTGATAAGGTTTCCACTCTCGAATTCGAGATTGAAATTCCGAATAGTGTTCGCGCGTCTGCTGCGAGTGGAGGCCGGAAAAAGCGGGTGCCTTTCCCCGCACCGCGTCCGGTGTAGAGAGCGTCCCATCACTGCGTCTGCGGTGTCCAGCACGCACTAAGCGCGTGGCGGTCGCCGGCGCTCGTGGAACCACGAGCGGTACTCAGTCATTTTTGCGCGTTGCCCCGACGGCGCTCGTCGCTTGCACGTCGACGCCTCCTCGCTCTTCTCGGGCGCACCCCACCGCAGCTCAACGCAGTCGTTCAGGTTGTATGCCATCTCGAGTGCCGCAGAGCGGTCGGCGACATCCTTCAGCGCCAGCGTCCATGAAGAACCATCGCTGCGCGTGTAGGAAAACTTGCGGGCCGCAAGCTCCGAGGCAAGCATGTTATCCAATTCCGCTTTTACGTCCGCAACGCTCTTTCCTTTCGGCATGGCATAACGTTCCGGACGTCGTGCTATTCGTTCCGGAAATCCGCGAACTACGTCGATCGCGATTAGCAGACGCAAATCGCGCGCCGGCGTCGCGAAATCTTCCCATGCGCCGGTCGTCTCGAAGATCGCCGCGCCGTCCGGCATCTCCGCCTCGCCCCGTCCGCTGCTCTGAAACTTTCGTCCGTTTTCGACCGACGTCACACGTGCTTTTACCTGTTCCTCAAGCGCCGTGATCGCCTCCTTCATCGCGCGCAAAGGATCGAGCGGCGCCGGCGACATTACGTCATCCATTCGGTCGTAAAAGGCTTCGATTCCGAGTCGTGACTGATCGAGCGAATAGTCGGCATACTGCGGGTTTTTCGCGATCTCGCTGTTGGTCAGCCGCCGCAGCACGCCGTTCTCAGCCACAATCGGCCGAAAGCGCTTGAACCCCGGGCTGCCGAGCGCCGGGTCCTGCGCAAACAGGAAGTTGCCGCGCCAAAAACGTTTTCGCGCGACTGTCCCGTCGGGCTGTCCGTCGACCGCCAGGAACACCCCTGCCCCGCCACCCGACTGCGGCACGCGGCGCACCAGCATCAAGATGTGACCGTAGGGATCCGCATAGACCGTTCCCGGACGCAGCGTCTCCTGCTTCAGCGGCACAGGGTAGTAATCGGTGTTGTCGTCATTAGCCGGCGTTCGTCCGGTTCCGGAATGGACACCGTCCGCCAGGGTTCGCAAATAGTCGCCAAACGATCCAGCCAGCCCCGGCCGTTTTCCTGCCTCGGCACTCTGAATGCTCGCCCACCCGAAGCACTTCGGCGGCTTGCCACCACCGCCGCGCGAGCACTTCGAGAATCCAAATGGCAGCCCCATCTTGAACGCGAAGTACGCCCGCAAAAAATACGGAAGATCGGCGCAGTCGGGGCGAAGGACGATCTTCATCTCGTCCTCGCCGAGTCCCAGATGATTGAACAGGAAATTGCGCGATCGATCGCGCAACACTTCGTGCAGCGCCGGCCACGATGGCGAGGCATCGAGCGGCGCGTCAAAGAGCTTCTCTATCCAAGCCGAAAACAGGTTTTCGGTCGCCCGATTCCATGCATTCCGCACCGGCCAGACGCTGGCTGACGTAGTGCCCGGCCGCGGTGGCTCGTCGTTGCGCACGGTAATCTCGCGCGTGATCGTGCTGCATTCGGCAGGCGCCCGATCTGGAGCGAGCGTTGCCCGCCAGGTCCCG
>Ga0126380_10000817_pt1 | contig 11088 bp, 16 predicted proteins | sample PanSoiMetPlot_26_FD_92544 | JGI IMG/M metagenome (GOLD analysis project Ga0126380, IMG submission 92544) | Tropical forest soil microbial communities from Panama - MetaG Plot_26 | ecosystem: Environmental > Terrestrial > Soil > Tropical forest > Bulk soil | place: Panama | collected 2016-02-17
CGCGGAGAGATGGCCGAGTGGCTGAAGGCGCACGCTTGGAAAGCGTGTATACGGGAAACCGTATCGTGGGTTCGAATCCCACTCTCTCCGCCAGCGCTCAACTGCTATCAACGACGATCGTCTCGGGGAGGCAGAGGTTTCGCTCGGCTCCGGCTGAGGCACGCTCCGGTGTTCGTGAGTCTGCAGCGAGCCTTGATCCAGCCAGCGGTTACCAGTCGGACACAACGGCCGATCAGCGGCGGTTACCCCATTTGATCGCGTGCGGCGGCGGGACCACGCGCCGGTCGTAAAGACGCCCGGCCTTGGCATCGATGTACCAGCCGGGCGGGCGTAGCCGCGACACCGCGCATCGTCGTCGCGAGCGAGCACGGCCACTGCCCGCGCGGGCCCGCGCCATCACTGGTTCAACAGCGGGAAATCGCGTGCCGGCTTGCGGCCAGGCAACGAGCGCAGGAACGCGTGGATATCGGCGGCGTTCTTGTCAGACAGAACCTCGACCGAATAGGCCGGCATGTCCTTGGGGCCTTCGCGCAGGAAGGCCACGAACGCTTCGACCGGCATCTCGATCTGCGCCAGCGCTGGCGCCGGATAGTTCATGGCGCCGCCCTGCCCGGACCGGCCGTGGCAAGTGAAGCATCCGTCGGCGAGATAGACGCGCTTGCCGTTGGCCGCGTCGCCGGAGCCATCCTGCGCCCAGGCAGCGCCGGAGAATGCGGTTACGCAGGCAACCGCGATCACGCCTGCGAAACGTGCTCTCATCGCCCTCTCCTCAGCGCGGATCGGTGACCACGTCGACCAGCGCCGGCCGGCCGCTCTTCACCGTCGCGATCGCGCGTTTGAGCGCGGGGCCGAGATCCTTCGGATCGGTGATCGGGCCTTCGCCATGCACGCCGAAGCCTTTTGCCACCGTGGCATAATCCACGTTCGGGTCCGTGATCGTGATGCCGACCTCGGTGTTGGTGATGCCGCGATTGTGGCGCGCCGCCATCGCCTGCAGGTACATGTATTCCTGGTGATAGGCGCGGTTGTTGTGCATCACATAGAGGAGCGGAATGCGGTGGTGCGCCGCCGTCCACAGCGTGCTCGGCACGAACATGAAGTCGCCATCGCCACCGAACGCGACGGTCAGGCGGCCGTGCCGTTTGTTGGCGAGCGCCGCGCCCACCGATGCCGGCAGGTTATAGCCGACGCCGGCGCCGCCGGAGACGCCGTTCCACTGGTACGGCTTGTCGAAGTTCCACAGGCGATGCGGCCATGACAGCCGGATCGCGGTGCCGACCAGGGACCAGTCCTCGTCCTTGATCTGATTGTAGACCTCCGCGCACATGCGCGCGGTCGTGATTGGGCTTGCGTCCCATCCGATGGTGGCATCCGACTTCGCCTGCTCGAGCGCCGCCAGCCTGTTCTGCGCGAGCTTCTTGCCGCGCGCCTCGAACGACGCCTTGCGGCTGTCGTCGGTCAGCCGCTTAACCTGCTCGATCAAGATCGGCAGGCTTGCTTCGGCGTCGCCCGCAATGGGGAGATCGACTTCCTGGTAGCGCCCGAAGTCCTGATAATTGGCCTTCAGATAGAGGTCGCGGCTGCCCAGCGTGACGATCTTCGCGCCGTTCTTGTAGGTCGGCCGGGACGAGCGCACGATGCGATCACTGAACGCGTGAAGCGCGCCCCACAATTCGTTCATCTCCATCGCCAGGATGACGTCGGCCTGTCCGATGACGCCGCGCCGGAACGACTGGTTGAGCGGATGGCGCGACGGGAAGTTCATGCGGCCGACATTGTCGATGACCGCGCATTGCAGAGTCTCGGCGAGCTCGACCAGCCGCGCCATTCCGGCCGGCGTGCGCGCGTAGCGGTCGCAGATGATGACCGGGTTCTCGGCGGCGACCAGAAGCTTGGCGAGTTCGGCCAACGCCGCCGAGTCTCCTTGCGGCGGGATCACCTTCGAGAGCTTCGGGATGCGCAGGCTTTCCGGGTCGCTGATGGGATTTTCCTGCAGCTCGGCATCGAGCGACAGCATGACCGGCGCCATGGGCGGCGTCATGGCGACCTTGTAGCCGCGCACCGCCGATTCGGCGAAGTGCTGCAACGAGGTGGGCTGGTCGTCCCATTTCACGAAGTCGCGGACGATGGCGGCGGGATCGATCGCCGAGTGTACCCATTCGGCGCCGGGTGCGCGTTTGTTGGCTTCGATGATGTTGCCGCCCATGACGATGACGGGCACGCGATCGCACCAAGCATTGTACACCGCCATCGAAGCATGCTGCAGGCCGACCACGCCGTGGCAGATCATCGCCATTGGCTTGCCTTCGATCTTTGCGTAGCCCTGCGCCATATGGACGGCGATCTCCTCGTGCGGGCAGGTCAGGATCTCCGGCTTGGTGTTGCCACCGTGATTGAGCACGGCTTCGTGCAGGCCGCGGAAGCTCGAGGCGCAGTTCATCGCCAGGTAGTCGATGTCCAGCGTCTTGAACACGTCGACCATGAAGTCGCCGCCGCTCGTCGTCTGTGTCACCGGATCCTTTATGGGCGGCATCGTCTCGGCGGCTGCCAGTCGCGGTCCGGGAGGGGCCGCCTTGGCGCGCGGTGCCGCTGCCGAGGGCACGCTCGCAGCGCGCGCCGGCGCGGTCAGAGCCGCGGCGCCGGCCATCGTCGCGCCCTTCAAGAAATTGCGCCGTCCGGAATCTGGCGAATTACGTCTGGCCATGATCGCCTCCCGCGGTACACGTAGGCCGCACCGGCTCCGCGCGTGCCATTCGGCCGCAAGTCTCCGCCTCGATTTGCAGCCCGTCAAGGGAACAGCACGGCGGTAAACACCCCCTCCGCGGCACGACGTAGTGCGACGGGTTGCGCCAGAGTACGCGGAGAATGTTGGATTACAGTTCCACTCTCTCCGCCAGCGCCCGCTCCTGGTCCGCCGACGAATGGACGCGCCAAAGCCTCGCCGATAATATGACGCCGACGTCGCGCCCACTCGCCATGAGCGGGCGGCAGATGCCGATGTTGCAAAGATTTTTGCGGCATGCGCAGAGCACGAACTCGCGCTGGAGATCATGCAAACCCTTGGCGGCTTGACCGCGATTGGCGGTAGCGTCGCCGTGCTCTTGAATTCGTTGCCTCTTCAGGAACTCGATCTGATGCGCTGGGGCATCGCCGTGGCGCGCAAAGGTGGACGTGGCAGGCGGGAACACACGTCTCTCTCAGGCGCCAGCGCATGATGCTGCTGGCGATGATGGAACAATACCGGCCATGTTTGGATTTTGTCCCATGTAAATTGCTGCAAATATCCGATTTCTAAAATATTTCCATCTTCGACGCTGGTCTTTTGCCGCCATCCGACTTATCTCTTGCAAGTAATTTGGTGGGACATTGATACGTTTATCTTGGAAAGGAGTTGCGATGAATACTTCAACTTCCAACGCGGCTGGATGCCGACGCGCCTCCGAGGTGGAGACGAATGACGCGCGGCTGACTGCGTTCGACTTCCTTGCCGCCGCCGAGCTTTTTCCCACCCGTAACCGCAGATCCACGCGCCAGCCGGTCGGATACAAGCGCTTCGCCCGCGCGGCCGACGCGATCCGTTTCGCCATCGAGGACCTGCCGCCCGAGTTTCTCGTCGGCGCCTATCTCGAAGTGGACGAGGAGCGGTTTGATGGCGTTGCCATCCGCCGCCTGTACGATAGCGCTCGCTATCCGCTCGCACGTCGAGTGGCTCGACGGTGACCTCGCAAACAGCATCGGGGGCCTAGCGCCATGACGGAGAAGACGATCGATCTCGATCAGCATCGCGGGATGGCGGCACAGAAGGCGACGCAGTTGCGTCGACTGCTTGCCGACGTCGAAGCCAACGAACGGGCGTTGCGCGGTCGCCGCGACGAACTGGAAGCGCAGCTTCTCGCCGCACCGGCGGAGAACTGGCACGAGGCTGCTGACAAGGCGCGCTATCTGCTCACCCTGTTCGCCGCGACGGCAGATGCACAGGATCCGCGGCGCCAGACGCTCATCAAGGCTGTGCTGGCCGATTTTTCGCGGCTTGAAGGTGGATCTGACGGATCCCGATAGGCCGCCGCCGAGTCGGATGCGCGAGGTCACACTGATTTGCGCGGATGGACACCTTCGCAGACTGTCGCGATTGATGTTGCACGATCCCGTCGTGCGGACCAAAGTACTCGGTGGCTTCCGAGTTCATGATGCGAGCGATATCGCAGCCGCGGCATGGCACGCCAATGACGCTGAGCTTTCCCAATCAAAGCCGCGTCTTCGATGCGACGCGTCGTGCGGTGCGGTTCTGGGGCCACGATGGTGCCATGGAGGCGTCTTTCTTCATCACAGCAGACGCGCTCAAGCGCCTCGCACCCGACGCCGGCGGTGATGCGGCCGGTTTTCTCGCCGCCTTCGATGCGCACCGCGAAGTGGTCCTGGCGGCGGCAATCAAGGTCTACGCCCGCGGCCGCAAGGGCTCTTACGATCTCATCGATAGCGATTTCTGAACGTGCGTGCCGGTCGCCGGCCAGCCTGCGGCCGACGGCAGAATGTCCGCGCCGAGGTTCGAAAAGGCTCGTAATCGGCAGCGACGCGTTCTATATTGATGCAATCACCGGCAAGCGTGCAGGCGCCGGTGGCTGAGAGACCGGTTGCGTTCCCGCCACAATCAGGGAGATTGCCCCTGGCTCTCGAGTCTCTCCGTCTCGACTATCCCGTCGATATCCGCCGCCGGATCGATCGCAACTGGAGTCGGCGCACGGCCGCCGTGGCCGTACGCACCAATTCTGCGAGGCACGATCGCGCCGGCGCGTGCCCGCTGTGTCACGGTTCCGCACCGATCGCGCCGATTGCATCGGCCTATCGCGGCCCCGGCCTCATCCATCATCACTGGCTGTGCACACCCTGTGGCCACGCGTGGACCACGGCCGTGCAAGTGACAGGAGCTACGCCGTGACCCACCTATACCGGCTCGGCGCCCAAGTGCGGCTCAACCGCGGCTTCCCCCGGCGCAATGCGGCCCTCGGTCCCTATGAGGTGTTGCAGCAGCTTCCCTGCACGACCGACGGCGAGCATCAGTATCGCATCAGAAACGCGGCCGAGCAGTACGAGCGCGTTGCCAAGGAGAGCGAGCTCGAGCAGGCGTGAGGACAACGATGACTGCTGCCAGATCGAAGCAGGTCCATCATCGAGCCGAAGCGCAATTCAAGAAAGCAGCCCAGGCGAAGGAAGGCCGCGCGGCCGCCCATGAGTACCAGCTTGACGCCCTAGCGGTTCGCGAGAAAACCGCACGGCTCCGCCGCCTGCGCCTCGCCAAGGAGGCAGCGGACACGGAAGCGGGTGCAGCAGCCGCGCCCGCATCGAAGTCCATCGCTGCACGCAAGCGACGCTGATCGCGGCTCGTGATCGCGCGGGCGGCTGTGCACGTCACGTCGCGTCGAACAGCGGGCCGTCCGTCGGCAGATTGAAATGGCGCCGGGCGATCTGGCAGGCCTCGTCTCCCGGCTGACAGGCGCGGCAAACTTCGGGTCGCACTGCATACACGGCGCACGTTGTCGCCATGCCGACCTCCCCCATCAAGGCCGAGCAGCGATCGCCATGACACCGCATGCGGCCCTGCGTCTGATCGACGAATGCCCGTGGTATGCGCGCGAGGTCGGCATCGGTCTCCAGCGAAAATCGCGGCCACGCCTGCGAAAACGTGCAGCATGCGCCGCATGACCGGCACAGCATCGCTGCGTCATCCGGCACTTCGGTGGTGCTCATGATGGCGGAAGAGGGGTTCCGGCGGGCTGCATGCGCCCAAAGCAAAGCCGCCCCTGGGGGCGGCTTCGATGTATTGCGCGTCGCAGCTCGAGCCTACAAGGCCTGGATGTTGGCGACGGCGATCTTGCCCGTGCGGCGGTCGGCCTCCGTGTCGAAGGCGACCTTCTGACCCTCGGCAAGCCCGCGCAGGCCGGCGCGCTCCAAAGCGCTGGCATGCACGAACACGTCCTTGCCGCCATCATCCGGCTGGATGAAGCCGAAACCCTTCTGACCATTGTAGAATTTCACAGTACCATTCGTCATGATGTGTCCTTTCGCGGAGTGCGAGTGAGCGCAAGGCCGCACGACGCGACAGTGCGCTAAGTCTATCGATGTTTGGGAGGGTCCGAACGTGCGCCCAGCGACTGACTACATGCGGAAGGCGGAACGGCCTGATTGTCCGGCCAAATGTCGATGACCATCACTTGGCGCGTCAGCGGGGCTTTTGCAAGGCAGTTGCGGATGCCGCAAGAGTCTCGGCGGTCCACAGTCTGGACCGCTGGCGGAATGCACCGAGGACTGGCCGGAGCGGGTGCGGAACCATGCTTAGCTCAGGCCTGCCCTCGGATTTCTTGCGGGTCAGGTCGCGCAGCCGCTCGGGCGTTGACCTCTCGCTCTAATGCTCTGGGTTACGTTCCGCCAAGCGGAGAATGTTGGATCCCAGTTCCACTCTCTCCGCCACGCTCCAGTACGCTGCACCACGCTGGACTACGACCGGCTGCGGGAAGGGCGCAAACCGAATGGCATTTCGGCCAGCACTGTGACAGGCGGTTTATGGCGTCGAAATGAGACCGCTGCTCGTCGCGACGAGCCAACGGTTGCCCCAGCGAACAATGGATTCGACTCTCCCCACTCCCGGCACCGTGCCTCCGGGCGTCACTCTCCAGATTCCATTCGGCCCTTCCAAGACCGCCGTGCCATTGGTGACTTCGCGAAGTGTCCAGCCCGCAATGGTTGTCGGTCTCGTATCCGGCCACGGAGTGAGTTTCGCCCGCGGCTGCCGAGGGGAGGATGATGTCTTCGGTCTGACGTCCTGCCCCACCGCCTGCGGTGTCGCCACACTGCGGGCGACCTGTTCTTGCTTGGCAGCGGGCTGCCCTTGGGTGACGACGGGCTGCTCGTGCGCGGCGGGCAGCTGCTCTTGCCTGGTAGGGAGCTGATCTACGCTGGGCCGCACGTCGGCGAGATCGCGCGCAACGGCCGGCTGCGGCACCGACTCAGGAGACGTTGTGGCCGCGACGGACGCTGGTACTGGGGGCGACGTCATCGTCGGGACGGATGACAACCCGCCCGGCGACGGGGCCCACGTTCTGGCCATCTCCTTTACGTCGTCACCGTGGTACTGCCAGGCAGCCGTGGCGCCGACGACGGTCACAACCGCAATGCAAAGGCGAACAAAAGTGCGGAATGCTCGTCTGCCAATCGACGTCCCCTCGCTTGCGAACCGATCGCTCTCAACGCCGGAGGGGCGAGGAAATACATGGATCGACGGCTCCACTGCCCGCGGTCCGGCAGAAAAGTCATCTTTTTTCCGAGCTGACCCGATGCCCTGATCGGATGAATTGCGTCCGGCATCCGGATCGCGGGCCGGCCCATCAGGCCGAGCAATTTCAAACGTCGGCCACTGCTTCGGCACAGGGGAGACGACATCGCCTTCATGACGCTGGTCGCTCACTGGCGGACTCTGCGAGGAATCCACTGGCGCCTTTGCCAGGGCTGTCGGCCATTCTATCGGTGCTCGGGGGGCGACGTCCCCTTCAGCATTGACCTCCGTGCCGGCGGCCGTGAGCCGCTCCTTGAGCGCCTCGACTTCCATTTTGAGCGCGGTGATCTCTGCCTGCTGCGCGTTGCGCTCGATCGTGAGCCGGCCGAGGGCGTCGCCTTTTCTGCCGAGCTCGGCAAGTTGGTTGGCGTTCCTGTTGTTGAGCTGCTCAACGGTCGTCTCGAGTCGCCGCGTTGACGTCGCGAATTCCGCCCGCAGGAGATCCTTGTCGGCTTGGACTTCCTCGATCGACGGCAGGATGGCGGCTTCCAGCCGCCGCGTGGTCAGCCGCACCGCGCGGCCGTGAACGCGGGGGAATATGGCCAGTCCCATGAGGGCGGCAAACAGAAAGCCAATTCCGAAATACATGATGGATTCAAGCATTGAACGACGCGCCGGAATCGAAGCTACGGGCACCTGACTCAGTGGATGCTGCCGGCCGTTTTAGACGCTGGCCGGTATCACACATCGCGAGGAACGATATCGAACGATTCCAGGAAGGCTCGAGAAAGGCGACGGTGCGGCGTGCTTGCGGTCAAGGTGTGGCGATCCACCCCAGCACCCGTGACCAACATCCGGCTGACGGGAACGTCGACAACGCGGGGATAGGAAAGCGAGAGGGGGCACAATACCGAAGCTTGGTCCGCTTCTATCGTTCTGCGCAGACCGTCTCGGCCGCGTACTGCAGTCCCTGCAAGGGAGGTGGACGGCGCCGCATCCTGGCCGAGTCTATTAGGTCGCACTTGATGGCGTTCTTGTAGAGGACAGCCATGTCTTGGCACCCGTTTTTCCGGATCGACAATGGTTTCGCGAAAGGGCGATCCTCCGTCACCGCAGTCGCGCGCAACCCTGATCACCTGGACCTCTTCGTGCCGGAGACGCTGGTAACATTAGAAACTGGTTCCAATCTCTGCGCGCTATACTCTCACGTACGATGGACTACGCGGAGAATGTTGGAGCCCAGTTCCACTCTCTCCGCCAAAGCACCGTCCCCCCAAGGTTTGCCCATGTCCTTCAATGTCCGAAAAATGCGCCGATGTAGGGCTGGCCCGTTCCACATCTTCGCGCGGGCTATGCTGAGACTCGTGTCCCCAACGTGGTCTCGTTGGACATCGCGCTTTCGCCGATCAGCTCGTCCAATTGGGCCGCGGCACTGGCAGCCGATAGCCGGAATATGCTGCGGCGGTTCCATGGGATTGGCAGCGCTGAAACCAGAGCGGTCAAAGGCCGAGTCAGATCAAGAAGGCGCCGCAGGGCATCTCCGCCGGAGCAGCCGACCCTGGCCGCCTCGAGCTGGCGTCTCGTGGCCCGAGTGGGATTTGAGTAGACGAACCAATGGGCCACGGCTGGAAGACTCCTCAAATGACGTTGCTGCTCACTTTGTAAGGATGGCTCGCAATGATTGATGCGTCGCAGACATCAGAAGGCTCGTACCGCGCTTGCTACACGCTTGAAATGGGGCGCGACGCTGCGAAAGCTTATGTTTGGCGTCGGCTTTTCGCTGAGCGAAAGAGATACTGGATCGTGGGCGGCGCCACGGGAGTGTACGCAATCTGGCTGTTCTGGAGTGGGGAGCGCGACTGGCTCACCGGTGTCGTGGCCGCGGTAGCGACTTTACCCATCTGGCTGGTGATACTGGCCTGGTCTGGTTTTAGCGCCAATGAGGTGGCCCGTTTCTCACGCATGAAAGAGCCGGTCGCCGAGATCGCCTTTGACAAAGAGTCTTTATCTTTCAAGTCCGATTTGGGCAGCGCCCAGGTGCCTTGGTCCCAAGTGACCGAAGTATGGCAGCGGCCAGGTTATTGGATGATTTTCTGGTCCATTAATGATTTCAATATCCTGCCCGACGAAAATATGCCGGAGGCATTACGGCGGAAGCTGCGCGACAAGTTATGAGCATTCAGCAGCTATCCAGCTCTCTCCTTGGCTCGCACTCAGAGCCGGACATCTTGAGGACAGGAAACGCATGGCCGGCGAGGTTACGTACACACTGAGCGAGGCAGTTTACGTTGCTGCGCAGAAGGAGTGGTGGTGGAACCGGCTCTTCAGACGCAGGATGCTATGGTTGGTGATGTCGATGGTAATCGGACTGGTTTGGGGATGGCTGATAGACCCACCCGGCCCTGGTCAAGTGGTGTTGTGGGCACTGGGCTCGGCAAGTGGGGGGGTTCTGGTAATGGCGGTTCTCACTATGCTGCAGCGGTTTCTGTGGCTGCCCTATCATGCGCGCAAACTTTATCGCCAAACCGCGATTTATGATGGCAAGCCAATCACAGTGGCATGGTCGGATGAAGGAGTGATCCTGACGACAACCAGAGGGACCAACCGCTTCGGGTGGTCCGACTTTCGGAGCTGGCATGACGGGCGTAGCGCTGTCCTGCTCTATTACAACGACCGCCAAGCCTCGATTCTGCCGCGTGATGCGTTCGACGCTTCCGAACTGATTGATCTATGCGACACGATCGCGCGCAGTGTTCGGCGCAATGGCTAGCTGCAGGGGATCGCCACCCCTGCCAGATAAGAGAAGACAAGTACCCGCATCTCCGGTTCCGCTTTCAAGTATCTCGGCCGCGTGCGCGCGCTGACCGCGGAAGCCCCGATCGATTGCGACGAACAGGTAGAGCTTGCCTTCCTCTGTTCGCACCTCCGCAATGTCGATGTGAACGAAGCCGATTGGATGGGCTTTGAACTTCGGATTGGGGGTCTTGTCGCCCTGCGTCTCCGGCAGCCGACTGATGCCATGCCGCCGGAAGCAGCGATGCAAGGATTATGCTTGCATTCTGATGTTTGATACATGATAATTTAAATCTGACCTCTGTTGCAAGGCGCATGATCACGGCGGCTCAATTACGCGCGGCGCGGGCGCTGCTTGGCATCGACCAGCGCAAGCTGGCGGAATTATCCGGCCTGTCATTGCCCACTATTCAACGGATGGAGGCGAGCGAGGGCGTCATCCGCGGCAATGTCGACTCGCTGATGAAGCTCGTCTCGGCACTCGACTCTGCGGGTATCGAGTTGATCTCCGATAACGCGACCAGCGCTGCCGGGGGGCGGGGCGTTCGTCTCAAGAAGGCGGTGCCATGACAGCAACGCTCGCGCTGTCATGCGCGGCGGTTTTGCTTGCCGTCGCACCGCTCGCCATCATCATCGGACGGTCGTCGTCGGCGACCCCGGTCGTCTACGGGCTATGCCTCGTGGCGTCGGTCGTCGCGTTCGGCGCCGCCGTCGTCCATCTGCTCGGCGCATCGGCGCAGGTTCGCGTGACGCTGCCGCTCGGGCTGCCGTGGCTCGGCGCACACTTCCGCATCGATGAGCTTTCCGCCTTCTTCCTTGCGGTGGTCAATCTCGGAGCTTTCGCGGCAAGCTTGTTTGCGCTCGGCTACGGGCGGCACGAGGATGCGCCGTCGCGCGTGCTGCCATTCTATCCAGCCTTTCTCGCCGGCATGAATCTGGTCGTGCTGGCCGACGACGCATTCACGTTCCTGGTCTCGTGGGAGTTCATGTCGCTGTCGTCGTGGGCGCTGGTCATGGCGCATCATCGC
>Ga0126380_10000820_pt1 | contig 11072 bp, 20 predicted proteins | sample PanSoiMetPlot_26_FD_92544 | JGI IMG/M metagenome (GOLD analysis project Ga0126380, IMG submission 92544) | Tropical forest soil microbial communities from Panama - MetaG Plot_26 | ecosystem: Environmental > Terrestrial > Soil > Tropical forest > Bulk soil | place: Panama | collected 2016-02-17
ACTGGAAGATTTGCAGCGCGCGAAACCGGGCAAAGACGGCATGCACGTCTTTGAAGGCTTCAAGTTCACGAGCACGTCGAAACAGCAACTCATGGAAGGGCTGATGATGGCGGTGCATCAGACGCGCGTCGCCTTTCCTGACGGGGTGATCAGAGCCGAGATGGACAGCTTCGAATACGAGTTCAAGCCGAGCGGCACAAAGTACAGCGCGCCAGAAGGCATGCACGACGATTGCGTGTGCGCGCTCGCGCTTGCTGTGGCGTGTGCGGGCGGCATCGAGCGGCGCAAGGTGCCGTCGATCCAGCTAGGCGGTTATTGATGTCGTTGCAGCCGCCGTTCGAGGGCTTGCTGCCGCCGATCGGCTCGACGGCGCCGGTCGGCGACAACCGGCTCGACCCGTCAACGCAGGCAAGCGATTACACCGCGCAAGCCAGCTATTGGAAGATGGTCGACACGATCGTCGCTGGCGTTGACGAGATGCGCAAGGCTGGCGAGCTTTATCTGACGCGCTTTCAGGAGGAACGCCCCGACAGCCGTGACAGCCAAGGTCGCATCTATGATCCGTACAAGCTGCGGCTCGCGAAAGCGCCGTTCACCAACGTTTACGACGATATTCTCAAGAACTTGAGTTCGAAGCCGTTCGCGAAGGAGCTCAAGCTCAAAGAAGGCGCGCCGCCGCAATACGATATGATTGCGGAGAACATCGACGGGCAGGACGACAATCTGCACGTGTTCGGCCAGCGCGTGTTTACGGACTCGCTCAATCACGGCATCAGTTGGATTTTGGTCGATTTCTCGCGCCCGACGCCGCGCGCAGATGGTTTGCCGCTGACATTGCTCGACGAGCGCTCGCAAAATTTGCGCCCGTATTGGGTGTGGGTGCCGTCAACGCGCATGCTGGCGGCTTACAGCGACTTCGAAAACGGTCGCGAGATCATCACGCACGCGCGCATCGACGAGCCGTCTGTGACGCTGGACGGCTATCTCGAGGTCGTCGTGCGCAAGGTGCGCGTGCTCAATCGCATGCCGATCGGCTTCGATGTGCAGGGTAAGCCGAACAGATGGGGCCCGCCGAGCTTCGTCGTATGGCAATTCATACAGCCACGCTCGCAAGGCGAGACCGGCATCTGGATGGTGGTCGATGCGGGCTATTTGTCGCTCGATTACATACCGCTGGTGCCGGTGATCCTCGGCGCGAGAGCGCCATCGACGTACATTGTCGAGCCGCCGCTGCGCAATCTCGCGTTCATGCAAATCGATGAATACAACCAGGAAAGCAACGTACAGGCTGTCGCCGACGCCACGTGTTTCCCGATGTTCACGTGCATCGGCAGAAACGCACCTACAGAGGGCAATCTCGTCGTCGGCCCGCGTGCTGTGATCTACGTGCCGCCGACATCGACCGGCAGTCAGGGCGATTTCAAAGCGGTCGAGCCGAGCGGTGCATCGGTGCGCGTCATACTCGACAAGCTCAAAGAAACGCGCACGGAGATGCGCGATCTCGGCCTGCAGCCGTTGACGCAGACGAATCTCACCGTGATCACGACCGGCCAGGTCGCCGTGAAAGCCAACAGCGCGGTGCAGGCGTGGGCGATCCGCTTCAAGGACGCGATCGAACAGGCGTGGAAAATTACGGCGGATTGGCTCGGTGACAGTTCATTTGAGCCGGAAGTTGAGATACACCTGGATTATTCCGCGGCGCTGGACCAGGGAACCGGCTTCGCGGCGAACATGCAAATGCGGCTCAACAAGGACATCTCGCGTGACACGCTGCTGGCGTCGGCGGTGCGCTATGGCTATCTCCCCGACGACTTCGACCCAGAGGCCGACGCCGAAGCGATCGCACAAGAGGAACTCGGACTATCGCCCGAGCAACCGATCGATCCGAGAACTGGTCAGCCGTTGAAAGGCGCACTCTCTGCGCAAGCCGAAGCGTTGCGCCAGGGCCAAATCGCGGCGGCTAGCGGTGGCAACGGGGCGGCCGCTAATGGAGGCGCAGTGACACAGTGAATAGCCTCGATCTTTCGCGCGCGAAGCTGATCAATCCGAACAAGCCAAAAGTAACGCTTGAGTTCGGCGAGGCTGGGGTGCGGGCGGACTGCATTCACTGGCCGCGCCCGATGCGTCTGACGAGCGTACACGTGACCACCGAGGGCACGATCGTCGTCGTGCTTGAGCCAACACCGGCACACGTCGGCTCAGCGTGAGCTGGGCTGATGCCATTTCGCATTGAAAGGAACGATGCGCGGTGGGCCGAATACGACGATTATTGCGATGCGCACTATGCGCTCGAAGGTCTTGTCCTCAAGTGGCCGTTCGACAAGTGGGCACTGGCGGTCTACGGCGCGCGTGACAATGCAGAGATGTCGGTGTGGACATGGCGTCATCGCATGAAAACGGCGGGCGACCCGGCTGAAAAGGCGCGTTGCGAGCGTGAATGGCTGCAATGGAAAGATCGGCTCAAGGAGGCGGAGAAGGCGCATGGCAAAAGCTAGATTAGGAACGGGCAAGCGTTTCGCGGCGATCGAGCGCAAAGCGGCGGCATCAGGCGCGAGGAACCCCGCAGCGGTTGCCGCTGAGGCGGGTCGCAAGGCGCACGGCCAAAAAGCGATGACGCGCTATTCACAGATCGGCAAGCGGCGAGCCAAGCGCCGTAAAGGCTAGCCTCCGGGCCTCCAAAGCTCGGGGCGGCGGGCTCGTCGATATAGACCCGTGGAGTTGCCCTCCTCGTGTCCGCTGCTCGGCGGGCCCGCCACCCATGCGCTTTCTGCGAGGTGCAAAATGTGCGCAACGCTGTTGAACATAGCTACGGCGACAACGCAAGAATTGCACGAGGCGGTCGATCGCAAGCTGCGCAAGTTCGGCTCGCTCGGTGCGATGCCTGATGACACGCGTGCGCTAGTTGAGGCGGGCATCGCAGAGCTTGATCGCCGCCATCAGATGGAGTTGCCGCTATGACGCTTGGTTTGATGTTCTGGATTTTGATGCTGCTGTGGCTCGTGCTCGGGCTGTGGCACGCATGGCCGAACTGGCCGGTGCTCGGCAGCAATTTGCTGCTGTTTCTGCTGTTCTTGGTGCTCGGCTGGAAAACATTCGGCCCGCCGATACATGGCTAACGGCCTCGATAGCTATCTTGAATTGATCGAGCGTTTGAAACGCGTCGAACTGTTAGCGACGCGCCTGATCGAGCTTCAAACAGAATTGCTGAAACGAATGGACACGCCACGCGGCGGGCTTGGCTACGGCGGCCAGGAGCGGTGAAGCGCTCGATCTACATCGGCTGGGACCCGCGAGAACAGGTCGCATTCGAAGTCGCGCGGCATTCGTTGCTGCGGCGTATGATGACGCCGATCCCTGTGCACAAGCTGTCACTTGCTGATGTGCAAGCGCGCGGGCTTTACACGCGGCCGACCGAGCGGCACGAGCACTTAATCGATGTACTGTCGAAGCGCGCCGACTATGACGGCAGCATCAGCACCGAGCACGCGATCGCACGTTTCTGCGTGCCGGAATTGGCGGGCGAAGGGCTCGCGCTGTTCATGGATGGTGACGTGCTCGTGCGCGACGACATCACCAAGCTGTTCGACGCGCTCGATCCTTCCCGTGCCGTGCACTGTGTGCAGCATGCGCATTGGCCGAAGCACCACGCCAAGATGGACGGGCAAGTGCAGACGCGCTACGAGCGCAAGAACTGGTCGAGCGTGATGGTGTTCAACTGCGATCATCCGGCAAACCGCTACCTTGGAGACATTCTAAACAAGCTTCCCGGCCGCGATCTGCACGCATTTTGCTGGCTCGCTGACAGCGAGATTGGCGAGCTTGACCCGATGTGGAACTTTCTCGTCGGGTGGTCGAACCCGCGCATCGACCCGGCGATCGTGCACTTCACCGAGGGTTTGCCAGACATGCCGGGGTATGAAAATTGTGCATTCGCGGATGACTGGCGTATCGAGCGGCAGCGCATGTATGACGCGCAACCATTTGCAGCAGCGGAGTGACCAATGGCAGGCAACATCGACAAAAAAGAAGCGGCAATCGGAACTCAGTTCGGCATCAAGATGCTCGACGCGGAGACCGAGTGCGAGGCCAACAGCGCGGTCGCGACAGCGCAGGCGCGCGCGAAGCTCGCTTTCGATATTGCGCAGGGCGGCACGAGAGGCACACGTTGGCCACCTGGGACGATCGGCGGTGTTGACACGATCGAGAGCGCGACAACGGTGATTGGCGGCAGCGTCACGTCGAGCAAACCGGGCGGCGGGCCGCCGGGGAAATGAGTTGGCTGATCTGCATCCCGGTCTGGGGTGATCATCACCTGCGACTGTTCGAGACGGAGACGGTGCCGGCACTGCGTGTGGCGCTCGCTGTCGGCGGTATTAGCGACGTTCGTTTCCTGGTTCATACCGACAACCCGCTGCGGGTGAACCTCGCGTTGGAGGGCTTTGCGGCTGATGTTCGTTCGCCGCACAAGTTCTATTCGCCATATCGCATTATGAGCGCGGCGCACCGGGACGCGCTGGCTGCGGCATTGCCGGGCGAGCGCGTTGCCTTTGTCAACGCTGATATGGTCGGCTCGTGCGAGGTGTTTGCAGCAGCCGAGCGCCGTTTCGCCGAAGGCAAGCAGGCGATCATGGTTACAGGCACGCGCACGGCGCTTGGTGGCGAGCGCCCGCCGTGTGGGGCTCAAGCGCGCGATCTGCTGGCATGGGCGTGGGAGCACAGGCATCCGTGGACCGAGGATTGCGTGTGGGGGCGCGGCAAGTCGGTCGTGCCGAGCCAGCTTCACTTCGAAAGCGGCAACAGTGTCATCACGCATGCGTTTCATCTGCACCCGTGGGCGGTCGTCGCGAGTGCGAAGCTTCGCATCGATGGGCTGACGATCGACGACACGCTCGCCGACAGCATCGCGCTTGGCTGCATTCACGTTGTCACGGACCCTGACGAAGCGGCATTTATCGAGATGTCGCCGCCCGAGCGCCCAAAGTTTCATCGTCATCAAAGCCCGAGCACTGCGCGCAGCATCGCGTATTGGGCGCGCGGCTTGAACGAGACGAATGGCCCGCGTTGCTCTGCTTTGCACCGTTGGCAGTTCCAGCATAGGATCGTGATCAAAGGCGACGGCGCTGATCGCAGCGATGTCGATGTGTGCAATGAGATCGAGCTTTTGATTGCGGGGCCGCGTCTTGCTTGATGCGCTGATCGTTGGCGGTGATTCATTTATCGGCGCTGCACTTTTTGCACGGCTGAAATCGCAAGGCTATGAAGTACGTGCAACGTCGCGCAAGACCTACGCAGATCGACCGCCACGCACGAAAGCCTCGCGGCTGTTTCTTGACTTGTATCGTCCGACGCCGCTGCCGCATGCGCGTGTGACGTATCTGCTTGCGGGCATCACGAAGTTCAAGCAGATCACGAGCGATTTGAACGCCGCTGCGCGTGTCAACGTTACTGGCAATATCGCCGTTGCCGCGTACCAACGCCGCAGGGGCGGTCGCATCGTGTTCATGTCGTCATCGAGCACAGAGCATGTGCCGATGCACGAGCACGGCATGCTCAAGTTCGCGACCGAAATCGCGTTGCTGTCTGCGTTCGGCGATGATGTTGCGATCGTGCGCTGCGGGCCGATCATGCGTGAAGGTCGAGAGTGCTATCCTGACAACGACTACCAGCCGCTTTCGCTTGAAGTGGTGATCGACTTCTTATCAACTTTCGTCACCGAGGAATGGCGGCCGGGGCTCAAGCGTCTCGGCGCGCTGGCGATGGAGGCGGCATGAGCGTCGTTGAACTCGGCGCGATGCACGCTGCGAGCTTCGCCGAGGACCCAAAGCATCTGCTGTTCGTGCTCGCGCGCTATCACTTCGTTGCACGCATGCTGCAAGGCAGATCGCTCGTGCTCGAGGTCGGCTGCGGTGACGGCACGGGTGCGCGCTTGGTTGCCCCGCATGTTGGCGCGTTGATCGGCATGGACGTGATGCGCTATCACTCGTTCCCCGGCGTGTTCGAGCAAGGCGATATTCGCTATGACACGCCCGACATCACACGTGGCGAGCTTGATGCCGTCTATGCGCTCGACGTGCTTGAGCACATCGATCGTTCGCACGAAGATCAAGCGCTCGCGAACATGACGCATTCGCTCAAACCTGATGGGGTTTGCATCATCGGCATGCCGTCACTCGAAAGCCAAGCGTATGCCAGCGAGAACTCGCGCCGCGAGCACATCAACTGCAAGACCGAGCCTGCGCTGCGGCAGACGATGACGAAGTTCTTTCGCAACGTGTTCGTGTTCGGCATGCAAGACGCGACGCTACACACCGGCTTTAGCGGCATGGCGCATTATCGGCTCGCGCTGTGTGCAGGCTTGAAGTGAGAACGCTTGTCGAGACGTTGCTCTTGGGCGGCGGTTTGGGGACGACTTGCATCGGGCTTGGCAAGCTTGCGCTCGCAATGTTCGAAAATCACGGCGCGCCACGTGACTATCATGCGATCATCTCGGGCATTGGCATTGCGCTGGCGGGGTTCACGCTTACGGGTGCGGTGATATGGTTCGATTGATCGTTGGCGAGAGTAGTAATCCTGTCGAGTTTGAGTTTGGCGACCAACAAGCGCCGTTGACTATCGTGCACTTGAGCACGCGAGAGGGGATTGAATTGCTGGGCAAATTGATCGATGCGATTGGCACAGACATCGTTGCGCGCACGCCCGAGCGCCTGAGACAAGGCAAACACTAGACAATGCGTTATGCAATCTTGGGCGGTGGCGGCTCATTCGGGCTGCACACCGCGCGCTATCTGCTACGCGACGAGCGCACCGAGCGCGTGCTCTCGATAGGACGTGCGCCGCCGAAAGCGCCTTGCTTCACGCTGTTTACCGGCGATGATGACGCGCGCTATTCATATCTCGTGCGGCATGTTACCTATGATCATCTAGCGTTGATGTCGTTGCTCGACAATGAGCGGCCCGACGTCATCATCAATTTTGCAGCGCAAGGCGAAAGTGGAACAAGCTTCACCGAAAGCTGGCGATACTTTGAGACGAATTGCGCAGGCCTTGCGCGGCTCGTCGAGGCATTGCGCGAGCGCTCCTGGCTTCGCCGTTTTCTACACATCGGCACCTCCGAGCTATACGGAGCGACTGACAGTCCAGCTAAAGAAACCGCAGCACTCGCGCCCACAAGTCCGTATGCCATCTCTAAGGCAGCGTTTGATCAATTCCTCGGACTCGTTGCGCAGCGTTTCGGTTTCCCGGCGGTGATCTTGCGCCCATCGAACTGCTACGGCGAAGGCCAGCAATTACATCGCATCATCCCGAAGGCGTTTCTCTACGGCTTGACCGGCCGAAAGCTCCCATTGCACGGCGGCGGCAAGGCCGAGAAGTCGTTCATGCACACGCATGATCTCGCGCGCGCCATTCATTTGCTGGCCCAGGCTGACGCCGCTCCCGGCTCGATCTTCAATGTTGGTCCGAAGGAGGCGACTTCGATCTATTACGTGTGCTGCCTGATTGCGGGCGTGCTCGGCATGAATGACGTGTTTGCTCTGTGCGAAGTCTCGGAAGATCGTGCGCACCAGGACAGCCGCTATTGGCTAGACAGCAGCAAGTTCGAAAGTCTCACCGGCTGGCGGCCGCTGATTGCTTGGCGCGAGGGGCTGGACATGATGCGGGCGTGGGTTAGCGCCTATCTCGACGAGTTGCGCGTTCTGCCGACCGAGTTCATCATGCGCCCATGATTGGCGATTTGATCAGTCCAGCGTATCAGAACATTCAAACCCAGATGCACGCAGCGTCGGTGTACGGGCACAGCGGCGGCAAGTGGTGGACATACGTGCGCGACATTGCGCGCGAGTTCGATTGCGGCACGTGGCTCGACTACGGCTGCGGCACAGGGCGACTAGCAGAGAACGTGCGCGCGTCAGGCTCGACATTGCGCGTTGCAGAATATGATCCTGGCGTTCCGGGCAAAGACGAGCCGCCTTTTCCTGCTGATCTCGTCTCGTGCATCGATGTTCTTGAGCATGTCGAGCCTGATCGCTTGGGCGTCGTGCTCTCGCATCTTGAAGCGCTGACGATCCGCGTTCTGTTCACGGTGATCTCGACGCGTCCCGCAGGCAAAGTGCTGCCTGACGGGCGCAACGCACACTTGATCATCGAGCCGACATACTGGTGGCGTGGACAGTTGTCGCAGCGCATGGCAGTCGAGCGCGAATGGCATTTGCGTGCGGACGAATACTGCGCGCTGTGGCGGCATATTTGAGATGGGCTACGGCGATCAACTGCTTGCAACTGGCATGGCGCGCGGTGCATATGAACGCGGCGAACTGATTGCGTTCGGCAATCCGACAGTCGGGCGCATCGAGTGGGATCATCACAGCGAGGAAGTGTTTCGCGGCAACCCGAACATTGCGCCGCCGGGTGCCGAGATGCGCTCGACGACGCTGACGTGGGTGCACTTCTATCGCGGCAATCGCATCTACAATCGCGACGATCACAACAACAGTCGCTGGATTTGGAACTACAAGTTCCGGCCGACGCCTGGGGAATTGTTCTTTTCGCCTGAGGAACGCCTCGACGCGATACAGACGATTGGCAAGAATTTCGTCGTTGTCGAGCCGAACGTGCCGATGAAGCGTGTCGGAATAAACAAAGAGTGGCCGGTCGAGCGTTATCAGGCGGTCGCTGACGCGCTGCGTAAAGATGGGCACGACGTTGTGCAGCTTGAATACCACGGCATGCAGCGCACGTTGCAGCGCGTGCGACTTGTGCCGAGCAAGAGCTTTCGCCGCGCACTCGCGCTGCTTGAGCGTGCATCGCTGATCGTGACATGCGAGGGCGGCTTGCATCACGGCGCGGCGGCTGTGAACGTGCCTGCGGTCGTGCTGTTTGGCGGCTTTGTGCCGCCAGAAGTGACCGGCTATGATACGCATGCCAATCTTGCCGCCGAGGGACAGGGCCCGCCGTGCGGCAAGTACGTTCCCTGTGCGCATTGCATGGCGGCGATGCGCTCGATCACGATTGAGCGCGTGCTCGATGCAGCGCGTGGCTTGCTGGCACGAAAGGCGGCAGCGTGAGACTTTGGCGCACAGCGGCGACGGCGACTTACACTTACATTCCGGTTGCACCGAGCGACATCAACAGTGCGCGCGCGGCGGACGAGAAGCAGTGGGTGCAAGACCACAGCCGCAGCGAAGCTTATGGTGTGCCGATCCGCGTGCTCGTGTGGTTTGACAGCTACGGGCCGATTTTGTCCGAGCGGCAGAATCGTTTTGCCGTTGACATCTCGATCAGGGACTTTCTCGCGCTCGCGCCGTGCTTCGGTTATCTCTCAGAGCCTCGCGCGCAAAGTGATGACGAGATCCGTGACGAGCTTGGCTTGGGGCCGAAATGGTGAGCGAGCTTCGTGCACGCCCACGCGTTTGCAGGTCGCACGATGCCATCATGGACGGACTTACTGATCTCGTCGTGCGTGCGAACGGAGCGACCGTGCTCGACTTGGGCTGCAACCGAGGACTTGCTGGTTACGCGATGGCATGTAATGGGGCGCGGCTCGTGCACGGTATTGATCTTGCCCCCGACGCGATTGAGATTTGCAAGGGATTGTTCGCCGACCTCGTCGAGTGCCGTGGGGAATTTATCGTCGGCGATCTGACGCGCGGCATCGAATGTCTCGCGCCATTCGGCAACGGCAATTACGACATCATCATGATGCTCGCGACATATCACAAAATCCAGCGACCGCCATCGAAGCCGTATGTCGAGCTTGGCGCTCGCGGCATGGACGCAGACGAGCTTTCTGAGTTCATCACGGCGCTCGGCAATCGCACGACGCATTACTTCGCGTTTCGCGACAAGCTCGAATTTTTCCCGCAGATTGATCAAGCAATGGCGAAGGCAGGCTTGCGATCAGTGCATCGCAACGAGATGTCGCAGATGGGCGCGACAGGCATTTGGCAGCGAGGATGACATGACGTGGTCACCACAGGCGCGAGCGGCGGCGCTTGCCGCAGAAAGACGCAAGGGACGAAGCTCGAAGCAGACGCGCTTTTTGCGTACCAAGAAAGCGAAAGGCGTTCGCTTCATTCGCAAGCAGACGGTGCCGAAACTGATCGGTAGATGATCGTCTATCAGACGTTCCCGGCAGCGCTTGGTAAATCGTCGCACGAGTGCGAGGCATTCGCGGCGTGCCGTGACAGCTATGAAGCGAAGTATCCGAGAGATCCACCTGATCAGATCCGCCTCGTGCAGCTATTGCACTTGGTGCGTGCGGCAAACATGCTTGAGCCGGGGGACTACATCGAGCTTGGCGTGCATGTCGGCATGACGCTCAAAGTAATCTATCGCTACATGGACGAATATCGCACGCTGTATGGCTTTGACACGTTCGAGGGTTTCGATCAGCGCGACATCGATGTCGAGCGCGGCATCTATCCGAACTCGTGGCATACCGGCAACTTTGACCCGACGACGATGAACGAAGTCGCGCGTTATGTCGGCAGCGGTGCAGCGCCGCACAATCTCAAGCTGGTCGCAGGCTGGTTCCCGCCATCGTTCGAGCTTCATGACAAGCAATGGCGTTTTGCGCACATCGACATGGACTTGATCGCACCGACACGCTCGGCGCTTGAGATATTGTGGCAGAACATGGTTCCCGGCGGCATCATCGCTGTGCACGACTACGGCGCGCCTGCATTCAATGTGCGCGATGTCGTTGATCGCTTTTGCCGCCAGATCGGAACGCTGCCGGTGCTGATGCCTGACCGGTGGGGCACGGCGGTGCTGAGAAAGCCGCTTTGATCGCTTGCTATAATTTGCATCGGCGGCTTCCGACTTTCGATTTTTTCAACTGGCTGTGTCACGTCAAGTTGCTCGGCGCGCGTGAGATCACGATCGCCGCGCAAGGCAAATTCATGATGCGCAAGAAATGGCCGCGTCATGAAACGATCGAACGCCTCAACAACATTCTGCTTCCTGGCCCGAAGCTCGCGCGCTTGCCCGTGCGCTTGGGCGAAGATGGCGACCGCGATGTCGGCTCGCACATGACGCGCGATCTGTGGGACGACGCGCTGCGGCTTGAGCGCGCC
>Ga0126380_10000821_pt1 | contig 11017 bp, 10 predicted proteins | sample PanSoiMetPlot_26_FD_92544 | JGI IMG/M metagenome (GOLD analysis project Ga0126380, IMG submission 92544) | Tropical forest soil microbial communities from Panama - MetaG Plot_26 | ecosystem: Environmental > Terrestrial > Soil > Tropical forest > Bulk soil | place: Panama | collected 2016-02-17
TCTGAAAAGGGCGACCTCGCGAACTGGAAAATTCCCGGAGCAAGAGGCTCGGGAGGCATCGGCGGCGCAATGGACATTTCCGCCGATGCAAAAAAACTAATCGTATGCATGAAGCACCTAACGAAAGACGGCGCACCCAAGATCGTCAAGAAGTGCACCTATCCGCTGACCGGCCTCGAGTGTGTGGACACCATCGTCACCGATCTCGCAGTGATCGACGTTACGCCGCAAGGCCTCGAGCTGCGCGAAGTCACACCTGGCTGGACGCTGGAGGAAGTGCAAAAGCTAACCGGCGCCCCGTTGAGTGCCAAAGGCCGCGTCCCCGAAATTCGTTTGAGTTGAGTTTTCGTCTGGTCGTTTTGGAGGAGCAAATGAGCGAAGTCATTCCGAAACAATATGCCGACCTTTTTGAAAAGCAGGCCTTTGGCCACCTCGCCACGTTGATGAAAGACGGCAGCCCGCAAGTTACTCCCGTGTGGGTGGATTTCGACGGCAAGCACGTTCGCGTCAATTCCGCCAAGGGCCGCGTCAAGGACAACAACATGCGCCGAGATCCCCGTGTCGCCATCACGCTACAGGATCCTGCGAATGCCTACCGCCATCTGGAAGTCCGCGGGCGGGTCGTCGAAATCACCGAGAAGGGCGCCGACGACCATATCAACAAACTCTCGCAAAAATATCTCGGCAATCCCGTTTATCCCTTCCGGCAGCCCGGCGAAGTTCGCGTCATCTACAAAATCGAGCCACAAAAAATCAGCACCATGGGTTGACGGATGGAAAAACGGAAAATGGAAATGGAATTGGTTGGGCAAGGTGGGTTGCCATTTTCTATGGTCACTTTTTCATTTCCCAAGTCTTCATAGCCGCGCGGCGACGCGGGCGGCGATTCGCCCCTCCGGCGTGCGGAAAACAAGAGCAAGGCTGTCCATCAACGACACGCCGGCGCTGGGAACCGCTAATTCGTACGACCATTCGTAACGCGCCGGCAACTCAGCAGTGAGCGACGTTGCATACGGCTGGATGCGGTCCACATGCGACGCAGTTTCCTTTGCGTCCTTCACCGGCCGCATATCCACGCCGTGTTTCCAATACAGCGAAAGCCGCAGATCGTCGATCATTTTCTGCGTCATGTATTTGCGTGTTCCAACTTGTTCCATTCCTGGGGGGCAGAGCTGGTCACGAATCATGAAAGAAACCGTGACGGAGTCGGGAAACTTCGTCACCGTTTCTGTGCCGCGGCGGAACTGAGTGCCGTTGTCCGTATCAATGCGCTTGAGGCCGTCGAAAAACTCTCCGGCGTTCATGATGCCGTAGATTCGGAAGCAGACGCCGTTGGGAAGGGATCCATCCGTTTCGAAAAGAACTCCTCCGTCATAATTCCAAACGGTTTTGTCGTGTCCCTCGTGTTTTCCGTGTCTGGCCGACTGCGCGGAAACGCAGGGAACCAGAAAAATAAAAAGCAACGGCACAAACACGACCGCCTTGGAGCAGAGGCACCGCATGCAGATTAGCTCTCATTATTAATCTAGCCCTTTCGAGGGTGCGGCGAGAAGAAACTTGAAGTCCTGAAACGTGTGCATGGCTTTGCCCGCGCCGGCCGCCTTCACTTCCCCTTTTCCCGAGCGGACCGCCTGGATGGCAGCCACCAGCTTTGGCAGCACGTCGGGCTGCGCCACCGGAACGTTGTGCGCGCCGAGCACCAGTTTCACTTGCGGAGCAAGTGCGGCAAGTTTTTTCGCGGACGCAACGTACGCGTCCATGTCCGTCTCGGGCCGGTACAGCCAGATCGGCGCCGGATAATACGTGTCACCAGTGAACAGCAGACCGTTTGCGCGGTCTATCAGCGCGATCGCATCCGGCGTGTGCCCAGGCGTGGCAATAATCTCAAGCTTGCGGCCGCCGCCCAGATTAACGGTGAAGCCCTCGTGAACGAACCGCGAAATCTTCCACGGCTTCGTCACGTAAGTCTTAGGATTGAATCCCGGCGGCAGCTTGCCGCAGATTTGGTCGGACGCAATCTCCGCCTGAGCATCCGCGCGCGAACCTTTCGCGTTCTTGCGCGTGAAGTCCGTCTCCATTCCGTAGACAAACGTGAATTCCGAGTTGCCGCCGACGTGGTCGTTATGGGTGTGCGAATTCAGAACGACAACAAAGAGCTTTGTCAACTGCGAAGTGACTTTTTGAATGTCGCTGATGCCCATGCCGGTGTCAAACAACAGGGCCTGTTTGGTGCCAACGATGAGATAAGAAATGGTTTCTTCCGCCTGATGAGGCTCGTAAATCGCGAACGTCCCCGGCGCCACTCGGTACACTTCAAACCAAGGATCCGTGACGGGCATGCGCAGCAGCGTCTTGTAATCCGGGCGCGGCAGAGGCTTGCACCACTCTGGGATGCCTTTGGTCTGCGCCCCCAGCGAAACCGGCAGCAAACAAAACAGCCCCAGCCGTGCGAGTTTTGTGGAAAAGCTCACGATTCCCCCCGGTTGTGACTCGTTGGATTGTGCTGGGCGCGTTCAAGTATGGTATAGCGTCCTGAGCATGCGGGCAAACTTTCCTGTGCGTTTGTGCCTTCTTTGCAGTGAGAGGTCAGTTCCCTGTTCCGTCAGTCTTCGTTTACGGGAACTCGTCCGGCGCAAGTGTCATTTCCCATCTACGGAAAATGCCAGCAGCACATTGCCGGGAGCAGCCCCCAGAAAGGCGTATCCCGAGTTGACGTACAGCGTTCCTCCGACGATGACCGCTCCTGGGCCGTCGAGCGCGCCACCGTGCGCCTTTACTCCGTTCGTGGTCTTGTAATCCTTGGCGGTGTCTACGTCCCAAAGGATGTGCCCGTCTTGCGCCGAATACGCTCGCAAGTGTCCGTCGAGTCCGCCGGAAAAAATCACGCCGGGAATTGCGGTCACGGCGGCTGATTGTGCCGGGCTGCACCCGGGGGCCTCGCCGCATCCAGGGTGCGGCGTCTGCCAAGCGATCTCGCCGGTGTCCAGCCGCAACGCGAAAAGCCCGCCTCCGATTTTCGGATCCAATTGCGCTGCGAACCCGAAGGCTGTATCACGCGCTCCCGCCGTGCCTGAAGGCACGGGGTGCATCGTAACGTCTGAAACCGCAACGTACACATTTTTTGCGTCGGTAGCGGAGCCCCACTGCACACCGCCCGCCGTCCCGCCGCGGCCCACCCGCCGTTGCCACAAGAGCTCGCCCTGTTTGTCCGGATCCAAAGCGTACACGATACCCGATTTCTGTCCCGCAATCAGGGCGCGGCGGCCATTGCTCAGGTCGGCCAGAATCGGTGATGAGCCAAAGTCAAAATCGGGCCCGTTTGCTTCGGGACAGTTTGTGCGCAGTGCTTCCGCCGCACCGCAATTCACGTTGAACGCATCCCGCTTGGTCATTTGCCGCGACCACTTCAGTTTTCCCGTTCCCAGCTCGAACGCCAGAAAAGAATCGGAAGTCGGCGCTGCGGGGTCCGAATAGCTGTCGCCGGTGGTCACGTAAATCGTTCGTGTCTTCAAGTCCACGGTCGGCGAAGACCACACTCCTGCTCCCGATGGCCCCCACAATTGAACCCCAATCTTGCTCTTTCGTACCGGCTTGGGTTCCTCCTCCACCGTATAACTCTTCCAGAGAACTTTTCCCGTGGCTGCATCGAGGGCCGAAACGCTTCCTCGAAACTTGCAGCATTCGTATTGCGGATTTCCGGCGAACACCTCTTCCATCGAAGAAGTGGGAACGTAAAGTCTTTCGGCTGCAAGTGTCGGCGCTCCCGTAATCACCGCCCCGGGAAATTCTTCCACATGCGTCTTCCACAGGAGTTTTCCGGTCACAGCGTCGAGCGCATAAGTATTGGCATGCTGGTCGCCGAAGTACACCGCCCACCCGCTGCCGTTTTGTCCCAGGCTGACCGCTGTGCGCACGGGAGCATCGGTTTCAAAAGCCCAGAAGATGCAACCGGTATCCGCACTCAGCGAATAGACTCTTCGTTCAAAGCTCCCGACAAAAACGCGCCCTCCCGCCACCGTGGCCTGGGCCTGGGCACGGAAGACCCCGGGATAACCAAAGGCCCACTTCAGCTTGAGTTTTGGCACTCGCTCCGCGGTGAGTTGCGCCATCTCTGCCGGTTGAAAGCGTTGTTGCTCCAGGTTTACGCCCCATCCGTTCCAGTGCGGCTTCGAGAGCGGATCCGCAAAGGAGCGTCCCGCCTCCGCCGCGCAGAAAGCCGCTGCGGGAATCTGCTCTTTCGCGGGTCGCTTTCCTGTGAGGAATTCAGCCAAGTCGGCAATCTGTGCTGTTGACAATCCTAGTCCTTGCACCGCCATGCTTCCGCCCAGCAAAGCAAAACGGATATTCTCCGCCGCCATTTGCGCCAGCGCCGCGCGATTCGGTGCGCGCGGCACTCCCCCTTCATGACACGCTGTACAGCGTTGCTTGTAGAGCGCCTCCCCTGCCTTGTTTGTGGCCGCTTCCTGCCGCTGCGCTCCGCCAACGCAAACAGCAGCAAGCAAGAGAAAAAACATGCATGCTCCCAAGAATCTTGAGAAGGGTTTCACGGCCGGTCGTCTCCTTATCGCAGCGCCTTGCGAAAATGCACGGAGTGCTCGACTACTTCGAATCCCAAACGCTGGTGCACGTCCTGCGAAAGCGTGTTATCGATCAACGCGTCTGAAGCCATTTCCAGGCAGCCCTGGCGTCGCGCCCATTCCTCGCCTGCCGCCAGCAGGCTCTTGCCGATCCCCCGTCGCCGGTACCCCGCAGCCACATACCAACCCTCGACGTACCCGACCGGGCGGGACGGATTGCAGCTCTCCGCATGGGAGCGCAATCCGCATTCCAGGAACCCCACGACTGAACCGTCCCTGTCTTCCGCAACGAAAATAACCAGCGGCAACGTTCCTGGCGCTTTTCCCGCAAGGATGAGTTCCAACTCCCGAGCATGTTCTTCGGCGGGCGATTCCGGCCAGAGCGCTGCAAGAAGTGGCGCGAGTCCGCGGAGATCCGAGGGTTGCGCGAGCCGCACGCAGCTTTCCATCAACAATCCTGGTGACGTCACTTGGGGGTCCCAGAGACGAAGATCGCCTTCGGAATCATCATGTGTACTCCCTTGTTGCCGTCCACCAGCTCCGTGATATGCAAATCCGCAGCGACGCTCGAAAGCATGTAGGCGTCGTCGCGCGAAAGCTGTTTCTCCGTGACGAGAAAGTCGATCATTTCGCGCACAGCCAATGTCGTGCAAGCGTTCAAATCGTCGTTCAGGCCCATCGTGATGTAGTGCGTCGGCGTTTCCGCGCGCGGCCACTTCAGGTGCATGTTCTTGCGCACGATGAATTGAAATATGCCGATAAGCGAAGTCTCCAGCGCGGTGATGTCTACCTCTCCGTCGCCCTGACCGGCATGGCCGTCGCCGACCTCAAAAAGCGCTCCCGGCGCGTGCACGGGAATGTACAGGGTCGTTCCGGCAACGAGATCCTTGTTGTCCAGATTTCCCGCCATAATCCACGGCGGCGCGCTGTTCCACTTGCCCACGCTTTCCGGAGGCGCGACGCCCATGCTGCCGAAGAACGGATGCAGCGGAATCTCAATGCCCGGAGCAAACTTTGCCACCATGCGCCTTTCGTCCAGCGGAATGATTTTGATTCTCGAATAGGGAAAATCGTCCGGCAAATACCCGCGGCCCGGACCGAACGCGTTGTACGCATACGGAATTGCCAGTTTGATGGCAAGAATCTTGACCTCCAGCACTTCGCCGGGCTGTGCGTCTTCGATGTAAATAGGCCCGGTGAGAATGTGCCCGCCCGGGCCTTTGTCTTTCACCTGCTCGGTGATGTCGCGCAAGGATTGTTCCACCTGGTCCTTCGGGACGCCAGCTCTTTCCAACCGCTCGGGGCTGTTGGTGATGAGCGTCTGAATTTCCACCGTGTCGCCCGACTTGACCCGCAGCACGGGCGTGGCCTTCGCGTCGTAGTAGCCCCACGCCACCGTCTTCGGCGTCGGTTTCAGCGTGTATGTCGCCTGCGCAATGGCTTGCCGCGCCGAGAACAACAGCAGTTGCACCATGACTGCTACACTGACGAGCCGGACACGAGTCATTTGATCTCCTTGTGGTGAGAAGCCAGAGCCGATGCGGCATCCGTTTCTGGTTTCGGCGTATCGCCGTCGCGCCGCTGATCGTAGCCGCGCACAAGCGAGTAAGCAACAAGCGGCGGAGTCACCATCATCATGGCTCCTGTTTCTTTACCCGTCCCAACAGACAGCCCAAGCAAGCTCAGCGCGGAAACGATAAGAAGACCCACAGGCGCCGGCGCCCAATACATGGCAAAAATGGATTCACAAAGAGCTGGCCCTTAGCATTGAGAATCAAACCGAGCGAACCGATCATCAGCAACAAGAACCCACCGACGCCGCATACGATGAATCGCCGCGCGACCCAAGCGATTCGCCCGATTCTGCCGTTTCCCACTTTAGACAGCCCCTATTGCTCCGGTCGCTCTTTGCCCGAAGCGGTGGTGCCAGACTTGCGCTGCGCCAATCAGGTTGGCGTCTTCGCCCAGTGAAGCCAGCGCGATTCCGGTCTTTTCAAACGGAACAAAGCGGCAACCCTTTGCGATCACTTTGTGAATCTCTTCGAGGCTCATACTTTTCATGATGCTCCCGCCCATCACGATCCGGTCCGGCACAAACAAATTGATCAGGTTGGCCAGGCCCAGCCCGAGATAGAGGGCTTCGCGGGCAACGGCCTCTTGCGCCAACGGGTGGCCTTTCTTCGCAAGCTGAAAAATCTCTTTGGCAGAGAGGATTTCGGCATGACCGGACGTTGCTCGCGCGTTCGTATTGAACCAGGCCGCCATCGCCGGACCTGTGGCTAACGCTTCCCAGCAGCCGCGGAAGCCGCAGGTGCATTCCGGGCCGAAAGCATCTATCACGTGATGGCCAACTTCGGGATGCGCTCTGTCCACGCCACGATAGAGCTGCCCCTCGAGAATGATTCCGCCGCCGATGCCTGTGCCCACGGTGACGTAAATCAGCCGCGACTTCCCTTTTCCCGCGCCCCAAGCGGCTTCTCCCAGGGCCGAAGCGTCGCCATCGTTTTCGAGGGCCACGCGCACGCTGAATTCGCGCGCCAAATCCTTTACCGGATTGCAGCCCTTCCATCCCGGCAGAAAATCCACGTCGCCAAATTCACCCGTGAAGGGATAAACCCAGCCCGTCGAGCCGATGCCGATGCCGGAAAGCTCGGTGTTCGCTTTCTTGGCCGCTTCGCGCAGCATGTGAATCACATGGCGCAGCCCGTCGGGATACGCGCGCGCATTTTCCGTCGGCGTTTCAAGCCGCGCGAGGACCTTGCCGGCATCATTCACGATGCCCGCGGCAATCTTCGTTCCCCCAATATCCACTGCCCCAATCATCGCCCATCCTCTCGACAACTGTTGTAGGGACGCAGCACTGGTGCGCCCTTTTCATGTTATGAACCAACGATGCTGGTGCCATTCCGAGGCCGCGCCTTTTGCGGCCAAGGGGTCCTGGCTTGCTTCAAGCTCAATCGAGTTCCGCTTGGGAACATTGGCTTCTTCTTCGTGACCTCTGTGCTCCGACCTCCGTGGCTCTGTTAATTCTTTTTCCTTTCTTTCGGCAACAAACCTCCCTCCTCCTCGACGATGTATGAAGACAGCCGAAACGTATCGCAATCCACTCCAGAGAGCCCCGCGAGCCGCTCGGCGACAAGCTGCGCCGGAATAATGTCAATCAGGAATTGCCACTCCGCGGGAATTGCCGGAAGCTGGAAAACCAGATCGCCCGCACCGTCAGGAACTTTCTGCCCAATCAGCATGACGTTCGCGCCAAGCTTCCGCAGATCGCTCGCCACGGCGAAGTCCTGCTCGCGCATCTGCGCGCCGTCCATCCACATCCCGAAGCGAATGCCTTTGCTCACGATTTCCTGCGGTCCATGGCGAAAGCTGCCGGTGCCCATGGCCGTCGCGGGAGACTTCACGCCTTCCTCCCACATCAGCCGCGCTTCGTAAGCGCTGCCAAGACTCGCCCCGCGCGCCAGGAAATACGTCGTGGTACGCGGCGCAAGCCACGCCGACCTGGCAATCTGTTCTTGCCATTCAGGAATCACCCGGCCAGTCTGCCCCAGAGCGTTCGAGAGCGATGCTGCAAGCTCTGAATCGTTAGGGGGTCGGAGCTTTCGCTCCGACATTGAAGCCGTCCCTGCAAGGGGGGCTTTAGCCCCTGAGGAACTGCCGCTTGTTTCCGCAACCACGGTATGTGCCAGCATCCCCGCCGCCAGCGCCAGCGTAGTGTAGGTGTTGACCGAAATTGCGTGATCGAGCTTGATAGGCACGACGATAACCGTATGCGCTTCTTTGGCTAGCGTCCCTTCGGGAACATTCGTGATCCCGATGACGGTGACGCCTGCTTGACGCACTTTTCTTGCCAATTGCACAATCTCCGTGCTCTTGCCGCTCCGCGAAATCAGGATCATCGCGGAGTCCTTGGGAAACACGGCAAACCTCAGCAATTCGTCAGCGTCGAGCAAGTAGACGGGATGCCCGCCCTGATGAAACATCCCGCTGACGTTCAGCGCCGCGTGCCAACTGCTTCCAATTCCCGTCAAGTAGACATGCCGCGCACCACGAACCGCCGCCGTCGCCGCCTCCAGCGCGCCTCGTCCGGCGCCATTCGGCCCCTCCAGGAGCTCCACGGTCCGCTGCAACTCCTCCGGCTGCCGCAATATGTCTTTAAGAAAATGTGTCATCAATCGCTCGGAGACTAACGTATCCCGTTTCGGCTTTCTAGGCGAGCCGAAAGCCTCGCGAGCCGATCTTTTGTGGGCGTCTCAATCATCCGAATGAAGTAGTCGTTAATTGGTACTCCCTGAGTCCGAGCGCGGAACTCAAAAACCCAAACCCTGAAGCTTTTTGGAAGGCTAGGCCCGCCGTCCCGTCAGCATCGTAGCTGTTCCAGCCATCCCATCCACACTTTTGGCTGACGATTGAACCTTGTGAGCGCATGCTTCGGACGAAACTAAATCGTACCGGTTAGGACGCTCGCTCATGGATGGGTCATGTCCTCGGGCTTGACGAGGGTGTCGAATTCGGCGGCGGTGACGAAGCCGAGCTTCACGGCGGCTTCGCGCAGGCTGATGCCTTCATGATGCGCGGTCTTGGCGACCTTGGCGGCGTTGTCGTAGCCGATTTTGGGAGCAAGCGCGGTGACCAGCATCAGCGAGTTGTGGACGTAGCGGTCGATAGTGTTCTTGTTGGCTTCGATGCCGCGCACGCAGTGCGCGGTGAAGCTGTTGCAGGCGTCGGCGAGCAGCTCGACGGAGTGCAGATAGTTGAAAATCATCACCGGCTTGAACACGTTGAGCTCGAAGTTGCCCTGCGAGCCGGCGAAGCCGATGGCCGCATCATTTCCCATCACCTGCACGGCCACCATGGTGAGCGCTTCGGACTGCGTAGGGTTCACCTTCCCCGGCATGATGGAGGAGCCGGGCTCGTTTTCCGGCAGCGTGAGTTCGCCAAGGCCGCAGCGCGGGCCGGAAGCAAGCCAGCGAACGTCGTTCGCGATTTTCATGAGCGAGGCGGCGAGCGTCTTCAGCGCGCCCGAGGCGAACACGATTTCGTCGTGCGCGGAGAGCGCGGCGAATTTGTTGGGATGCGAGCTGAACGGCAGGCCGGTCAGGTCGGCGATTTTGCGCGCGGCGCGCTCGGTAAATTCCGGATGCGTATTGAGGCCGGTGCCGACGGCGGTGCCGCCGATGGCCAGGTCGTAGAAGCCGTCAAGCGCGACAGCCACGCGCCCGCCGTCGCGGTCGAGCAGGTTGACGTAGCCGGAAAATTCCTGGCCCAGCGTAAGCGGCGTGGCGTCCTGGAGATGCGTGCGGCCGATTTTAACGATCCCGGCGAACTCCTTGGCTTTGGCGTCGAGCTCATCGCGCAACAACTTGATCGCCGGAAGCAGCCGCCGAGCGGTTTCCGTGGCGGCGGCGATGTGCATGGCCGCGGGAAACGTGTCGTTCGAGGATTGCGACATGTTGACGTCGTCGTTCGGGTGAACGGGCTTCTTGCTGCCCATCACGCCGCCCGCGATCTCGATGGCGCGGTTCGAGATCACTTCGTTGACGTTCATGTTGGTTTGCGTGCCGCTGCCGGTCTGCCACAGGCGCAACGGGAAATGCTCGTTGAGCTTGCCGGAGATGACTTCGTCGGCGGCTTGCACGATAAGTTGTGCTTTCTCGGCCGGCAGTTTGCCGAGGTCCTGGTTCACCAGCGCGCCGGCCTTCTTCAGGATGCCGAAGGCGCGAATCAGCTCGGGCGGCATGGTGTCTTTGCCGATGGCGAAGTGGATGAGCGAGCGGGCGGTTTGCGCGCCGTAGTAGCGGTCGGCAGGAACCTCGATCTTCCCCATAGAGTCCGACTCGGTGCGCGTGGGGCCCTTGGCGGCAGCCCCCGCGGTCATGGTGGACTTCGCGGCTTCAGACATGGCCATCTCCTCGATGGTTTCCGCCTCTGAGTGTAACAGGATGACAGAAAAGGAGACACGGACGCGGAAGGTTAAGGAGTCAACGACCCCAGGCCGCGGCTTTTCTGCCGCCTTGTGACCGGAGCGGCCTCAGGGAGAAGAATTTGTTCCGGCAGGGCACGCAACGAAACGCGGGTACTCCGAGGAAACGCCCGATCGTCGAAATCTGGCCGGGGACATGCTCCGCTGCGATACGCTGCAATTCCAGATTGCCGCAGATTCGGCAATGGGCATACAGCAAATCCCGAAGCGGAGTGCGGCGTCCGCGAAATCTCGCTTCGCAAGATTGGCAACGCCACGGCAAAACGCCGCCGACGCTAAGCAGATAGTCAACGACGGTCCGGCGCCGGGAGCGCCGGAATTTCGAACTGCGACACGCTGGACAAACGAGCCCGGTCGCCTGAATCTTCAATCTCCCTGAGTGCCTGGGACCCTGAAAGACGGAAAGAAGCAAACTCGATGTCAGGCAAGATACAATGAAATTCCCAGGGAGTAA
>Ga0126380_10000823_pt1 | contig 11008 bp, 10 predicted proteins | sample PanSoiMetPlot_26_FD_92544 | JGI IMG/M metagenome (GOLD analysis project Ga0126380, IMG submission 92544) | Tropical forest soil microbial communities from Panama - MetaG Plot_26 | ecosystem: Environmental > Terrestrial > Soil > Tropical forest > Bulk soil | place: Panama | collected 2016-02-17
AGCCCGGTGGGGTTCGCGGCCAGCAATACCGCAGGGACACCGGTGACCGTCGCGTGCACCGGCCTGCCGGCGAACACCACGCTGATCGTCGCCCAGACCAGTCCCCTTGCCGGGGTGATAAGCCCGGCATCGGCCGCGACGCGCGAGGCGGACCTCAACACCGGCGTGGCCGTCATGACGAGCGCCACCGGTACCCTCAGCGCCACGATCACCGTGACGGCCACCGGAGGCACACCCGGCTTCTCGGCCCTGGACAAGAAGGCGGTTTGCCCGCCTACGCAAGCTCAGGTGAACGCCGGTCTCACCAACTGCGTGGTGACCGTAGCCGATCTGGCCACCACGACCGGACTCAACTTCGGCAACATCATTTATGGCACCCAGCCATTGCCCCGCCGACCCACCCTGGCGCTTCACCCCAGGCGCATCGGCGAGCACAGGACGATGGTGGGCGCCAGCGACAAGGCCGGCGCCTGCCCGACACCGGTCCGCGCCACAAGCAGATGCTGGTGGGGGGCGGCGCTCACCGGGGCTCCCAACGCGGCCGCCGGTGTTCCCGGCTTCGTCGTGACCATAGGCGGGAAGCCGACCACCAACACCCTGGCGGCCAGCCCAGCCGTGTACTGCGCACAAGGGGCCACGGCCGCGGCTTGTACCGGGCTTGCCGTAGGCACCCTGGTCGGCCCGCACCTGAGCGGAACCTTTTTCGTTCCCCGCGCGATCCGCGAGAGCGAGGGCCCGCACACAGTGGCAGCCCTCGAGCCCAACACCACGCCCGCTCCGGGCAATGGCCCAGGCAATACGGTCAAGGCCAGGGCGACTTTGTGCGTAGTCGACTTCACGGCCACGCCTACGTGCTGACCGCTCCCCGGCTAAGCCGGGCGTTCTCAGCCGGTGGAAGGATCAATACCGCCGCCAGTGAGCGTCGTTGCCTTCGCAGGGGGGCACTGCCGAGAGGAGTCATGACATGAGCGTGTACAAGGTGATCGAGGTCATCGGGACAAGCAGCACATCATGGGAGGACGCAGCCGCGGAGGCGGTCAAGACTGCCGGGGAGACGATCCTCGATCTTCGGGTGGCCGAAGTCGTCAAGCAGGACATTCACCTGGAGGAGGGCGGGGCGATTACTTACCGCACCAAACTCCAGCTCTCGTTCAAGTACGAACCCGACCGCTGATCCGGGGGCCCGCGCTGGCCGGGGTCGATCATCGACGCTGATCCCGCCCCGGCCAGCGCGGGGCCGCCGTCAGGCCAGCGCCAGGGCAATCGCGTGCAGGGCCAGCCCCACGCCCGCTCCCACCACCGTGCCGTTGATGCGGATGTACTGCAGATCGCGCCCGAGCAGCAGCTCCAGCTGGCTCGACGTCTCCTCGGCATCCCACCGCTGGATGGTCCCGGTGACAAGCCCGGCGAGTTCGTCGTGGAACTGGTCGGCGAGTGCCCTGGCTCCCGATTCGACCATGCGCTCCAGGCCTTCTTGGAGGCGGCGGTCTGACCCGAGGCGCTGGCCGGCCGCCACCAGCGCATCGGCCAGCCGGCGGCGCAGCTCAGACTCCGGGTCGGCGGCCTGGGCCCGCAGGGCGTCCTTGGCCTGCTGCCACAGCGAGGAGGACCAGTCCCGGACCGCGGTGCTGCTGAGGACGTCGCGCTTGAGACGCTCGCCGCGCTCGCGCAGCTCGGGGGATGTCTCAAGGCGGTCGGGGAGGCCGGCGAGCCATTCCTCGAACTGACGACGGGTCGGGTCATCGGGATCGGCAGCCATCGCCGCCAGGCGCTGGCGCACGCGGGCGTACAGGCGGTCGAAGACCAGCCGGTACACCGCGTCGGGCACCCAGCGGGGTGACTCGCCCTCGAACAGCTCACGCAGCTCCGCGTAATGGTCGGCCAGATAGCTGTCGGCGCCGGACACGATGGTGTTGAACAGCTCGGCGTGGTGATCTCCCGCGATGATGACCCGCAGGACCCGTCCGGCCAGCGGCGCTACCTCGACGGCGTTCAGCGCCCGGGTCAGTTCGGCGGTGAGCACGCGCTGGACATCCTCATCGCGCATGGCCTCGGCCACCGTGACCCCCAGATCGGCGGCATGACCGGCAAAGCCGGCGGCGTTGTCCCGGTCGGCCAGCCAGGCGGCCAGGCGGGGAACGAGGTGAGCGGAGCGGATTCGCTCGGCAAGGACGTCGGCGTTGAGGAAGTTCTCCTGCACGAACTGGCCGAGGGTGGCGGCGAACTGATCCTTGCGCTCGACGATCAGCGCGGTGTGCGGTATCGGCAGGCCCAGGGGGTGGCGGAACAGGGCCGTCACCGCGAACCAGTCCGCCACGCCGCCGACCATGGCCGCCTCGGCGCCGGCCTGCACGAAGCCGAGGAGGGTTCCGTGGGCGCCGACCGCGGTCACGGCCACAAACAGCACCGTCACCGCCACGAGGAGCGCCGTGGCCCGGCGGCGCGCGGCGGCCAGGCGGCGCGCCCGCAACGCCACCGGCTCGTGCCCGGGCGCGGGTACCGGTGCGGGCGCGGGTACCGGCGGGGCGGGCATCGTCTTGACAGGTTCCATTTGGCAGTCCCCGGTTAGTCCACGCTGCACGGGCGGACCGCAGGCGTCACACGCAACGGCAACGGCGGCACTGCCTCCCGAACGCAGTGAATCGTCTCGGCGGTGTCCCGCGCCGTCAGCTGCGCCGCTCGCGGATCTGGCGCTTGATCCGGCCCAGCATGGCCGCCATGCCGCGCAGCCGCAACGGGCTCACCAGGTGCTGCAGGCCGAGCTGGCTGGTGAACTCGTCCGGCGTGGCCAGCACCTCGTCCGCGCTCAGCCCGTCCAGACCAGCGTGCAAGATGCCGGCGAACCCGCGAGTTGTCGGTGCTTCCTGCGGCGCATCGAAGAACAGGTGCACGGCCGCGTCCGGGTCGATCTCAACGGCCAAGAACAGCGGCGTCTGGCATTCCGGCACCGGCTCGAGCAGGTCATGCTGCGTGGCGTAACGGGCCGGCAGGGGCGGCAGCCCCTGGGCGAACTCCAGCAGCAACTGCAGCCGTTCGGATTCCGGGACGGCATTGAATTCGCCGGCGATCTCTTGCAGCCGGGGGTGGAGGGCCGTGGCGGTCACGGGTTCTCCCCGCGGGTGATGGGGGCCCGGACACTGTTCCCCCACTCGGTCCAGGACCCGTCATAGTTCCGCACATGCGGGTACCCGAGCAGGTGATGGAGCACGAACCAGGTGTGGCTGGACCGCTCCCCGATGCGGCAGTAAACCACCACGTCATCGTCCGGGCGCAGCCCCGCTTCGTCCTGGTAGATCGCCTCAAGCTCGGCGCGGGGCCGGAAGGTGGCATCCTCGGCGGCCGCCCGCGACCAGGGGACGCTCTTGGCCCCGGGGATGTGCCCGCCGCGGAGCGCGCCTTCTTGGGGATAGTCGGGCATGTGCAGCAGCTCGCCGGTGTACTCACCGGGCGAGCGGACATCGATCAGCGGCTTGCCCAGGTGGGCCAGCACCTGGTCCTGGAACGCGCGGATCTGCGTGTCGTCACGCTCGACGACCGGGTAGTCGGTCAGCGGCCGCTGCGGCGCCTCGGTGGTGACCGGGCGGCCCTCGGCGAACCACTTGGCCCGCCCGCCATCCATCAGGCGCAGGTCAGGGTGTCCGAACAGGGAGCACACCCACAGCGCGTACGCCGCCCACCAATTGTTCCTGTCCCCGTAAAGCACCAGGGTGGTGTCCCGGGTGATGCCCTTGCTTGACATCAGCCGCGCGAAGGCGGCCCCGTCGACATAGTCGCGGGTGACCGGGTCGTTGAGCTCGGTGTGCCAGTCCAGCTTGACCGCGCCGGGGATGTGGCCGGTTTCATACAGCAGCACATCCTCATCGGACTCGGCCACCACCAGGCCAGGATCCTCAAGATGCCCGGCAACCCACTCGGTTGTTACCAGCATCCGCGGGTGAGCGTAATCGGCGAACTTCGCCGCGGAATCGTACGGCAGCGCCACGGTCCACCTCACCATCGCCCTTACCAGTGCCCGCGGCCAGGCGCCGCGGGGCAAACAATTACACCACGCACTGTAACGCGGCAGCCCGGCCCGGCCTTCCGCCTCGCTGAACCTTTGGGCCGTGATTTCCGTACCCGGGTACGGGTTTAGGGTGCGGGTGTGAGAGCTGGGGAGGTGGCGCGGCGGGCCGGCGTCAACGTCGGGGCGCTGCACGTCACCAACGGCGAGAGCGCGGGAAATACGCTACGCCAGACCTCGCTCGGCGGCGCGGTGCTGCCTTGGCAGGACGTGTTGCACGAGGGCCCGGTGCCGGCCGGGACGCGGCGGGAGCTGCTGAGCGCCCGGGCGGCTTTCCTGTCCGGCTGCGGCTGGGGCAGCAGGCGAGCGATCGCTGCTTCGCTGGCGCGGCGCGACCGCACGCTCATCGAGGCGCTGCGGGACCAGCAGCATGTGGTGCTGTGGTTCGAGCATGACCTGTATGACCAGCTCCAACTCCTCGACATCCTGGCCGTGGCGGCCACCGCGGATGGGGCGCTCGAGCTGGTCGTGGTCGGCTCGTTCCCCGGCAAGCCGTCATTCCGCGGCCTCGGCGAGCTGACCGCGAGCCAACTTGAGAGCTTGTGGCCGTCGCGCGTTGCCGCGACACCGGACAGGCTCGCCGCGGCCGCCTCGGCCTGGGACGCGCTGCGCCAGCCCGAGCCTTCGGCGCTGGCGGCGCTGGCCACGGCCGGCGTGGCCGAGCTGCCGTTCCTCGGCGCGGCGCTGCGGCGGCTGCTGGAGGAACTTCCCGCACCCCAAGACGGCCTGTCGGGGACCGAGCGGCGGGCGCTACAGGCGATCGCGGCCGGCGCGGCAACTCCGATGGCGGCATTCCGCGCCGCGCAGGAGCTGGAGGCCGCGCCCTTCCTCGGCGACGCCTGGTTCTTTCGCGCCCTCACCGCCCTCGGCACCGGCCGGTCACGCCTGATCGAGACGGAGGCCGGCCAGGAGCTCCCGGCCGCCCCGCCGCTGGGCGAACCCCGCGCCTTCACCGCCCTTGCCCTCCGGCTGACCCCGGCCGGCGAACGCGTACTCGGGCAGAACGCCGACCGGGTCGAGCTTCTCGGTGTCGACCGCTGGATAGGCGGAACACACATCACCGCTGGCACGGCGTGGCGCTGGGACCCCGCCGCGCAACGGCTCAGCCGGCCCGGGCGGGGCCCGGCCAAGACGTAGCGGTTACGTCTCTGGGGATTCGCCTGTGCGTGGGCTGGGCGTCGGTCACTATGGCTGCTGGAACGAGGCAGCGGTATTCCGTGGGCGAGGAACGGCAGGGCGTGCATGCAGGAGAACAGGCGCAGGCGTCGGGTTCGGGGCGCGGTCCGGGCGGCCTCGCTGGTTACCGCCGTTGTGGCCAGCGTTGGGAGTGGCGGCGCCGGGCTGGCGGTGACCTTGCCCGCCGATGCGCACCGGGGCGCCGCGGCAGCGGGACACCGAATGGCCTTGATGCAGGCGGCGGCGCGGGAGTTCGGCGTGCCTGCCGGGCTGTTGCTGGCGATCTCCTACGACCAGACGCGGTGGGACCGCCCGGGTGGCTCACCGAGCGTCGATGGTGGCTTTGGGCTGATGGATCTGACCGCGAGCACGTCGCCGCCGACCGATGGCCGCGGTGATCCGGCCCAGCCCGCCCCGCGGAAGGTGACCCTGCCCAGGACGCATTTCACGTTGGATGAGGCAGCACGCTTGCTGCACGTCCGCCGGGGGACGCTGATAGCGAGCGAGCGGCAGAATATCCGCGGGGCAGCGGCGGTGCTGGCGCATTACGCTCGCGAGCTGGGCCGGGGCAGGCTTCCTGGCTCGCTGGGCGGCTGGTATGGGGCGGTGGCCGAATACAGCGGCGACACCAGCGCGGCGACGGCCCGGGCGTTCGCTGACGAGGTCTATGGGACGCTGCGCCGGGGGGCGTCGCTGACCACCGCAGACGGGCAGGCCCTCGATCTGGCACCGGTTCCTGGCGTGCGCCCCGACCGTGCTCAGCTGGGCCGGCTCGGGCTGCGCCCGGCCCAGGCGGCAGCGTCGTCCACCGCGGTCGATTGTCCCTCGGCGCTCACGTGCACCTTCGTGCCTGCGGCCTATGCGCAAGATTCCAGCGATCCGGGCAACTACGGCAACTACGACAAGGCGGGCAGGCCCGACCGGATGCTCACCCCGGCTGGGCAGACGGCCAGCATGAAGATCAACTACATCATCATTCATGACACCGAGGGTTCCTACAACAGTGCCATCAGCACGTTCCAGAACCCGGCTTCGTTTGTCAGTGCCAACTACGTCATCCGCTCCTCCGACGGCGCGGTCACCGAGATGGTCCGGCCTCGCAACGTGTCTTGGGGCGCCGGTGACTGGTACGTCAACATGCACGCCATCAACATCGAAAACGAGGGCTTCGCGGCCCAGGGGGCCACGTGGTACACCCAGGCCCTGTACCAGTCGTGTGCCACGCTGGTCCGTTATCTGGCGGCCAGGTACGGCATACCGCTCGACCGCCAGCACATTCTTGGCCACGAGGACGTGCCCGGGCCGACCGATTACTACACCTCGGCGCAGCACTGGGACCCGGGCCCGTTCTGGAACTGGAATCATTTCATGGCGCTCGTGCGCGGGGTCAGCGACTCCGCCGAGCAGGCGAACGGCGGCTCGGTCTCCCGGGGTACCCATCAGCTGGTGACGATCGACCCCACATTTGCCAGCAACAAGCCCACCGTCACCGACTGCTCTGGCGGCAGCTGCGTCACCCTGCCCAAGCAGCCGGCCAACTTCGTCTACCTGCACACCGGGCCCGGCAACGGCTACCCCCTGGTCGGTGACCCGATCCTGCACCCCGGTGGCAACGGCACCACCGTCGACAGCGACTGGGGTGACAAGGCCACCATCGAAGAGACCTTCACCTACGCGGGGCACAGCGGCAACTGGACGGCGATCTGGTTCTCCGGCCAGAAGGCCTGGTTCTACAACCCTTCCCGCGCGAATCAAACCGCACGGTACACCGGAGGCCAGGTGATTACGCCGAAGGCGGGACTGGCGTCGATCCCGGTGTACGGTGCCGCCTACCCCGAGGCTTCCGCCTATCCACCGGCGGTCCCGGTGACGCCGATTGTGAAGCTGTCCTATACCATTCCCGCTGGCCAGGAATATCCCACGGTAAGCACGATTCCTGCCGACTTCTACTACGCTGCGACAATCAATTCCAGCCTGCCAGACGACCACACGATCATCATCGGCAAGACCGCCTACGACCAGATCTCCTTCAACCACCGGAAATTCTTCGTTAAGGCCACGGATGTAACGGTCAAAAATCTTCCTTAGTCGTGAGCACACGCCCCGCGGCGGGCACCGGTAGCCTGGCAAGAGCTTCCAGCGTGACGGGAGATGAGGCCTGGTGGCGGACGACGCGGCTGCGCGGCCGGGCGCGAAGATCGACACAACGGTGTCGCATTCCGCCCGGATCTGGAACTACTGGCTGGGCGGCAAGGATAACTACGCCGTCGACCGGGAAGCGGGCGACAAGGTGGCCGCGATGCTGCCGAGCATCGTGGCCCAGGCCCGGGCAGACCGGGCCTTTTTGGGCAGGGCGATCCGGTACCTGGCCGGCGAAGAAGGCATCCGCCAGTTCCTCGACATCGGCACCGGGCTGCCGAGCGCCGACAACACCCACCAGGTGGCCCAGCGAGTGGCACCGGACTCGCGGATCGTGTACGCCGACAACGACCCGATGGTGCTGACGCACGCCCGCGCCCTGCTGACCAGCACCCCCGAGGGCTCCTGCGACTATGTCGATGGGGACCTGCGCGAGCCGGACGAGATCTTGGCCAAGGCGGCGCACACCCTGGACTTCACCAAGCCGGTGGCGCTGATGCTGCTGGGCGTCGTCCACCACATCCCCGACACCGAGCAGGCGTACTCGATCGTCCGGCACCTGGTAGCCGCGCTGGCGCCGGGGAGCTTCCTCGCGATCAACCACTCCACCAGCGCCGTCCACGGCGCGGCCATGGAAGAAGCGGTGGCGCACTGGAACCGGGTCGGCACACCATCGATGACCCTGCGCACCCCGGAGCAGATCGCTGCCTTCTTCGGCGGGCTGGACATGGTGCCTCCGGGGGTGGTGTCGTGCTCCCGCTGGCGCCCCAGCCTCACCCCGGCGGGTGGCCAGCCCGTCGAGGTGGACGAATTCTGCGGCGTCGCCCGCAAGCCGCAAGCGCCCAGCCCCCCGCCAGCTTGAGCACGCCGGCTGACAGCCGGTGCCGGCGGCAACGGCCACGGCGAGACCCAGCGCTAGTGGAGCACGCGGTACCGCACGTGGGTCACTAGTTTGGTGTGCCGCGCGTCAGTGGGTTCCAGGGCGAGGCCACCGGCGCTGAACAGGCGTTCGCCCTCGCCGAGGGTGACCGGGGCGATGTGCAGCCACAGGTCGTCGAGCAGCCCGGCAGCGAGGTACTGGTTAATGGTGGCTGCGCCACCGGCGATGTGCACGGGGCGGTCGCCGGCGGCCGCGCGTGCCTGGTCGAGGGCGGCTTGGATGCCGTCGGTGACGAAGGTGAATGTTGTGCCGCCTTGCATGGTCAGCCGGTCACGGGCGTGGTGGGTGAGCACGAACACCGGCGCGTGGTAGGGCGGGTCCTCGCCCCACCAGCCGCGCCAGTTCTCGTCCCAGGGGCCGCGGCCGGGCCCGAACATCTTGCGGCCCATGATGTAGGCGCCGGCCGAGGTGAGCGCGGCGATCTCGGCGGCGTTGGCGTCGGGCTGCTCGAACATCCACCGGTGCAGCCTGTCGCCCCCCTCCCCGATCGGATGGTCCAGGCTCTGGCGCGGGCCAGCGGCGAACCCATCGACGGAGACTGAGACGCCGGACATCACCGGCGGCAGCGTAGCCGACGAGGATGCCGATGATGCTGCGGGCTGCGGAGCGGATGTCATCTGATTTCCATTTCTCTTGGGGGCAGGTCCTGCCCTTTCACTTGCGTCAGGTCCTGCCCTTCGTCTGGGAGCTGGTCAGGAGTGCTGGCGCTGGTGGCCGGCGGCCGCCAGGTAGGAGCCGAGCTGGCCGAGAAGCCCCCCGGTGCCTTCCTCGCGGCCCTCGACGCTGTCCAGGCCGTCGAAGTGGACGCTCTGCTCGGTGTAGGTCAGGTGGGTCTGACCGCCGTCGGGCTCCAGCGCGATCGTGGTCAGGGAGGTGGACAGGTGCTGACCGTCGGCCCACATGTCGTAGGTGAACACGATCCGCCGCAGGTGGACGATGTCGGTGTAGGTCGAGTAGAACCGGGACTGCGGCCCGCCGTGCCACTGGCCTTCCTCAATGCCGTGCCCGCCGACGCGGAACTCGTGCGACTTCTCGCGGATTTCGAACGCCGAGCCTGCGGTGAACCACTGGTCGCGTGCGTCGTTATCCGACAGCGCGTGCCAGACCGCCTCGACGGGCACCGGGTAGGTGCGCTCGATGACGAAGGTCGCGTGGGTCTGGCTGCGCTCGATGGTGTCGTCCATCTCGGTTACTCCTCGGTCGTGGTGGTGCTCGGGCCGGTCGTGGTGCTCGGGCCGGTCGTGCCCGGGCGGTTCAAAAAGGTGCCAAGGCGGTCCAGGCGGCGTTCGGCCGGGAGCCGCTGCTGGCCGATCCAGTCCGCGGCCGGGTCCAAGGCCCCCGGGATCAGCTGGTAGGTGCGGACCCGGCCGGCTTTCGCCGAGGTGACGATCCCGGCCTTCTCCAGTACGCCCAGGTGCTGGACGACCGTGGGGAGCGCCATCTCGAACGGGCGGGCCAGCTCGCTGACCGACGCCGGCGAGCGGGACAGCCGCTCGACCATGGCACGCCGGCTGCTGTCGGCGAGCGCGTGGAACGTCTGGTCCAAGGCCAAATACTTAGGCACTTACCTAAGTATTGAGGGTGCCGCGGCCGTTGTCAAGGCGGCTGACGCCGGGTTCAGCGCCCGGGGTCCCAGGCGGCCCCGGACAGGTGGAGGCCGAACCAATACCGCTCGCCCGAGCCGGCGCGTGGCACCGGCTCCCGCGTGGTCTCCGCCATGCCGTCACGGTAACCCGGCGGCGGGTCTATGCGCCGACAAGGCCCGGCTGTAGCACCACTGCCTGGCCATGTGTGCCCTGATGGACGCGGGCGAGGGCGCGCGCCGCGTGTTCCAGCGGAAACGGGGCAGTCACCGTGAGCTTGATCACCCCGGCCGCGAGCAGTTCGCCGAGCCGCGCCAGGCGCGGCCCGTCGGGTGCCACGTACACCTGGCTGACCTCGATGCCGCGCTCGGCGCCGGGCGGGTCAGCGGTGATCGTAGCCAGCCGGCCGCCGTCCCTGACCGCGCTCAGCGCGTGCGAAGCCCCGCCGGGGGCAGCGTTGGCCGCCAAATCGACGCCGCGGCCACCGGTGAGCCCGCGGGCCTGGCCGGGCCAATCGGGTGACCGCCGGTCGAGGACATGCGCCGCCCCGGCGGCGCGGACCCGGGCAGCGCTGCGCGCCCCGGCGGTGGCGACCACCTCGGCGCCCAGGTGCCTGGCCAACGCGACGATCAGCATCCCGGTGACACCGCCCGCACCGTGGACCAGCACCGTGGCGCCCGGACCGGCGCCCAGCGCACCGCGGAGCGCCTGGTCAGCGGTCAGAGCCGGAACAGGCAAGGCAGCGGCAACCTCGAGCGGCACCGCCGCCGGGACCGCTGCGACATCCGCGGCAGCGGCGACAAACCACTCCGCCCACCCGCCCTGGGCCCGCAGCGGCAGCGAATGGGTCATCACCCGGTCCCCGGCGGCGAATCCGGTTACGGCGCCGCCGGCCCCGGCGACCACCCCGGCGACTTCCACGCCAAGCGCCATCGGCGGATGCCGCCCCAGGTCCCAGGCGCCGGCACGGGCGAACTCATCCCAGTTCCCCACCCCGCAGCAGCGCACCTCCAGCAGCACCTCATCGGGGCGCAGCTCGCCAGGCCCGGGCAGGTCAAGAGGCTCAACCGGGGCCGAGTACCGGCGTATCCCCGCTGCTCGCATCGGCTC
>Ga0126380_10000824_pt1 | contig 11007 bp, 11 predicted proteins | sample PanSoiMetPlot_26_FD_92544 | JGI IMG/M metagenome (GOLD analysis project Ga0126380, IMG submission 92544) | Tropical forest soil microbial communities from Panama - MetaG Plot_26 | ecosystem: Environmental > Terrestrial > Soil > Tropical forest > Bulk soil | place: Panama | collected 2016-02-17
CGAGAACGCTCTGGATGCTGTCCAGGTGGTCCTGTTCGACATCCCGGCCAACCTCCAGGCGGTCGCCGAACACCGCCTCGCCAGCACCGCCCATCACCCCGAGCTGCCTGCTCAAATCCGAGAGGTCCTTCATTTGTGGGGATTGCCCGGGTTGCTGCGGCACACGGCCGGAGCCGGCGGCGCCACCGCCAAGTATGTCGCGCAGGATCTCGCCAAGGACGTCGCCGCCTGGTGTTTGAGGACCCGCCTGTCCACCCGGCGCGGGTGTCTGGACGGATCCCCCTTGCCCGCCCGGCATGGGAATCTGGATCGGTCTGCCTCCGATGATCACAGGTTTGATGCGCCCGTCGCGAATGCCCTTCTGCAGCTCCAGCAAAATCTGGCCGAGAACGTCCCCGCCTGGAACCGGCTGCGCCCCGGGGTCGGCGGGAATCGGCGTCGGTTCACGGCCCGGTGCGGGAGCCTGCCGAGGATTCGGAGATTCGCCCGAAGGCTCGGCCATTGCGCGTCCAAAAATCTGGCCCAGGATATCCCCAAGATCGCCGCCCGCTCCTGATGACGGGGATGGTCCTTGCGGCGCAGCGGCTCTTCCGGATCTTGCGCCCATCAATCCGGAGATCAGCATCCCGGCGATCACCGGCAACATCTTCTTCAGAATACTCGAACCGACTCCCGAAAAACGCTGGGCCTGGTCAACGACAGCGCGACTTACCTCGGGCGAGCCGAATATTGCGGACAGGACGTCATTGCCGGCAGTGCGGCCTTCCTGCGCGAAGGCAACCTCGGGGTTGTCATACATCGCGTGCAGGTCCTGCTGATACCCCATGACGGCAAACAGATTGCCGAGGCCCTGGGGTGTTGCGGTCGCTTGCTTCAGGCCGGCTGAGATCGCAGGAAGCAGCGCCGTTACCGCAGCTTCGGTTTGCCGCGGCGAGAGTCCGAACTCGCTGCCGAGCATTTCCATTGCGTTGCCATCCTGCGCCTCAGTCAACAAATCATGCAATCCGGACATCGTCGTGCTCCTCAGTAGACTTCGCCGTGCTCATTGGGGACATGGAGAGGTGCCGCAGCCCAGGCGAAGTTCGCCACAGCTCTTCCTCCCTGTATTCGCAATGCGCCGATGTCGTGCCGGGCCGTGCGCGGCATGCATCACGATGCTCGCTGGTGATTGACGTGCCGTTGCTTTCCGGTTGATCGCCACTGTGCGCATCGCGCAATCTCGATCGGCGCATCGAAGAACCAAGGCGATCACTCCCGGACCGCCCCACCCAAGCCTATCGCGATCGCGCTGCCGTGCCATCAGGTATTACCCTGAAAATCCAGGCGGTTTTTCCCGATTGAGACTGCGCAGCCGATAGCGCACGGGCATCGAGATCGCTGCTTGCACAATCAACGCCTCGTAGCCTGGTCGGAACTGGTGAAAGCGGCCGGCTTTCCGGCCTTGAGCACCGGTACATCGACAGGGGCCTCCGCCAGACCGGTATTGGCCGTCCGCGCAGCGAGGCCGACCGCGACCAGGATGGCCCCGGCGACCAGCGCGACAACCAAGATCCTGATGTGCGTATTCCGGTCTGCCGACAGAAGGGAGAAGTTCATGACGGTGGCCTCACCGTCCGGTCAGCGCGGTGGAGGTCGCTGGTGGCAATCGATCGGTGCCGACGAGGCGCACTGGACGTGCCTGGCGCCCAGCCTGCCGATCATCGCGCAGACACTCGCGTTTGTAATAGGGCCAGCCATGGAGCGAACAGTTTGATAGGGGGTCACCGCCATCGAGGTGATCCGCCACCATCGCCCGTTGGACACCCGCCTCACCTGTTCTGCTGGGTTGGGCAGCCAAGGTGGTGCCGCCAACGATCAAGCTCGCAGTTGTTAGTGCGCAGATGGCTCTGAACATGCTCGCCCTTCTTGATTGACAGGAAGCTACTTGGTGCCGGGGGCGCGCTCTACTGTACGTACGTAAGACTCCGGTGGCGAAACGGAGTGGTGGATTTATACCTAGGTTTAGAAGCCGCTTGGAGGAACGTGCAGCCGGGCCGAGAGTCCGCGCGCGACGCGGGGCGCCTTTTGGCCCCCTTCGATCTGATCCTGTTGGCCCCCTTCGATCTGCTCCTGCCGCAAGGGGCGACGTCGCGGTCGATCAAAAACCTACTGCGGAAATCTTTGCGGCTCGCTGAAACCATCGCACCGCCCGCGCGTATCTCTACGTTCACGTGCAAAGGAGAAGCCACCATGCTGCGCAAGATTTAGACCCGCTCGTCCTTACGGTCCTGTCGGCCGTTGTCGACAGCGCGTCGGCGGGTGAGAGTACCGGGAAAGTCTCAATGCAAGACTTTGCGTTCACGATGCAGATCCGTGACGGCGGCCCCCGGGACCTTCACGCGGGCCGACGCGTTTGGCGCCGACGGTTGGCGCAGAATCGTCATGATTTGAAGGCGCCGCTTTGGTGGAACGCCCCTCGGATGATCAAGTTGTTGAATTAAGCGTCCGTCGGTTGGGCGCTCACGTCGAAGGCGATGACAACCAACCGCACACATTCCTGCATGATCGTTGCAGGTCGTCCGCTTGAGGATGCGGTGAGGCGGGCGCCAGGGGGAACAATGTCGTCACACAAGGCATCTCTCGGAAGAATCTGGCAAGCCGAAACACCGGCAACCGAGGTCGTCAGGTTTTGGCAGAGTTCCGGCAAGCGGGTGGTCAGGCCAACCCACCGACCGGCAGCTTCCGATGCCGAAGGCAAACTGAACCGCGAGGCACTGCTGCAAGCCTGTGCCAGCGGAGATCAAACGGCACTGCATACGCTCTATATGGGAACCGCACCGCAACTATTCGGCCTCGCGCTGCGAATTCTCAGGGGCCGCGAACTGGCAGAGGAGATTGTGCAGGACTCCTTCCTTATCGTCTGGCGCCATGCGCACGCCTTCGACCCCGCTCGCGGCTCCGCGATGGCGTGGCTCGCCAGCATCGTCCGCAATCGATGTATCGACGTCATACGGCAGCGCGGGCGCGAGAGCCCGCTCGATGATGTATCCATCGAGGACTGGGAGACCCCTGTGTCCAGCCCAACCGATGTCGCGGCGCTCAGTCGCGACGCTCGCCGGCTGCACGATTGCCTCGCCGAGCTTGAGGAGCAACCACGCAGGGTCCTCTTGATGGTGTACTATGAGGGCATAACGTACAAGGAGGCGGCAGGCCGCTTGGGCGTGCCCCCGGGCACCGTGAAGAGCTGGGTCCGGGAAAGCCTGCTCCGGCTCAGGGATTATATGGGATGATGAACCACGCCGACTCGGAACTGCGCGATGAGCTCGCGGCCGAATACGCACTCGGCACGCTGAGCGGCCCCGAACGCGACCGCTTCGAGCGGCTGATGTCCCACGACCGCGACTTGCGCGACCTGGTGCAAGGCTGGGAGCTGAGACTCAATGCCCTCGCCGAGTCGGTGCCGCCCGTGGAGCCGCCGGCACATGTTTGGGACGAAATCACCCGTCGGATCGCGATGGAATCCTCACCTGCACCTGCACCTGCACCCGCACCTGCACCGGTAGGCAAGGGGTGGCTCGATCGGCTGTGGGACAACCTCGGTCTCTGGCGCGGAGCTGCAGCTTTGGCCACGGCGACCGCGGCGGCCCTGGTCCTCTACGTCGCTTTGCTGCCCCCACGTGTCCAGCTGGAGGAGATCGCGGGCGAAATCGCCGCTCTTGGCGAGCGCCTGGCCAGCGTCGCGCGTCAGGTCGATGCAGTGGCCTCCCGGCCGACGCACGTGGCAGTGCTGCTCGACAAGGATCAGCGGCCGATGATGACGGCGGATCTCGACGTTGCCGACGGGCGCCTGCTACTGCGGCTCAACCTTACGCCGCCCCGCGACTTCACGAGCCGCGTGCTTCAGGTCTGGCTGGTGTCCCCGGACGGCACGAGCCGCTCTCTCGGCATTTTCCCGAGCGAGCGCCCCGGCACGGCGACCGCTCTCGTCCTGCCGCATGACACCGCCGAAGCGCTGGCCAAAGCGGCACTCGCCGTCAGCCTGGAGCCCAGGGGTGGATCGATGACAGGGCAGCCGTCGGGGCCGGTCCTGTTCGCCGGCCCACTCATGTCTGTCCGCCTCTGACAAAGGCAGTCCCCCCGAAGCGATTACGGCCGGCGTGGCCGGCGGCGTCGGTGCCGTATTCTCGTGCGACCACGGGACTAACGGCAGCAGCAGGCCGTCTCGTGTGGTATGTTAACCGCGTCCTCAGGCCTTCACACGAGGGAGCGAGATGTCCATCCGGCCAACGGAAATACTCAAGCGACCTGCCCTGATCTTCGGTGTGTGCCTGCCATTCCTTTGCTGTAGCGCCCCGCCCGCTGCCCGCGCCGCCGACGCCGAGGCAGTAACGATCGACACGACATTCATCGTGAAGACGCCACCCGTGCGCCTCGATAAGCCGGCGCACAAGGCCCGCGCCAGTGTTGTTTTGATGACAGGAAGCGACGGTCTGCTTGACCTCGACGCGACCGGCACCATCATAAACTCAACCGGCAATTTCCTGATCCGGTCCGCTGATCTTTTCCTGCGTCATGGCCTGAACGTCATGATGGCGGATGCAACGCCGGCACATCCTGACGGCCTCACGCGCTCGTTTCGCCTGAGCGCGACGCATGCTGCGGAATTGCAAGGCTTCATCAATGCTGCCATGAACCGCTGGGGCCAACCCGTCTGGGTGGTCGGCACAAGCAATGGCAGTATTTCGGCGGTCACGGCAGGCGGCTTCCAGCCTGCCCTGGCGGGTCTCAGTGGCGTGGTTTTGACGTCGACCGTAACAAACCTGGTCCCGGCAATTCAGCCGACTTTCAACCTCTATGCATCGCGCATCACACTTCCAGCGTTGGTCGTGTGGCACGAGGATGACCACTGCTCCCTAAGTCCAGCGGCCGGCTCGGCAACGCTGTTCGGGCTCATCCCGTCAGCCGCCAAGGCAAGCCGCACGTTCGCGGGCGGTCATTCGGTGGCCACCGATCCATGCGGCGCGTTTTCCGAGCACGGCTATGCCGGCATCGAAGAAAAGGTGGTCAAAGCGATTGCCCAATTCGTCCGTGGGGGAGATCTGGATTGACGCAGGGCGTACCTGGAGGATTCGCGAGGCTTTGCCGACGTGTCATCTGATCCCGGCGCGCCAGATGACCGGCCAGTCGTCCGAGGAAACGCCGCGGCAGTCGGGCATGGCGCTCAGTTCGACTGGTTGAAACGTGGCGCCATCCCACACGAACGGTCCCGCCCTGCCGCAGTCGCCCATGCTGCGGCCGAGGTCATGAAATGCCAACGTCATGGTCCTGTGATCGAAGCTGGGGCTCGTGAGGTGATTGTCGGCATCCTCGGTTCGAGGCAACCCGGGCATCCGGAAGTTCATGGGCTCCGCGGTTCGCGCCCCCGCGCGGTGAATGAAGAACGCATAAGTGTCGCGATAGGCGCCCTTCGTGCAGAGCACGCCCCAGAGAAGGGTGCGCCCGTCGAGCCAAGCCCGGATCGGTCGCCTCTCCGGTGGCTCGTCGCAGTCGGCCTTTCCGACGACCGCGGCGACCGCCTTCGGCATGGCGGCGGGCGGCTGGGGATTGGTGCGCTTCGCCACTCGGACCATTGGCAAGGCCGGCGTAGGCGGCACGCGCGTGGCAGGCTCGGGACCCACCGAGATGAGCGCTGTGGCGGTACCGACCCGCTTCTGCTGCTCGTCCATGGCGGCGAGCGCCGCCGCGGCGCCGGTCAGGCTCCCGACCTCCAGCTCCATCAGCCGCTGGGCCGCAAAGCCGATCATCTCGCGCAACAGATCGGCGTCCGGGGTCTTCTCCACAAGCGTGCGCAGGTTCATGATCTCGTCGGTCATCGGTGGTTCCTCGAATCAGGTTGGAGGTTCGCAACCCGACCCTACCGGCGAATCATCGATGACCACCGCGAACCCGCTCGCTCGCTACGGCGCTCTTGGGGGCGCGCTCGCGAGCGGCTTCGCTGCCGCAACAGCCACACCACCACCCGGGACGTGACCCGCGTGGGAGGGTCACCTCGACAGATTCGCCGCGTTGAGGTTGGCTTGCCGCCAGTCCAGGGAGAGCCGGAAGCGCGGGATCGTCAAAGGCGAGCCGCAACGGCCCCGCATGGCCAGAAGCGGTGATCTTGATCGCGGGCTCGGCGCCCCCTCGCCGGACCGGAGAACGCGCACATACACGCCGTTGACGTTTTCCCCAGGCTCCAGGCCAAGGGCAACGCAATGGCGACGATTGTCGCAGCCGAGCATCCAGTCATCAAAGGTGGTGAAGGATTGAGCCCGAGCAGGGAACGCGAAAGCGGCTGCCAGTTATGCAACGAAATCTCACAACCTGGAAACGTGATTTTGTTAACGATGAATTAACCAAAGCAGCGCAGCGTTGCGACTCGCCGGTCACCGGCTGATCACCGGCCGGTCTCCGGCGCCGGAGGACACGCGATGCCGGTCGAAATGCTGACCTATGCTGATCTGGCCGACCGCCTCAAAATATCAGCGGAGGCTGCCCGCGCGATTGCCAAGCGGCACCGGTTGCCAAAATCGCTTGCCAATGATGGCAAGACCCTGGTCAAGATCGATCTCGCCGAGATCCAGCACAGGGCCCTGCCCCCCCGGTCACCGGGCGGTCCCCAGGCGGTCATCTCCGCCCTCAAGGCAAGGATCGAGACATTGCAGGCGGAGATCGAGCGGCTCGAAGCTGCGGCAGCCGGCCATCGGGCCGACTTCGAACGCGAGCGCGACCGTGCCGATCGCTTGCTGGCGGAGATGCTCAAGGCGACGGGTGACATGGTGGCGGCAAAGGAAGCGACCGCGTGGCTCGAAGGCGAGTTGGCAGCCCTGAGGTCGAGACCCGAGACATCACCGGCCGAGATCGCGCGCGTCGAAGCCATCGCCAGCGCCTGCCGGGCCGAGTTCGAGCGCGACCGTGCGGAACGGCTGGCGGCAGAGGTGCTCAAGGCGGCCGCCGAGACGACCGCGGCCAAGGCCGCAACGGCACGGCTCGAAAGTGAGCTTGAGGCAGCGCGGTCGGGCTCCTGGTGGCGTCGGATCGCGGGCACGACTGCTCCGCGTCATACCAACGCGACGAACGGAACGACCGGTAACCGCTCTGCCGCCTAGTCACGCGGCCCCCGCTCTCGCAACGACACAGGGACGACATCGGTCGTCCGCATTGTCGGTGGTTGTTGCGCAGCTTGCCGTCATTTTTTCGGAACGATGCCGCGGCCGCCGGTAATCAACCGCCCATTGATGTCGATGTTGTCGAGCACGGTGAGCCCCACTCCGGTCGGGTCGCTCGCCGTGGGCGTATCGGCCAAACGGAGCGATGGCCGCAGCCTATCGTTCCGTTGTCATGACAGGGGAGGACTCGCGTCAGGGTAGCCGCAAGGCGAGACGACCCCCTGCAATATGCGCACCGCATTCGAGCGGCAGAAGCGCCAATGATCGTGAAATGGCTGATCCCGCTTTGGAGATGATGGTTTACGGCACCCTGACAATCGCCGCGTAGTATAATGTTTACTGTATGGCAGATCCTTGTTATACTAAATACAAACAGTCTGCGACCATCGGTTGCCTCGGGTGTCTATTGGTCGAGCAAGGGGGGCGTCGTGGACTATCGATCATATTTCAGGAGCGCCATTGAAGCGCTCGAGGCTGAGCGCCGATATCGGGTGTTCGCCGATCTGGAGCGCAGAGCGGGGCGGTTTCCGAACGCTCGCTGGCATTCGCCGGACGGGCCGCGTGATGTCGTGATCTGGTGCTCCAACGACTATCTCGGCATGGGGCAGCACCCAGACGTTATCGTAGCCATGCTTGAGGCCGCCATCCGCATGGGCACCGGCGCGGGCGGCACCCGCAACATTTCCGGAACAAATCATCCCCTCGTCGAACTGGAGCGCGAGCTGGCGGACCTGCACGGGAAGGAAGCCGCTCTCGTTTTTACCTCGGGCTATGTCTCCAACGAGGCCGGTATCGCGACCATCGCCAAGCTCATGCCGGGCTGCCTGATTTTTTCCGACGCGCTCAACCACAATTCCATGATCGCCGGGGTGCGCCTGTCAGGCTGCGAGAAACGCGTTTTCCGCCATAACGATGTCGGGCACCTGGAGAACCTGCTGATTGCGTCAGGTCCCGACCGGCCGAAGCTGATCGTGTTCGAGAGCGTGTACTCCATGGACGGCGATGTCGCTCCCGTTCGCGCAATCTGCGATCTGGCGGACCGATACGGCGCAATGACCTATCTCGACGAGGTGCACGCGGTCGGAATGTATGGGAAACGCGGGGGCGGCATTGCCGAGCGCGAGGGCGTGATGGCGCGCGTGGACGTTGTCGAGGGCACGCTTGCCAAGGCCTTCGGGTGTCTTGGCGGCTACATTGCCGGCAACGCAGACCTCATCGACGCTGTGCGCTCCTATGCACCGGGCTTCATCTTCACCACGGCTCTCCCGCCGGCGATCTGCGCCGCTGCGTCGGCTGCGATCAGGCACTTGAAGACGTCAAGTTGGGAGCGGACGCGTCATCAGCAGAATGTCGGCCGCACCAAAGCCGTGCTCGGCGCAGCGGGGCTGCCGGTCATGCCCAGTGCAACGCACATCGTGCCGTTGCGGGTTGGTGACCCGGAGAAGTGCAAGAAAGCGAGCGACCTCCTGCTCGGCGAATACGGCATATACATTCAGCCGATCAATTACCCGACTGTGCCGCGTGGCACCGAGCGCCTTCGGATCACGCCTACACCGTTCCATGATGGCGCGCTGATCGATCTTTTGGCAAAGGCCTTGGTTGAGGTGTGGTCGCGACTCGGGTTGCCACTGCAAAAGAGCGCGATCGCACCCGAGTCGCCGAATCCAAATGCTCGCGTGACGTCGATCAGGAGCACGCGCGGCAAGAACGGGCTCCATCTTTATAACGGTCGTTCCTGACACGGTTGCAGTCGGGATCATGGCCCCTGTCCTGCCCAGGCGGCCCTCGATGAAGTCTCCCAAGGCCATCATTGGCGAACGGCCGCGGGGGCGAACCGCAGCACGAACACGAGCACTTCATTCAATGTCCGGCGTGCGGTCGCTGGATTGGCACGCGCAAGCTTGACGAGGTTCTGGACCACGAATGGACGTGCGACTGAGCGCGAGCGCGTCTCGTCAAAAAATTTCCAACCAATGAAGCAGCAGGCGAAACGCCGCGATGATCGCAAGGGCGGCCCACACCCATTTCACATCCATTGGCCAGCCCCGCCTTTGTGCAAAGGGGTGCCTTGAAAGAAAGCCCCCGCTGCAACGGGGCAAGGCCGCGTCTCAGGCGTGCTTTTCCACGTAGTGTTTGTTCAAGTGCCGTGCCCAACCGCAATGGCACTCCTCATGATAAGGCCGCGGCTCATCGAGCCACGCGCGAAATCCACTCCTGTAGGGCCTCGTCCGCCGACGTTCCCACCAGCTCACTCGATTGTGCACCAGCACCTTGCCCCGAGGCACGACTGCGGGAATGCGAAAAACGTACGCAATCTCGACGTTTTCGAAATCTTGCAAACCGCGAAGCGCGGTCGCTACGGCGCTGCTCATGGCGACCTCCTGATAGATCGCCCCCCGAGATCGATCGAACGCCCGCACCGCGAGGACGTCCTCTGCCCCAATGGTGCCCATGGTGCCACATCCGAGCCGGCTTGGCGCGCGATAATGGTGAGGCGTGTCAGGTTCCTGTCAGGTGCCTTTCACGAGGAACCACGGCTGAGTCGAGCCACCGCGGCCCGCAACGCGCGTCCTTCGTTTTGATCGGAAGGCGCGCTCCGATGAAGTCCTCCCCCAAGCCCATCATCGGAAAATTGCCACGATGGCGAACCGCGGAACGAACGGGAGCATTACATCAAATGTCGCTGGCTCGACATGCGCAAGCTTGACGAAGTTCTGGACCACGAATGGACGTGCGACATGAGCGCGTCTCGTCAAGACATTCCCAAATAATGAAGCAGCAGGCCAAACGCCGCGATGGTCCCAAGGGCGACCCACACCCATTTCACATCCATTGCCCAGCCCCGCCTTTGTGCAAAGGTGGTACCCTGTAATCAACGATCGAGCGGTGAAATCGTTTCGGTTGGCGCGTGAAAGAAAGGCGCCGCGGGCGAGCAGGTCCCGGTGTAGAAGGGGCACTGCATCGCCTGATCCCGCCCCATCCGCAGACGCCCGGCGGCAAGGACCTCGGCTGTGCGGTGTTTGTCGGCCGTCAGCTCGCCGGCCCGCAGCGTGCCGCACGGTCGGCCGCAATTGCACGCTGGCGTGCCTTCCGTCCCTGGCCCATAGTTTGACTCGTCATCGAAGGCTAGTAGTGCCCCGAACCCGAAGTTCGCATCCAGCCCTTGATTTTGCGGGACAATTTCACCACTTGTCGTCCACGTTTGGCTGACTTGTTCTTCACTCATCGCGATTCTGCCACCAGGCCAGAAATCCACCAGGTGTCTCTTCCTCGATATACGAAAAGCCGTAATCGATATCGATCGTTTGAAGTTCGTGCTCTGCTGCGAGTTTGCGGATGGCCGATACGTGCGCGTTGTTCTGTAGCTCTTTCAGTTTTTCCCCTTCAGGATCGCCGAATTCGTAGACAATGCCCATCTGATACCACTCTGCTGCCAAATCCAAGTCGTTCTGCCGGACGATTTCTTTCATCAGGATGTGAAAGAACTCCGCCCGATCGAGCTTTTGGGGGCGTGCGGCATCCGCTCCTGTCAATGTTTGATTGGCGACCCACCTTTCCCAAAGCGGACTCCCCGCCTCACAGTACACTTGCGGTTTGGCCAAGTCTCCCAATCCCTTTTCCAAGCAACGCTCTAGTCCCAATTTGCGAACCGGGTCCCAATAATACCCTGCCGTCATATTGGTTTTACTCGTCCAAGGTTTGGCAGGGTCGATCGGAATCTCTTCAAAACTTTCCTCTTTGAGCGACTTGAAATACTCAGGACACCTCTCGAAGTCAGGGTGCTTTTCCACAGGGAAGGGATACAAGTAGCGATGCCGAA